>Ga0070748_1000025_pt1 | contig 75397 bp, 70 predicted proteins | sample VirMetDEL_Nov_12_FD_77015 | JGI IMG/M metagenome (GOLD analysis project Ga0070748, IMG submission 77015) | Aqueous microbial communities from the Delaware River and Bay under freshwater to marine salinity gradient to study organic matter... | ecosystem: Environmental > Aquatic > Marine > Coastal... | reverse complement strand
CCTTCTAAGGGAAGCATTCCAGCGAAACAGAAAAGAGCTTGGATGAAACCTGAATATTTAGAATCGGTTCTATTAGCAGGGTTGCAGCTGGACGAATTTTAAACACTCATGCGGTTGCCCTGACTCTAGAACGTTGGACTATTGAGATCTATCGGACAATTATTGAAACTTTGCAAAGTATCGCATGGATGTATCTTATCGTATTTATATTTGCCCTTATCGCATATGTCATTGTTAGAGGCTTTGAACTTAAAAATGCTAACAAGCAATAAACAAAACTCGCGTTAAGTTGCCTTAACGCGAGTTTTTAGTTTCAAGCTTTAACCGCTAATTGAAGCTCTGATTAAGTTCTAGCTTAAGTTTAACGGCTAATCACCAAAGTCATCGAGTAAGATGTTTTCTGGTTCAACACCTAGGCTTTCGAGCATCTTAATTACTGAGGAGTTCATGATTGGAGGACCACACATGTAGTACTCGCAATCTTCTGGTGCCTTATGATTTTTAAGATAATTCTCATAAATCACATTATGAATAAAGCCAGTGTAGCCAGTCCAATTATCCTCAGGCAATGGCTCAGATAACGCCACATGCCAGACGAAGTTGTCATTCTCGGCCGCTAGGGCATCGAAATCCGCTTGGTAAAACACTTCACGGGTCGAACGTGCGCCGTACCAGAAGCTCATTTTACGTGTGGTTTTCTTACTCTTAAGCTGATCGAAAATGTGTGAACGCATAGGTGCCATGCCCGCACCGCCGCCGATAAACACCATTTCCGCATCGGTTTCCTTCACAAAAAACTCACCGAATGGTCCTGAAATGGTCACTGTATCGCCCGCTTTCAGGTTGAAGATGTAAGATGACATCTTACCCGCTGGCACATTGGCCGATGGCGGCGTCGCAATCCGCACGTTCAGCATAATGCGGCCCTTTTCATCGGGATAGTTGGCCATAGAGTAAGCGCGCAACACTTCTTCGTTGACGGTAGAGACAATATCAAACAGGCCGTATTTTTCCCAATCGTCGCGGTACTTAGCCGGAATATCAAAGTCAGCGTATTTCACCACATGGGCTGGCGCTTCAATTTGAATATAACCCCCCGCTTTAAAGCGAACATCTTCACCTTCGGGTAACTCAAGCAATAACTCTTTGATAAACGTTGCCTTGTTATCGTTAGAGATAACCTGACATTGCCACTTTTTCACCCCAAAGATTTCTTCGTCGAGCTCAAGTTCCATATCGGTTTTCACTGAGACTTGGCAGGCGAGACGACACCCTTCTTTAGCCTCTTTCTTGGTGATATGGCCCATTTCAGTCGGCAGAATGTCACCGCCGCCCGATTTGATTTTCACTCGGCACTGACCACAGGTTCCGCCGCCACCACAGGCAGACGGAATAAAAATACTCTGACTCGCCAAGGCGCCGAGTAACTTGTCACCCGCGGCAACTTGTATGCTTTTTTCAGCATCTTCGTTGATGCCAATCGTCACATCACCTGTAGCCACTAATTTCTTTTTGGCGATTAGAATCACTATCACCAATAGACAGACCACTAGCGTGAACATGCCTATGCCAATTGCCATTTCCATCGTATTACCCTTTTCTAGCTCTTTTCTAAAAAGAATCTGGTTTCACTTTCTCAATTCTTGGCTCGCCTACTGTAGCGTTACAGCGAGATCCCTGAGAAAGACATAAAGCCCAGCGCCATCAAGCCTGTTGTGATAAAGGTGATACCAATACCTTGTAAGCCCTCGGGAATCGCGTTGAATTTCATTCTTTCACGCAGCCCCGCCAGCAGCACAATCGCCACCGCCCAGCCAAAACCCGAGCCCATAGCAAACACCACTGACTCACCGAAGTTGTAATCACGGTTCGCCATAAAGATCACCCCAGCAAAAATCGCGCAGTTTACTGTGAGCAAAGGTAAGAAGATCCCAAGGGAGTCATACAGGCTAGGAATGTACTTATCCAAAAACATTTCAAGGATTTGCACTAACGCCGCAATCACACCGATGAAAGTGATCAGTTGCAGGTAACTTAAATCGATACCGGGTAATCCCGCCCAAGACAATGCGCCTGGTGCGAGCACTTTGACGTAAATCAGCTGGTTTAACGGCACGGCTAAGGTCATCACCACTATCACGGCGACACCTAAACCAAAGGCAGTTGACACCTTTTTAGACACGGCCAAGAAAGTACACATGCCTAAGAAGAACGACAGCGCCATGTTGTCGATAAAAGTGGCCTGCAAAAATAGATTTATATAGTGTTCCATATCTGCTCCTTAACCCCGTTTCCGCTGGATCACATTGATAGTCCAGATCAGCACGCCAATCAGGAAGAAGGCGCTCGGTGGTAACTTGAACATCTCGTTTGGCAAGTACCAGCCGCCATTTTCAATGGTGGTAAACACGCTATGACCGAATAAATTGCCCGTTCCTAACAGCTCGCGTACAAAGGCAACGCTGATCAAAATCAAGCCATAACCCGTCGCATTACCGAGCGCATCGACGACCGCTAAATGCGGTGGATACTTCATGGCGAAGGCTTCTGCGCGGCCCATGATGATACAGTTAGTAATGATTAACCCAACGAATACAGAAAGTTGTTTAGATAACTCGTAGGCCACATCCTGCAGTACCATGTCGACGATAATCACCAAAGAGGCGATAACCGTCATCTGGGCGATAATGCGCACACTGGTTGGGATAAAGTTACGGATGGCAGAGATAATCAGGTTGGAAAATACCAACACAAAGGTCACTGCCAGTGTCATCACCACAGCGGTTTGCATTGAGTTACTGACCGCCAGCGCCGAACATACGCCCAGCACTTGCATGGCGACGGGGTTATTGGCAAACACTGGCCCCGTTAGCATGTCACGCATGGATAAAGTGTTGCTCATTTTGCCTCTCCCATCTCACCTTGCATTTCACCCTGCGCGGCCGACGCTTTCAGCTGATTGAAGAAGGTTTGAAATCCCTCAACGCCAAACCAAAACTCCATCGCGCGCTGCACGCCGCGGCCTGTCATAGTCGCGCCACTGACCGCATCCACACCGTGAACATCGCCTTCTTTGGCACCGCCTTTAACAAGACGTATCGAGAACTTGCCTTTTTCATCAAATAATTGCTTACCCTTCCATAGCGATAACCAATGGGGATCGGTCACAAAATCGCCGATACCTGGAGTTTCGCCATGCTCGTACACGACTAACCCTTTGATGGTATTGAAATCGGGTTCAACCGCCACATAGCCGTAGATCATCGACCACAGACCTTTACCGTAGAAAGGCACAACCACACTGTCTAACTTGCCGTTGGCATCGAGCACTTTAAATACGCGCGCATCGTTCGCACGGGTTTTAATCTTGGCGATGTCCTTTTTCGGTGCGCTTGAGGTCTCAGGATTAATCGCCGCCATACGCTCATCGAAATCGAGCACGTTAGCGTCAGAGTCCACCTTACCTGTGTCTAAGTTGATCAATAATGGCTTAACAGATTTAGCGAAAATATCTCTAAATTCAGTGCCCTGACCTAAGTTCACATCAGCGGCCATCAACACATAACGCTTCACTTCGTCACGTTTTTTGGCGACTTTACGTTCTTTCAATATGCCTGCAGTGCCTGTGATCATAAATGAGCACAGGAGGCAGAGCGTGATGGTGAAGATCATGGTCCCCACCACAGTATCTTTCTTAAAGACCATGACGTTTTAATCTCCGTTTGATGTTGGCGCGGGCCACCAGATAATCGAACAGCGGCGCCCAAAGGTTGGCGAACAGAATGGCTAACATCACGCCCTCAGGCATTTTGGGGTTAGCGACACGGATAAGCACTGTCATAAAACCAATCAAGGCACCGTAGGCAAATTTGCCTTGGCGAGTGTAGGAAGTGGTCACAGGATCGGTGGCCATAAACATCATCGCCAGCGCAAAACCGCCAGTGACCAGATGCCAAGTCCACGGCATTGCCATCATGTCATTGCTGCTAGAACCGATGTAATTACAGATGGTTGCAGTCACAATCATGCCCAGCAGCACACCAAGCACAATGCGCCAATCCGCTAAACGGCTGATCAGCAGTAATGAACCGCCGATCAAAATGGCTAAGGTGCTAGTTTCACCAATTGCGCCCACGGTGAAGCCAAAAAAGTTGTTCCACCAATTGGGGTCGCTAAAGGCGCTAAACCAAGAGTAATCGGTAAAGCTCAGCTTGCCCGCTGCGGTTTGTGCCAGCGCCGTTGCACCAGAAAAACCATCAACGGCAACCAGCTGTTTAATGGTTGCAACTTCAGAGGGATAGGCGAAGTAGATAAAAGCCAAGCCCGCCAGCGCAGGGTTAAGGAAGTTATATCCCATGCCGCCAAACAGCTCTTTAGCCACAACCACACCGAAGGAAATCCCCATGGCCACCAGCCACAGCGGAGTCGATACTGGCAAGATTAAGGTAAATAGCAGGGCTGTAACGAAGAAGCCTTCGTGCAACTCTTGGCCGCGAACACGCGCAAATACCACTTCCCAGAACAAACTGGTGAGTAGCGCTGTCAGGTAAATCGGCAGATAAAAACTAAGACCATAGAGGAATAAACCTAATATCCCAGTGTCTTGGCTAAGGCCGCCAAACAGGGTATTAAAGATTTCTAACTTCCAAATATCTGGGGTCGATAAGCCGTCCGCAAGCGCAAGCTGTGCCTGTAGGCCAATGTTATATAGACCGAATAAAATGGCGGGCAGTAAACACAAACCGACTAGCGTCATGGTACGTTTCACGTCAATCGCGTCACGCACATGCACTTTACCCTTAGTGCTGTGGCCACTGGCAATGACGAGTGAACGCAAAAAGCCCTTCATCGACTTACCCGTTGCGTAGTATTCTTCTTGTAAATCAGTAGTTTGCTGTAAATCAGGCTTTTTAACTTGCTTAGTCATTAACCTTCCCTCTCGATAACATCTAGACAGGCACGTAATTCTTTACCAAAGTCATATTTGCCGGGACACACAAAAGTACACAGCGCCAGATCTTCTTCATCTAACTCCAATGCACCTAAGGCTTGCGCCTCATCGGTATCACGCACCACTAAGTCTCGAACGAGCAAGGTGGGTAAAATATCCAGTGGCATCACGCGATCTAGCTGACCAAAGGCCATCATGGCGCGGGCTGAACCGCCCTGATGGGTAGTGAATTCGAACAGCTTAGTGGCACCAAACAAACGTGATGTCACTGCGCGGGTAATAGAGAATTTATCCGAGCCACCCCGTACCCAAGAAAGTACATGGTGCTGCGCATCTTCACTCAACACTGACACTTGGTTGTGGAATCGGCCTAAAAAGTCATGCACGCCAACTGCGGTATGGCCAGATAGCACAGAGCCTGATACCACGCGATTATGGCCGGGTTTGATCTCATCACTGACTAAGGCACTTAACTCAGCACCCAACTGAGTGCGCAGTAAACGCGGATTCAGTACGCTCGGGCCACCTAAGGCGACGATACGGTCGGTATATAACTCACCGGTTTGGAATAACTTGCCGTAGGCAATCACGTCTTGATAGCCGATATGCCATACCTGACGCTCTAAACTCACAGGTAACGTAAAGTGAATATGAGTGCCGACTAAACCCGCTGGATGAACACCGTCAAAGCGGCGCACCTCAAGTTGCGGCAATGCCTCTTTCACAATCGCTTCGCCCTTATCCTGACACAGGTAAACCTTGCCTTCGGTTAAGCGGCTCAACACCAGCAAGCCAGCTTTAAAAGCCTCGGTTTGCTCGGCGATGATTAAACGCGGATCGGCGGCCAGTGGATTAGTATCAATCGCGGTAACAAAAATCCCTGCGGGCGTGCTATCGAGCGCAGGCACGCGCGAGAACGGCCTAGTACGCAGGGCAGTCCATAGACCGCTCTTCACCAACTGGTCTTGAACGGTTGGTCGAGGGAGAGCGGCGATATCTTGATGGATGTTGAAGGAAATCTGTCCATCGCGGTTTTCGCCGTCATCACAACGAATGACAACCGATTGTAGAATTCGGCGCTCGCCGCGGTTAATCGCCACGACTTGGCCACTAGCGGGTGCAGTGAACAACACGCCCGGTGTTTTTTTATCTTCAAACAGGGCTTGGCCCTTTTGAACCCAATCGCCCTCTTCGACCAACATCGTCGGCTTAAGCCCAACGAATTCTTCACCCAGAACAGCCACTTGGGATGGCTTAGCACCGAGTTCAATGACCTGTCGCGGCTCGCCAGCAATCGGCAAGTCGAGGCCTTTTTTGATCGTTACAATTTGGTTTGAAAAATCTGCCATCACAAATATCAACCATGAAAAATTTTTAGATAAATTTAGGGTAGAGATTTGTTAACGCAGTTTCCGATATTGGCGTCACATTCCGCCGCAAATTCGTAAGTTAGATACGTAAATTTACGCCGTTTTGTGACACAGATTCACTTCCAAACTCGCCGCGATCTATAAATGTAGTTTTATAACAATTTATTCATAATTACGTCATTACTGATTTAGTCATACCTAAGGTTTACGAAAATAAGCCAAAATCCCCATTTCAGTGCAGCAAAGCGATAAAACCGCTAAAAGCACCACTCAGAGCACAAACTTCAACCAATGGCATGCCTCAACATGGCGCAATACCACTTTGGGTGCTGGCTATTTTTAACGCACTAACATTTCATCCTATGGTTTAACCTTTGCTTTACAGCAAAAGCTTGGTAGCCTCAAACTAAGAGAGTTTTCGTAGGAGAAACAGATGGAATACAGACGCATACCGCATTCTAATCTCGAGGTCAGCAAAATCTGTTTGGGCACTATGACTTGGGGCGAACAAAATACCCAAGCCGAAGCATTTGCACAGCTGGACTATGCCATAGGCAATGGCATCAACTTTATCGATACGGCAGAAATGTATCCCGTCCCACCTAAGCCCGAAACCCAAGGGGAAACAGAGCGTATTCTTGGGCAATATATTAAGGCTCGCGGCAACCGTGACGATCTAGTGATTGCCACTAAAATTGCCGCACCGGGTGGTAAGAGTGATTATATTCGCAAGAATATGGCGCTGGACTGGAACAATATCCATCAAGCGGTCGATGCGTCACTCGAGCGCCTGCAAATCGATACTATCGATCTCTACCAAGTTCATTGGCCCGACCGTAATACCAACTTCTTTGGTGAACTGTTTTACGAAGCGCAAGATCAAGAAACTCAAACCCCAATCCTCGAAACCCTAGAAGCCCTTGCCGAAGTAATCCGCCAAGGTAAAGTGCGCTATATAGGAGTGTCGAACGAAACGCCTTGGGGTTTGATGAAGTACCTGCAACTCGCCGAAAAACACGGCTTGCCGCGTATTGTGAGTGTGCAAAATCCCTATAACTTGCTCAATCGCAGCTTCGAAGTCGGCATGAGCGAAATCAGCCACCGTGAAGAGTTGCCGTTGCTCGCATACTCGCCCCTAGCCTTTGGTGCCCTAACCGGAAAATATTGCAACGACCAATGGCCCGAAGGTGCGCGCCTGACCTTGTTTAAGCGTTTCGCCCGTTACACAGGTTCGCAACTGGCACTGGAGGCCACACAAGCCTACGTCGATTTGGCCCGCGAGTTCAAACTCTCGCCCGCACAAATGGCGTTAGCTTTTGTTAACTCACGTCAGTTTGTCGGCTCCAACATTATTGGCGCCACCGACTTGTATCAACTTAAAGAAAATATCGACAGCCTGAAAGTCACCTTATCGCCCGAGCTATTAGTGCGATTAAACGAACTGTCCGATAAATTCAGATTACCTTGCCCTTAGCCCTAACCTTAGGAATCTTAGCTCCAAGGCTTAGTCGGCTAGTCGTTTGAATAAGCAATAGCATCAGGTAAATACACCTGATGCTATTGCTTTTCAGCGGTAGAATCTCACCTCAATTGATTAAATGGACCTTATCATGTTCTATATACTTTTTTGGCTAATATTATGTTTTGTCACTGCAATTATTGCTTCCAGTAAAAACAGATCAGCCATTTTATGGTTCTTTATCTCATTTATTGTGAGTCCATTGATTGGCATTATTTGCGTTGCTTGTATGCCTGCAATAGCGAAAAACGAAGCTCAAGCACACCCAAATGAAAATGTTCAAGAAGATAAATCACTTTATCGTGACTGCCCAGAATGCGCTGAAGAAATAAAATGCGCGGCCCGAAAGTGTAAACATTGTGGCTCAGAGGTAGTGCCGCAGGAAATACCCCAAGCAGAACATACTGCAATCTTAGATGAAAATGCTGACGGCCAGCCGTGCAGTATCTGTAAAAGTAGAAGAACGCATGACCTATATAACGGTGTCGCTATTTGTAATCAGTGTAAAGTTTGGAATTAGTCTGCTACTTGGTTAATTCGATGACCTAATAGCATCAAGAAACGCACTTGATGCTATCAATTTTAAAAATTAATAATCTCAAAACCTTATTACAAACCCAATCCCTCCTCGTTTAATAAGAGATTCCCCTCCTTTCAAACCTTATCTAGGTTACATTCGGATACAGAGTCCTTTTAAGAACTGAAATATAGTGGCGCCACAGTCACTAGACAGATGTCTTAAGGATCAAAAAATGAAAAAACTTTGCTTTATTATCACAAGTATTTTGATGTCGAGCCACGCGCTTGCTGAAAGCAATACCTACATTCGTAACGGTAATATCTATAGTCATCAAGATCAGTTTTTTGCTGGCGCAGGTGTTGCTACTGGCAGTCAATTTTATAAGGGTCAAGATCACCAGACAGGTGTCTACCTCAATGGCGGCTACCACGGTGATGACTTCAACGCCGACCTGTCCGGTATCAACTACCGCTTTTTAGGCACCAACGACAGTGCCGTTAATTTCAGCATTTTTGTGGTTGCCAATCCTGGCTTTGATGCCAATGACGCCGATATTTTAACTGGCATGAAAGATCGCAAATTCAGTGGCGATCTGGGTTTAAACGCCGACATTCATTTAGGCACGGGCACGTTATCAACCAAATTCCAACACGATGTGACAAATGTTTATGATGGTTTTCAAGCTGATATCACCTACTACCATCCAATCAATCTGGGCTTTGGGGATCTGGTGCCTTATGCGGGTGTGCACTATTTCAGTAAAGACTTCGCAAACTACTACACAGGTGTGACGTCATCTGAAGCCACTGCGCAGCGCCCTGCTTATCAAGCCGACGGCACCTTTGCCTATAAGCTAGGTTACGCTTTGGTAATTCCAGTGACTAAGCATTTAGACATCACTCAAGCCACAGGTTACTCGCACATAGCTGCCAACATGGCTGACTCTCCGCTAATCGACAGTAGCAACCAGTGGGTTACCACCCTTGGCGTGAGCTATAGCTTCTAACCAACCTGACGAGACAAGACCATGACACTTATCAGAAAAACGTTTTTATGTGCTGGATTAGCCCTGATGCTTTCAGCTTGCGCCACTTCCTACGATACCGAAAAGCAATTTTGGTCTTTCGGTAAAGGCTTTGAAACCGCACAGATTGCACCCGATAGCTGGCAGATAAGCTTTGTTGGCAATACCAACACTGACCGCGCATTGGCCCGAAAGTACGTCATGCGTAAATCGGCTGAGTTATGCAAACAGGCTGGTTATAGCTACTTCACTTTCACTCGCGAACAAACCGATCGTGACGCAGTGGGCCAGTTTGGGGTAGGAAAAAACAGCAGTAACGACATTTTGTGGGGGAGTTCTACGATGAATCAAGAAACTTCTGTCATGGTCGAAGTCACAGGTTTACACAGCAAACCAGAAAATACGAACTCACGTATCTACGACACGGATTACATACTTAACAATGTCGATGTGAAAGGTTAATTGCGAATCAAACGAGCACCAGCCTAGCTCCTAGGCTGGTGCTGTTTTATCGCGACATTGCTCGCTTTGCCTGATGGTTATGCAGCGTTAAAATCCAGTCTTAAACTCTTGCCTTAAACTCCGCTTTAAAATTCAGCCTTAAATTCCGGTCTAAATCTCCAGTCCGAAACTTCAGCCTTAAACTCAGCGTTAAATTTCAGCCTTGAATTTTAGTGACATGCGAGCGCCACCGAGATCAGGAGAGCGTCCAATACGTAATGGGGCATTCATCCAACAACCAATTCTGTCGACAATCGCCAATCCCATGCCATGACCGGAATTTCCACGGCTGTGCTGACCACGCACAAAAGGCTTAATCACCTGCGCAGACTCCAGTTCATCTATGCCTGGACCGTCATCGTCAACGTGTAACCAGGTCGCGCCCTCCTCGACTGCCAACGTCAGCCGAATCTTTGCCTTACCAAAACGCAGCGCATTATTGAGCAAATTATTCACCTGCATTGATAAGTACTTAGGGTCTGTCTTGATCTTGAGTGCTGTGGGATAGGGAACCAGTTCAACTGAAAAATCGGGGTATACTTGACCTTGATACTTTTCGAGTAGCCAAGCATTGAGTTCAATCGACTGCCAATCGGGCTGGATATTCGCTTCATCGAGGCGGGCATAACTCAGCAACGTCATCACCAAGTCTTCCATCGTGTCTAAATCGCGGTTCAAGCGCTGGAAATACTTCACTCTGAGCTGTTCGCTTTGGGTTTCTTCCAGCGCCTCAATACCAAATCTTAGCCGCGCAATCGGGGTTTTTAAATCGTGAGAAACCGCTCGACTGAGCAGTTTGTTATCATCGATCAATTGCTGAATACGATCCGCCATGCGGTTGAATTCGATTTCAATAGTGCCTATGTAAGACGTTTTTCTAACAGGAATTCTCTGCTGCAACTCCCCCATGCCAAATGCTTGGGTCGCCTGACTGAGATTAACCAACTGACGGATCAAGGGCGACACCCACACCAACAATATCAGCACCACACCACCATAAAAAAGCATGGTATACAGCTTATTCAAGTCAAAGTTGCCATCGGTGGGCGTGACAATATCGGTATTGATGTTCAATACCTGCCCCGTTTTCGGCAGTAAATAATGCAAGGAGATGCCATCATCGGATTCCAGCAGCAGTGATTCCCCGGCATAAAACGCGGTTTTTAGATCTGAGGGTAAAACGAAATCGGCTTCACTCGCTAAAGAGAGTTGATCTGAATTTAGCTGGTTCCAGTTTGCGATAAAACTTTGATTGTTAACGCTATCGTTATCGAGCGTTTGCGCCAGTGTGCCGCCCAGCAGTTTTAATGCGGCGAGGTGAGTGGCTGGGGTTTGCGTGTCATTATCATGATCTAGCAGACTGGCAAACTCGCTTATCGACCAGCCTAGGCTGGCAATGGCCACCAGCACGACCAGCACCAGAGAAGTCATCAACTTCTTCATAAAGCTTGCTCACCTTCATCGCGGCAAAAAAGGTATCCCTTGCCACGGATGGTTTTTACTTTATAGGGCTGACTCAACGCTTCCTGTAATTTCTTGCGTAAACGCGATATGCGAATATCAACTGAGCGATCTAGGCCGTCGTATTCAATGCCCCGCAGTTGAGCCACCAGTTCATTACGGCTGACAATCGTGCCCGCCTTCAATGCCAGTAGCCACAACACATCGAACTCATTGGCATTCAAATCCAGCGGCTGTTTATCGATAGTGACCGATTTTGCCGTGGCATTGAGCACCAGCGAATCAAACACTAACTGTTGTTTTTGCTCCTCATCACCCACACGGCGTAACAGGGCTTTTATCCGCGCTAACAACACCTGTGGCCGGATCGGCTTAGTCAGGTAATCATCTGCCCCGACATCTAATCCGCGGATCTCATCCCCATCCTCAACACAAGCCGTCATAAAGAGAATCGGCCCAGCATAGAATGCTCTCGCTTCCTTACAGACATCGAAACCATTCTTAACGGGTAACATTACGTCGAGTAACACTAAGTCAGGGATCTCTTCGGCTATCATCTCTAAAGCAAAATCGCCTTGGCTGGCAACCGTGACTTCGTAACCGTGGTCGAGTAAATAATCACTGATCCACTCAGCCAGCGAGATATCGTCTTCGACCACTAAGATGTGTTTTTCAACTGACATATTAGAATAACCTCCAACCTGACTGACTCTGTTTAGGGGCCTTATAAACCCAAGTCACCACCACTTTGACCTGCGCCAGTGGTTGCACGTCATCATTACGGATCAAACTAAAGGTCGCCGTTTTATCGCCTTCAAAACTATATTGGTATTCTTGCATGGCTTTGCCGCTCCAGCAGATTAGCTGGTGCTGGCGGTCAGTCAGTATGAGACAGTACTCGCCGCTCGCAGGTGTTTGCCATCGAAACAACACATCTTGATAGCAAGTTTGCCCCTTATGGAGCGCAATGCAGCGCTCTGGGGTCGCAGTAAAAATCACCGAATCATCTTGACCCCAAGCAAAAAAAGGCGCGTTCAGTAACACTAGCCACAAATAAAATCGCTTCATGCCCACGCCCCTAAAACACATAGCTGATAGAGGCATTAAAGTACGATGCATAGCCAGCTTGATTGAAAGGGCTGTCGGTCACTTCTTGGGATAACACATTGAAGCGATACATGGCTCTAAATACAAAACTCTCGCTCAGCGGATAGGCAACACCGAGCTCCATGCCATAGCTAAAAGAACTGTTCGGGTGATATTCGGGAAAGCGTTCGGTCGCTTCTTCTTTACTGACACCAAAAAGATAGCGATTCAAGGTGGCTGATGAATAGCCTACGCTTCCCAAAACGTGAAAGTTCCAATTACGTACCTGCCAAGACTTACCTAATCTGGCGGAACTCTGAATACCCTGATCATCATAATAATCAGATACTAATCTGTACTGGAAAACGTAGTTATCGCCCCAATAACGCGTCGCACGGAAACCTGCGCCAATATAGAGCGAATCTTCCGATAGTAGATAAGCATTGCGGCCAGCTTCATCGAGTGTGCTGGGGTCCACATCTGGACGAGACCATGAACCTTGTAAGTTCGCCAGTAACAGATCAAAGGACCAATCCTCTGAACTCCAAAGATTAACCCCAAGATTAACCCCATCCTGAGATTGGTGGATCATCTCAACAAACATGCCTTTGTATTGATACATGCCACTGACCAACAGCGACAATTGCGCAGCGCCAGAATCGGTTTGCCGAACATCAATTTGATTGATCCCGTAAACACTCATACCCAGTTCAAAATCACCGCCATCGGCTAGGCGATTGGAGCCTCCGTTGACACTGCTTGCAATATCCGATGCGGCAGCGGTACCGGAAAGCATGCTGAGCGTTAACACAAAAAAACAAAGAATACGCATGCCCATTTAATCCACATTTCTAGTCGTTATTTAGCGCTACATATTACAACAGTTTGTTAGTCTTTTTATCCGCCACTGCACAAGCCATTGCATTTTTGCGACGAAAATATCATCAGATAGCAAGAACAGTCAGCAAAGCGCAAGGAAGTGAATTTAAACGAGGGGGAAACTTCGGACCTAATACGCTTATCCGCTGAAACGATTGAGGATGTAACTAAGGTATTAGAACCTTCATGTTCGTCATTCACATTAATCAGGATGATAGAATCCATAATAAAAACAAATTAATAGATTAAATTATCCCATCATCGAAACCGATTAAACATTCTTTATTAACAAAGGTTAACTAGACCCAATACTGACAATTCAAGTAGGGTCGAGTCACAAATTAGGATCAACTGTATCTCGCGCTCGACGACTGGTGCGACGCTAAGATAACTCTGACCCATAGAAGAATAATGACTCACTCAAGTTCCCCAACTCACAGAAAGTGGCTTTGGCTACTGCTCGGCGTGTGGCTGATTGTCATCCAATCGGTTGCGCTGTCGCATTCTGCTGAACACAGTTTGGAACATGAGCATGCCCACTGTTTCCTGTGCGATTTTGGTCATGAGCAAAATGCGGGCCCATCGTCTGTGCTTATGCCACCGATGGGATTGCAGCAAGCTGAAAGCATCCCGCAGAAACCTTATCAACAACCGAGTTTACCTTGGTTACGTCACTTCAACGTGCGTGCACCGCCTTTACTGTCTTAAGCAAATTCAATCATTTAAAAAAATCTATTTTTTGCTTATCTAAAGGAAAGGCACAATGAAACTTGCACTATCTTCAATAGCGCTAGCAGTGGCTAGCGTGTGTTCACCGGTTATGGCCGCTCAATTACAAGGTCGAGTGACCGATCTGCAAGGCGCGCCTATCGCTGGCGCCCTTGTCAGCATCGACGGTGGGACGAGCACAAGCACCAATCCTCAGGGCCAGTATCAGTTAACTGTGGCCGACAATAGCCATATCCACCTCCACATTAGCGATGCCGATTTTAAGCACGTTGACAGGGATTTGCAGATAACCACTGGCGCCATGACGCAGGATATTTCACTGACGAAAACGGCGATGGAAAACATTGTCGTGACCGCATCGCCGCTCGCCCGCTCTGCGCTCGAAAGCACGACGCCAATCAGTGTATTAACCGAAGATCAACTCAAGCTCAATATCGAGCCGACGCTGGGCGACACCTTAGAAAAACTGCCCGGCGTACAAGCCTCTCACTTTGGTGCGGGGGCGAGTCGCCCCATCATTCGCGGCATGGGTGGTCCTAGAGTACAAGTGCTTGAAAATGGTCTGTCTGTTGGTGACGCATCAACGGTATCGGCCGATCACGCGGTAACAGCGGAAGCCGCCTCGGCGCAGCAAATTGAGATCCTGCGCGGCCCAGGTACATTGCTTTACGGGAACGGCGCCATTGGCGGCGTGGTCAATGTGGTGGATAAACGCTACCACGAGAGCCCAGTCGATGAGCTGTCGGGACAATTTGGCACTCGCTACGACACGGCCAGCAATGGCCGCACCTTTAACGGTGATATCGATGGTGGCAATGGTCAGTTCAATTGGCATGTAGATGGCACCCACCGCATTACCGACGATGTCGATATTCCGGGAAATGCCATTGCCAATCTGCCCGAAACCCATGGAAAGCTGGCGAATAGTAATCAAAAACTCGACGACTATGCCGCGGGTGTCGGCTATACCGGTGACACGGGATTTGTCAGCGTATCCGGCGCGCGCACTGAATCGAATTACGGTATTCCCGGCCGCGGCGAAGCCGATGCGCCCGACATCACCATAGATTTAAAGAAAACCGCATGGCAACTGCACAGTGGTTTGTTAGATCCTTTTGCAGGCTTCAGTAAACTGCGTTTTGATGCGGGCTATACCGATTATCAACATGCTGAGGAAGAAGATGGGGTTGCCGGCACAACTTTCTTCAACAAACAAAGTGAAGCGCGCTTAAGCCTTAACAATCATCCTTGGGGTGAGTGGCAAGGCACTATGGGGCTACATGCTGTGCACCGTGACTTTGCCGTTGAAGGCGAAGAAGCGCTGACACCAGACAGCAAAACCGATACCTTAGCCGCCTTTATCGTGCAAGAACGTAAGGTTGGGGATTTTCGCTTCGAACTCGGCGGCCGCTTGGAGCATTACCGCTTAGAGCCAGACAGCATGACGCTAGACACGCTAAATGGCGAACAGACCTATCAAGCCGAAGACTTAGTCGATAATGATTTAACTGTATCGGCGGGCATGGTGTGGGACTTAGATCCTGTCTATAACTTAGGACTGTCGCTCACCCGCGCCCAACGTTCGGCCACCGCCGAAGAGCTTTACAGCTATGGTCCCCACGATGCCACCCAAAGCTTTGAGCTTGGTTCACAGTTCAGCATTGAAAATGGTCAAATCATCACTAACAGTGGCAATAACGATAAAGAGGTCGCCAACAATATCGACTTAACCCTGCGCAAATTAGAGGGTGCGTGGACAGGCTCATTGAGCATGGCCTACAACCGAGTCAATAATTTCTATTACGAGAAAAATACGGGCTTAGTCGCCTCAGATATAGTCAACGGCGATGCTGAAGGTGATTTACCGGTTTACCAATACACCCAAGGCGATGCCGAGCTTTATTCCCTCGAGGCCCAAGCCAGCATCCCGTTTAACGATATTTGGTCATTGGATATGTTCAGCGATTACACCCGTGGCAAGCTGGTCGATGGTGGTAACTTGCCACTCATTTCGCCCATGCGTATCGGTTCAACTTTAAACTTTGACCAACAACAATGGCACGCTGAAGTCGGCGCGATTGGCTATGCAAAACAAACGGATACCGCCGAAAATGAAACCGAAACAGCAGGCTATGCGCTAGTGAATGCCGCCGTCACCTACCGTTTATACACTTCTGCGGGTGACATGCTGTTCTATGTCAAAGGCACAAATCTACTCGACCAAGACGCGCGGCCACACACCTCGTTACTCAAAGATTACGCCCCACTGATGGGACGCAACTTTATGTTAGGTGTCACCTATAACTTCTAAAAACAAGAGTTGTAAAAGACAATAAGTTAAGCCCAAAGCGAAGTCCTAGACTTCGCTTTTATTTTTCAATTAAACAGCGCGTACCTTAAACTGCTGCATGGTTTCCCTTAATGAGTTGGCCTGCTGAGACAATGACTCACTGGCTTTTGCCGTTTCATTGGCGCTGCCAAGTACCAACTCCCCTGAATCTCGAATCGCATTAATCCGCTCGCTAATATCCTCGGCGGTGACGGCTTGCTGCTCGCTTGCGGTCGCGACTTGAGAATTGGCCTGAGTCAATTCAGTTAAGGCATCTAAAATCTCAAATAGGTGCAGCTTGGCTTGATTAACGAGCAGTGACGATTCACTGATTTGTTTATCGTTATTGGCGAAGGATTCAACTGAAGACTTAGCATCTTTCACGAGTGTTTGAATAAGATCGCTGATTTGCTGCGTGGCCGCTTGGCTACGAGTTGCCAACGACCGCACTTCTTCGGCGACCACAGCAAACCCACGACCTTGATCTCCCGCCCGCGCCGCTTCAATCGATGCATTCAAGGCCAACAAGTTCGTCTGCCCCGCTATCGCATCGACCACTGAAACAAAGTTGAGGATTTTTCCAGTACTCGCCTGAACCTGTTGAATAAGTTGATTAGAATACTGGGCGCTGGCAACTAACTGTTTGGAAATTTTTTCGCTCGCATCGACAACCTCGCAACTTTCTTTCACTTTATGCTCGGCTTGTCCCGCTGAGTACGAAGCGGTTTCGGCACTGCTCGCCACTTCAGTGATCGTTGCCGCCATTTGAGTCATAGAAGCGGCGACTTGATCGGTATTATCTTGCTGTCTTAGCATGGCCTCACGATTATTTTCGGCTACCGCATTAAGCTCAGTCACCATAGAGGCAATTTCTTCACTTCGAGCAATCACTTGGCCGACGGTTTTACTTAAGGTCCACGCCATTTGATTCATACTGACTGTGAGTTCGCCCAGTTCATCCTTAGAATCGACGCGCAGCTCTTGGTTAAAGTTACCCTGTTCCATCTTAGCCGCAGAATTACGTAACCGATTGATAGATTTGACCATGTATTGACTGCAAGCGATGCCAATCAATAGGCCTATGACTAAAGACACGATAGAAATAATCGTTAAACCATAAATCGCCCTGAGCTCTTCATCTTCAGTCACAGAAACCGCGGTTTGAGTCATTTGCTCTAACCGCTCAACGAACTGACTTAGCTCAGTATTAAACTCGTTTTGCGCGACCTCTAAGGATTCAACTCGCTTAGCTAAAACGGCGAGTTCTTCTTTTTGCTGAATTCCAGTGATCACAGTGGCAAGTAAAGCTTCATAATCACCAAAACGTTGAATAATCGTGCCAATATCTTGATTTAGCTGCTGCGTTTTTTCATGTAATTGCGGATTTTTAGCCTCTTTTAATGCCTCATTGAGCATAGACTGAGTCGAGAGTAACTCCTTATTAATGTCTTCTTTACGCTGAATCACCTCCCCAATAAAAGCCGCTAAAATGGGCTGACTCGATGCGGTTTCAATATCCGCCGCACGAAACGCTTTTTCTAAAATGACCGAGCTTTCGAGCTGCTTAATGGTAACGTCGGTTGATAATCTCACTAACGGAATGTTTTCCTTTGCAATGCCTTGGATTTCCTCCGACACGCGCTGCATCTTCAACAAACTAAAACCAGACAAAATCAGGATCAGCATTAACATCACCCCAACGAGGGCGATCATTTTATGTTTAATCTGTAAGTCTTTTAAAAACTGCACCATAAAACGAATCTCCAGCAAACACAGATATCAAAGGACGTCCCATTGAGGATAGTCGCAGTTTTCACTTTAGGTGGTTGAATTAAGCATAAAGTATTAGCTGAATTTAAAAGAAAAACTTAAACATTAGAAAAATCGCATCATAGCTAAGCTCGATGATACGTTAGAGTCAACAAAGCGCTAAAACTTGCATTAACATGGCAGATCACAGAAGATCCCTTGGCCTTTTTCATTGCCTTTAGCCTCATTCATGACTCAAGCTGCATCACCTACGCCAAATACTGTGACTCACACAGCAACGAATACAATGGCAGACATTGAAACATCCCATGCCTCGGCGAGTGCTGTGACTGATACCACAGTGACACTTTGCTCATCAGAGGCAGAAAAGCAAAATGCTCAGATCCGGTCGCAATTCCCAGCGTTACATCAAATGCTTGATGGCTATCCCTTGTGTTATCTTGACACCGCAGCCACCAGCCAGAAACCGCAAATGGTGTTAGATGCCATGGCGCAGTTTTACGCTAACGACAATGCCAATGTGCATCGCGCGGCGCACCAGTTATCGGCGCGCTCGACCTTAAGTTATGAAAAAGTACGCGATCAACTGCAGCAATTTTTAAAGGCCGAACGCCGTGAAGAAATCATCTTTAGCCACGGCACCACAGAATCAATCAACTTAGTCGCCTTTGGACTCACTGCACACGTAAGCGCAGGCGATATAATATTAATCGACGCCGCCGCCCACCATGCCAATATCGTACCTTGGCAGGAGCTGGCCAAACGCACGGGGGCAGTGATTAAGCCAATCCCTCTCGATCAAACTTGCCGCTTAGATGTCAGCGCCTATAAAACTTTGCTCGAGTTAAAGCCAAAAATTGTCGCCCTGTGTCATGTTTCCAACGCCCTAGGTACAGTCAATCCCGTGGCTCAGCTAGTGCAGTTAGCGAAAAAACAAGGTGCTATCACCTTAGTTGATGGCGCACAGGCAGTGGCGCATTTAACGCTGGATGTGACTGAAATAGGATGTGATTTTTATGTCTTCTCTGGGCATAAAATGTATGGTCCCACTGGTATTGGCGTGCTTTACGGCCGTTTCGACCTGTTAGATACTCTCGCGCCACTATTAACTGGCGGTGAGATGATTAAACGCGTGAGTTTTGAAGCGACAGAATTTGGCAGCCTACCGAATCGCTTAGAAGCGGGCACGCCGCCAATTGCCGAAGTCATAGGTTTGGGCGCGGCTATTACATTTTTACAAACCGAGCTCACGCCGCAAGTTCAAGCTTATGAAGCTGAATTAGTTAACTATTTACAAAGCCAATTGCGTGCGCTCGGCGAAGTGCATTTATACGGCGCCTTTGATGACAATATCGGTGTCGTCGCCTTTAATCTTGCCGATGAACATCATCAAGATGTGGGCATTTTGCTGGACCAACAAGGGGTTGCCGTGCGCTGCGGCCATCATTGTGCCATGCCATTAATGCAGAGTCTGAATCTTAAGGGCTGTTGCCGCGCCTCTATCGGTATCTACACCAATAAAGACGATATCGACCGTTTTGTTGCCGCGTTGGTCTCGGTAAAAGACTTGCTGCTGTGATCCAGTCTTTAACGGCAGAACCACGCGACTCATGCGCTCAAGATAAGTTACGTTCAAGACAAGTTACGCTCAAATAAGTGAGACAGGATTTAGCCCTATGACAGATTCAACTAGCCCTATGCCAAATGAGGCCGACTTTCACTATTCAGTGCAAGATGCCGAGACCTTGCTGGCGCGCTTTACCAAGGCAGCAAACTGGCAGGAAAGATATCGCCAAATTATGTTGTTAGGGAAAGACTTACCGAGCTTAAGCCCAGAACTTCGCGTCGAAGCCGCTCAAGTAAAAGGTTGTGAAAGTGATGCGTGGATTTATCATCTAGAACAGGCTGGTAAACACTATTATTTAGCCGACAGCGACGCCCGCATCGTCAAGGGATTGATTGGCTTATTACTTGGCGCCTGCCATGGCAAAAGTCGCGCTGAGATCCAAGCATTTGATCCTGCAGCTTACTTCAAACAATTGGGACTAGAAGGCCAGCTCAGCCCATCACGCACCAACGGCCTTAACTCTCTCGCCAAAGCCATGCTTGAAGCCACTCGATGATCATAACCTTAGGGTTTCATTTACTGACACAAGTACTGGCACAAACGATAATGGACACAGCTCTGCAACAATAAATCATCATCACTCCAGCCTAGGGGCAAAGGCCAAAAAAGGGATTTAATCAAAGACTTCTACGCCCTAAAAAGGTATAAAGAAGTTACATTTGCGTTATTGATAGGAATCGAGCATGCCCATCAAGGCAGTCAATCACTACCGTCGTACACTCCTTAAAGGTCTTGGCGCAGCAACCCTGTTAAGCCCACTCGCCAGTTTACCTAGCTTTGCCGCCGCACAGAGGCGGATATATGTCGATGGTTTATCCTTCCTGCCCGATGACTTAAGTGATGTAACCGCCGCTAAACTCGATGCCTATCTTTGCGATATTTCGGCGATTGAGACTATAAAACAAGCCGATGGCACTCAAAACTACAAACGCACCTATAAAGCCTGTATGGAAAGTATCAAGCAGGCCGCTAAACGGGTAAGCGAACATCCTGACATTTTGTTGCAAGGCCTGAGTGGACGAGATATTCAACGTGCCCGCGACAGCCAGCGCACTGCGGTGTTTTTTCAAATCCAAGGCGCAGATTGTGTCGAAGCAGACAGTGAAGCTAACCAGTGGGCGCGGGTAGATGAGTTTCATCAACAAGGGCTGCGCGTATTGCAGCTCACCCACCACTATGGCAACACCTTCGCTGGTGGTGCGTTAGACAATGATGCCAACGGCGGACTCAATCGGCCGCTCACCGCCCACGGACGCGAACTTATCGCCAAACTCAATCACGCCAATATCTTGGTCGATGTGAGTCACTCCAGCGCTCAAACCGCTTTAGATGTCGCAAAAATCACGAAATCTCCCATAGTGCAGAGTCACGGCGCGGCGCGCGGCATAGTAAACCATGCCCGTTGTTCCCCCGATGAAGTGATCCGCGCTATCGGCGATAGCGGCGGCGTATTCGGCGTATTTATGATGAGCTTCTGGCTTACCAATAATGCTGTGCCTACGATCGATGATTATATTCGCCAGTTGGAATACGTATCGCGCGTCGGCGGTGTAGATAGCGTGGCAATTGCCAACGACTTCCCACTGCGCGGCCAAGAAAACTTGCTCGCTCTTAATAATGACAACGCCCAAGGCATTAAAGAATATCAAGAATGGTGGTACAGCTTAAGGGCGAAAGGCGTGCTAGGTTTCGATGCAGAGCCAAGGCATGTCGTGATCCCCGAGCTAAATCATATCGATCGCATGAGCCGTATCGATGATGCCTTAGCCAAGGCGCGCTTTAAAGCTACCGATCGCGACCGTTTCATGGGTGGTAACTGGCAACGCGTGCTCAATAAAGTACTAGTGTAAACGCCATTGTTTTATCGCTCTGTTTAATTTACGTTGTCGATAATTTTACTGGCTTATCTGCCCGCTTCAGTCTTGGATATTCTATGCTGACCACACTCGCCATTTTCAATTATCGCTCTCTGCGTGAAATCGTCTTGCCCCTAGGGCAACTCAATTTGATCACTGGGGCGAATGGCAGTGGTAAATCTAATCTATACAAGGCGCTACGTTTACTCGCACAAACAGCACAAGGTGGCGTTGTCAATGCTTTAGCCCAAGAAGGCGGGCTCGACTCCAGCTTTTGGGCGGGGCCAGAAAACCTCACCAAAGGCATGTTAGCGGGCGACACCGCCATTGAAGCCACCGTCAGGCAAGCGCCGAAACGCTTAAAACTCGGCTTTGCCGGTGAGGACTTTAGCTATCTTATTGAACTCGGTTTGCCTAAACCCGACGTCACAACGCTATTTGGCTTAGATCCACAAATCAAGCGCGAAGCCATTTGGAACGGGCCTAAATATCGCCCCTCTACTGTGTTAGTCGAGCGCCGCAGTCCTATGGTGAAAAGCCGCAGTGCAAATGGACAAGGCTGGATAACCTTAGGTGCTCACCTGCAAACCGGCGACAGTATTTTTACTGAGCTTGCCGATCCAGAGCGCAGCCCTGAAGTGATCAAGCTTCGTGACAGTATCCGCGCATGGCGCTTTTACGATCACTTCAGAACCGATACCGAAGCCCCCGCAAGGCGACCACAATTAGGTACGACCACACCAGTATTGCACCACGATGGCCGTGATTTAGCCTCGGCAATCCAAACCATTTTTGAGATAGGTGACAAAGCCGCATTTGATCATGCGGTCAGTGATGCCTTTCCCGGTGCTAAAGTACGAATCGAGCCGCAAGCGGGCGGCATTTTAGTGCTCGCGTTTCATCAACATGGTTTATTAAGGCCACTCAATGCCAGTGAATTGTCGGATGGCACCTTGCGTTATTTGCTGTTAATTGCCGCCCTACTGACGCCAAGACCGCCAGAACTTATGGTGTTAAACGAGCCAGAAACCAGTCTGCATCCGGATTTATTGCCCGCACTTGCCCGCTTAATCGCTAAGGTGTCTAAGGATTGCCAGCTATGGGTGGTGTCCCACGCCAACAGGCTTATCAATGCTTTAAGTCAATTTGAACACTGCAATACCTTGGCCCTAGACAAAACCTTAGGTCAAACGCAGATCCAAGGCCAAGACCAGCTCAATACGCCCAGTTGGCTATGGCAGAATCGTTAGTCGGCTGTGTTAACTCGTTAGCCCTCATCAATCGTAAAATACCGCGAGCCATAGGGTTTCTGAACTTTTAGAAGTCGAAGCGACGCGGTGTTTTTGATGGGGCACAATCGTTAAGTAATCACCTGGGGTTAGCGTCACGGGTTCACCTTGTTCAAATTCAAGCGTCGCCTCCCCTTTAAGTAACATCACCCATTCATGCTGAGTTTGATCGTACCATTGACCTTCGGGCGTAGATTGCCCATTGGAAACGATGCGCTCAATAGTCACAGTGTTATTGCCCGCCAGTTTTTCAAACACTTCCGCCGATAAATCTGTGGGTAATTTTGCAAAAAAGTTATCAAGCATTTTGTGTTTATTCCTCTGCTTTTATTCGCTCTCTCTGCTGATTAAACTGTATTTTTAACAATCAAACATTGAGAAACGAAACCATTAACCGCTATGATATGCGCACTGAAATACTCAAGGTCCATGAGTATCCCTCAGATAAGCTTATTGTTTTACATATGGATATGGAGATTTCCCCTGATGTCGTTGTTTCGCGCACTCAAAGCCAAGTTATTCCCCTCAAGCCAAACTAGCCGCGATCCAAAAGACATTCAGCTTCAAACTGAATCACCTGTAGCCTGCCAAGAACAAGCGCTAACTCAGGCGCCGTCAGTCGCTGTACCGCTATTCCAGCGTCACTTCAGCTTAAAAATCTATGCGACAAAGGCAGACGCGACCGCTTGTGAAGAAAATGCCGACCACAACTTAACTCTCTATCACTACGATGCGCCCCAAGCAATAGAACTCTTAGGCTGGGAAAATGCTAATGAATGCTGCGAATTTCATCATACCGAATTTGACCGCCTCGAAATGGGCAATCAACTCCCGTTTCCAGAGCAACATTTTTGGCTCGGCACAGAAAAAGTCTGCAGTATCACAGCTCAAAAGAACCCCCAGGAAACCACATTATGGCAGGTTGAACTTAACAATCGAGATGCTCTGTTAATAAGCCACTTTACGCTCGATGCAGACTATAAAGTACAAGGCGACATTCAAGATTACGCCAGCTTAACTGGCCAACTACATCGCACTTATCATCAACTCGATTCTGAAGACGGCGCGGGTATGCTCAGAATTGTCACCCAAACGCCCAATCTCACAGAAGCCGTTGACTCAAACTACTTTGGTGAACGTCATGGCGTTTCCCGCCAGTTCGACGCTCTGGGGACCTTGTTATTTGAAGGTAACTTTATTAATGATCAACAACTTGGACAGCAAGCTTGGTATGATCATGAGGGCAACATAACCCAGAGTGAAGAACGCAGTACGAGCGGCATATTAGTCAAACGCTATTACAGTAATGGGCAAGTCAGAGAGGATGCTGAACTTGATCGTGATGGCAACTACGTCAATACCTTGAGTCGCTATTATGAGTCAGGCAAACGCTGGCTGACTCGACCTATGCTGGCGAATAAAATCCACGGCATTGAATATATGTACTATGAATGTGGCGCCCTTCAGGCCGAACTGAGTCACGAGCATGGCAACTTAGTTAAAGAGGTATGGTTTCATCCTAATGGCCAGCTCAAACAAAAAATACTCGTCAATGACGCGGGCAAGAGCTTTGAAACCTTTTTTGAAAATGGTCAATTGTCATGGCGTGAGCAATTTAATCCGCAGGGGCTTATCTATGGTATTCGCCAAGAATGGCACCCTAATGGACAGCTCGCATTACAACTTAACTTCGACAACGGTCTCGCACAGGGAAATCGTGAAAAGTGGTACGCCAATGGCCAGCTTGAGGCAAAAATCCCATTTGAACAAGGTAAAGAGCAAGGCATGGCCTACTGGTACCATGACAATGGCCAACTGTCTCTCGAAATGTACCTAGAGAAAGGACTCAGGGAAGGCCTGTTTAAAAGCTATTACAAAAGTGGCGTGCTCTCGGCTGAAGGCCAATATAAAAATAACCTCTCGGTAGCCCCCTTTATCGAATATTACGAAAACCAGCAAGTTCAAATGTATTTACCGCACACCCAAGGCAACCGTGATGGCACTGCCCGCTGGTTTTACCAAGATGGCACGATACGCACTATCTCTGAGTATGAAGTGCGCGACGGCCAAGGCTACCTCAGAGAATCCAGTTTTTATAACAAAAAAGGGGTCCTCGAATCCTATCAAAGTCACTCAAATACCCGCTGTGGCTATCATCTTGAGAATAATCAAAGGGAATACTATCAAGAAGGTATTGCCGATACTCGCATCGAATACTATGAAGATGGCGCCATTCGCTGGTTGCTCACACGAACTCAAGGGGATTTATTTAGCTCTAAATCCTTGTCCCCTCAAGGTTTAATTCTAGAAACTGGCACAATTCAAATTATCGATGGCCGTTACCTCGATGTCGGCCATTGGCAACGGTTTACGCCCCAAGGACAAGTGTATCGCGAAGTCTGGCTAGATGAAGAAGGCCAGCTTATAGAAAGCCGTCACTACTTTGATTTTAATCAGTATCTATCGACTCAAGAAGATGACGAAGCAGAATGGGAAGACGCAGAGCCCCGTCATTATGGCTATGATGACTGTGATATCAGTGACTATGCTGAAAGCGAAGACGAGGCTGATGACTTTGATTATGATCGTGCTGATTGGAAAAATGACGGGCTAAACCAGCGTTCAGATAACAGTAAACATAGCGCTAGCCATAGCAGCAATAGCGCATATTTGTCCCGCCACAAGTATCACAGACCCGATATCGCAACGAAAAAAGCACAAACTCAAGCCACAGCGGATGTCGACGCTAAAGAGCCGATATTGTCTTATCACTTAAAATTTGACAACGAAAGTAAGCTTTATTCAATGAAGCGCTATCATCCCAATAGCCACATTGCCGAAGAAGGTAATTTACAGATCCAAGGAGAAGAACAATTCTGGGTCGGTATCCATAATCAATACGATGAGCAAGGTAAGCTCAAGCTCTCCGAAACCTACACTATGGCAGGAGAGCCGATAGAGCACACCACCAGCACGAATGCGATATTGTTGAACTAGGTGCTATAGCGGAACAAGCAGTGCACAAATAATCATGGTCACATGTGCGAGCATATGCGCTCCCATTGCACACTCTAAACCATACTTCCAATATAGGTAACCAGCAATAAATCCAAAGCCTGCATTACCTAAAATAATGTACAGAACTAAGGGTATAGTGGCTTCAGAAGTTAAAGCAAAAGCGACAGGAAGATGCCCAACACCAAATATAATTCCAGAAAGAATAATAGCTAAAACATAATTATGCACCTTAATGTCAGCCCCCTTTCTTTGGGTAAGGCGATAACTACACCATACAAGAAATGACATCAATCCCCAGCGGATCAGGAGCTCTTCTGTAATGCCGCCGTACAATACTTTTGTATACCAAGGAGGTGCTAATTTTGCTCCTGCTTGAATAAAATCTGCAGGAAGATAACCCGATAGCATCCCCAGAAAAACAAGGATAAAGACCCCTCCGAGAACACCACCCACTAAAGCAGGAATAAGCTGAGGCCTTAATGCTGTGTAAATACTATTTGAATGAACCATAGCCGAAATCACAGGAGCGGTTAATCCCACTTTTTTAGCAAAAATAGAACCCATAAAAACCATCAAAAGTAACATCAGCGACGACTGCGCTACCGAAATAATTTGCAGCAAAAATAAGGGCATGGGTAATTCCCCTTGCTGCATAGCTAAAATTTGTGAAACAAAAGGGATAACCGACATTATCCCTAAAAAACCAACAAAGAATAACGCTAGATTTAACCTCATAACTTTTACTTCCATGTATACGATCTCCGATTTACTCTGCTAAAAAACTAAAGTGCAAAAGTGGCGATGGTCTTTTGAATACCGACGACATCCGTGCCACGCTTGAGTTCTTTAACTAAAGGTTCGCTCTGGCCTGAGATCCAGATTTTAAGCTCAGCATCTAAATCAAAATGGCCAGTGGTTTCCACTTCAAAATGGGTAATGGATTTATAGGGTATGGAATGGTAGGTGACCTTCTTGCCAGTAAGCCCCTGCTTATCAATTAAGATCAAACGTTTATTGGTGAAAATAAACAAATCGCGGATCACTTTGTAGGCGAGTTTTAATTCTTCTTGAATGCCCATAATAGGCCTTAATTCTTCGGCTAATTCCTGTAAATCAACCTCAGCAGCATTACCGAGTAAACCGTCTAACAGTCCCATTTTAACATCCCTTATTATTGATATTATTTTCAATAAGATATCTGCTGATAACCGAATGTGCAATATTGGGCTTTGATGAAAATATGGGAGTAGCTATGGTGAGGGTAACATAGATATAGGTAGGCAAATTAAGCGCGCGGATGCAGGCTGAATGGGTGTTAGGAGCATTGCACTGGGCAATGCTCCTAATGACAAGTGTTAAAGGTGTTTCTGGCCTCGCACTTGACGGTTTTCACCGACCACCATCATTTCGCATTTAGGACAGTCGAATACCAACTTGAGCACATCGTTACCGATTTCAAGCACCATAGGATCGGCCTTGATGCCTGGTACTTCCTTCGGACACAAATTAAAGTTAAAGCGCAGACAATGCTTAGTGATCATCAATGGCACGTCTTCGGTGACGCCGTTTTTCTCATAGGTATCTTGGATCTCAATCACGCCGTGACGTTGATAAAAATCCTTGGCCTTCTCATTAGCGACGTTACCTAAGTAACTCAAATGCTTAACGGGATACACTGCATCTTGATTATGTTTCCACGGCAGTGGACGCACATAACCTTGTATACGGGCAGCCTCTAAAGCGGCAACGCCATCACGGCGTAGACCATTGAGCACAGACGCTGGCAAGAACCAGGCTTGGGCCGTATCGATACTGATACTGCGGGCAACAAAGTCGGTACTACCGAGTTTACCTAGCTGAGTACGGGTATTTTGTAAGGTCTTATCGACATCTGTCGCAGGGGTCTTCTCAACCGTTAAATTCACTGTGGCGCTTAGGCCATAGATATCGGTCAAGGTCAGCGCCAGTCCGTCTTGAGTGTCGCTCAAACGTAAATCGACGCCGATAATCCGCTTAGAAGATTCTTTCGATAACAGTGCTTCGAAGGCTTGGTTATGGTTACGGTATAAAGTCATGCCGACTTTTAAATCTCGCGGCACCTGCAATATATGCAGTTTTAAGCCTTCGGCGCGGTTAACCCGCAGGCCTTGCAGCTTATCATCCGATTGTTTTGCCATGGCAAAATTCGCAGGGAAGAACGCTAAGCCATCGCCGTTATTAAACTCATGGGTTGAGCTCACTTGGATAAAGTCTTTGCCTATGCTGACCACTTTACCGACTTCTTCGCCTATGTATTTTGGCGAACGGAAATCTTTAATGCCTTGGCTACGTTCGTTAACAAAGTAATCTGTGCTGCCGCGGTTAAAGGTCTTTTCAGGATCGGGGATGAAGGAATGTTCACAGCGGCCGTGGGACGAAGCCTTAAACTCAGGACGACGCGCCATAATCGCATCCAGCTTTTGGCGATAATGCGCGGTGACGTTTTTAACGTAACTTAAATCTTTTAAGCGACCTTCAATCTTAAACGAGCGAATGCCCGCGTCGATGAGCGCTTCGAGGTTTTCGGTTTGGTTATTGTCTTTTAAAGACAATAAGTGTTCATTCTGCGCTAACACATCGCCTTGACGGGTTTTAAGATTGCCCGGCAAGCGGCACATTTGCGAGCATTCGCCGCGGTTAGCACTGCGGTTACTAAAGGAATGACTCAAGTTACACAAACCACTGTAAGCCACACACAGAGCGCCATAGATAAAGAATTCGAGCTGCATATTCGTATGTGCGGCCACATCACGGATTTGGCTCAAGCCTAATTCACGGGCGAGCACTACCTGAGAAAAACCAACTTGCTCTAAGAACGCCACTTTTTCAGGGCTGCGGTTATCCATTTGGGTACTGGCATGCAGGGCAATCGGCGGCAAATTAAGTTGCAAGACGCCCATATCCTGCACAATCAGCGCATCGGCACCGGCTTCGTACAGTTGCCAAATGAGTTTTTCGGCGTCGGCCAGTTCGTTGTCCATCAAAATGGTATTGAGGGCGACGAATACCTGAGCATGATATTGATGAGCATAAGTACACAGGCGCGCGATATCTTCAACACTGTTACCTGCCGTCGCCCGCGCACCGAATGCGGGCCCCCCAATGTATACCGCATCGGCGCCATGGCGTATGGCTTCGATACCATAGTCAGCATTTTTTGCAGGCGCCAATAACTCAAGGCGGTTATGGACGTGAGAAAGATTCTCGGGAGTGTATATCTCTGGCTGGCTCATGGCTTCAAAGGCTCAACAGGGTCATTAACAAAAAAGAGCGTAATTATAGCAAGAACTCAAATCCAGCTCTATCAGCAAATCATCAACTAATGCGCTTTGCTGCGGCGCTTGAGTTATCTCAGGAAGCTTAGTCTCACAAGCAATCTTTGGGCGTCACACTTGCACCCTCAAGCCTAGCAGAGTATCTTTGCGGCGCATTGACGAATAGGCCCCATTATGACTGATTTTATATACCAACCACCGACAACCCCTTGGCTCGATATTCTTTATCAAGATAAAGACATTATCGTCATTAACAAACCTTCAGGATTGTTGTCTGTGCCCGGTCGCGACCCAGCCCATTACGACAGTGTCTATGCCCGAGTAAAAGCTGAACACCCCCATTGCCAAATTGTCCACCGCCTCGATATGGCGACCTCAGGCGTGATCGTTCTCGCCCTTATTCGTAGCGCCGAACGTGAATTAAAACGTCAATTCCACGATAGAGAAACCAGCAAGACCTACTTTGCAAGGGTCGCTGGCCATGTCAAAAATGATACGGGTAGTGTTGATTATCCGCTGATCTGCGACTGGCCAAATCGCCCCAAACAGAAAGTCGATCATCTTGTGGGCAAACCCTCTTTGACTCACTACCAAGTAATAAGTCGCGCCAAACGCTCAACGCTGGTGAAACTCACGCCAATCACTGGCCGCTCCCACCAATTACGGGTGCATATGATGGCGCTCGGTCATCCGATCTTAGGCGATGGTTTTTATGCCGACCCATTAGCCAAATCCTTAGCCCCTCGCCTATTACTGCATGCGGCAGAACTCACCATCAAACATCCCTACACGGGTGTCAGTATGACTTTTAGCGCAGAAGTGCCTTTTTGTGAGCCTTTGGGCGAACAATGATCACTAAAATCAACTAAGACGGGCAAAATCGGTAGCAATTCCCCATAAAAAAACGTAACTTTATGACAATTCATTACGTTATAGAGAATTTATTTATGGATACCGCATTTCAGCGCGATCAACTCGATAATCATATCCTCGAAGCCTTAATGCAGGATGCCCGCACGCCCTTTGCTGAACTCGCGAAACGCTTTAGCGTGAGCGCCGGCACTATCCATGTTCGGGTAGAAAAAATGAAGCAAGCGGGGATAATCACAGGCGCGCAGATCACAGTAAATCCTAAAGCCCTAGGTTATGACGTTTGCTGTTTTATCGGTATCAATCTTAAAAGTGCTGGTGATTATCCTGCCGCCATAGCCAAACTCAACGCCCTCGAAGAAGTCGTCGAAGCCTATTACACCACAGGCAACTACAGTATTTTCGTAAAGGTCATGTGCCAATCCATCGATGGTTTACAGCATGTACTCATCAATCGCATTCAATCTATCGATGAAATCCAGTCAACAGAAACCTTAATCAGCCTACAAAACCCAATAGTCAGAGCGGTTAAGCCTTAAATAAAATCATCCTTAAAGCCAACAACAGAAATATATTCCAATGCTGAATTGATTCATTTTCATCGGCAACCACTAAAAATATCCTATTGCGACCTCAGCATATGCACTATTAAGTCCTCGGACATAAAAAGGAGCCTTTGGGCTCCATTCTTATCTTATACAGTTGCTCTATAAACACATTGCATACTACGAACGTAACCCAATTCCCCGTGAAACTAGATAATACGCTAAGGTCCATAGGGCGACACAGAAACCGATCATAATGGCGATGGATAGTGGCACGCTGATGTCGGCGAAACCTAAAAAACCATAGCGGAACACGTTGATCATATAGACCACAGGGTTGAGTGCCGACACGCCTTGCCAAAATGGGGGCAAGAGTGACAGGGAGTAAAATACGCCGCCAAGATAGGTTAATGGAGTAAGTACAAAGGTCGGGATAATACTGATATCGTCGAAACTTTTAGCAAAAACAGCGTTAATCAAGCCGCCTAAGGAGAATAGCACTGAGGTTAAAAATACCGTCATTACCACTAAACCGGCATGATGCAAGCTAATGTCGACGAAGAACATGGCCACAAGCGTTACTATTAGGCCGACACATAAACCACGCGCCACACCGCCGCCAACGTAGCCTGCGATCAACACATAATGGGGCACAGGTGCCACCATCAACTCTTCCAAATTGCGTTGAAACTTGGCACTGTAAAATGAGCTAGCAACATTCGAGTAAGAGTTAGTGATCACCGACATCATGATCAAACCTGGGGCGATAAACTCCATATAAGATACGCCGCCCATCTCTCCAATTCGGCTGCCGACTAAGTTACCAAAAATCAAAAAATACAAGGTCATGGTAATCGCTGGCGGGACTAAGGTCTGGATCCAAATTCGCGTAAAACGATTGATTTCTTTGCTTAAGATGCTTTTAAAGGCGATAAAGTAGAGCTGGTTCATGCAGAGACTCCCTGAGTTTTCTTCACGAGTTCGACGAAGAGTTCTTCTAAGCGATTAGACTTGTTGCGCATCGATAGCACTTCTATATTGGCCGCACTTAATTGGCTAAAGACATCGTTGAGATTTTGCTCTTTAACCACATCCACCTCTAAGGTATGAGAGTCAGTTAAGCGACAAGTCATACCATCGAGTACGGGTGCAGTAGCTGTATCGTGACGCAGATCGAGAATAAACGTCTCCATATTCAGCTTACTGAGCAGCGCCTTCATGCTAGTGCATTCCACTAAAATGCCTTTGTCGATAATGCCGATATTACGGCAAAGCATTTCAGCCTCTTCAAGGTAATGGGTCGTTAGGATGATCGTCACGCCTTGCTGATTAATTTGTTTGAGAAACTCCCACATAGAGCGACGCAGTTCAATATCCACGCCTGCGGTAGGCTCATCTAAAATCAACAACTTAGGTTCATGCATCAGGGCGCGGGCGATCATCAACCGTCGCTTCATGCCGCCGGATAATTCCCGCGATTGGCTATTACGTTTTTCCCACAAATCCAGTTGGCTTAAGTATTTTTTGGCGCGCTCAAGGGCAACAGGCTTAGGCACACCATAGTAACCCGCTTGATTCACCACGATTTGCAGTACGGTTTCAAACTGGTTGAAGTTAAACTCTTGCGGCACTAGACCAATACAAAGCTTGGCGTGTTCTAGCTGCTTATCGATATCATAATCAAAGACTTTGACCGAACCTGAACTCTTCTGCACTAAGGAGCTAATAATACCAATCGTGGTGGATTTACCCGCACCATTGGGGCCGAGCAAGGCAAAGAAATCCCCTTGATTGACGGTGAGGCTGATGCCTTTGACCGCTTCGACGCCGCCTTTATAGGTTTTTTTAAGCCCTTCGAGTACCAGAGCATGGGTAATATTCGCCATATTTGTACCGATCCTTACACATTAGAAAGTAATAAGATGGTGCTAAAAAACACAATTACAATGATGGGTTGCAGAACTAAAGCAAAAAATTAGCTAATCTATTGAAAAACCAATCTTTAATGGTTCAATTATTTATACTATTTTTTATATAACCGTAAAAAGCAAAACTCCCGCCTGTTGCGGGAGTTTTAAACGGTATCGGACACTTAATCGAGTGGCACGACTTTCGCGATGTAAGGTAGATTGCGATATTGCTCTGCATAATCAATACCATAACCCACGATAAACTCATCAGGGATAGTGAAACCGATAAAATCGACCTTCACATCCACTTCACGACGTTCTGGTTTATCCAGCAGGGTGCACAGTGCAAGGCTCTTAGGCTCGCGCAGTAACAACATCTCGCGCACTTTGCTTAAAGTGTTACCTGAGTCAATCAAGTCTTCCACAATCAATACATCGCGACCGGCGATATCTGATTGCACATCTTTCAGCACTTTCACATCCCGTGAGCTGGTCATAGCATTGCCATAACTGGAAACCGACATAAAATCGATTTCAACATGGCCTTTAATTCGGCGACACAGGTCAGCCATAAAGACCACTGAGCCTTTTAACAAGCCTACCATCAGCAGACGTTCGCTGTGGGCATAATGGGCATTGATTAGCTCGGCCATTTGATCCAATTTCTGGCTTATCTCTTCTGCAGAGATCATCACTTCGGTGGTGTGTTTCATATAAGTCTCAATTGTCGAGGTCGCGGTTAGACTGTTTGTCATAACCCCAGCGACTCGTTAATGCATGGTCAACGCCCAAATGATCGAGAATTCGAGCGACCATGAAGTCTACCAGATCTTCAACCGATTTGGGATTATGATAAAAGCCGGGCGCGGCGGGCATAATGGTCGCGCCGAGGCGAGAAAGGCTCAACATATGCTCTAAGTGTATGGCACTAAAAGGAGTTTCCCTCGGCACTAGAATAAGTTGACCGCGCTCTTTAATCACCACATCGGCGGCGCGTTCAAGTAAATTATTACTCATTCCTGTGGCCACTGCCGCTAACGTCCCCGTCGAGCAAGGGCAAATCACCATTTGCTTAGGTGCGGCGCTGCCCGATGCGGGCGGTGAAAACCACTCATCTTTGCCTAATACCACTAACTCGCCAGTAATAATTACGCCTTTTTCGTGCAATAAAGCCAACAGTTGAGCATGGGCTTTATCGCTGTTAGCGCTTAACTGCAAGCCGTGTTCAGTCGCTAATACTACCCGAGCGGCACTGGAGATCATCAAAAACACTTGATAACCCGATACCAATAGACACTCGAGTAACTTAAGCCCATAGGGGGCGCCCGAGGCGCCCGTCCAAGCTAAGCTAATTGCCTTTGTCGACTTTGTGTAGCTCATCTTAAACCTGCTCTACAGTTGAACGCAGCTCTAATGCGGCCAGCAGCTTCTTATGTAAACCGCCAAAACCGCCGTTACTCATCACCACTATGGTGTCGCCCGCCTTGGACGTTGCCGCCACTTTGGCGACCACATCATCAATTTGATGTAACACAGTCACAGGTATCACCGCCGCTTCCATGGCTTCTTTCATATTCCAGTCGATGGTATCGGCTTGATATAAAAAGGCTTCGTCGGCTTGCATCATAGAGAAAGCTAAAGTGTCTTTATGGACACCGCTTTTCATAGTGTTCGAGCGCGGCTCGAGTACCACAGTAATCTTGCTCTGACCGACCTTAGCCCGCATGCCTTTTAAGGTGGTCGCAATCGCCGTTGGATGGTGGGCAAAGTCGTCGTATACGCTCACACCGTTAACGGTTCCGAGTAATTCGAGTCGACGTTTAGGTGGCATAAACTTAGCTAAGGCTTCAATTGCAGCACTCGGCTTAACGCCCACGTGACGCGCAGCAGCAATGGCCATCATGGCGTTTTCAATATTGTGCTGACCAATCAAATCCCATTCGAGAATGCCTTGGGACTCACCATCAAAAAACACTTCAAAGCGATGGCAATCATCACTTAAGGCTTTGCCATACCAACCGTTGGCAGATTCGGCTAAATGATAGGTTTCTTGCTCGCTCCAGCAACCCATATCAATCGTCTGCTTAACAGCATGGGAATCGGCGGGCCAAACGATCTTTCCTTCGCCAGGTACAGTGCGAACTAAATGATTAAACTGTTTTTGAATCGCGGCCAGATCGGCAAAAATATCGGCGTGATCGAACTCAAGATTGTTGATCACTAAGGTACGTGGATGATAATGCACGAATTTCGAACGTTTATCGAAGAAGGCACTGTCGTATTCATCGGCCTCAACCACAAAAAAAGCCGTCTTGCCTAAACGCGCCGACACACCAAAGTTTTGCGGTACGCCACCGATTAAGAACCCAGGCTCATAACCGCAATCCTCTAAAATCCAAGCTAACATACTAGAAGTCGAGGTTTTACCGTGAGTACCAGACACTGCCAGTACCCAACGCTCAGGCAAAATATGATCGGCTAAAAACTGCGGGCCAGAGGTATAAGGGATGCCAATGTTCAACACGGCTTCCACGCAAGGATTACCACGGCTCATGGCATTACCAATGACAACTAAGTCAGGATAATGCCCTGCTTCACCCAGCTGGCTGGGATCAAAACCTTGAATAAGCTCAATGCCTTGGTCCTCTAGTTGCGTGCTCATTGGAGGATAGACATTGGCATCCGAGCCCGTCACTCTGTGCCCTTTTGCCCTAGCCAATAACGCTAGACCACCCATGAAGGTTCCACAAATTCCTAAAATATGTACGTGCATACCGCTCGCTCTGATGTGTTGAATTCAATGCCATTCTAATCCATCGGGCGACAGATTGGCAGGTAACAATCGGGGAAAAGCACTGCAATCGCAAATGACAGTTTTTAAATCCGTGGATTTCACATTCGAGTTGCAGAACTGAGATTCTTAGATAACAGGTCAACTAACACAAGGCCGAAAACTGTTGCAATGCAGGGTACTATACCCAAACAACCTGAAGATGCAGGATTCAGCGGGAGTTTAACGCACTTTAGGCAAGGCGGTTATTTGCAGACCTAGCGGGCTAAGTTAAAAATAACCAACGCAGCATAAAGTGCGTTAAAACCCGCCGGGACGGAGCGCCTAGGGTGCTTCACTTCCGTGTTGCATCAATTCAAAAGGTGGCCGACATTCTGTCATTGATGCGCCTTGAATTGAAGCAGCCTAGGCGCTCTGAAACTCGTATCTTCAGGTTGCTTGGGTATAGCGTAAGTCTCGATAGAGTTGAGCGTGCTGACTGCGGTGACGACTAAATAAGAATTGACGTAACGCTTCACGCTCTTCGGTTTCAGCCTGAAACTTAACGAAGGCCAGACCTTTCTCGCTACGAATAGGCTCGATATCGACGCGCATAGTCTCGCCATTGGGCAGTTGCAATTGCAGATCTTTACTGCCTAGCAATTGCTTAAATTGCTGCTGTGATTTAGCGCGAATAGCCATGCCAGAACTGGATAACGAGGCAACTGACCATTGCTCACCTTGATCGTGGTCGAATATCCACACATCATCGGCTTGGGTTAACCGCCAACTGCGCTCCACTCCCGAGGCATCGAGTACTTCAGGCACGCCTAAAGTGGGTTGAAACTGTCCAAAGTCATCCACTTTCATCAGTAGTGGAAACCAGAGTTTATAGGGCCCGACTTCGGCTAATAGAGTGAGTTTTGCCTTACCGAGAATCGAGGCGATAACTTGCGGCACTTCAGTTGTGACTGTGAGCACGTGATTGACCAGGGGATCGTTAGTCAAGGCAGTGCCCACACGAGTCGGCGAAAAAAGTTCGCTAAAACAAGCAAGCTCCTCCGCGGATAATCGAGGTTCATCCATCATGATACGTCCTCCCAAGTTAAATTCCTTATCCCAAAAAGTACCACCAAAGTATGAGGTTGTACATTTTTACACCAAAACAGTGGCAAAAAACGGAATATAGGCTAGCAAGGCTAAATTCAAGACTCTATTAGCCATTTGCGCTATTTAACTTGGAAAATGCAGTGGATTGTTATTCCTCGCTTTTTAAACTGCTGGAAGGCGGAGCAAACAAGATACGTAGTCGTTGTTTAACACTCAAGCCTGTCGCGGTGACCTCAGCAAACATGTCTCGCCATTCGCTAAACGTCACTTTAAGGGGATTAAAACTATTCACAGGCTTAGTGATGCCGTAAATCACAGTCTCTACCTCGGGCTCAAAAGTACCAAACAGCTTGTCCCAGATAATCAGCACACCCGCATAGTTTTTATCTATATATTGGGGATTACGACCGTGGTGCACCCTGTGGTGTGACGGTGTGTTGAATACCCATTCCAGCGGTCCGAGTGATTTAATCGCTTGGGTATGCACAAAAAATTGCAATCCCAGATTGAGTAATACCACAAATACCACCCAGTTTGGGTCGAAACCTATGACCACCAGCGGCAACCAAAACACCCACATGCCCGCAAACGGATACATTAAACTCTGGCGAAACGCGGTGCTAAAATTCATATTCTCAGAACTATGGTGCACCACGTGAGCCGCCCACATCCAGCGCACTCTGTGGCTCGCCCTGTGGAACCAGTAATAACAAAAGTCCTGCGCGATCATCAAAGCAATAAAGCTTAATGGGCCCATTTCAATATCGAATAACTTCCAACCAAACATCGCCAGATACAGCTTAGCGATCAACAAGCCAGTGAGCAGATCGGCGCCTTGATGCATGGCCGCGAGGCTGAAATTACACAGCACTTCTTGGCCGCGATAACGTGCAGTTAACGGCAGCTTTTGTCTTTTATCGCCAAAATACCATTCCAGTAAAATACACACGAAAAACAACGGCGCGAGCACGAGCAGTAACACTTCGGGGTGCTGGATCAGCGAGGCGATATACATATAAGGTCGTCCTGTTCTCTTGTTGTTTTATGATTATTTTTAGTGTTTTTTATATCGATTCTGCGCGAATGTTATAATCCGCATTAAACGCCACAACACAGACAACAGTGGTCGATTAGTCGCGTTTGACGACCTGCATTCGGTTACCAGCGGGCATAGTGATCTTCGGCAAGTCCCAGCACATTATTCAACTGGTAACTGCGCCCTTGATTATCAGTAATCGTGCCGCTGAAATGACCGATGAATTGGCGAAAATTGCTCTTAAGCAAGAGCAAATTACGCTTTTCACGGCGACAATTACGCGCCGCAAACTGTAAATCCACTTGGCCATTTTGGCTGTAGACTCGCCAAACCTCGGCGCCGAGCGTGGCGTGTCGATCAAACTCAAACTGCACTGGTCCGAGCAAATGACGCTCGCCATTAATCCAAAAGACATTTTCAGTAGCGCCGGTTTCATTGACACCCGCCGCTAAATTAAGCCCCATTATGCCCTCATGGATCCGCGCGTTGATCGACGCCCAGCGCCAACTCGTATCGCGGCGCATGTAACCCGCCGAAAAATCATAACCAGCTAAAGCGTGATTCAGCGGCTGCGGCTCATGGGCTACAGTCAAACTACCTTTAACCGTCAGACCATTATGCTTTTGTGTGTAAGTCCAGCCGTTATATCCAGTAGGACTACACATGGCCATAGGCAAACTTAAGGGAGCAGAGTGCAAAGTCACATCGGCTTGAATATTTTTAGTATCAATGATTAACCGCCAACCGCCCTCTACAATCTCAAAGCTTAACTGCGCTCCTTTACGGCCAATACGACTTTTACCCTCAGCGGGTGATGGCGTCATCTGATAGCCAAACCTCAAAGGTTTTAGCCAATCAAGCTGGGTGAGAGTATTGGTTTTTATGTCGTATAAATAACAAAACGCACTGCCGACGTAAGCAATATCGGCAAGTGCGATACCAAGGACATAACGCGGCGTGACCAAAGAGACAAACTGAAATTGTTTATAATCGAAATGCTTGACCCACGCAGAAGCGGGTTTATCCATAGTATCGAAATAAGCAAAGTCCGCTAAACCTAAGGTTTTGACTATGCCATCGAAATGGCCGAAATGGGGTAAGCCCTTGGGATTTATCAGGCTATCTGGGGCGATTTGCGTTGCTATCGTTAACATGACTAAGCCTTACAGAAAGGACGCGGGAGCATCTGTGCTCTCTCATTCTAAACATCGAATTTTTACTCTAACCTGTCCCCCTTTGCATTAAAAGAGTGCAAGGCTAAAATGTTGTCACTTTGTTGCGGGCGAGTATTCTGTTTACAGCTTTAATATCCAAGGTTCTAAAACGAAAAAAGCGCCAAGGGCGCTTAATTGAGGCTAATTGATAATATTTGCGAGTTAGAATCGATAACTCACGCCAAAGTTGACCCCTTGCAGCTCTAACTCTTTCATTGGCACATATTGGTACTCAAGATTGAGTCCAAAGCCAGAGCGAAAACGATATTGCCAACCCACGGCGCCGTAAAATCCTACATCATCCGAATCCATCTCTTGCTTATCCATCTCATAACTCACTTTGGTATAAGCGGCGCCGAGCTTGGCGTACAGACTATTACCACGAGACAACGCATATTCGCCATAAGCAGTGGTTCTGATACCTTGGTAATGTAAATCTTTGATTTCACTGATACCACTAATAAGTGCACTCGCCACTCCACCCGTCCCCGTTAAATATCCCGCTTCAAAACCAAAATGCTCATTAAGCATAAAGCGATAATACAAGTCACTGGTGAAGGTATCACCTGCATCATATTTACCGCTGTTGGTTTCAAATTCTTGAGTACCGTAGCCTAAACTGCCGCCGAGTATATGGGCAGAATCCCCCGCGAATGCATTGGTACTCATGATGCTTGACGCCATTGTCAGGCCCACAACAATCGAAATTAACGACAGTTTTGACATGTTTTGCTCCAGATGAAATGAACTAACCCATAGTGAACACTGGATGTTATCACTGTAAGCTGTACTCCAACTGAATCGAGGTGTTCTGTGGCATCAAAAGTGATTTCTGGTATGCTGTAGCCACTTTTACTTGTACGAGAGATCCCATGAAACGGCTATTACTGACTTTGACTTTTCCCCTGCTGTTTGCGGGCTGTGCCACCCAAAACCCGACTCATATGGCTTTCAGTCCCCAAGTGCCCAATATCAGTCAACAAACGGCGCAATCTGTACCTATCTCTCTTGAAACCGTCGATACGCGCACCGTCGATTATGTTGCTCGTTTTATTGAAGAAGGGACAAAAACACGTTTGGTCGGCCCGAGTGAACCGCCTAAATTGCTGCTCGATGAAGTATTCCGCGCAGGCTTTAGCCAAGCGGGTTATCAAATCGATCCTAGCGCGACTAATTCAGTGCAAATTCAATTAGAAGAATTGCAAATGGATGTCACTAAAAAGACTTTTGGCTATGAGGCAAAACACAGTGTATTAATCGCAGTGCAAGCCAAAAACTCAACCCAAGAACTGGTTAAACGTTATAAGGCAAAAGGCACCTTGAAAGGCCCTTTAACACCCGATTTTGCGACCTTGGAGCTGGATATGAATAAATTACTCGGCCAACTCACAGGCGAAATTCTCAATGATCCTGAGCTGAATCAGTTTCTACAACAATAACAGCGTCAGTTTATTATAAGGAAATCAATATGCTCCGTTGGATATCAGCCCTCTTATTTCTCTTTATGAGTCACAATAGCCTCGCACTCGACATTCAAGCCGATACCTTGTATCCCAGAGTCGAGTTTGACACTAGCTTAGGTAAAATCGTGGTCGAGCTAGATAGGACACGCGCACCTATCACTGTCGATAACTTCTTAACCTATGTCGTCAAAGGCGAATACGACAACACCATATTTCACCGTGTGATCAGTGACTTTGTGGTGCAAGGCGGTGGACTCACCCCTAAGTATGAAGAGTTGCCAGACGGCAAGCCGATAGTCAACGAATCAGGAAATGGTCTCACCAACAGCATAGGCACTATCGCCATGGCGCGGGAAAACGAGCCGCACTCAGCCACACGCCAGTTCTACTTCAACGTGGCCGACAATACTAAGCTCGACCCATCCAAACGCCGTTGGGGTTATGCCGTATTTGGTGAAGTGATTGAAGGGAAAACTGTCCTCGAAGCTATGGCTGTCGTTGAGACAGGCACGAACACTAAGCTCAATTGGCCTGACGTCCCTGTGACACCTATCATATTGAAAACCGCTAAATTATTACCAAAACAGTAATCCAAAAATATTTTCGAGCAAAAGCGCTAATTTTGCATCTATACTGTGATAGCAAACAGAAAGGAGGCAAACGATGACGGCAACTGAGTTCATCGATAATAAAGCGCCCCAACTCGCCTTTTATGGAAAAGCGTTTTTGAGTGAAGAACTCGACTTCCATGAAGTGCAACTTTACTTATGGGACACGTTAGAAGAATGGCAGCAATTGAATTCGACTGGCGAAGCGCAAACGGAAACTGAAAAAGTGTTTTGGCACTTGCTCCACAGCTTTAACAGGTGGCCTGACTGTGTGATCCGCGGCAATCAATATCTGCGTAAGCAAGTGAATGATTGCTGTGACTATCTGAGTTTAGGCGGCCGAGTGCCGCAGGGATGCGTCGGGATAAGACCTTAAGTTCAGCATTCCTATCGATAGAAAATGGCCCTGTTATCAGGGCCTTTTTTTATCGCGCAATTCATTCCTCCCCCTTCATTTTTGTGATCTCTTTTACTCAAGGTATTAATACAGGCAATCAATGCCGACAATTAATGCTGACGATAAAAACCGCTGTAAACGCTTAGCAACAGAAGATTAACGCTTAAGCCATATTCAATCACCAAAATGCGCCAAACGAGAGCCTTGTTCAAAAGGAATGCCATTAGCCCTTGAACCCTATGGCACCTTACCCGTAAGCTAGGCGGATTAAACACTTAGACTCATACCTATGTCCGCAACAGGTTTTATTCAACGTACACTCGATGCGCTCAGTGTCTATTATCACAAGCGGGTTTTGATCCTGTTATTACTGGGTTTTTCCGCCGGTCTACCATTAATGCTGGTATTTTCAACGCTATCCTTTTGGTTGCGTGAAGCCGGTGTTGATCGCACTTCAATCGGTTATTTCAGCTGGATAGCCTTGGCCTATGCGTTTAAATGGGCTTGGTCGCCCTTAGTCGATCGACTCTCGCTACCACTGCTAACTCGCTTTCTAGGCCGACGCCGCAGCTGGATGCTATTCGCTCAGCTGTTATTGGTGGGGGCTATTCTAGGTATGTCGTTCAGCGATCCGCTCAAGGATCTCGAGCGCTTGGCACTGTTCGCGTTGATGGTCGCCTTTGCTTCAGCCACCCAAGATATTGTGATTGATGCCTTTCGGATTGAATCCGCCCCAGAAAAGATGCAAGCCGCATTAGCCGCCGCCTATCAAGTGGGTTATCGCAGCGCTATGATTATCGCCACCGCAGGTGCACTCACCATAGCGGCTTGGGTCGAACCCGGTAACACAGCATACAACTTAGTCGCCTGGCAAACCTCTTACCTGATTATGGCGGGATTAATGTCCGTGGGGATTTTGACCACACTTTTTAGCAGTGAGCCCAAAGTCGATACCCGCGCCGCCGATGCCACCGAACTAGCCTTAAAGCAACGCTTAAGCGCCACTTATCCAAGTGCTATCGCCGCTGGCATGTCTTGGGTTTACACGGCCAGTATTTTACCTTTTATTGATTTTTTCAAACGCTATGGCCGCAGCGCTATCCTCATCCTATTGCTGATTTCTTGCTACCGGATCTCAGATATTGTGATGGGCATTATGGCGAACGTCTTTTATGTTGATATGGGCTTCACTAAAGAAGAAATTGCCTATTTGAGTAAAATCTATGGCCTGATCATGACCTTAGTCGGCGCAGCCTTTGGCGGTATTTTGTTAGCGCGTTATGGCACGATGAAGATCCTTTTCCTCGGCGCGTTACTGGTGGCGGTAACCAATCTGTTGTTCGCGTGGCAGGCGGTGCTTGGCTACAACGTGCCCTTTTTAACCTTTGCCATTTCCGTGGACAACTTTAGCGCAGGAATCGCCACGGCGGCCTTTATCGCCTATCTATCGAGTCTCACCAGCAGCGGCTACAGTGCGACGCAATATGCCTTACTGTCGTCGATTATGTTGCTGTTCCCTAAGTTTATCGCGGGCTTTTCGGGGGCTTATGTCGACGCATTTGGCTATGTGAACTTCTTTGTCGCCGCCAGTGTGATTGGGTTTCCTGTGTTGTTTTTGGTTATCTTAGTTAACAAGTATGCGCCGCACCCCAGCAAATCGTTAACTGATGGTACGTCAAAAGATACAGCAGCAAACTCGGATTAAAATCTTAAAACACTTACGATATCAATAAAAAAAGCCCTCACACCTTAGTGTGAGGGCTTTTACATTTAAAGACGAAATGGCAAACGCGATACTGCATCACGTTAAAGCAATTTTGCTCGATTAATCTTTAAAGTTATCAAATTGGAAGGGCTGGCCTAAATCAGACTCGCGTGCCAATGCCATGACAGCTTGTAAATCATCACGTTTTTTACCTGTAACTCGTACTTTTTCGCCCTGAATAGACGCTTGCACTTTAAGTTTGCTGTCTTTAATTAGCTTGACCAGTTTTTTAGCGATTAAGGTTTCGATACCTTCTTTAAACTTCACTTTGAGGGAGAAGGTTTTACCGCTGTGGATGGCTTTCTCATCGACTTCCATCGAAGACGGATCCACATTACGTTTGCTCAGTTGCATACGTAAAATGTCCACTAATTGTTGGCATTGGAAGTCATCTTCAGCGGTTAACGTGACCACATGGTCCTTATATTCCACGTCAGCCGTTTTACCGCGAAAATCGAAACGGGTCGCCAGCTCACGTTTGGTATTATCAACCGCATTACGCAGTTCAACTTCATTCACTTCTGACACAATATCCATTGAAGGCATAGTTTTTATGTCCCATATCAAATTAATATGTAGCTAGTTTACCCACACACAGGCCTAAGTTGAAGGCAAAGCCTAGAATAAAGCGTAATCATGGATGACTTTAGTGGTGGATTTTCCTATCATTGGGCCACTCTAAGCTAATGCAAACATATTTGTGATAACTAAAAATACCCTATTTAAGCTGGCTTTAGCCGTAGCCTTTGTCGTGATCAGTTATCTGGTATTTTCCAGACCAACCTATTCGCAAAGTATTCCGAATATCGACAAGGTTGGCCATCTTGGGAGCTTTTTTTGCCTCTCCTATCTCTCCTATCTCGCTTTCAGACCTAAGTGGTATTGGCTATCGCTCACATTGGCAAGCTATGCCATTTTAATTGAGCTAGTGCAATCGCGTTTACCCTATCGAAGCGCCTCTGTGGCGGATGTTATCGCCGACTTTGCGGGCATAGCGCTGTTCTACTTTTGTAATTGGGCCTATGGCAAATACTTTCGTGCGGCTCAGTTGCGGGAAGATTAGTTCGAACGCTTTAAATGGGCGCTGATACAGAAATCTTAAGGCTGCGAATATGACTCATGCTGTGGATATTGCCATTTTAGGTGCAGGTGCCGTTGGACAACTGATCTGTCGCCAATTAACAGTTGCGGGCATGAATGTCGGTTTTATCGGCCGTAGTGCCCTCGAAGCTAGCCAGCAGGTCCTGAGTTTCACCCCATTAGCGTCTGCCGATGACAAGCAACAGCAGATACACGCTATCCCGTATTCGGCGCCTATCTTAACTGCCGATGCGCTCGACAATATCCGTCTGGTGATTGTCTGCGTTAAAGCCTATCAAGTGCTTGATGCGCTTTCTCCCTTTCTCAAGCAACTGCCTAATCAATGTCATATTTTGTTATTACACAATGGCATGGGACCTCATTTAGCACTGGCACCACTCATTGATGCACAAGCTAATGGCAGAGGGCTAAGCTTAGGGACAACGTCCCAAGGGGTGTTACGCCAAGCCGCTTGGCAGATTAAGCAAACCGGACAAGGGCTAACTCAGCTGGGGCATTTCACAGGCGCAGAGCTGACAGAGCATTATCGCAACGCTTTGCTGGCGGCCATTCCGAACAGTGAATGGGTCGATGCGATTGTGCCTTGCCTGTGGCAAAAACTTGCGGTCAATGCCGCCATTAATCCGCTTACGGCGTTATATCAATGCCCCAATGGCAAACTGGCTGAGCCAGATTTTAGTGGCATGATAAATAGTATTCTCGATGAGTTAGTCATGGTTGCCGCACATGATGGTGTGTCGCTTGATCAATCCTTTTTGCACGATAGGGTCTACCAAGTGATCCGTCTCACTGCGGGGAACTTCTCCTCGATGCACCAAGATATTGCGCATCAAAGGCGAACCGAGATAGACCAAATTAACGGCTATATCTGTGAGCGCGCACAAGCGCACGGTTTAAGTGCGCCAGTCAATGCCGAGCTCTGGGCGCGAGTCAAACAGCTAGCCGTTTAAGCGATGAAAACTTGCCTAGCCAACCTAAGCTTAATCTGCTGTTTAATAAAAGTAATCTGTAAATCACGCGTTAATTTCTCACATTCATACTGCGCATTAAAACACTGACTCCCCTCGCTTTATATCCACTCGAGACTATCTGCACTGATGCTTGTCAGCAACACTTAGCTTGCACCAATAAAACGCACCAATTCAGGGCGATTAAATTCTGCCTTGCACCGTTTTGCATCAATCTTTCATGCAATTTCGGTGCGACTTAATGTTAACACAATGATAATAAATGCTTTGTTTATATGGCCTGATTCCTGCTTTATTCCAATAAATTGAGCCTGAAGTTTGTTGGAGAGAAAATTGAAACTGGTCACTGCAATCATTAAACCGTTCAAATTAGACGATGTACGTGAAGCCTTAACGCAGCTGAACGTCCATGGCATGACTGTTACTGAAGTGCGCGGCTTTGGCCGTCAAAAGGGCCATACTGAGTTATATCGTGGCGCCGAATACGCAGTGGACTTTTTGCCTAAGATGAAGCTCGAAGTCGCCATTCACTCAGATCAAGAAGAAGCCGTTATCGAAGCCATTATTGCCGCTGCCCATACGGGCAAAGTCGGCGATGGCAAAATTTTTGTGACTGAACTCCAACAAGTCGTGCGCATTCGCACTTCAGAAGAAGGAGTGGACGCCCTATGATGCTAGCGAACTTCAGACTCAGTTTTAAATATCTATTGATATTATTCAGTATGTTGGCGACCAATGCTGTCGCCGATGAGGGTCAGTTCAGCGCCGCAAATACTGCGTGGGTCTTAAGCTCATCCGCGCTGGTGTTGTTGATGACCTTACCCGGATTAGCCTTGTTTTATGGCGGCTTAGTGCGCAGCAAGAACGTGCTCTCGATCTTGATGCAATGCTTCTCGATCGCCGCCCTTGCCTCCGTTTTATGGTTTTCTATAGGTTATTCACTCGCCTTCGATACAGGTAATGGATTTATCGGTGGCTTAGGTAAAGCATTACTGTCGGGCATTGGCCGAGATAGTCTCAGTGGGGATATTCCTGAGCCCCTGTTTATGCTATTTCAAATGACCTTTGCCATTATAACGCCAGCATTGATCATCGGTGGCTTTGCCGAGCGAATGAAATTTTCGGCCGTGCTCATCTTTTCAGGGGCTTGGTTATTATTGGTTTATGCGCCGATCACCCACTGGGTGTGGGGCGGTGGCTGGTTAGCCCAGCTAGGACTGTATGATTTCGCGGGCGGAACCGTAGTACATATTACCGCCGGGGTTGCAGCGCTCGTGGCCGCTAAAGTGCTAGGTCCGCGCAAGGGATTTTTAAACTCAGCGATTATGCCACACAACCTCACCATGACAGTCACAGGTGCGGGCATGCTGTGGGTCGGTTGGTTCGGTTTTAATGGTGGTAGCGCGCTTGGCGCCAATGGCACTGCAGCCATGGCGATTCTAGCAACTCATCTCGCCGCTTCTATGGGCGCGATGACTTGGGCAGCAATTGAGTGGATTAAGTTTGGCAAACCCAGCGCCCTTGGCATAGTCACTGGCATGGTAGCAGGCTTAGGCACTATCACTCCGGCGTCTGGTTATGTTGGCCCTGCGGGTGCCTTAGTGATTGGTTTACTCGGCGGGATCGTGTGTTTTTACTCAACGGTCTATATCAAACAGAAACTTAAGATCGATGACTCCTTAGACGTTTTCCCCGTACACGGGGTCGGCGGTATTCTCGGAACCCTTTTGGCCGGCGTGTTTAGCTCGACCCAATTAGGCGTCTTCAGCGGCTACGGTTTTGCGGCCGTGAACGAAACCATAATAGACCAACTTGGGGTACAGATTATCGGGGTCGCGGCAACATTCACTTATACAGCTGTGGTCACCTGGTTGCTATTCGTGATCATCCGTAAGCTACTTGGCGGCCTTCGTGTCAGCACAGAACAAGAAGTTAACGGCTTAGATTTATCGGAACACGAAGAAACTGGCTATAGCCTTTAAACGTTTTAGGCTACAACTTAAGCTATAACGCTTGAACAGCAATAAGGGCACCTAGGTGCCCTTATTGCTGACTGGTTTGATGATGCTAATGTTTAAAATGCTCGACTAACCATAGCTTTAAATCCGCCAGCTTCATCGGCTTAGCAAAGAGATACCCTTGGAGAAAATGCACTTGGCGACTGGTTAAATAATCCGCCTGCTCCTGCGTCTCAACCCCCTCTGCCACCACGACATAATTCATCTTGTGGGAAAGCTCGATAATAGTATCGAGCACATGGGAAGTGACAGAATCTTGTCCTATGGTATCGATAAAACATTTATCAATTTTCAGATAGTCTAACGGCATCGTTTGCAGCAGGGATAAAGTGGTTTGCCCTGTACCAAAGTCATCAATTGCCACTAGAATCCCTAACTGTCGCAAGCTTTCAATACACTGGCAAATATCCGGCGTTAATAATTGCCGTTCGGTGATTTCAATCAAAGGCTTAACGCCAATACGCTCCAGGGAATCCCGCAGATGAATAAATTTCGACTCAATATCATCCTGCGTAAAGTGTTCTGGCGCCACGTTAAACGCAATTCTAAAGCCCGGTTCGACCTTCATATCGGCAAAATCTTTTAATGCCTGCTCAAAAATATAGTTAGTCAATGGGACGATTAACTTGCCCTCTTCGGCGATGGGTATAAACAAATCAGGCCGCACTAAGCCCATTTGCGGATGCTGCCAACGCACTAATGCTTCAACGCCTTTGGCCTTACCGTCCTCGGCACAAATCACTGGCTGATAAACTAAGAAAAACTCTTCGTTTTCTATCCCACTGCGAATGTCATCGGCGAGGGAATGACGAGTAACCCTTGAATAGAGCACAAATAGGATAGTCCCCGTAATCAAGCCGATACTAACGGGCAAAGAGATGGCCAAAAATATCCAAAAGAAATGCCAGAAAAAAGCAGGTGACATTTCTAGTAACACTGAAAAATTGTGCTTATCAGAATCGAGCGTCATCACCTCATTTTTCATAAATCCGAGTGACTCTGGAATCGTTTTACCATTGATTGCTAAAGCAACATTCACAACAGCGCTAGGGAACACATCGGGCTGTACAAAGGAATCTACTAAATATTTCCCTTCAATAATCACAGCGGCGCCGTGCTGAGATATCGGTTCCCAGTTTGATGCCACTATCGCTGGCACCTCAGGCATAAAAGGCGTACCGCCAATAATAAACTGGTTAGGTATTTCAAGATTTTCAGTGGCACTGACTATGCCTAAAGGTACGTCAATATCACCTGTTTTAGATGAACAATAAACACGTTGTGAATCAAATATTAAAGCAGAGCGGAAGTAAGGTTGGAACAACATATAGTTGTATAACTCTTGGCACTCAGAATCCTTCAACGCCAATGCATAATGGCTGATTTCATCGGCATGAGAGATTAAAGTATCAATGTGACCAACATAAATCGCCCCCACACCTTTGACTTTATCTTCCACGTAATACTGCGCAGAGAGATAACTTGCGATAACAGCAATCCCAATGGGAAACAATATCACTGCCAGCCATTGCCACAATGGCAAATTTAATTTTGCAATTTTTCTTCGCATAGTTCTCTGTTTTGTTCCTTAACTCGCTCAGCACTCGGTTAAAAAGGATATCAAAATCTAAGCTGCAAGACGTGTATATGTTTGTATCTCAGTTCATGTCAGCTTGATATAAACAGGCTAAATCGCATTTTATTCTAGTATAAAAAATCAGAATGACATCAAGGAGTTTTAAACTATTCCCACATCACTAAAATGGCGGCCATAGCGATCAAGACTAACCCTAGCATATCTTTTATCTGTACTTTTTCCTTCAACCAAAAAGTGGCAATCAAGATCATAAAGAAGACTTCAACTTGACCTAAAGTCTTCACATAAGGCACAGCCTGTAGCGACATAGCACTAAACCAGCCGATAGAACCTAAACAACTGGCGGTACTGGTGAGTAAAGTTAGCTTGGGACGCTGCCATAACGCTGTCAGTGTGGATTTATCCTTGAGTAACAGATAACTGACTAACAACAGCGTCTGTAAGCTGATCACGAATAACAGCACCCAAGCGGCGCTATGGGGAAAGCCGATATTCAAACGCAAACTCGCCTCCCGCACCCAAAGCGATGTTAGCGCAAACGAAGTACCACAGGCTAAACCAATCAATACCGTATTGAGCGACAGACTTCGAAGGCCTTGTTTGGCACTCATCAAAAAAATTGCCACACCACCTAGCAATACACCTGACCAACCTAATGGCGATAAATGCGTCCCAAAAAACACTGTCCCTAATATCGCCGCAACGACAGCTTCGCTCTTTGCTAGCCCTGCCCCAATGGCAAAGTTTTGTTGCTTGAACAGTTTTACCATCAAGCCTGTTGCTAGGATTTGCATCGCCGATGCACCTAAAATAAAACCGATAAAACGGCCGCTAAAATCGGGGATACCGACATCCTGCCAAAGATATAAACCTGCTAGATACACGGCGGCAATAGGCCCTGCCCAAATAAAACGCGCTAAGGTCACGCCCGCAACACTCACCTCTTTACTCAGTTGGCTTTGAAACGCATTACGCCAAGCCTGCATAAATGCCGCCAGCAAAGTTAATAAGATCCACATGTAGGTATTCCGTAAAGAATGAGGTCGGCAATAGAGACGAGAGTTAGGCAAGCCTCATCATAAAACATTCATGTTTCAGATAGCCATGGGGTGATGGCAGTCTAATTGTTTCTGCTCAAAAACAAAGCCCCGAACGAGTCGGGGCTTTGAGATTAAATCACGAAGTCACTAAGTCACTAATTCATTTAGTCTTAGCTTGCGATTACTTGCTGGTATCTATGGGATCGAAAGACTTAACCAAATCATCGATTGCTTTCATCTGCTTCAGATAATTTTCTAACTGATGCAAAGGCAGCGCACAAGGGCCGTCGCACTTAGCGTTATCAGGATCGGGATGCGCTTCAATGAATAGGCCCGCTAAACCTAGCGCCATACCGCTGCGCGCTAACTCGGTCGCTTGAGCACGACGCCCGCCCGCTGAATCGGCACGGCCACCAGGGCGCTGTAGCGCATGGGTCGCATCGAAAATGACAGGGTAGCCAGATTGTTTCATCTCATCCATGCCCAACATATCAACGACTAAGTTGTTATAGCCGAAGCTTGAACCACGTTCACACAGGATGATCTCATCATTACCCGCTTCGTTAAACTTAGTGATGATGTGGCGCATTTCGTGCGGCGCTAAAAACTGTGGCTTTTTCACGTTAATGATAGCGCCAGTTTTTGCCATAGCGACAACCAGATCTGTCTGACGGGCCAAGAATGCTGGTAACTGAATGATATCAACCACTTCAGCAACAGGTGCACACTGGTGCACTTCATGCACGTCAGTGATCAAAGGTAAGTTAAAGGTCTTTTTGATTTCTTCAAAAATCTTCAAACCTTCTTCCATACCTGGGCCACGGTAGGAGTTGATTGAAGAGCGATTCGCCTTATCAAAGGACGCCTTAAACACATAAGGAATACCCAGTTTTTGGGTCACTTCGGCGTAGGTTTCAGCAATCGACATAGCGAGATCGCGAGACTCAAGCACGTTCATGCCACCAAACAACACGAAAGGTTTATCGTTAGCAATCTCGATTGAACCTAGGTTTATGATTTTATTACTCATCGCAACTTCTCTCTAAAATGCTGGAACCTTTCCCAGCGATGAACTGAATATAGGGCTAAGGCCGCTATGCTGCAACTAGCTGTAAAAGTTGACCACAGAGCCACGCCATGTAAGTCCCTAACGCATAACCAAATACGGCTAACAACACACCAACAGGCGCTAAAGCGGGGTGAAATGCCGCAGCAACAACAGGGGCAGATGCCGCACCGCCGACATTTGCTTGACTACCCACGGCCATGTAAAACAGCGGCGCTTTTATCAACTTAGCCACCAATAACATAAAGCCAGCGTGCACTATCATCCACACAATACCGATTAAAAAGTACAAAGGTGTGTCGAGCACTTTACTCACATCCATATGCAGACCAATCGTCGCCACTAAGATGTAAAGGAAGGCCGACGCCACTTTCGATGCCCCCGCGGCCTCTAAATGGCGTACTGGGCTGAAGGACATCGCCAAACCAATGGTTGTGACTATCACCACTAACCAGAAAAACTTAGAGGTTAAGCTGTAATCTTCGGTCCAAGGGTAGTTCGCTTCAAAAAATGGCCCAAGGAAATCGGCGGCCATGTGGGCGATACCAGTGATCCCAAAGCCAACGGCGACTATCAGCATAAGATCGCGCAGATTAGGAATGCGTGCATTTTCAGCGTGATACTTTTCAACTTTTTCTTTTAACGCTTCAATTGCTGAGGTATCGGCACCCGTTCTGGCATCGATTTCTTTCGCCTTTGAGGCCATAAATAGCAACACGGCCATCCAGATATTGGCGACAATCACATCGACTGTCACCATCACAGAGAAAATATTGCCACCGACTACATAGATTTCTTTCATCGCCGCTTGGTTTGCGCCGCCACCAATCCAGCTTCCGGCTAAGGTCGTCATGCCGCGCCATACCGCATCAGGACCATCAACTCCAATTAAAGAGGGCTCGATAACAGACACTAATAGCAAAGCAATCGGGCCACCGATGACGATGCCGACAGTGCCGGTTAAAAACATGATTAAGGCTTTTGGCCCTAAACTTAAAATCGCTTTTAAATCAACACTTAAAATCAACAAGACTAAACAAGCTGGCAGTAAATAACGTGACGCCACAAAATACAGTTGTGAGGTATTACCGTCGATCACCCCAAAGGTATTCAATAATGATGGCAAGAAATAGCACAACAAAAGGGCGGGAATAAAACGATAAAACTTCTGCCAAAAAGGATGACTACTGCTGCTGGTATAAAATACAAAACCTAGAATTGTCGCGAGTATCCCTAACGCCGTGGCATCGTTCGTCACTAAGGCCGTGCTTGTCATGCTAATTTCTCCCTGTTAATACAGTTATTATTTTATTTTTATTAGAGACTTAACCTTTAAGTCCCTGGGTCAAACTTCCATCTGCCCAGTATTATTATTTTGCTGATTGGATTGAACAGTTGATAAATAAGAAGAGCCCCGAAAGGCTCTGCTTTAATGGTAAATCTCGGCGTGCTCATTTAATTCTTTGAGCTGCATCTTCACGATTTCTATCACGGGATCGTGGGGGCTGTTATCGACAAAGTGCTGCAAATCAGCAGCCGCCACATTAATACAACCTAGCTGCTGCGCGATAAAGGCTCGCTCACGATTGAGGTGCACATCATCGCTATGCCATTGCAATAGCAGGCTGCAACATTCCATCGCCGCCTCAAATTGATGCGACACTATGCAACCCGCTTTTAGCTCATGCAGCATGCGCGTCAGCAGTTTTTTCACCGTTGCTGGCTTTAAGTAACTCGCCTTAAGCTCGGCCGCATTGCCTAACTCGCCGCGCACTAACACATGCAACTGGTGACGGCTGAGCTCCTTGCCTGTCAAAGGATCCAGATAACTCACTTCACCGGCAATCTTGCAACGCAGCACAGTATTACCAGGTAGTAATATTGGTTCAAGCTCAAGATCTAACTGCTTCGCCAGTAACATCAAGACAGTTGCCAGCGTAGTGCTATTCCCTTGGCGGCTAATCAAGCAAGTGCCTAAATCCGCCGCCTCAGTACTAAAGTAGTTATCGCGGACACAAAAGCCTAAATCCTCGTAAAACCAATGCAACAGCGCATTAAAACGCTGTTGTTGGTCAACCAAGTAATGACTTAAGACGGCTCCCGCCATTTCAAACCAAGCCCATTTAGCGGCTTCAAGCTTAGAAAATCCAAGGTGCGCACCTACATCCAATGCCGACTCGGGCAATGAAATGCCATCTTGCAGAGTGTAGTTACCCATTAACCCAATAATACCGCTTGTTTAAAATGAGCCAATTTAGCAGCATAAACCAACCAGCCTATCGCGCCTAAGTAAGCAAATACTTTGAACAACTTGTTTCTGTTTGCCTTTATGGCAATCGCACCTAGGACAATGTAAGCAACTACAGCACCGATTTTTTCGGTCATCCAAGGATCCACAAAAGGAAATTGTTGGATCATAAAACACAGGGTTAAACCCGACAGCAATAAGAAAGTGTCGATAACATGGGGCGCTATCTTGAGCAGTTTCTTCTCCATCAAAGCCGATTGGCGCAGATGCAGAACAAAGCGCACGGTAAGCAGCAACACGCTTAACGCGATAAAGATAAAATGCAGATGTTTAACCGCAGGATATAGACTGTAAAAAGTTTCCATTACGATACTTATGGTCAGTGACAAAGGCGCTAGTTTACCCTAATCCGTGACGGCATACCAATGCCTATCAGCCTGATAGTCAGAGCTAACATCATAAAAAATCAAACGAGAAGAGACGATGAATTTAAGCTTAATTAATGATGAATCAACCGAGTTCGCCGATGCCATAAAACAAAAAATCATCGAGTTCAACCAAGTCCAATGGCAAGGGCTTAGCCGTAAAAATCTCGGCCTCAAATTACAAGATACCGAAGGTAAACTGTTAGCGGGAATAAGCGGCACAACCTTCGGCAATTGGTTGTTAATTGAGTATCTGTGGATCGATGGCACCCTAAGACACCAAAAAATCGGCACGCGCTTGCTATTAGAAGCAGAAAGCCAAGCAAAAGCGCGCGGCTGCCAATTTGCCCTGCTCGATACCTTAGATTTTCAAGCTAAGCCCTTCTATGAGCGCCACGGCTATCGCGTACAGTGGATACAACAAGCCTACCCAGAAACCGGCAGTAAATTCTTTATGGTAAAAGCGTTGTGATGTTTGAGGTTGGCGATTTTAACCTTACATCTGCTTAAACTGACTCTTTAGAAAACAAAAACGCCATTGGCAATAACCAATGGCGTTCGATAAATCGGTATAACAGGATAAATACCTTCACTTAAAGCAACGCGTTACTCCGCCCATTTACCCATAGTGCATCTGTCATTGCTGCCAAAGTCTCGCACTGTGGCGACATTCTCATAGCCCAGTTCAATAAGTTTAGCCCTGAGTTTTACCGCCTGTTCAAAACCATGTTCCAGCAGAATATAGCCGTTAGGCTTTAAGTAATCTCGGGCAGTGTTGGCAATATAGTAAAGATCGGCAAAGCCTTCCTCGGCGGCGGTTAACGCACTTTGGGGCTCGAAACGCACATCACCTTGGTGCAAATGTTCGTCTGCTTCATCAATATAAGGTGGGTTTGAGACGATTAAATCAAAGTCACGCGACTTTACCGCGCTAAACCAATCGCTTTGAAGAATGTCGACCTGCGGCAGCTTTAAATTCTCACGGTTCGCGATAGCCAAAGCCACGGCATCATCGACTTTATCGACCGCCGTGATTTGCCATGACTCACGCTCAGACGCTAACGCCAACGCAATAGCCCCAGTGCCAGTACCTAAGTCGAGCACTTTGGCATAGGTTGAAAGCGGCAGGTTCAAAGCGGTTTCGACCAGAATTTCCGTGTCAGGACGCGGGATCAAAGTCGTGTCGTTAACGATAAAAGGCAGCGACCAAAATTCACGCTCACCAACAATATGTGCCACAGGCACGCCCTTTTGACGTTTCTGTACCATTTGCTGGAAGCGTTTCCACTGCTCAACCGTCAGGGATTTTTCAGGCCAAGTGTATAAATAGCTACGACTTTTATTGAGGCAATATAACAGCAAAACCTCTGCATCCAGATGAGCGGATTCAGAGGTTGATGCTAACTGCACATAAGCCCATTGCAGGGCTTCGGCTATGCTAGATTGATCTGACAAAACTACCCCTGCTCGTCAGCCAGTGCGGCTAACTGATCGGCTTGATGCTCTTGCATCAGAGGCAATAAAATAGCATCGAGATCGCCTTCCATCACTTCGTTCAAGCGATATAAGGTCAAGTTGATGCGGTGTTCGCTCACGCGGCCTTGCGGGAAGTTGTAAGTACGTACACGTTCGGAGCGATCGCCACTGGCAACCAGACTACGACGGGTCGATTCTTCGGCGCTACGGCGTTTTTCGTCTTCAACAGCTTGAATACGTGCAGCCAGTACACTCATGGCTTGGGCACGGTTCTTGTGTTGCGAACGTTGATCTTGGCATTCCACCACGATCCCAGTAGGAATATGGGTGATTCGAATAGCTGAGTCAGTTTTGTTAACGTGCTGACCACCCGCACCTGATGAACGGAAAGTATCGACTTTCAGATCGGCTGGATTGATTGAAATCGCTTCCGCTTCAGGCACTTCATGCAGTACCACAACAGTAACCGCAGAAGTATGCACACGTCCTTGGGATTCGGTTTCTGGCACACGCTGTACACGATGGCCGCCGGATTCAAACTTAAGTTTGCCGTATACGCCGTCACCGCTGACCTTCATGATCACTTCTTTAAAGCCACCATGTTCACCTTCGTTACAGCTCATGATTTCGATCTGCCAGCGATTTGCTTCAGCATAACGGCTGTACATGCGGAATAAGTCACCGGCGAAAATAGCCGCTTCATCGCCGCCAGCACCAGCGCGGATCTCAACGAAGGCATTTTTATCGTCGTCAGGATCTTTTGGCAATAATAGAATTTGCAATTCGTCTTCGAGCTGCTCGAGTTTGGCCTTAGCGGCTTTCATCTCTTCCTGCGCCATTTCACGCATTTCAGCATCGTCTTCTTCCAGCATTTCTTTGGCAGAATCGAGATCGGCCTGCGCTTGCTGATAGGCTTTAAAGCCAGCAACAACGTCTTCTAACTGGGCATATTCTTTCGATAACGCACGAAACCTGTCTTGATCAGAAATGACGCTAGCATCACCCAGCAAAGCCATGACTTCTTCATTGCGCTCGAGCAAGCCTTCCAGCTTGCGGATAACGGATTCCTTCATTTAACTCGCTAACCTTAGTGTTTATCTAATCCAAGCGCTGATCTTAACTGACCGAGAGTATTCAAATCGCCCTGACGACTCGCTGCCGTGAGGGCCTGTGTCGGTGCGTGGATAAGTTTGTTAGTCAGGCGATTGGCTAGTTCAATCAATACCTGCTCAGTGTCTGAACCCTGGGCTAGTTTATTCAGGGCACGTTCTACTAACTCATCTTTTACCGCCATGCTCTGGCTGCGATACTCGCGAATACTATCGACCGACTCTAAAGAACGGATCCAATCCATAAATAGGAAAGATTGTTCTTCAGTAATTACTTCAGCTTGCTCGGCGGCTTCTTTTCGAGAAGCCATATTCTGTTCAATAATGCTATGCAGGTCGTCCACTGTATACAGAAACGCGTCATCCAAATCGGCGACTTCCGGCTCAATATCCCGGGGAACTGCTATATCAACCAATAACATAGGTTGATGGCGACGCTGCTTTAGCGCTTTTTCGACCATGCCTTTACCTAGGATAGGCAGAGGGCTGGCGGTAGAGGATATCACGATATCGGCTTTTGGGAGATAATCTGGTATCTGTGCCAGTGTAATTGCTGTTGCGCCAAACTCCTCACACATGCCTTGAGCGCGTTCTAACGTCCGGTTTGCCACCACCATGGAGGCCACGCCGTTGTCTTTAAGATGCTTCGCAACCAGCTCTATTGTTTCACCCGCACCAATCAACAGCACTTTTGTGGTCGATATCGACGAGAAAATATGTTTCGCCATGCTAACAGCCGCAAATGCGACAGACACTGCGGCGGCACCAATTTCAGTGTCGGTGCGAACTTTTTTGGCGACAGAAAAGGTATTTTGAAAGAGTCTGTCTATGGTTAAGGCAACCGTACCGGCCTCTTTGGCCTTAACGAATGCTTGTTTTACTTGGCCGAGAATTTGCGGCTCACCCAAGATCAACGAATCGAGCCCAGAGGCCACGCGCATCAAATGCCTGACGGCATCTTGACCGTGATAATTATAGAGACAAGGCGCGACGTCCTTATGATCAAGGCCGTGATATTCTTCAAGCCACGCAATAATGTCGGCCTCATCGCCGTTGTTGCAATACAACTCAGTACGATTACAGGTCGAGACAATAACGGCTTCACCTGAGCGTGTACGACTGGCCAGACTCTTCATAGCGTCATGAATTTTGTCCGGAGAGAAGGCAACTTTCTCACGCAGGTCTACCGTGGCTGTTTTATGGTTAATACCGATTGCTACAAGGCTCATCTGACTCTTTCTAGATTCTTGGCGACTCTCTTAATAAGGGCATTCTACTGAATTGGCCCAACTAAAAACAGAATACGCTTAACAAAACCGAATAAAGGTCTAACTTCTTACCTAAATTTTCTATCAATAATAGGTAAGGCAGGATTTGCCCAAAGGAACAAATCTAAGTGACCGCCGATGGAAATTTTACGTTTGGCATTGGTATTCTTTCCAAGCCCTCGTATCATAAGGACTTTGGTATATCAGTCATAGATGAATAATTTGAAGCGCCTCACAAAAACCATTTTCTCTTGTTTTACCTTAAGCGCCCTACTTTTGCTGGCGGGGTGTGAAACCTTGCCGCCGATGACTGACTTAAGCCCAATCACAGTCACAGATGCGCGCCAAGCAACCGCTTGGGAATTACAGGGTAAACTGGCGATAAAAACCCCTGACGATAAGCTCAGCGCGAATATCTACTGGCGCCACAGTGAAGATCGTGACGAACTGACACTCACCACTATGCTGGGTACGACTGTGTTGACGCTTAACTCAACCCCGAACTCGGCCCATTTGCATATCGATGGCAAAGACTTTCGCGATGATAATGCCCAGCGTTTACTCGAGCGCGTCAGCGGTTGGTCCATCCCCTTGGCCGATTTACCTTTATGGATCACCGGCCAAGTTGGCCCGAATGACCAAGTATTGGAAAGCGATAGCCAAGGCAAACCTAAACAGCTCACGAACACTCAAACCCCACCACCTTGGCAGGTCGCATTTTTAAGTTGGCAATCCCAAAGCGGCGCCAGTGTGCCCCATCAATTAAAGCTTGAACGTGGCGATTTACAACTCAAACTACAGCTGAATCAATGGCAAGCTCTTGGCAAGCCCGCGATCTTAGTCGGAGAACAACCTTAAGATGCCCGCTGCAATTTCCCGCAATTGGCCTGCGCCAGCCAAGCTCAACTTGTTTTTACACATTAATGGCCGCCGCGCCGACGGTTACCACGAACTGCAAACCTTGTTTCAGTTTATCGATTGCTGCGACATGCTCGATTTTAAGGTCACTGAAACCCCTGAACTGATTTTGCACTCCAATATGTCGGGCGTTGTCGCTGACAGCGATAACTTAATTCTGCGAGCCGCAAAATCATTACAGCAAACCACAGGCTTTAAAGGCGGCGCTGAGATCTGGCTAGATAAACGGCTACCCATGGGCGGCGGTTTAGGTGGCGGCTCGTCCGATGCAGCCACCACATTAGTGGCATTGAACACGTTATGGCATACCCAATTATCAACCGAAGAATTGGCAAGAATCGGCCTTAAATTGGGTGCCGATATTCCTGTTTTTATTCATGGTTTCGCCGCTTTTGCCGAAGGTGTGGGTGAACGCTTACAAGCGGTAAATCCGAGTGAGCCTTGGTACTTAGTCATAGCTCCCGATGCGCATGTTTCCACCGCCGACGTATTCCAAGATCCACTTTTACCGCGTGATACCCCGAAACTGGCCATAGATACCTTAATGAGCCAACCTTGGGCAAATGATTGCCAAAAACTCGTCGTTTCTAAATACCCTCAAGTTGCCAAGGCATTAGGCTGGCTGCTAGAATATGCGCCGTCGAGAATGACAGGAACAGGCGCATGCGTGTTCGGGGAATTCACACAACAGCAACAAGCTCTCGCAGCCTTGGCGAAATTACCGTCTGAAATGCAAGGATTTGTTGCACAAGGGATGAATCTTTCGCCGCTCATCACGCGACTCAGTCACCCTTAAACTACTTTCTTCTAGAGTAACCACTTAACGATAACGCCTCGGGTTCCTCCCGTCCCTACATCGTCGTTACTCTAGCCACTAAAATATAAAGCAAACGCCTGAGGTTCATACAGTGCCCGACATCAAGCTCTTTGCTGGGAACGCCACCCCCAGTCTCGCTAAAAAGATAGCCGATCGTCTATTTTGCAAACTCGGAGACGCAGTGGTTGGTCGTTTCAGCGATGGTGAAATCAGTGTCCAAATTAACGAAAATGTACGTGGAGCCGATGTGTTCATCATCCAATCCACTTGCGCGCCGACAAACGACAACCTGATGGAACTCATCGTGATGGTTGACGCGCTGCGCCGTGCATCAGCTGGCCGTATCACAGCCGTTATTCCTTACTTTGGTTATGCTCGTCAAGACCGTCGCGTTCGTAGCGCCCGTGTACCTATTACTGCAAAAGTGGTTGCCGATTTCCTGTCTAGCGTGGGTGTTGACCGCGTTCTGACCTGTGACCTGCACGCTGAGCAAATCCAAGGTTTCTTCGATGTTCCTGTTGATAACGTATTTGGTAGCCCTGTGCTGCTAGAAGATATGTTAGCGAAGAACTTAGATAACCCAGTGGTTGTTTCTCCAGACATCGGTGGTGTTGTTCGCGCTCGCGCAGTAGCAAAACTGCTCGATGATTCTGATTTAGCGATCATTGATAAACGTCGCCCACAAGCGAACGTTGCGCAGGTTATGCACATCATTGGTGATGTTCAAGGTCGTGACTGCATTATCGTTGACGATATGATCGACACAGGCGGCACTCTGTGTAAAGCGGCTGAAGCCTTAAAAGAACATGGTGCGAACCGCGTATTTGCTTACGCAACTCACCCAGTATTCTCTGGCAAAGCGGCTGAAAATATCGCTAACTCAGTGATTGATGAAGTGATTGTGACTGACACTGTTCCTTTAAGCCCAGAAATGTTGAAAGTGGCTAAAGTGACTCAGTTAACTATGTCTGCGGTACTGGCTGAGGCAATTCGTCGCGTAAGCAACGAAGAGTCTATCTCTGCCATGTTCCGTCACTAATAGTTCTGTCAATCATTATAGTCACTGAACGTTCTGACTAATCTGAGTGGTTCCAATGCACAGTGTGCTGTTTTAACGAATCACTAAGCTTGCAGAGCTAATCACTCAGACATAAAAACGCACTCCTCGGAGTGCGTTTTTGTTAGTGTATTTTCTAAGCTAGCTTCTGCTCATTAGATTAGAGTTGGCTTTTAAATATTAGATTTTAAAATTACTGACCGCACGGAATAAGAATTCAGCCTGCGCTTTCAGCTCATCCGATGCCGACGCATTGGCATCTGCCGCATGGGAGGATTCTTCGGCGATATCGCGGATCACCACCACGTTCTTATTCACTTCTGCCGCCACCATGCTTTGCTCTTCAATCGCCGCGGCAATTTGAGTACTCATGTCCATGATGTTACGCACATCTGTATTTATAAGCTTGAGTAACGCACCGGCACTCGCCGCTTGCTCCGCACTCTCAACACCTTGTTTTTGACTCGATTCCATCAATTGCACAATCGAGCGAGTACGCGTCTGTAAGGTCTGAATAATGTTCGCAATCTCTTGGGTTGACGATTGAGTCCGCATCGCTAAGTTACGCACTTCATCGGCAACCACGGCAAAACCACGACCCTGCTCACCCGCACGCGCCGCTTCAATCGCCGCATTCAAGGCCAAGAGGTTGGTCTGCTCAGCAATACCGCGGATCACATCTAACACGCTACCAATAGTCTCACTGTCACGCTCCAATTCACCGATGACCGCAGCAGAGCTATTGAGCTGCTCAGCAAGCGACTGAATTTTATAGATAGTTTGCTCAACTTCTAATTGACCGCTTTGCGCATTATCATGCGTCTTACCTGCTTTCAACGCCGCTAACTCTGTAGTTTTAGCAATTTCGTCAATGGTTGCGCCCATTTCTGTTATCGCCGTTGCAACCATATCGGTCTCATTGAGCTGTTGGCCCACGCCTTCAGAGGCAAGCATGGCATTTTCAGATACGCGCTTACAGGAAGTGTTAATCGTCGCGACTGACTCTATCACTTGTTCAATCAATTGCTGGAAGCTACTCACCATACTATTGAAATGCTGCGCAATTTCGCCAAGTTCGTCTTGCGTTGATGCATCGCATCTCAAGGTCAGATCTTTACTCACTTCGATACGAGAAATGATCTGCGTGATACGCTCAACTGGCGCGATAATACTGCGGATAATCAAGTAGGTAATGATTGATAGTAGTAACGCAATAAAGATAAACACCGCAATACCGACATTAACGCTGCTGCTCTCAGCATCATCAATCGCCTTAAGCGCTAAGTTATGTAGGTCATTCGCGCTACTTTCAATTCGTAGGTTAGCAGCGACAAGACGCGCCATAGTGCCATCTTTTTCGGTCAAACCGAGTTGCTGTTCTTTACTGGTTAAGCTGTTGAAATCCTTTTGATATTGAGAAATGAGTTCTTCAATTTTCCTTTGAGTATCAAGATCCAAACTCGAAGCTCGCAGCTTTTCCTTAAACTTACCAATATTGGCATCGAAGGTTTCAACATAACTTAACTCACGACGCAGCATAAAATCCTTTTCGTTACGTCTTAGTTGTAGCATAGCCACTTCGAGTTCAAGTTGATCATATTCCTTCAGCAGCGTTTCAACATTATGCACCGCCGTGCGCAATGTGCCGTACAAACCTGTTTTAGGCGTTAAGCCAATTTCCTGCTGTAGTTGCACCACTTCAGAAAAAGCGGCTTGATACTGATTTAAATTACTGTCAAAACTTTCAAGCGATGCCGTCGACACACTGTAATCTTTAAACACTTTCTCTAACTCGGGGACAATACCGTCGATGGCCATGTGGCTTTGTTTATGCAATTCGACATATTTTAAATCCTTGCGAGCGAAGAAATCCTTTTCGTTTTTACGCAGCATCAATACATCGCGCTCTAACTCAAGCACACTTTGAGCGGCATGAGAGAGCTCCGACTTAACCGAATTTGAATGGAGTTGTAATCCAAACATGGCAACTAATGCCGAAATAGACACAGCTGCGCTGAGTAACAACTTTGAGCGGATTAGCATAGAAAGTCCCCGAATAAATAACCTATCTTAAAAAGATAGCTGCAAATTAAGCCTTTAACAGCGCAAGTGTAGCAATACATGAAAAGTTCATATCAAATACTCTGATAGCTTGTTGATTAAAAGCTCACATATCGAAAGCACCTCATTATTTCTAGCTTAGTTCATCAAGATACTGTCGGCATATTTTACAAAGTAATGCGTGTTAACCTTGGTAACGATACCGTTTAAACGCCGATAAAAACATTACAATACCAATTGGTATAAAATGAATAACTTCATAAGCTTAACTGTAAATTTCGCGCGAATTCTACTACAGATTACAAAAATGTTACGCTGAATAATGAATCTTAATAAAATATATTTTTTACGACTCCAAACCTTTTGCGGCATTCAGTGCGTCAAAACTACAACACTTAATAATTATGGCAGGGAATGACAGTGACAGCAGGGATACTCCCACTCAATAGCGCAATGTCTGACTTTGAACTGGCCACCTTAGCCAGCCAAGGAAACAGAACCGCCTTTAAACTGCTGTATCAAAGCCATCACCAACGTATCTATGCCCTATCACTGCGCCTTTGTGGTCATAAAACCATGGCGGAAGACATTACCCAAGAATGCTTTATTTTAGTGTGGCAGAAGTTGCCGCAATTTCGAGGTGAGAGTCAGTTTTCCACTTGGTTACACAGTATTTGTGTCAATCAAGCCTTGAGCAGTATCCGTAAACAACAATCATTTTGGGCACGATTTATCCCACTTGAAAATGAAACTGAACCTATGAGTTCAGATGAAAGTTATAGCGGATTAGACAAGTTGATTTTCAAACTGCCGCAGCGGGCTCGCATAGTCTTCGTACTCTGCGCCATCGAAGGTTATCAACATGATGAAATCGCTGACTTACTTGGCATTGCGGTCGGTACTAGCAAGACCCAATACCATAGAGCTAAGCAACTACTACAGGAGATGCTGTAATGACGTTAACGCCGCTTTCCCGTGAACAACAGCTTGAGCAACTGATCAATAGCGCCCCCAAAGAAATGTCGCCCAGCCATGATCTGTGGCAAGGCATTAAAAAGCGCATGGACAAACCGCTTATGTCGCCAACGCGCCAATCCCAGCACGGCAGACTGTGGGCAATAGCCGCCTCCTTTATCCTTATGGTGGTATTGGGGTATACCCAATTACCCTCTTTCAATCCATTAACCACGCAGCAGACAGAGCTTGCTCAGCACTCAGCTATGCCAGCGCAACCAGGGGATGCGGCCTTACAATTATTACTCACTCAAATTGCAGCATCGCACCAAGTGCAAGTGGATAACCTAGAGCAAACAACGAACGCACTAGCTTGGCAGACCAGCAGCTTTAGCGCGCCCGTTGAGCAAGGTTTGGCTGAACTAAGACGGGCGGCAACTCAGATTTACCAAGCTTTACAAGCAAATCCAACCGATAAACAACTTTGGCAACTCTGGCTTTGGGTGCAGCAGCGTGAGCTCGACCTATTACAACAGGGCCAAAAATTACCCATTAAAAACTCGACACAAGGAAATACCCTATGAGTAACCTCAATCTCACTAAAACCAGTCTATTAGTTTCGACACTCTATTTAGGTTTAATGGGCAATGTGTTTGCAGCGCAAAGCATTGATAAACAGCTTAGTATTGGCAGCGACACCCAACTGCAGATCAAAGTCCAGCGCGGCGATGTGACGATTCAAACCTGGGATAAGAGTGAAGTCAGTGTCACAGGCACACTCGATGAATTGAGTGAAGGTTTTGTGTTCGAGCAACAGGGAAACAGTCTGAATATCGAAGACAAGATGCCTCGCCACTATAATGGCAATAATGACAAGGGCTCGCAGCTCACCATTAAAGTACCAAAAACAGTAAAACTCAATGCAGACACTATTTCAGCCAATCTGCAAGTTGCCGAAGCCCAAGGTGAACTAGATTTAAATACCGTCAGTGGCGATATAAAAGCTAACAACCTCAGTGGTAAACCTGAGTTAAATACCGTCTCTGGCGATATCACGACTAAAGCACTTGATGGGAAAATCAAATTAGAAACCGTATCCGGCACGATTCAAGACACTGACAGCAAAGGGGAAATGAACTATCGTCTCGTTAGCGGCGACTTAAATAGCCAAACTCAGGCAGAAAAAGTCACGGTGGAACAAGTTTCTGGCGAAGTGAATGCTAACTTTAGCCTCGCAAAGGAAATCGTACTCAGAACCGTCAGCGGTGACTCAAAAGTATCACTGGCGAAAAACTTCAACAGAGCCAATTTAGAAAGTGTGAGCGGCGATATCATAGTGACGTTTGCCGATATGCCAGATGCCAGCTTTGACTTAGACGGTGGTCCAGGTGGCAAGATCAAAAACACCTTAACCCAAGATGAGCCTAAAAAGCAGAAATACGTGCCACGCGCCGAGTTGTCATTTCAAACAGGCTCTGGCGCAGCAAACGTGAAGATGAATACCATCAGCGGTAATCTGATTTTAAAGAAACAGTAATAATAAAAGCTAGTTAGCACAAATAAAAAATGCCGCCACAAATCAAACTCGGGCGGCATTTTTTATATTAAACTCGTTAGACTGAAGCTATCTCTTCAGGCGTCAAATATCGCCATTCACCCAGCGCTAAGGCGGGATCTAATTCAATTTGACCTACACTTTCACGGTGCAATCCTTGCACGTGGTTGCCCACCGCAGCAAACATACGTTTCACTTGATGGTACTTACCTTCAGTGATGGTGAGTCGCACTAATTGCGGCTCAATAATCTCCAGCAATGCAGGCTTAGTTAAGCCATCTTCACCGCGTAATTCAACGCCAGCGGCAAATATTGCAATCAAGCCGGCATCCACAGGATCGGCGAGTTGCACTAAATAGCGTTTACCGCATTCTTTCTTCGGTGAAGTGATTTTATGCGACCACTGGCCGTCGGTAGTGATCAGCACTAGCCCTGTGGTATCGGCATCTAAACGGCCGGCAATGTGCAAGGTTTCAGGCTTGGGCACATCCACTAAGCTCAATACCGATGGATAGGTTTCATCAATCGTTGAACAAATGGTGTCGACCGGTTTGTTGAGCATTAAATAACGTACGCCCACTAAGGCAATAGGCTCGCCCTCGAGACAAACACGCATACCTTCAGTCACTTTAAAGCCCGAGTCTTTGACGACTATGCCATCGCAAGTGATGTCACCGCGATGAAGGGCTTTTTTCGCTAATGAGCGAGTCAGTGGGGTACTCTCACAGATAAATTTGTCTAAACGCACGTTAATACTCAACTTCAATAAAGAAAACTGCCATATTATGAGGCCGACCACTTCAAAGGGCAAAGAATTGCTGCTCAGCACGCGATGTGTTTCTATCTAAGCCCTTACGTATTGACAACAGTCACCCTAGGGAAAGATAACATGACTGAATTCCAAAAGATGATCACAGGCCAAGAATATGACTGCCTTGCCAGCGAACTATTAAGTTTACGCGCTCAGCAGCAACGACTAAATCGACAATTAAATCAAATAATTGACCAAGAAAATACTGAATATAGCCAACTCTGTCAGCAGCTCATCCCCCATAAATCACCAGCCGCAACAATATCTACGCCGATTTTTATCAGTTATGGCGTCAATCTATCCCTTGCCGACAAAGTGTTTATCAATGTGAATGTCACCTTGCAGGATAATGCACCTATTTCTATTGGCGAGCAGACTATGGTCGGCCCCAATGCACAATTTTATACCTCGAGTCACCCACTCGATGCCGAGCTGCGTTGCTCAGGTTTAGAAACCGCTAAAGCAATTAAGGTCGGTAAACGAGTATGGATTGGTGGCGGCGCTATCATAATGCCAGGCGTCACTATTGGTGATGACGCCATCATAGGCGCAGGTGCTGTAGTCACAAAAAATGTGGCCGCCAAAACCGTGGTCGCTGGTAACCCCGCGAAGCCGATCAGGCAGCTAATTTGATTGTGTGTAAAAAATGCGAAAGCTAAGTACTCGCTTACCTGAAAAGGCTTGCATACGGTAACTTCGCCGCTAATGAGCTTAAGACTGTAACTGGTAACCTTTAGTTACATATGACTCAAGATAAATCCGCGATAAAAACTGTAATGACCTTGTTTAGATTCCTAGTAAGGCATTAACATAGTTCATTGCGCCTGAAGCAATCCCATTTTGCAAAAAATAACAGCCCCAATAATGGGCACAATAATAAACTCGAAGGAAACGACATGAGAAAAGTACTCATTGGGGGACTGTGTGCCTCACTTATCGCAGGCCTGACTGCCTGTAATGACAAGCCAGCCGAAGTTAAAGCACCTGAAACCGCTAAAACAGCCACCGCAGTTGCTGTGACTCAGGTACTAGGTTCTGGTATTGAATTCGCTAATTTTGATAAAGCGGTTCGCCCACAGGACGATTTCTACAAATATGTTAACGGCACTTGGCTGAAAAACACTGAAATCCCAGCCGATCGTACTAGCATTGGCGCTTTCTACGATTTACGTGAAAAATCACGTGACGATGTAAAAGCCATTATCGAAGAAGTAGCAGCAACGCCAAATCTCGCCGTTGGTACAGACGAGCAAAAAGTAGCCGACTTATATCGCTCATTTATGGATACTGACACACTCAACAAACTGGGCGTGACACCAATCCAAGGTGAGTTCGATGCCATTAACGCCTTAAAAGATAAGAATGAATTGGTGAAGTACTTCGCCCACAGCCAAATAGCTGGTGCGGGTACGCCTATGGCATTTTATATCGATATCGATGCGAAAAACTCTAGCCGTTACGCGACTCATCTCTATCAATATGGCCTAAGCCTGCCAGAAAAAGACTATTACTTTAACGAGTCAGAACGCTTCGTTAATATCCGTAAGGCTTACCTAGCCCACATAGAAAAGATGTTTACTCTTGCGGGTCTTGCTAATCCTAAAGCCAGCGCTGAGTCTATTCTTGCCCTAGAAACGGCCATTGCCTCTAAGCATTGGGATGTGGTTGAAAACCGCGATAGCACGAAAACCTACAATCTATATCAAGTGAAAGATCTGCCAACATTGGCACCGGATATCGATTGGACTGTTTACTTAACAGCGCTGGGTGCGGATAAGCAAACCGACATCATTGTTAACCAGCCTAGCTATATCCAAGGTCTGAACGAGGTGTTAAAAACGACCGATTTAGCTACTTGGAAAACCTACATGCAATGGCAAGTGCTGACGCATGCAGCGAACTATTTGAGTGAAGCGCTAGACAACGAAAACTTCGATTTCTTCTCTAAAACCTTAAACGGTCAAGAAGAGCAAGAACCACGTTGGAAACGCGGCGTAGCCTCTGTTAACGGTATGCTGGGTGAAGTTGTCGGCAAAGTGTACGTTAAACGTCACTTTACCCCTGAAGCCAAAGACCGCATGCAAGCACTGGTGGAAAATCTTCGTGGCGCTTACGGCGACAGCATCAAAGATTTAACCTGGATGAGCGACAGCACTAAAGTGGCTGCGGCGGATAAATTAGCCAAATTCAACCCGAAAATCGGTTACCCGAACAAGTGGGAAGATTACAGCAAGCTGAGCATTAAAGCTGACGACTTAATCGGTAACGCTACTCGTGCCAGCGAAGTTGAACATGCTAAGTCATTAGCCAAACTGGGCGCGCCAATCGACAAAGACGAATGGCACATGACCCCACAAACGGTTAACGCTTACTACAACCCAACCATGAACGAAATCGTCTTCCCTGCGGCCATTCTGCAACCACCATTCTTCAATTTGGCGGCTGACGATGCAGTCAACTACGGTGGTATTGGTGCGGTAATCGGTCACGAAATGGGCCATGGTTTTGACGACCAAGGCGCTAAGTTCGATGGCGAAGGCAACATGCGTGATTGGTGGACAGAGCAAGATTTAAAAGAGTTTTCTGCTCGCGGCCAAGCGCTGATCGCACAGTACGATGGTTACTATGTGTTTGACGACTTGCACGTCAACGGTGGTTTAACGCTAGGTGAGAACATTGGTGACTTATCAGGCGTGACTATCGCATACCGCGCGTATAAGAAATCACTCAATGGTCAAGAAGCGCCGGTCATCGATGGCTTAACGGGCGATCAACGTTTCTTCATCGGTTTCACGCAAATTTGGCGTGCAAAGGCCAAAGAAGAAGCCATGCGTAATCGCGTAGCGACCGATCCACACTCACCTGCGGAATTCCGCGCTCTGGGTGCCCTATCTAACATGCCTGAGTTCTACACCACCTATGATGTGAAACCCGGTGATGCTATGTATATCGCCCCTGAAAAACGCGTAAAAATTTGGTAAGCCTAATTTAAATCGCCGCTCGGCTGCATAAGCTGAGCAACAACAATGGCGCTCACTGTCACAGGTGGCGCCATTTTTATTTCCTTAAACCACTGAGTTATGAAAGTGACCCCATGCGCAAGATGAACAAGTCTTCATGATTGATTCAGCTTTAATTAAGCAAAAGAAGCCTATGGTGGATGTGTGACCTGTACCACTCACCCATAAGGAAGTAGGCCGCATGACTAAGTTATTTCGTACCTTTTTTATTTTTCTACTCTTATTATCGAGCCGCGCTGGTGTAGCAAATTCTCTCGACGTCAGTGACACTAAAACAGAACGTGGTAATTACAGTGCACGGCAGGCACAAAGCCACGATCTACAAGGTCTATACGCACTCAGCAGTCAGACCTTTGATGCGCCTCGTCAAGCCTCGAATGACTTATCTGTTCTCCATCACCAAGCCTATGATGCTCAGACTGAGCTGGCTCAGTTGCTTACCCGAATTGGCCATCATTCACAGACGCAAGTGATTATTCCTCCGGTGAAAAGTTATCAAAGAGCTGCCGACAAAGTGGCGACAAAATTTAACGGTGATGCCAGTCAAATCACCGACCTTGCAAGGGCAAGTATCGTGACCGACAGCATTCAAGATCTGATGAAGGCTTATCAAACTTTGAACGAACAGACCCAAGTGGTAAAACAAAAGAACCGCTTTGCTGAACCTAAAGCCTCAGGCTATCGCGATCTCAACTTGCTGGTACGTTTACCCCAATCGGGGATGATTGCCGAGGTGCAATTACACTTGCAGGATATCGCCGATATCAAAAGTGGCCCAGAGCACAAGGTATATGAAAAAGTGCAAAGGATTGAGGCCAATGCCCGTAAACAGCAAAGATCACTCAGTGAGTTTGAGCTGGCACAGATTGCCCAATTACGCCAAGAATCACACAAGCTGTACCACAAAGCATGGCTTAACTATAAGCGAGTCGATGCAGCCAGTTTATTAAGAGTCTCAGTCGCTTAACCCACAACCGCTTCCACTATTGCGCTGGTCTCCTGCAAAGGTGCCAGCGCTTTTTTTATATTTTACAGCGCCTGAAAAACCATAATAAAAATCAGCTGAAAAAAAGCACTCTCTCGCATCGAACGTCTTTTTAAGTATATAATCCCGCGCCATAGCCCTATCAGCAGGAAACGCCATGCACGACATCATTGAGCAACTCCAAGAACGCAGCGAAACTGTTCCTGTACCACTCGAATTACCCACATTTGAGCAGCTCGTCGAAGTTGAAGAGCAAATCCTGATTTCATTGCCGCGGGAGCTAAAAGAATACCTGCTGTATGCCAGTGATGTGATTTACGGCACGATAGAGCCAGTAACAGCATCGGATCCTTACTCACACACTTATCTGCCTGAAGTCACTTGTTATGCGTGGTCCATCGGTATGCCAAGGGACATGATTGCTATTTGTCAGCAGGGCGATGCCTTTTACTGTATCGACCAAGATGGCCAAGTGCATTTCTGGAAAAACGGCGGCTTTACCGATATCTATTGGGAGTCGTTCTGGGAATGGGTTGAAGAAATCTGGCTAAAGATTAAATACTAATTTTACTTTTATTGCATTGAGAACACGATTATGTCTAAAAACATAGGCTTGAATGCCATCGAAATGAGCTACTTGCGCCAATCACTGAGCTTAAGTGCGGCTCAAGTTGGCACGCTAACTAACCATAGCGAAGCCGATGTATTAGCCTGGGAAAGTGGCGAACAAGCAGCACCTGAGCTGGCGCAAAAGAAACTGCTTGATATTGATGACATCATTGAGATGCAAGTGCTCAACACCTGCGATGGTATCGAAGAACTATTTAAAAAAGAACCTAAGCGTCATTTAGCTTTTGTGGTGTACCCCACTCAAGCCATTTACACTCAATACAACCCCGAATTTTTAAGTTCATTGCCTTTTACTGAGCTGTACAACACGGCAGCTTGGCGCATCAAGAAAGAGTGCAAACTGGTCCTAGAAGTCGACGTTAGCTTAGTCGCACTGGACGTGGAAGCCTATAAAGCCTTCCGTGAACCAACCAAAATGAGCGAAAGCCGCGAAAGCCGTGCTAAATGGGCCGCGACTCAGCTATAAGCGTGCAAATCCAGAAGCTTAGTACTCGCATTAACAGTAAGGGCAGATATCGCTATCTGCCCTTTTTATATTCTCATAATGATTTTCAGATAATGGTGGGAATGCACCTGAATCATTCAAAGCTAAATATTCAGCTACTCTGCCTGATTAACCCTTAGCGGCCACCACAGCATCCATCTTCTGCAAAGCCGATTGACGCGACGGCAGCGCAGACAACCTATCGCGATAAGCGGCGAGTTTAGGTGGAATGGCTTGTTCAAACAATGTGCCCCACATTAAGGTATGGGCCAGTAAAATATCCGCCACCGAAACGTCATCACCGAGCAAGAAATCACTCTCAGGCAACATGGCTTCGGCCAATGCCGTCGCCTTATCAAACTCCCATACCGCACAAGGCATGATCTGCGGATGACGCTGCGCCTCAGGCAAGGCAAACTTATGTTTACCCAAAGTCCAAAGCGGCTGCTCAAGCTCAGTAATGATGAAGCTTACCCATTGATGGTGCAAACCCGAAGCGTTACTCCCCACTGGTGGCAACAACTTACCCTCGCCATACTTTTCTGCGAGATAAAGGCAAATCGCTGCAGATTCGGATAACACTAGCTCAGCATCCGTTAGCACAGGCACTTTACCACAGGGATTTATCGCTAAAAATGCCGCGCTGCGATGCTCACCTTTAGTCATATCCACAAAGGAAAAATCCCAATCACCCCCCAACTCTTCCAACACCCAAGCAACTCGTAATGCGCGACTGCGCGGTGTGCCATATAAAGTGATCATTGCAACGTCCTTTTAGTCCGGTTAATTCGTGTCCTAACGAAGATACACTGAGTTTGCGTTAGTGCAAATCTGCCCATAAAAAACGGCGCTTAATGCGCCGTTTCGATTTCACTACACTTTGATATAAAACACTGAGCTATAGAACTCGTAGGCTTGATATTAGAAGTTCATTGAGAGTTTAGTGTAAATGTAGCGACCCATTGGATTATGTACTGATGTCACGTAACCGTAGAGGTCGGTATCACCATCACCGATAGCGAATGGTGGCTCTTCGTCAAATACGTTGTTCACGCCTAGTGTCAGCTTGAACATCTCATTGAAGCGATAAGTACCTGACATGTCGACTAAAATTTGAGCATCAATTGTACGAGTTTTGTTGAAATCTTCAAACTCACCGATATAACTCAAATTTAAATTGGCGGCAAAGTTATCCATAGTCCAGTTGGTTGTCGCTAACCAACGATTCTCCGGATACTTATACTCTCCGGTATAATCGACCACTTGATGAGTATCATCTTTTTCAAAGTTATGCAGATAACTCCATTCAAGACCGAACTTAAGGTCGCCATAACTATCGAGTTCGAATCCATAATGGGTCGACACATCCATACCCTGAACTTCTTGCGAACCTAAGTTAACAAAGCTTGAGCGGATCACATCTAGTGCGCCAAATGTTTGACCAGCTTGAGGTGCTAGGCGCACACACACAGTGCTGTTCTGATCGTTACAATTAGCGTCATAAATATCCTGCAGTAACAACTTATCAATCTTATTATCTTGAGTGATGCTGTAGATATCGAAACCAATATCGAACTTCTGGCTTGGCGCCCATATCATGCCGATATTCCAAGTCTCTGACTCCTCAGCCTTTAACTTTGGGTTACCTGCAAACTCAGTCGTTTCATCAGACAAGGTACAACCTTGACCGTCGGCTGCGCAGCGATATTTATCAATTAGGAAGCTACTTTCTTCAGATGGACCCAAACCAATTTGCGCTAATGAAGGCGCACGGAACCCAGTAGACCAAGAGGCACGCGCCGTTATCTCATCACTAATACCCCATTGGAAAGCAATCTTAGGATTAGTGGTTGAACCAAAATCACTGTAGTGATCATATCGACCCGCAAGTTGCAGCTCGAAGTTATCCGTTACAGGGATAGAAAATTCAGTATACGCCGCCCATTGATCGCGATCGCCCTTAGCTGAAACAGCTTCGGTACCAAAAATCAATCCACGTTGAAATTGCTCATCCGGCTCGTCGCTGATGGCTTCTTCACGATATTCAACTCCGGCCGCCATCATGATATCGCGATCAGCAAGGGTAAATGCTTGACCTGAGATATTCGCCGCATAAGAAGTCATGGTTGACAGACCTTGGCGCACTAGACTAGTGGTAATATCATCAATGACATCTTGGGAGTTCATGGTGCCACCGAAAGGATTGTAGCGACCCGCATCGATTTCACGTTGCAAATAATCGGTTCTGACCCAACCTTGGCTGCGGTCACCCGTTTGAGTTGACTCACTGCGCCCCTTTTGCACCGAAGCTTCCCAGTCCCAGTCTTTAACTACACCGCGTAAACCTGCGACTAAACGTAGAGTATCAGATTCAATATCCCAACGACGCGCACCCGCATCAACAGTACGGAAACGACCGATTTCAATATCTTTACCCCAAGGGTTATTTGGATGAGTTCCAGGTACGGTTAAGCCAGCTTTCTCATCGAGTGGCGTCGGCGCACCACCCGCTTCTGATGTATTGTGCTGGGCAGCTAACTCGAGAAAAGCGGTTAAATCATCATTAAAGTGATATTCGAATTGACCAATAGCACCCACACGTTCAGCAGCAGGCACAACAAGGTTATAGGGACCATAATCAAAGACACAAACTTCACCGTCTATATTGCGATCGGCAGGGCAAGCGGGGTCAACTGTCGGCACCCCATCCACATAAAAATACCCAGGAAAACCACGGGAAGAACGCGAATCTTCACCGCCGTAAGGACTCTGATCTGCAGTTCCAAAACGGCCTAAATCCGTTGCGGCTAAAGTATCATTTTTAAAATAGTCGAGAATGATAGAGGCACTGCCCTTATCGGATTTCATCCCCCAAACCATGTTCGCCGTAGTTTCATTGTAACCCGTACCTGAAGCATCACCGTAGCCTAGGTTGACTTCAATGCCCTCAATGTCTTTCTTCAGGACAATGTTGACCACACCCGCAATCGCATCAGAACCATAAATAGCCGAGGCACCATCCTTAAGAATATCAATACGTTCGATAGCTGAAACAGGGATATTATTGATATCCACGAAAGAATTAGTGATACCTTCAGCAAAAGCACTCGCAGCAACACGACGGCCATTAATCAAGACTAAGGTAGCATCAGGACCTAAACCACGTAGACTGATAGATGCACCGCCGTTGGCAGTTGAATCTTGGCTATTACCACGGGTAGAAAACGCACCAGCACCGTTCGCAGGCATACGTTCGAGCAATTGCTGTAGGTTATCGAACCCCATATTAGCAATATCGTCTTTGCTGATCGATTGGATCGGGGAAGGGCCTTCGATATCTGTACGTTTAATACGAGAACCCGTTACTTCAATACGTTCAACTTTTTCTGCGCCTTTATCGGCTGCATGGACTACTGTTGGCGCAAATGCTAAAGCAATCGCGATGGCACAAGCACTGGGTAGAATCTGAGGTCTGTTCATACATATCCCTTGTTTTATCTATTTTATTAAAATTATATTAACCATTAGAAAACCATAAATTAACAATACACAAGGTAATGAGTTACAAACCAAAGTCAATGGGATCACAATGAAAGTTAAACTTTTGTTACATGTTGAGACAATATGCTTTCCTTCTGCGAGAATCAAAAAAGTCTAGGCACTAGAACATTCCACTCACGTGACAAATCGTGATGCTTGAATATCAGAATTTAAGGAAGATACATGGAAGACAAGATCATTCATCGAGCAGAGTTTGCCGCTAATCTAGGTTTGTATTGGTTGCTTTCAGGGGCCGCCTATTTCAGCCTCAGCATAGTCGGTATTCCCTTGTTATTACTTTGGTTCCCAATCGGGCTGTGGGGAACCCGCCGCTATATTCGTAATATGAGTGCTGAGCTCACCAGTAATAAGTTGATCGTGCGCCGCGGAATATTAACTCGTACCGAAAATACAGTACCTTTGGACAAAATTACCGATATGGCATTGATCCAAGGTCCAATTATGCGCCTATTTGGTCTGCATAAACTCACGGTAGAAACCGCAGGGCAATCGGGCGCGGGTGCCTTGATAAGCTTAGTCGGCATAGTTGATGCGCCTCAATTTAGAACCCGCGTATTAGAACAAAAAGAGCTTCTTGCTATGCCCTTACATTCAACGAGCCCATCGGTACAACCTGATGATGCGTTATTACAAAACGTAGTCGAAATCGCAGCAAGACTAAAACGAATTGAAGCCTTGCTCAGCCAACAATTAAATAGATAAATTAAATAAAACGACTTTCAGTTCAATCACTTTACCTTTAATGTTGAACAACTATCTTAGCGTTAGCTCAGCTTTAACTTGAGTACAGCCTTAACATAAGAGCGTGTTCGATTCCCAAGATTAATTTTCAATAGGTATTTTTGATAACGACATGACAGAATCCTCGGTAACCTCTTCTTCATCCTCTTGGATGACACACCTGACGCTTGGCATTAAAGCTATGGGGCCAGGTGTGCTTATGGCCGCAGCGGCGATTGGCGCATCGCATTTAGTTGCCTCGACTCGGGCCGGCGCCGAATTTGGCTGGCAATTAGCATGGGTGATTTTAGGGGTGAATTTACTTAAGTATCCTTTCTTTGCCGCTGGGGCACGCTACACCGCCGCCACAGGTGAGAGTTTACTGCACGGTTACCTCAAACAGGGCCGAGGTTATTTACTGCTATTTACGGGACTGAATGTGATCGCCGCCGTTGCCAGCACTGCGGGTGTTTGCATGCTCACCGCCGCTATGTTGACCCAATTTATTCCGCTTCCCATCGATTGGTTAGCCCTATTGGTATTGCTAAGTTCTTTGGCTTTGCTGATTTTAGGCCAT
>Ga0070748_1000023_pt1 | contig 76841 bp, 68 predicted proteins | sample VirMetDEL_Nov_12_FD_77015 | JGI IMG/M metagenome (GOLD analysis project Ga0070748, IMG submission 77015) | Aqueous microbial communities from the Delaware River and Bay under freshwater to marine salinity gradient to study organic matter... | ecosystem: Environmental > Aquatic > Marine > Coastal... | reverse complement strand
GCAATGGTAATAGGGTGTGTCTTCAACACTTATCTGAGTTCTACGTGGGCGCGGCATACAAACCTCCTTGTTTAATGCTTAACCCAAGCATAGTCGGAGGTTAACAACTGCGCTATTTAGGCTGGGTGTCCACTTTTAGGATCTCCACTTTTAGGATCGAGATATCACGCAAAGATAGCGACTTAAAATAGCTTTAAACCAAGCAATTTGAATACGACGGTATACCAATCCAGTTTCAAAAAATCAAATAATGCACGCGCTAAATTCAAGGCTAAAAGATGAGATTTTGTAGGGCAACTCATGCGTCAGTTTTCGATATACTAAACGAGTGCTAGCAAGCTTTGGTGCAATAGCTTTTTAGCTAAACGAACAGCGAAAAGGTTAGTGAGGATTGGCATTGTTGCAACTGTGACCGTTGGCGGCATGGATGCCGTCGTCGAGCCCTCTGGGATGCTTCTAGTTAAATAAAGAGGCGGTGAGTCACTGGGGAAACAATGACAATTGATGTGTCACAACAACTGACGACAAAGTTATCTTGCTTTTGGGCAAAAAGAAAAGCCCGCGGCTGCGGGCTTGGCGTCACTTAAAGTCAACGGAATATAAAGACTGACTTAACGATACGTCAGCGTCGTGGTATCCGTTAACTTATCGTTATCTTTAACGGTCAGTTCAACTGTGTGTTGTCCACGGCGGGCAAGGCGCAATACCACTTGACCGTTAGCGCGGGTGCCATTGTCGAACGTCCACTTATGTTGCTTGATTACGCCATCGGTATCGTAGCTAGTCGAGATAAACATATCGACGAACAATAAATTGATACGCTGAATTTGCGCAACAGGCGGTTGTTTTACCTCACCAACCACCACAGACACAGTTTGTGACGTGCTATGGGTTAAGCCGTCGTTATCAGTCACAGTTAGCGTGACCAGATACTCGCCGCTTTGGCTGTAACTGTGAGTCACTACCTCACCCACTGCCACTGTGCTATCACCAAAGCTCCACTCGGCAGACACGATTTGTCCATCGCTGTCGGTTGAAGTGGATGTCAATTGCACCGCAGCGCCATTCACCACTTGAGTGAAACTGGCCACTGGCGCGACTTTTTCCGCGTCGAGCAAGAGTGAAATCACCACAGGATCGTGATCCGATGAGCGATACGCATCAGTTGCGAATAAGTCTTGGATTTGAGTAGGCGTCTTAAACTCTTCGTTGTAATCCAATACGCGCGGTTCGTCGGTATTGATATGCCACTCAGTTACATCCACCACTTTATCTAATAAGGCTGCATTCGCTAAAGCATGATCCAACTGACCCGATTCAGCCGAGAACACATAGGAATAAGGGTTCGGCTTTTCAAGTTTGGCAAACAGCTCACTAAAGCCCGCGTTACCTAACGCCGTTAATGGATCTTCCTTCGCATAGGCGTTCAAATCACCAATCAGCAGTACACCTTGATCTGGATATTGCTCGCTAATCCATTGACCTGCAGCCGTCGCCGCACGGGTACGAGTGATATTGCAGTTGCCTTGACCATCATTGAGATCAGGATCGCCCGCACATTCACTGCCCTTAGATTTAAGGTGATTAACCGCAACAACCACGCCCTCTTCACTGCCGTTCACGCTAAATGCTTGGGTCAGCATTGGACGGTTTTTACTGTCGTCAAACAGGGGTTTTTGATCGCTATCCAATGGCGAATTGGCACTGGATAGAATGCGTGCAGCGCCCTGCGGCGTGACTTTATCGCTACGATAAATCAAGCCAACTGTGATGGCATCGGTGCCAATCGCATTCATGCCTGTTGGCGCGATATAAGCGTAACGCGCTTCACCCACAGCAGCATTCAAACCTGCGACTAAATCAGCAATGGCCGAATTGGCGCCAAAGCCATCGTTCTCGATTTCCATCAAACCAAATACGTCGGCACTAATGCCCACCATGGCGCTGACAATCTTCGCCTTTTGACGCTCAAATTCGCTTAAGGTATTGGCACCACGGGCAGTTGGGAAACCTGCACCTTGACCATCACCATTGAAGTAGTTAAGCACGTTAAAGCTAGCGACTTTTAGATTACCGCCCTCAACCAATGTGGGGGCGATTGGACGTGGGTTTTCCGCTACAAAGTTCACCGTCTCGATTGGCATAATGCGATACAAATTAAAGCCATAGTGCATTACACCCGTAAGCGATGTGGCTTTATCGCCTACACGCACAGTGTTTGATGCGCTCAAACCAGGAGCTGGGAATTGCACAGGATCAGGATTCTGCGCCGTTAAACCGTCATCCAATAAAATACTGTCACGTTGGTTAGCCGCGCTCACTGCCAGCGCATCCGCGCCCGGTGCAGCCACTTGCGTACCAATAAAGTGGCGCTGACTGCCTAATGAAATCTCGCCATAACGACCTAGGTTGTAGACTTCGTTCACCACTAAATCTTGGCTGAAACGAACACGCATGCCCTCAAATGGCTCAAAATCATCACTGCTGTTAACCGGTAAGGTCACCACAGCCGCCGTTGGTAATGCTTGTGCAGTGGCACACAACTTATGATCTGATACAGTCGTTAGTTCAGTTAAGCCTTGATATTCAGTGACTTTGGCTTTTAAACGAATACGATCGCCCGCCACATACGCAGTAGGCGCAGTGCCGGTATACACAAACACCCCTTCCGAGGTTTGGGGATCGCTATCGGCTTCGTTATCGGCCATTTGTACAAAAATGCCCTTAAGACCAGCTTCTTGATTACTGACGACAACCGCTTCAACCACTATGGTTTGACCATTGAGAGGACTGGCAGCACCCGCGCCTTGAAGCGCATGAATTGCTGTGGCTTCTTCGCCGCACTCTAAAGAACTCGGTGGCGGGTCAACGGGATCGGTTGGCGTGCCAGCGCTGAATTTACCGAGATCAGAAATATCATCCTTCGCAAAACCTAACCAAGTGCTAAAGCTGACCGCATCATCACTGATGGGATCGGCAATAAGCTGTTCAGGATTACGGCGCAGGGTATTATCTTGAGTGGATAAATCACCACTGCCCCACTCGGCACCGGGATCGACACCAACTTGACCCAAACTATCAATCACTTGATTTTGATAAGTCAGTTCAATCGCATCGTCGCCGTTGAAGAAGCTGGCGGTACTTTGTTGATTGGTCAGTGCAAGAATATCGGCAGACGCATCGTTATCGGCAACTACATACGTCGCCCCCGCGGCTAATGAGCCAGTGAGCGCAATGGCCGTACCGACGTTGGTACTGCCATTAAAATAGAAACGCAATTGGTATTGGCTTAAGTCAATAACGCCCGCAGTTGGGTTATACAGTTCGATAGCTTTATTGTTGCTGCTGCCTTCGACGTATTCTGAAATGATCAAATTATCCGCGCCATGGGCAAGCCCACAAACGCTGCTGATGGCTAACGCCAGCACAGTTTTAGTGTTAAACATTGAGACCCCTAAATGTATTGTTTTAATATTTTGTATTGAATTGCGATTTAATTGATGTGCTTAGATGCTTCAAGATGATGTCACCTCGAACACTGACGATACTATAGGCGACCAAGGTTACAAATTGGTTGCGCCAAAGTTGCAACTTAAGATGGATATTATTGGTGCAATTTAGCGATCAGAACTAGGAAGAAAGCAGTATGGGAAATGCTGGCCGCTCATTACAAATGCGGCCAGGAATAATCAATGTGATGGGATAAATGGCTCTTGAAAATAAGCAGAGCCAATGGATGAAAGCCCTGAAGCTGAGCTATAAGGGCTCAAATTTTTCATCGAGTAAACTGACCAGCAGTAACTCACCTTGGGCGTTCACCCTAAACTCGCCGTATTTAGCCGCACTGAAATGATCGGCTTGCCCTTCTTCAAAGAAAAAGCTGTTCGATGCGAGCTTGATTTGATTACCACGAACACGAAATTGCACCCGCAGCTGATCTTTACCGAGAGCTTGGTCAGTATAAAAATCCACAAAACGTGCCACTCTTTGCCCATCTATTGCCAGCAACAACTGGCCCTGCATTTGTTGCGGCACTAAGGCGCTACGCACATCGCGGGCAATGGCATATTCCAGCGCCATGTAATCCCCCTGCATTAACGAGCGCGGATCGACTGGCGCTAATGCAAAGCGCACGACTTGGCCGTGATTCAGCAGTTGTTCGAATTTGAAAATGCGCCAATTCACGCCAGCAAGAATCGCAACGGTCGTAAAAAGTACTATGCCCAGCGCCCATTTATGTGGGGCCGACAGTTTTCCCATCACATTGCCCATCACATTTCTCAACACATAGTCTCCTTGGCATTTTCATTGGCAGGAAATAACCGCCACACCAGCATCCTTGCCACCAGCAACAGCGCGCCTAAACCCATCAAATAAGCAGATTTGAGCAGTAGTGTTGTTTCTAATGAATAATAATATCCACTGACAAACAACAGCGCCGACACCATTCCCATGCCTTTTAGCCAAGGCTCATTGCAATAGTGGCCAAGCAGAATCAATAGGATAGCCGTCGATAATCCCTGCATGGGTAAAGATAAACCGCTAATAACCATTAAACCGAGAAAACAGCCTATCGCCGCCATTGAACTAAGTGATTGTTGGCGTTCGCGAAATACAGTGATCAACAATAATCCGCAAATGACAAAAATAATCGACAGATGGCTAAGCGTGAGCCACAAACTTTGCTGCCAAGGACTGAATAAGGCTTCAAAAATACTGTCCATGCTAAAGGCATGCATCAGTTGCAATGTCAGTAATGCCAGTGCAAAGCCGTAAATAAGCATGCGCGCGCGGCGGTAATGACGCCCGAACCGATTGATATTGAACAACACTAGGCTAATGATTAAGGCAAACAGACTTGGGCTGACATTGAGCCATTCGAATTTATCCATGAGGCCAATCACGCACCAACTTAAGCCAAACGCAAACACAAACTGGGCTAATCCATGGGCAATTAAACCCCACAACAACACGAAAATACCCGCCATACACAGATACCAATTAAGGCTAAAATCATTGTCGATTAAATCATAGAATCCCCAAGCCACACCGATCAAACCACTCAAACAGGCTGCAAAAGCAAATTGCTCAATGAAAACCTGTTGCCGCGGTAAAAAGTACAGTCCAATACCCACCGCCAAATAAGTTAAGCCGATAAATAAGGCAACGCCCTCACCACTCTGATCGAACATAGCGCCAAATGCTGCCATCATAAAACCCAATAGAAACAGAGCAGCTATCCAAGCGGCGAAGGCTTGCATAGCGGCAATATACCAAGGAATATCTTGGTTTTCTGGCATTTGGGGCGCACTGACTTTGCCCTCGGTATACAAGGATTGCCACAGTGCTATCAGACTGGATTCATCCGATGCATCAATTAAAGCGGCATCCTCTTTTGAAGGAGACTTTAAAGGAGTCGCTACTGAACTCGTTAAAGAATTGGTCACCATGTCGCCATCCGGTAAGCCATTATTATTACTCATGAATGTCTCCCACTTTCCCTTGGGTCGCTCTCGCAGCGGGCTTAAGTGCTAATTCAGACATAGATTCAGGCTCTGATTCAGACATAGATTCTGACTGTGGTTTAAGCTTGCGACTGAGTGCCTTTAACCAAAGGCTTAATCCTGTGCTCGCCAAAATGATGTAAAGCCCAATAAACAAAAATCCGCCTATAGGATCATTGTCCTCAAACATCAGCCGGATCAGTAACGCAGCGCCCACGGCAATCAGGCTAAAACCGCCCAAGGCCAAGGGATATATGCGCGGTAAGCGATAGCGAAAAATAACGAATCCAAATATCAGATGGGCAAAATAACCACAAATTATCCAAGTACTGGCGCCATCAGACTTAAAAAGATCGTCGAAAATCAACCAAGTGATTAACCAAGTAAAACAACCCATAGCAAACAATGAGCAGGCATATTCGAGGATTGGCGCGTGCCAACGCCCCACGACGTTACGGCCTAACAATACAAAAGCGTAATACAAAGATAAATTCAAACAGATAAAGATCAGCAGTTGGCTTTGCTCATCCAAGAAAGCTCCCCATAAATGGGAAAAGGAATCCAAAAATATCCCTATGCTTAGGTTAATAAGCCCCACCAACAGCAGCCATAAACCATCGAATCCTGCCACCCACGCAAAGGGGAAAATCACTAACGCCCATAGGGCGAATAGCTGCCAAGGATCGGCACCCGTTTGGTAGGTTTGTCCAACCAGCGCTAATAAACCGCCCACCAATACGCTCGCGGCCAGTAACACGCCATTGGCTGTCGTCGCACCAAATCTGCTGTTGTTGCTGTCGTTGCATTGATTACTGTGGTTACTATGACTATGACTGTGACGAAGGGAATGGGAAGCCGCAGAAAGGGAATTAGCACGATAATAGAGCCAAGCAAATGCGGCGATGGCGAGCACTATCGCCACTTCAATCAGACCAAATTTGGCAACACGCCCGAGGGATTGCCAATTGTAGGCAAAGAAAAAAATTACTCCAGAGGCAAAGCTTAACGCGCCAAACCAGAGCAATAGGTTAGCGATTAAACTGCGCCAGCTCGACGCATCTGGCAACACTGTAACCTGCCGATAAAGCGTATTCGCTTGCTCTTGCGTGATATGTCCCTGTTCAACCCAGCCACACACTTGAGATTTTATCTGGCTCAATGTGAGTTCTCCCTCGTCCTGTTTACGCTAGCTTACTATGACCCATTAAAAACTCGCACCATATCAACAACGTTAAGTAAATTAAATTGTGTATACTTGTAAGAAAATCATTAACCTTTGGAATGATTAGGGGTAAACATGGTATTTAGACACTTGTATCGTCTACTCTTTAGTTTCATCTTAGGGATCAGCGTATTTTCGGCCGCAATCGCCCAAGATAACAATCAGTCACCCACAGCACCTAATACAATAGTCCCCAATACAACAGCACCCAACACGATACCGACTATTCGTGTTGGTGGTTATCCATTTGCCCCCTATGTGGATCTACAACAGGATGGCCGTTATACAGGCCTCACCCTCGATATCATTAATGCATTGAATCAAATACAACAAGAAGTGTTTTTTGAATTTACCGTCACCAGTATTGAGCACAGATATAAAGCCTACATGTTAGGCCGCTTCGACATGATGATATTTGAGAATCCCGCCTGGGGATGGCAAAAAATTGCGGATCAGTTTATTCCGCTTAAGGCCAAAGCCCATAATCAAAATTATTTCAAAAACTTAACCAATAAATCAATCGCATTCGTTAAGGGCTATCACTATCAGTTTGCCCACTTTGAAACCGATACTGAAACGCTGAAAAAACAATTTCGCCCTTTGTTTGTCAGCAACAATAGAGCCTCTATCGAAAGCATTCTGCGCGAACGGGCTGATATCGCTCCTGTCACTCATTCCTATTTACAGTATTATTTAAAGGCTAATCCACAAGACAGCCATTTACTTTTAATATCAGATAAATGGGACCAAAAGTACGATAATGGCATCTTGCTTAACCACAGTTCATCACTCGATGCTAAGAAGCTAACACACTGGATTCAGCAGCTCATCAACAATGGCAAACTCACCGAGCTCGCTGCCCAATACGCAATCCAGTCGAGCCAATAATGTTTTATTCACACTATTAGCGCAATTAGTTTCGCAAAGCCGTTAACGCGTCAAGCGCGATGATTATCTGAGCATGATTAGCGATTTATGCGACAGACAACAGAGGCCCAAGCATTGCCAAAGTGCCAATCAGCAAAAAAATTAAAGCCTGCACTATAATCATCTGGCCACTATTTGGCGGGCTCAAAGTGGCAATATAAAACTGCCAAATTGCGAAGATCCCGTAATTCATCCCAAGAAATAACAATAAGCTATAGGCATACATACCTGGGATCACTCTAAGCGCACAGGCCAAAAGTACCGCAGTTGAGGCCACAAAAAACACTGACTGACAATGAAATAAACAGCGCAGCATTTGCTTGCTCTGCTGGGAAACATTGGCCTTTAACAGCGGCGCCAATAGAACACGCTTACCATAGATCAAATGGTATCCACAGACTCCAGCACTCAAGACAGTTGCTGCCATTAATGTTAAAACCATACTGCTCCTCGTTATTGCTCATATTGGCTGGTGTTTGAAGATAAAGCGTAAACAGAACTAAAATTGCAACCCTAGCGATAAGACCCTTAAAACCCCAGTTGAGTTTCAGCAGAGTGCAAAAAGGAGCCCTTAGGCTCCCTTACATCACATATTTCAATTCACAATGCTCAAAGTCAAATGCTCAAAATCACATGCTTAAAAACCTGTGCTGACTCAAACCTGCCGACTACATAGTCGCCATAGTCCAATAATCTAAACGCTTTTGTGGATCGGCTAATAGGTTTTTACATTCTTCTTTATATTTGCCCATTAACGCACCTAAGTTACTTGAGCCCCCTAAGCTTTCGATTTGACGCGCTTTCGCGTCGGCAACTGCTTGAGTCACTTCAGCTTCAGAGCTGTATTTCTTGGCTAAATTCTCAGATTCAATTTTAGAGCTTTTTAAACGCTCACCCACAGCCTGCATTTGCGGTGCATTCATCGCCCCAATAGCTTCTGAGCTAATTTGGTAATAAGCGGCACACTCAATGGCTTCTTTACTAAACGCTTTTTCTGCTTCATCAGCCCAAACTGCGGTACTGGCACTCAATACTAAACCACCTAATACCAATGTTTTTACCTGAGTTAACATGTTACTTTCCTTTTAATCGTCATAAATAAACCTACTTAAGCCCTGGGTGGATCTCAAGCTCGTAGATATAAAAATCTTGGTTTCGCACAAAGCCTAAGCCTTCATATAAGCCCTGCGCACGCTGGTTTTTTTGCTGAGTTTCTAACATCAAATAACTCATATTATACGCTTTGGCATAACTGGCGGCCTGCTGCACTAGCGCTCGCCCAATTCCGACACATCTAGCATGTTGAGTCACAAACACATCATTGAGGATCAACATAGGGGCCAGACGTAACGATGAAAAACTGGGATACATTTGCACAAAGCCTAATCCAAGCCCTTGATTATCTTTGGCAATAAATATCACCGATGACTCATCTAACAATCTTGCATGAATAAACTGCTCCGCGGCCGCTACATCATCCCTGCGCCCATAAAACTGTCGGTACTCATTGAATAACACTGCAATCTCATGGGCTTGAGTCACATCTGCTCGAGTTATAATGCTTGCCATGGGCCTTTCCTTGGTATCGTTAGAGTGTTGGCGGGTGTTGTCGCAATCTAAATTGCAGACTGTTTTTCACCGTAGGCCACTCAGCATCAATAATGGAATACACCACAGTATCGCGAATTGTGCCGTCTTTAAGAATTTTGTGATTACGCAACACACCATCTTGCTTAGCACCCAGTCTCGCAATTGCTTGTCTGGAGGCTTGGTTATGCCAGTGAGTTCGAAACTCAACGGCAATGGCATCTAAGGTTTCAAAGGCAAAGGTCAATAGTAATAACTTAGCTTCGGTATTGATCCCCGTACGCTGAGCACGTTTTGCATACCAAGTGTAGCCAATCTCAAGGCGACGATTTTCAGGCTCCCAATTGCAAATTCGCGTGCAGCCGACAATTTCACCGCTTACTCTATCCCGCACTGCAAAGGGAAAACTCTGACCCCGCGCTTTTTCTTCGAGGGCTTTTGTCACATAGGACTTCACCTCGGCAGGTTCTGGCACGCTAGTAAACCACAAACGCCAAAGCTGACCATCTGTTACAGCTAAACTCAATGCCGCCACATGGGACAAAGATAAAGGCTCAAGCACAATATGCTCACCCGTTAAACAACCTAAGTTATCTTCACAGCCCACAGTCTCGCCTCCGTTAGATAATAGAAAAGTGTGTTGTTGCGCACATTTTTATCTAGCCTAACATTAAACGAGAATAAAAAAACACCCTATTTTCAGCATGATTGGACAAATTTGTCCTATTGTCGGCGGCTTAGATTACCTAAAGCTTAAGAGTGTAAAAAAATTTGAAGAAATGAGTGAATGGCAGTTAAATCCGCTTGGAGTCAATACTGCTATCACAGAATACGTCGCGAAATGAGATAAGCAATCGGGGCCAATAACAGCAAACACCTAAATCTGCGTTCAGTATTTAAGCGTTTGCTATCCGTTGAAGCTAGCCACCATAGTTAAAGGCTAAAGTTAAAATCTAAAGTTAAAAGCCATGCACACTGTTACTGACCCTAAACCAACCCGCAATACTATTGCGCTGGGCTAAGGTTTTAGTCACTTCATGGGGAAAGCGCTCACTGAGAAAAATCACAAAATGACCCATTTTAGGTGCGATGCGTTCGATCTCAATATCAGCTTCATCATAGATAATCAACTCGCCACAATCTGCCGCTTTCCAGTCAGGATTTAAGAAAAACACTGTGGTTAAGATACGGTTTTGACTGCCTTTCAGCGCATCGACATGCTTTTTATAAAATGCCCCAGACTGATATACCGCATAGTGACTTTCATAGTCGAATAACCCCATAAACAAACGACGATTTAAGCCATTTTTGAGTTGCGTCATCAGTTCAAGATATTGGGCATCAGGCTCGTTGTGCTCTTCTAGCCATTGTATTCTGTCGCGGCGAATGTCGGGGTTCAATTGCTGCTCTGCGCCACGACCAATGGACGCAGCTTTTAGCTCATGTGCTTGCGTTGATTGAATTTTTTCCAATAGCACTTGGCTTATATTGTTTGGAACTAAGTCAGGTAAAAAGATATAGCCTTTGTCTACCAAGGCATCAGCGATCACGTCCAGCATTGCTTCACTTAATTGCGAAACCATTATGCTACATCCAATAAAAGGGCTACGCTTTTGCTGTACTCAAGGGCTCAAGGAGGGATTAAATGAGCCTGATTTTCGAGGGGCGTCGATACGAGATATGATTGCCATATCTCAACAGTAAATTTTGCAGAATTTTAGAGTAAAGAACGCCGAATTACAATAAAATAAAAACCAATATAAACAATAACTTAAATTCAACTAAACAGTTCAACTGGCTCATCATCTGGGCTAAGCTGCACACACTGCTCAAACTGTAATCCCAGTTTGTTCAGCAATGCCTTTGACGCGCCATTATGGGCGCTCACAATCGCCACAATACGCTCGATACCTAAACTTTTGCCTAAATCAAAAGCGGCTTTCGCGGCTTCGAATGCGTAACCCTTACCCCAATATTGCGGCAAAAATGCATAGCCTATGTCGACATTATCAAGCGTCGGCCGTTTGATTAAACCGCAAATTCCTATGGTGAATCCGTTCTCCGCAAGCACAACGGCATAAAAGCCAAAACCACATTCGGCATAACTTTTCATTGGTCCATTGAGGATATAATCCTTGGCCTGCACAAGCGTGCGTACTCCTCTGTCCCCTATATTCTCAATAAAGCCTTGGCTATTGAGCAACACTAGCATAAATGAAGCATCGGCTGGGGTTAACTGCCGCAGGATTAATCTCGGAGTACGCGCCACTTGCATAGGATTTCTCCACTAGAAATAGACAATGTTTATAAAAATATAGTCATAAGCTTTTTCATAAATAACGGACGTATTGGCTGCCGTCCTTTTGCGGTTTTTGGGGTGCCACAACCGCTGGCGTACCGACATACAAAAAGCCGACAATTTGATCTTGTGGTTCAAGGCCTAAGGCGGCATTCACATTAGCATCGAAGGCAAAATCGCCCGTGCGCCATACAGCGCCTATGCCTAAGGCAAAAGCCGCTTGTTGCATCGCCATCGTTGCGCAGCCCGCTGCAATTTGTTGTTCAAGTACAGGCACTTTAGGGTGTTGCTGCGTTTTTGCAACGACAGTGATCACCATAGGCGCACGCATTGGCATACCCTTGGCTTTATTAACGAAATCCTCGTCGGCGCCACTGGCTTTAGCCGCCTCAACAAAGATATCGGCTAAGGTGTTTAACCCTTGATCTGTGGCAATAATAAATTCCCATGGGGCTAATGCACCATGATCTGGCACACGAATGGCGGCATCTAAGATGATTTTTAATTGACTCGCATCGGGAGCGGGAGCGATTAATCGCGGGGTCGATTGACGGGTGAGCAAAAGTTCAATAGCGTCCAAGTTCTTATCCTAGTTCGATATAAATTGCGTTCAAGCATAGCAAATTGCAGGCAAAGAGGCATAAAAAAATCCCACCGCATGGATGGGATTTAACGCTTTGATTGCGCTTGAAAATCCAGAGCTCTTTATAAAAGGTTTACTTAACCCCGCAGCGCTTAGCGATGAAATAATCTAGGCTAGTGTAACGGCCGCCGCCTAAGGTGAAGAGTGCCAACAACATAATGAAATAAGTGGCCGCAAACTCTATCCCATTATTAAGCACAGCTAAGTTACCTGAGCTGGTCAGCCAGTCGTAATTACCATGCTCCTGCAATATTTCTTTGGCTTTCGCCAGTTTATCCCCAGCCTCAAGCACTCTGTCGTTGGCAAGCCAAGAACTGCCATCGGCAATCGCTAACCAGCCATTTTGCCAATGCACTGTCAATGCGGCGACCAACATAGTGACCATCAAAGGGATAGAAATCAGCCGAGTCGCTAGCCCAAGCAGTAATAAGATAGCGCCAAAGAACTCGGTTCCCGCCGCCAATCCAGCCATTACCGCCGGCATTGGCAGGCCTAAACCCCAATCGGGATTGGCAAACCAAGCCACCGTATCGTCAAAGTGGGCGAGCTTGTTATAGCCCGCTTGCATCAACACCGGCGCAAGGTAAATCCTGAGGGCTAATGGTGCTAAACCATCGAAATAGCGACTCATATTGAGCAATTTTTGGTAAAGGGATGCAAGTGGCATAGTGTCTCTCTTTGACTGATGAATTGGCTTGCAGGAATAGACCCTAGCAAGCCCATTAATCTTTCATGGTCTAGGCTTTTTTTGCACTTACCTCTTTTTCAATGGCTTCTTGATTTAGCTCGGTGAGATCTTGAATGAGTCCGCCCAACTTTTTATAAAAGTGCTTCGACTGCTTATCCGATAGGCTCGCGTTCATTGCTAGCAGTAAGGTTCCAAATGCCTCAGTATTTTTACGCAAAAGCACTTTATGTTGTTCAGACTTAAGCTCATCGGGCTGCGTCATTAGCAAGGTCAAACGCTCGGTTAATAGCGCTTTATCGGCGCGCTGACCAAGGGCGACCTCAAACTGACGTAACCATTCGTGGCGATACTCGAGCCACATATCTAAGGTGGATAAGCGCTGTTGATTATACTGATGAATAAGCTCTTTTTGTTCAGCACTCACGCTGCCAAGCCAGTCATCAAATTGTTCTTGAAGGTTTTCATCGGCCTCTTTTTGTAACTGCGTTGGGGTTTTGCCGGCAAACTCTTTGACAAGCTCCTGCTCATCTTCCCGTAATTTGGCGAGGATTTGCTTCACCTGTGCATCGGACAAGGACATTATGATGGGCAGTAATTCTGGCAAGGCAAACTCAAACAAACGAAACCAATGCCGCTTAGCAATCTCCACATGCTCGGCCCATAACACTGGCGTTAAGGTATTGGTTTTGATGAGGCTTTCGACTTCGGTTAGTTGCACCACATAGTGGGACAATTCTTTGGATTGGTGCCACAGGACAAATTTTTCAATGAGGGCATCGAATGCCTTTTGCTGTGATTTATCTAAAGTAACGTAATCCTCTTGCTCCCAACCGATGGCCCAATCGAGGAAATGGTAACTGAATTTAGTGGAACAGGCGCTTAAGCCTAAGAGACACACAAGTAGCATCACGCCTTTTTTCATTCTGAATAATCCATCCTAGAACTGTTGCTAATATGACGCTTGAGCCTATATAAAGTTGCCTCTTATATCAAACAAGTTTGTCTAATAAAGGTTTTCAATATGTTAGTACTTTGCCTACTTTATGATTTCAATCGAGCAGCCATCCTTATGATGCTTGGGTGATGAGCGGCCAAAAACAATCAAACCATGCGAGATAGTCGGCGCTACGACTGGGCTCCGTTTGCGCCGCCATCAATAATGCCCAGTAGCAAGCAAATACCCAGTACATGTCAATGGCGGCAGGCACGGCCGCTACGGCGTTAACTGAGACATAAGGGTGTTCACTCAGATACTGCGTCACTAACTCGTTTTGCTGGGCAGGCGTTAACGCATGGGTCGCTAACACTACGGCTAACTCACACAGGGGATGCGACGCCGTCGCATACTCAAAATCGATACAATACAAACGATTATTTTTGAGTAGCAAGTTGTGGGGATTAAGATCGCGATGACAAAACTGCGGTTTAATTAAACAAGCCGCTAAGTTATCGCACCAATCTTTGATGGCGATTTGGATGTTAAGCAGTTTAGCCACTCGCTCACTCCAATCGTGCGTGAGCGCAAGAGATGCCTGATAGGCAAGCATCTGCTGGTGATATTCCTGCCATTGTTCAGTGATACTAATGGCATAAGGACCTGTGGGCAGTTCCCGCAATTGCAGCAATAATTCCAGCAGTAAGCGCGCAGTTGAGTTGGGATGCTTATCTTGCTGTATTGGCATCAACCTAGGCTCAGGACTTAAACAAGCTTGTAGTGAAGAGCCGTGATGTAAAATGCCCAAAGACGACTGCCTCAGCACAAAATCAGCGGCACTGGTTTGGCGCTCTAATGCAGGCCAATGGATGAAGCGTTTACGTTGAAAGCATTGGCTATCAATCATAGTGTGTTCAATTGCCGCACACTCTGCTGCGCTCGCTACTGCACTTTCGATAAAGTCACTCTTAATAAAGTCACCCTCAATAAGGTCACTTTCAATAAGGTCACTTTCAATAAAATCGCTGAGGTAATATCGCTCATCTTCACTCACCCACAGCAGTGCAGGGGCAAGTTTAGCTTGGGCGAGTTGTTGCCAGTAAAAACGCTCCTGCTCGCGGGTGCAAAAACTGTCCGCCGCATCGGCATTGACCCGCAGCACATAACACCCTGTTGGCGTAGTGACCTTATAATTATGATTACTCAAGCCGCCCGAAAGCTCGTAAATACTCTGCACTTGCTCAAGCCCAGCTCGTTTGAGTATGGGCAAGAGTGTATTGAATGATTCGCCCGCAGAGTATGGCTTAGCAGCATTGACATCGAGCATTAACTGAGTAACTTCAAGGCATTGGCATCACGGGCATCGGCTAACGCAGTGCGCCACAGGAAATACCCTACAACTGCAAGCCCTACATAGAGTACGAATAATAACGAGGTCAACATCAAGCCTTTACTGAGATAAAGGTAAATAGACACTATGTCGATAACGACCCAATAGAGCCAATTCTCAAGTACTTTCTTCGCCACTAAATAGGTTGTCATCACAGCAAAACTGGTCGTGGCCGCATCTAAATAGGGGAACGCGGCTTGGGTATACATCGCCATGCCGTGCCCGACAAAAAGCGAAATAACGCCTGTCACCGCGATCAACTTCAAGTGGGTTTTCAACGACCAAGTAGTCACTTTGACCCCTTGATGTTTATCGCCGCCTTGGGTCCAGAGCCAATATCCATAGAGCGCCATCGCCATATAATAGATATTCAGCACTGACTCCATCAGTAACGACACCTTCCAAAACAACACAGTGTAAATGGCGGTACTGGCAAAGGCCGCCACCCAGCACCAGACGCTCGCCTTCATTGCCAGCAGTAGATATGCCATGGCCAGCAATACCGCTAAGGCTTCCCATGCGGTCATCACATGGACTTCACCAAAGGCCGCATTCATACTCTCGACCAAGGTTAACCATAAATCTGTCATTGTGTTGTTCTCACTGCCTATTTGTCGCGTATATGACGCTAAAACATTATTCGCTGTGGGCTAAATTCAACTCACCACCGATAAACTTACACACAAATACTGCCTTGCCCCACTTCTCATGGGCAGCTTGCATCTCGGTCGCCAGCATAGTCATCACATCTAAATAATCACCGCACACTTGGGTTGCCATCGCATTGGTCACGCGCTCGATATTAGAATAGCTATCCACGCGGCCAATGAACCACTTAATCGGATCGAGGTAGTTCTCATTGAAGGGATACATGCTAATTTCTGCGGTCAGTTTCATCTTAATTCCTTAAATTTGAGAGAAGCTATAGCCCTTACACCGGACTACAGCTTAGTCATAAGTTAACTCAAATGGCTCATAGTGACCTGAGCCATTATATGATATTTTACATGAGTTTAACGTTAAAGGTGACGCCAATCTGACGCGGATCACCGTAACGAATATATTGCTTTTCTGCCCAGCCATTATCAGGCTCGTTACCGAAGTAGAAACCGCGTACACCGTATTCTTCATTGAACAAATTACGGCCCCATAAATAAGCCGACCATGCACTCGCCTCATAGCCCACGCGGGCATTGACGATAGTGTAGGGTTCAGAGCGGGATTCATTGCTGTCTGAATAATAGAATTCACTCTTACCGCTAAGATTCAGGTTAGCAAACCAACCCGAATTAGCACGATAAGTCCCACCAAGGCTGTAGGTAAAGTGTGGAGAATGGGCCAGATCACGGCCAGTTAAATCCACCTCAGTGCCATATTTGTCCTGATACTGGTAGTCACCGTAGACCGTTTCTAACCAACCTAAGCTTGAGTAAATTTGTAGATTATCCGTGGCATACCAGGTCGCATCTAACTCAGCACCATAGTTATTCGAACTGCCTGCGTTTTCGGTGAACAAAATAAAACGCTGTGGTTTATCAGGGTCTTGCTGGGATGCCGCCACCTGTTGATCTTGTCTGTCCATATAGAACAGTGCCAGATTAGTATCGATTAGCCCTGCTAGCCAATGGGATTTAAGGCCGATTTCATAGTTATAAAGCGTCTCAGTACTGAACTCTTTTTTATCGTTCAGTTCGACAGGCAAAGTCATGTTAAAACCGCCCGCCTTGTAACCGCGCGCGACACGGACATATGCGTTGTGTGAGTCATTCAGCACTTTACTCACTGCAATATGTCCACCCCACATGGTTTCGCTCGGGTCGAAATTATCGTTATTCGTATCTGAGTAATGGCTATTGCGGCGCTCTAAACGTAAACCTACAGATAAGGCATAATCTGAGCCCAGATCCGTATCGAGCTGACCAAACAAGGCATAGTTCGTCGCTTCATACTCAGAGTCTAAGACTTCATCCGGCCAAGTATTGTATTCAGAATACAATTGGTTATCTTCTTTCAGATTCATGGCGTACACACCAAGCAACCAATCTGTGCTGTCCGCAAAAATTCGGCCCTGCTCGGTAGAACTTAAGCGAAACTCTTGCGACACAGTTTTACGTTGGCCAGTTTTATCCCAAAAATAATCATATTGGCACGGCGCCAGATTGCCATCGTCATCACTGCATTGCTTAGAAGCCCAATACTCTGGGTTCGACCAATCGCCATCGTAACTGTAATGGTGATCGGTATTCGCAAAAGAGGTTAACGAGGTCAACTCAAAGGTTTCGGCGCCAGAATAGGTCGCTTTAAAGCCTGCGCCTGTGGTGCGCTGGCTATCGACACCCGGTTGATCCGATGTCGTCTGGGTCGGTGAATTAGTTAAACTCCACACATCGTAGCCATTATCAAAATCGGCGTGCAGCACAGTTAAATCAAACTGCAAATCGTCAGTCGCATACCAGCGCAGCTTAGCGCGGCCGCTGAACTCATCGCGGCCATTGGTATCGTCACGGCCTAAATAGAGGTTGTCGTGGTAGCCATTTTGTTGATGTTGCTGCAGTGACACGCGATAAAGCAGCTTGCCAGAATCCGTTAATGGGCCAGAACTGAAACCGCTAAACGTGCGTAAATCATCATCGCCTAACGAGACTTCGCCGCCATGTTCAAACACATCGGTGGGATCGTTACTTTTCAGATAAATCAGTCCCGCTAAAGCATTGGCGCCATAACGTGTGCCCTGTGGTCCACGCAGCACTTCGACTTGCTGTAGATCGTACATGCTCGACACCATGCCAATACCGGATAAATCGATATCATCAATGATGTAACCCACAGAAGAATTAGGCGCACCTTGGTATTGCTCTTGCTCACCTACACCGCGAATTTGAAAATATTTTGGCCGCGAACTTCCACCTGACCAGTTAAAGTTAGCAATAGAATTAAGCACATCCTCGAAATGCTGCGCGCTTTCATCTTGAATTTTTTGACTGTCGATAACGGTAATACTTGAAGGCATTTTTTCTAAGCTTGAACTGCGAAAATCCGCCGTCACTACCATGACTTCCATCTCAGTGCTGGGATCGGGTTTATCGATAGCGTCGGTTTGTGCAAATGCAGCAGAGCTCAGCGCGGCAGCAATGGCTAATGCCAGCGGCGCTCGGGTTAAAAACGGGGAATGACGGTTTGACGTTTTACGGTTTGACATAGGACCTCAAATATAATGTTTGAGATCCGGCAACGAATAAGCGATTCAGAAGTGTGCTGTTAATTGGCCCATTCCTACGCCGGTATTAGCCGGATCAGGTTCTAAGGGTTCGTCAGCTGACATCTCAGTTTGCAGTAATCAACGTAAATTCATTCGCTGCAAACACCCCTTGGCGGCGCCTAGTATACATGAGTAATAGCATGGGATGACACATTTACGTCATAAAAAGAAAAATGCCAGCATAGCTGGCATTTTCTGGGCGAACTCAGGCTTAGTTCGAAAAGGTTTCGCGCACGTACACATCAAATTTAACCACTTGGGCATTAGGTGCCACGGCGGAGACTTGCAATTGTTGCTTGCCGTGTAATTTGACCGATTTCCAGCTGGTTGCCTCATCTTCTATGGTGTAACCGCTGGCGTCGTACCAAGTGAATTTATACTGCACACGCATGTCAGTTGATGATTTGCTAACAATCAGCGCAGAGCCCTGCACTAAATCACCGACTCGGCGAGCATCCACACTCTGTACCGCAATATCTCGGGCAAAGCTGGTATTATCGACGCGGGTTTCACCCATTGAACTCACTGAAATCCCGGCGGTATGTGAGGCACAAGCACCTAAGGTCAGCGCCGCGGCCAATAATAGTCCGGTATAAATTTGTTTCATATATTTCTCCCAGTCACGCGACTAAATGCGCGGCTAGCGCGCATTATTCCCTATTAAACGACAAGCTAAGTGAACTGTGCTGAACTTATGCTTAACAAGACAGACTTAATCATCACTCAACTATCTGCTCACTAAAACGAGTTAATCAATCAGAAAGTGCGCCCGTGCCGTAGCAATAAGCTGCTTACGATTGGTTTGCCAACAATCGATATTCACGTTGGCGACTCGTCGACCCTGACGGGTAATACGACACTCAGCAAAACTATCCTTGTGCAGACCTGCACGTAAATAGTCGATTGAAAAATCAACGACTTTAGGCACCTTTGCCGTTTGCATAAATACCATTAACTGCACTATCGCTGACATTTCCATAAAGCCCGCAATCACGCCACCATGAATGGCGGGCAACACAGGATTACCGATATTGTCGTCTTTAGCGGGCAATTTAAAAATCAGTTCATCACCAAAACGCTCCACCTTCATGCCAATAAATTTGGCATAGGGAACGTGCTCAAGTAAATGGCCAAAATCATTAAGTTCAGTGGCGCGTTTAACTATGCCTTGCACATCGATAGGCGCTTTGACTTGGGCGTGTTGAGTGGGACTGGCAGTGCCAAGTTCCGAATTATTTGCGCTCATCAGTATCTCCTATCTCAGGCACAGCTTCACCCATCAACGCTTGTCTAAAGGCATCACCGACCATTTCTGGGCTGATCCGCATAAAAGAGCCAACAGCATGGGCAATGGGATCATCTATGCTGTCTTGATAAGCAATCGCGCGGGTAAAGGCAATATTGGAGGACAACTTGTAGCATTCCGCAAATCCGAACACAGGTTTATGGGGCTGAGCGGGCTTCATGTAATCCACCCGCAAATCGAGCGTGGGTGAGATTTCTAACAATTTGAATTTATGGAAAATTGCACTGACCACTGCACTGCCACAGGCAGTATCCATTAAGGTAGTGATCACTCCACCATGGATAACGCCCGTATCGGGATAACCAATTAATTCAGTGCTGTAGGGCAACTCAATCAACACATGGTGCTCACTCGCCTCCAATACGGTTAAACCGAGACGGCGACACTGAGCGAGTTGATCCACAAACCGCTGCGCCATTTGGGTCAGCGGGAAAAAATCCGAATTTACCTTCATTTGCCTTGGCTCAACATGGGCCCCAGAGGCTCCCCGCCCACAAGGTGGAAATGAATGTGATAGACTTCTTGTCCACCGTGTTGATTGCAGTTCATGATCAGTCGGTAGCCATCTTTAGCAATCCCCGCTTCCGCCGCCAATTTAGCTGCAACCGTCATCATACGGCCAAGTACCGGCTCATCAGAGGCTTTCATGTCGTTTGCCGTTGGGATTAAATGATTTGGCACAATCAAGAAGTGCGTTGGCGCCTTAGGGGAAATGTCTCTAAAGGCAGTCACTAGTTCATCTTGATACAGAATATCCGCGGGAATTTCGCGACGAATAATTTTGCTGAAAATCGTTTCTTCGGCCATGGGGCGTCCTCCTTGGGTTAGTTGGCATAGTATACTAGTAATTCAACGCTTTGTGTCTGTAGATATTTTGCTTTTCATTTGCCAGTTGTAGGCATTTTTGGCAGCATGGCCACCATTAAAATACTCAGGTTTTGTAGGATAAATATGATCCATTTCCAGATAATCCCCGTCGATCCGAAAGCCCATTTATTCGCAGTCACTATGACATTATCCCAGCCCAAGCCTGTGCAGGTCTTTAGCCTACCCGCTTGGCTGCCTGGCAGTTATATGGTGCGCGACTTTGCTAAAAATATCATTGAACTCAAGGCACAAGATGCTAATGGCCAAACGCTCAAGCTCAACCAACTAGATAAGCAAACTTGGTCGGTTGACAATAATAGCAGCGAAATTATTCTGACTTATCAAGTGTATGCTTGGGATCTGTCGGTACGTACTGCGCATTTGGACACAACCCACGGCTTCTTTAACGGCAGTAGCGTGTTTTTATCCGCCCACGGTTTTGAACAACAAACCCACACTGTCACTATGTTACCTCCCTCTGAACCCACATTAAGTGACTGGCGCGTTGCTACGAGCATGACCCGCATCAGTGGTGACGACTTTGCCTTCGGCCAATTTAGTGCCACAAGCTATGACGAGCTTATCGATCATCCTGTGGAAATGGGCTTATTTACCTTAGCCAGTTTTGATGCCTGCGGCGTCCAACACGATATCGTCCTCAATGGCCGCCACCGCGCTTGCATGCCAAGGCTCTGCCAAGACTTAAAAGCCATTTGTGAGTATCAAATCAATCTCTTCGGCACGCCTGCGCCGTTTAAACGTTATTTGTTTATAACCACAGTATTAGACAATGGCTTTGGCGGGTTAGAGCACAGAGCTTCTACCGCATTGATGTGTTCTCGCAAGGACTTACCGCTATCGCTCAATGCACCAATTAATAACGACTATCGCACTTATTTATCCCTGTGCAGCCACGAGTATTTCCACAGCTGGAACGTGAAGCGGATTAAGCCTGAATGCTTTTTACCCTATAAACTTGAGGCTGAAACCTATACGCCGCAGCTATGGGCCTATGAAGGCATCACCTCCTATTATGATGACTTCCTTACCTATCGCGCCGGACTGGTAGATGAACACAGCTATTTAGATATGCTGAGTGAGACCTTCACCCGCGTCTATCGCAGCCAAGGCCGCTTCAAACAAAGTGTTAAGGACTCGAGCTTTAATGCATGGACTAAGTTCTATAAGCAGGATGAAAACGCGCAAAACGCCATCATCAGTTATTACACCAAAGGCGCGCTGTTTGCGCTGTACTTAGATTTAACCCTGCGCAGTGAAACCCAAGGCAAATACAATCTCGACCATGTTATGCAGATTTTATGGCAGGAATATGCTCTGCAAGACAAAGGCACGACTGACGGCTGTCACCAAGCGATTGTCGAGCGACTCCTAGGCCGTGATTGCCACGATTTGTTTGCCTACTTAGAGAACACCGACGATATTCCACTGGCTCCGCTACTTGCCGAATTTGGCGTCGAGTTTAACCTTCGCGCCAGCCAAGGTCCGCAGGATGTGGGCGGCGGGCAAGCGAAAGGTTATGACATTGCCTTTGGCGCGAAAACTCAAGCGGCGCCGATGGGATTGAAAGTGGTGACTGTTACCCAAGGCAGCCCTGCCCACCTTGCGGGATTAAGTGCGGGGGATATCTTAATCGCCGCCGATAACTTGCAAGTCAGCGCGCAATTTGAGTCGCAGCTACAGCAATATCCGCTGGGTGAATCCTTGAATCTACATTGGTTTAGACGGGATGAATTGATGACGGGTGAATTGATGATAACTGCCGCGCCAAAGGACACTGTCGCCCTAGCAATGAGTGACAGAACTAAACTCGCGGCTTGGTTAGGACGTTAATTTAACGTTTTAATTCGATTGATTTTAAGACAAACAAAAGGGGCAAAAGCCCCTTTTATCATTTCTGAGATAACACTTAACTTAGGTACTAATCTCTAAACGCACACATCTATGTCTAGAACAGTATTCCCTTGCCAAATTAGTGTCTTCTATCAGTGCTTATACAGATTTAAACCACCACATCGTGCAAATAGGTTTGCGCCCACGCGATCGCTTGACCACGGCTCGACACACCGATCTTACGGAATACTCGGTACAAATGGGTTTTTATCGTGCTTTCACTGACAAACAGCTGATTAGCAATATCTAAGTTAGTACTACCCGTTAAGAGGGCTTGTAATACTTCTCGCTCACGAATCGTCAGCGGCTCAGTATCTTCGAACAAACCAAAGTCATCGTTTACCCCATTGACAAGTTGAATTGGTATCACCCTATGGCCTCGTAAAATATTCGAGAATCCTAGGCTAATCTCAGTTAAACCCGCATCGAGATAAAACACCCCTGCGGTCGTGGCCGCTTGCATTAAAAAACGTGCATCGACTTGTTTAGGGAATTGTAAATAGACGACTCGTACACTTGGTTGTTCACGGGCAAGTAAACGCTGAAATTGATGGGCTTTTTGAAGATCAACAGTTGCTAAATCAATCACTACCATGGAGGCATGATTATCCTTGATTTGTTCACACATCTCATCAGGGCTAACTTGCGTCAACTTAACGAGAAACTCCTGTGGCCAACGTCCTGCTAGCAATTCCATTAATACTTGCGATCGTGACACTACAATCCAATGTAATATTTTGAACATCCTGCTCACTCCCTGTCTGATTAACGATTATTCACTTTGAGAACCTAAAATCCTCTCAATACAACTTCAACATCCGTTCAATAGACTTCCAAGTCTACCGTGGTGACGATATTAGCATTAGATAAAACAGATTAAAAAGACTTACGTAAAAAATATTTACCGTACGCAAATCAAAAACTTCTAACACTTTCGTTGAATACACTATCAATCAGAAGTCTTAATTGAAACTGAAAAAAATTACTGAAATTTTGAGATAAAAGCGTAAGATCATACCAACACAAAAAATAAGGAAATTACATGTCCATCAGCAAACCCAGCGCGTTTGAAGTTAAATCCTACTCAGTTTGGGACAAACCGACGCGATTATTCCATTGGATTAATGTCATTCTCGTACTCGCACTCATCTTAGTCGGTGGCATCATGATGTATCGTTCAGAGTTAGGCATCACTGAATTAACGGGCAAAATTGGCTTAAAAACTTTACACGTGTACATAGGCTATGCGTTTGCAATCAACCTCATTATTCGCCTTGTGTGGGGTTTTGTCGGCAACAAATATGCGCGTTTCAGCCATATGTTTCCCAATGCTAATAGCAAAAATGAATTAATGACCTATAAGTCAGAATTGGCCGCGGGTAAAAATCCGCAGTATTTAGGCCATAATCCTAAAGGCAAATTTGCCGTTCTCGGCATCATGCTGCTGTTAATCACTATCATGGTTACTGGGCTTTTACGTGCAGGAACCGATATTTACTTTCCGCCATTAGGTAGTGCAGTACAAAGCTATCTGGCCGATACTAATGTCGACCCAGCAAGCTTAAAACCCTATGATGCCACTGGGGTGAATACTGAGAAAGCGGCTGCGCTTAAACCGCTGAAGGGACTAGCCGGTGAAGTTCACGTTTATGCGGTTTATCTACTTTTGCTACTGATTTTACTACATGTATTCGCTGTGGTTTATACCGAAGTTAAACGTCAACCTGGCATTATTTCAGCCATGTTCTCAGGTAAGAAGATCATCCAAGGCCAACCAAAAGACGAGTAATTGATTCATTTACGGATAAAAATAACGCCAACATTTGCTGGCGTTATTTATGTAGACTTGAAGGCAGATGCCAACGCTTCTAACATTTTTTAATTATTTTTTCAGAATCGTCGCTGGTGTGCGGCCATCATCATGGCAACTTTCACAGGTCGGTTTTTCACCTACATTCATATCATGCACCGCATGACAATCTGCACAGACTAAATTGCCGTCATGTGGTTTATGCACAGCGTCCATTTCAGCAAGAGAACCGTGACAGCTTTGACACTGTTCAAATTCAAAGGCACCATCCGCAGAAGGTGTACCATCTTTATGACAGCTTTCACATCCACCCGACTCAGCGTGGAAATCAGACAATTTTTGATCTGCAGCAAATGCGGTTGGCGACAGCGCTAACGCTGCGAGACTTGCCCCGAAAAGCGCACTTAATAGTTTTTTGCTCACAATAGTATCCTCCAATGGCGATTGTCAGTGGAAATTCTTGTCAGGGTGACTTCCATCTCGCAACCAAAAGTAAATAGCACGACTCGATATAACTTAGCTAAGGATGTACGAATAAGCAAACCCATGCTAAGCAACCCAACTTTATCAACATACTCAAGGGTAAAATGTGCGCTGCATCATGTAACCACATGCTTATATAAGAGTTTTACATATACCTAACCTAGAGGTTACATAATGTAAATCCCTATAGCAACTAAGGACATAATAAAAAGCCAGGGTTAAACAATTTGGGCTCTACTCGAAGGACTTAAGGACAAACTCAAAACCATAAAAGTTAACGAAAGGAGTAAGTGCTGCTTGATAAAGATGTGCAATGACGACTATACGTGGAAATTAAAAAGAGTGCCTAAACGCCCTACTCGTCTCTGACACTGAGCTCCATAGCGGAACTCAGTGTCAAATTTAGTCTCTAAATTTAGAGACTAAATTCAGTTGTTACATGCAAGCCAGCAGACAAAACAAGCTCTGGAAATCGAGCGAGTCGTCATCAACTCGCATCGAGTCCCTGAAGAGTCTCAACCTCAGTTTTAGGCCAAGCGTTAATCACGGCTTTAACCAAGGAAGCCAATGGAATGGCAAAGAATACCCCCCACACGCCCCATAAACCACCAAAGACTAATACCGCGGCTATGATTATCACTGGATGCAAATCCACCGCATCGGAGAACAAAATCGGCACGAGTAAATTACCGTCGAGCGCCTGAATAATGCCGTAACCCAACATCAAATAGCCGAATTCAGAACTAAAACCCCACTGAAAAAATGCCACTAAGGTGATCGGCAAGGTGACTAAGGTTGCGCCAACATAGGGGATCAATACCGACAAGCCAGTCAACACCCCGAGCAACATTGAATACCTCAGCCCCATTAAGGCAAACAAGATATAGCTCGCGACACCAACCACCACGATTTCAATCACTTTGCCACGAATGTAATTGAAAATTTGCTGATGCATTTCAAACCACACTTTGCGGGCTAATTGACGATTAGCAGGGAAAAAACGCTTACTGCCGCTGATCAGCTGGTCTTTATCCTTTAAAAAGAAAAACACCAACAGAGGCACTAAAATCGCGTATACCATCAAGACGAGTAATGACGCTGAATAGCCAATTAATTGCTTAGCAATATCCAGTACATGCTGAGTATCGAGCAGTTTTTTAAGCTCTGCGACCATCAAATCTAATTGCTCAGGATTGATAAATTGCGGGTATTGGTTGATCAAGGTTTGTAGCGTCAGCAGCCCTTTATCTATCATGCTCGGCAAATCGGCAATTAAGCTCACGCCTTGACGCCACACACTCGGAATTAAGCCAAATGTCAGTAAGACCACAATGCCCAAAAACAACACGATAACTAAGGACGCACCAGCGGTGCGATTAATGCCTAATTTCAGCATTTGCGCCACGGGCCATTCCAATAAAAATGCCAACACCAGCGCGACTAATAAGGGGGCAAGTAAACCTGCGGCAAAATAAATCACTAACGCGAACCCAACAAGAATAGCCATTAAGGTCACCGCTTGTGGATCACTAAAGCGCTCTTGATACCAACGAGAAAAAACAGTAAACATGGATCATTCCAATAGTGATGGTTGGCTAGGCTTCCCAAACGCTCAGGAAAGTTTATTTATCATGGTGTTATCTACGACGTTATCAAACTACTTTCACTTCAACTTGTTAGCAGAACGGAAATCTTACGCCCAGCTAGCAAACTCATTTCGTGAACTTATCTAGCGTGCACATTAAATTAGGTCACGACTCGGAAAGGATTTAAACATGAAAATCCTCAATTTATCCCTGAGATAGATCAACTTTGGTGACCGTCAAGGCTAACAGACTCACATCATTACGCAACTCTTGCACGACATGACCTTGTTTTTTTAAATATTGGGGAACATCTCGCCGCGAACCTGAGTCTGAGAGTAAGATATGCAATTGCTCGCCGTCTCGCATTGGCTTCAATGCAAGTTTCACTTTAACTAAAGGCACAGGACAGCGAAATAGCGTTAAATCAATAAAAATCATAATGAACTTGCTATAGACGAACTTGGGCTATTATCCTAAGTTGCACCTCAAACTACAAGCTAAGTGCAGTATCTCTGCCTTTAGTTGAGATAATTAGAAATAAAGGATCCGCTTGCGTAACTTGACTTTTTTGACTCGATTAAAACCTTTTGTTGCAGGCGCATTCTCTTTGATGCTGCTAACCTTAGCCGCCAAAAGCTTTGCTAACAATGACTTACCGGATTTAGGTACGGCCGCAGTTAACACCTTCAGCCTTGAAAAAGAAATGGTTTACGGTGATGCCTATATGCGCATCATTCGCTCCTCGGCGCCTATGTTAAATGATCCTGTGTTGAGTCAGTACCTTACTGAACTTGGCAACAAACTGGTCGCCCATGCCACAGGGGTAAAAACGCCCTTCTATTTCTTCTTGTTACAAAATGATGAAATCAACGCCTTCGCCTTCTTCGGCGGCCATGTTGCCGTGCACACAGGCTTATTTCTCAATGCCGATAACGAAAGCGAACTCGCCTCAGTACTCGGCCACGAAATTACCCACGTTACCCAACGTCACCTTGCGCGTTCGCTCGAAGCACAACAAAAGAGCAATCCTGCGACAATTGCGGGTTTACTCGGCGCCATTTTATTAACCATTGCCGTACCACAAGCCGGTATGGCTGCACTGGCGACGACCCAAGCGATGGCAACACAATCAAAAATCAACTATACCCGTTTGCACGAGAAAGAAGCCGACCGCATCGGTATGCAAATTTTGGTGGATGCAGGCTTTGATCCCAACGCTGCAGCGGATTTCTTTGGCAAGTTAGCCACTCGTTACCGCTTTACCACCACACCGCCACAAATGCTGCTAACTCACCCATTACCAGAGTCGCGGATCACTGAAGCCCGTAACCGCGCCGAGCAATATCCTAAGCGTTATATTCCCGATAACCTGAACTTCCAGCTGGCGAAAGCCCGTATTCAAGTCCGTTTTTCCAGTTATAGCGACGAAGCGGTTTTGAGCATGTTTGACAAGCAACTAAACAAACAGACCTACAGCTTTAAAGAGGCGGCGCTCTATGGCAAAGCGCTGGCGTTATTTAGATTGAAGAAGTTTAATGAATCAGAAAAAATCGTCGATGAACTGTTAAAAATTGATGATAACAATCTGTTTTATATCGATACTAAAGCTGACTTATTGACCGAACGTAAGGACTATGCAAAGGCGATTGCTATGCTTGAAGCCCAGCGAAAAATGAAGCCAACATCGCAAGTGATTAACGCCAACTTAGCCAATATTTACATCGAAGCTGACCAAGCCCCTAAGGCTATTCCTTTATTGGAGGACATGATATTCCTCGATAAACAAAATCAGCTGCCCTACCAATTACTGAGCGCTGTTTATAAAAAAACAGGCAATCAGGCATTAGAATATTTTTCTACCGCTGAGCTCATGGCTTTGGGAGCTAATTATAAGGGCGCTATCGATCAGCTAAACTTTGCCTACCGTGCATCTGAAAGTAATCCCTTACAGCTTGCACGTATTGAAGCCCGTATACGCCAGTTCAAAATGGCCGATAAAGAGATGGAAGCGCTTAAGTAATCAGTTGTTTTACAAATTGATTTAACTTCATTACCCATTTATACGCCCCGAACACACTGACGGGGCGTTGTTTTTTCTGTTATCATCCGCTCCATTGTTATTTCAGCCCGTATTGAGCCTCTAGCACTATGACCCAAGCGACGATTTACCATAACCCACGTTGTTCAAAAAGCCGTGAAACCTTAGCTCTACTTGAGCAACAAGGTTGTGACATTACCTTAGTGGAATACTTGAAAACGCCTCCTACGGCTGAAGTCATTGGCGACATTCTGACAAAATTAGGCATCAGTGCTCGCGAATTAATGCGCACCAAAGAAACGGAATATCAAGCCTTGGAACTTGCCGACACCTCGTTGACTGAGCAGCAATTGATTGAAGCCATGGTGAACACGCCTAAACTCATCGAACGGCCAATTGTGCTCGCCAATCAACGCGCTGCCATCGGCCGTCCTCCAGAGAATGTGCTCGCTATTCTTTAATTATGATTTTTATAAAATCGCTTTAATTTTAATTCTTAGGTAGACATATGACGTCCAACACCTTATTTACTCTTAGCCGTTTAGGTTACTTTGCGCTCGTCCTGCTATTAGGCGGCTGGTTTGTTGGTCAGGGTATTAGCGGTGAATATACTCTGCTATTTAGCCTCTTATGGATAGTGCCATTGTTACTGCCTGCAAAAGGGGTTTTCCAAGGTAATCCATATACTTATGCTTGGGCGAGTTTTATTCTGTGCCTCTATATGCTACATGGGCTGACGCTGCTTTATGTCACTACCGATGCCTTCGTCTTTGCATTAATCGAAGTATTGTTGATTGGTGTGCTGCTGATTGCCTTCCCCTTCTACGCTCGGATCCGTGGTCGAGAACTGGGATTAGGCCTGAAGAAAAAATCCAAAGAATAAGCCATTGCATACAATGTGATTTCAGCGCCGTCTTGCCTTACTGGGTATGACGGCATTTTTAAATCGCAACGCCAAACTCCGCTAAAGATCTGCGTTCAAATACCCTCTTCATCCTCAGTTCGATGCACAGCTAATCGAACAACTAAATCGCATAAAAATTAACACTTAACATACTTATAGCGACTTTTTGCAACTTACCCCCCGTGCTATAGTCAGTTTTTCATCGTGGAGTATTGATGTCCCGCGAGTCACAAAAAGCCTGATTGCACCGCTGAGTTAACATGGGAGAATGTTGTAATGGGGATATCGATACCACTGAAGCTTTTAGGATTTATAACCTGCTCTAGCCTACTGATGGCGTGCGGAGGCGGTGGAGACAGCAACACAGATAATGGCGGAGTCACGCCCCCCTCTAGCTCATTGCCACGCTGCACAGAAAGCATTTCGCCGCTTCTTGTTACCACATCATCCTCAATCCTTTTTCAAACTGAGCCGACGTATGTGGCAGGTCAATCCAGTGCCATCATTGCCAACATCCTTAATCGCGATAGCCAAAACTTAACCTTTCGCTGGCAGCAAATCGATGGGCCGAACATACAATTAGTCAGTCAAAACAGTCCTGTATTAGCATTCGATGCTCCCACCGCTGGCGACTACCGTTTTAGCTTACATGTTACGGGAAGTAATCTAGATGTCAGCGGAGAAATCGGCATTAATGTCGACCCCGCATCGTCGGCTATACTGAACGTTCGCCAAGATCACCAAGTGGTTGAAGGCAACAGTGTCAGCTTAAGGCTCGGACAACTATCAGGATTAAGTGCTGCGAATATCTCTTGGTGCGTAGCGTCTGGCCCGGATTTAATGGTCGATGTAAGCGATCCGTTTAGGCCGTTATTTACCGCGCCAACCGTCGCCCAAGATACAATCACTCGACTCAAAGTGAACGCCAGTATCAATGGTAATCCACTCAGTGATGACGCCTTTGTGCTAACAACCGCGGCCCCGGCGATCAGCTCGCAATATTTCGATACCCCAGTGGCACGTACTCACGCCTATCGTCCAGCCTCACCTTACGCCAATGTGTTAGCGGGCTGTGTTTACTCCAATCAACTTAATGATAGCTGCACTATCAATACCTTACCTTTGATAGGCCAAACCTCAAGCGATCTAAATCGCGAGACTATTCTTAATCGTGTACTGGTTTCCCACGACTGGATGGGCGATAATTTTGCCGCCTTTTTAGCTCAGATGGACCCCAACAGCGATTTTGCTCGCCTGTTACAATCCGTCACGGCCGTGGTGATTAGCTATGATGTGCGCCCTTCCTTCTATTGGGTCGTTACAGGAGCAATTTATCTCGATCCCGACGATTTATGGCTTACGCCAAGCCAGCGCGACACCATTAATGAAGCGCCGGATTACCGCAGTAATTTTGGTGATGATCTTAACTTTGTGATGCCTTGGCGTTATGTGAAAGACAATCAATATGCGTCACTTGGCGTACCTATCACCGTCAGAGCAGAACGCACGTTAGCGCAAATCAATCCCGATCTAGCCTCATTGCTGTATCACGAGCTTGCCCATGCCAATGACTTCTTCCCCCGCAGCGTACATGCCTCACTCACAGGGCCAAGACTGCTAGATGATTACAGTCGCCGCAATGCCAACAAGAGCCTGATATCCGATCAAGTCAGCAGCAGTTATCCATTAATGAGTGATGAAATGATGGGACTTGCCAATGTCCGTTTCCTCGGCGCAGCGGCGAATAATGTGCAAAAAGCCTATCAACCATCGGATGTGAGCACTTTCTTTTCTACCGATATCGCCAGTGACTTCTATGCCTATTCCAGCACCCGTGAAGACACGGCTATGCTGTTTGAAGAAGCCATGATGAGTTATCGCTATCAAATATTACGTGATGTCGCCGTCACCAATAAGCCTGCGGTGTTAACCGCTGATACGCTGATTATTGACTGGGGACAAAGAGGTAGAATTGCACAAGACAGCCTAGAGAATCGCGCTGCACTGGTGATTGATGAAATTCTGCCAGAGCTTGATGGCATCAGTCTGATTGAAAGTCTGCCCGAACCGATTGCCATGATCCAAGGTCAAAGCTGGCGTCAAACGCTTGCGATATCACCTACGAATGCACAGCTCAAAGGCCAAAACAATGCTCCAGCACGTGATGCAGAACCACGCTTTGAGCCTGAACTTCGCTTAAGTGGCGACCGTCACCGACATCCTCAGCAATAGAGTGTTTAAGTTGTAGATAAACAAAAGCCCGTCTGCATTCAGCATGACGGGCTTTTGATTGTTAGGCTTTAGGCTTTAGGTTTTAGGTTTTTTACATTTTCTAGCGTTTACATCGCTCAAGGCTAATTCAAAACCACTCAAACCGTGTCTCTAACCAATCATGCTTTTAAAGATGCAGCATCTCTTTGGCAAAGGGAATGGTGAGCTTGCGCTGGTGCACTAATGAGGCTTTATCTAACTTATCCAATACATCGAACAAGGTACGTAAATCCCGCGCCATTCGGTTCAACAAAAAACGCCCAACGTCTTCTGGTAATTGCAGACCACGCATGGCAGCGCGGCGTTGCAGAGCGGCAAGCTTTTCATCATCAGCCATAGGTTGCAGTTGATAATTCAACCCCCACTGCATGCGTGAAACGAGATCAGGTAACAGGAAACCCGCGTCCGCAGGTGACGAACTGCCACTGACCACTAAAGCACAATTTTTATGTTCGGCGACACGGTTGTAGAGATCAAAAATCGCTTCTTCCCAGACGGGGTGACCAGCGATGGCATCGACATCATCGATACAGACTAAATCTAACTGTTCTAGTCCTTCAAGCAATGCGGTCGAAATGCTCGCATGTATGCCTAAGGGAATATAAAAGCTGCGACGCTCAACTTCGTTGGCGTGAGCACAAGCGGCGTGCATTAAATGAGTTCGACCCGATTTCACTGGGCCCCACAAATAAATGGCGGCTTCACCCTGTCCTTCGGCATTGGCTCTCAGTTTTTGAATAAGTTCATCATTACCCGCGGCGGGGTAATAACTATTAAAGGTTTCGTCATCTGGCAAATGCACAGGTAACGAGAGTTGCAGAGGTGAGTTTAAGGGCACTCGGTCTTCTCAATATCAAATAAAAACAATGCCGTGCTTAGCATAACTCAGCACGGCCGATAACATCTTAAGGTAAACGCCATTCATATACAGGCTTGCCTGTTTGGTTAGAGACAGGGCTAAATTCCCCCGCACTCACAGGTGCGACCACAGAAATCCGCGGCTCTAAGCTTAATAAACGTTGTAAATCCGTTTCTGAGCCAAACAAATCTAACGAGAAGGTCGCGGTATGGCCTTGAATATGCGTTAAAGTGGCATTTTTAATCGCGCTAAGTTGCTTCAAATATCTTTCAACTTCTACTAATTGCGCCATTTTTTGAATATTAACAAAAGTGACACTCGCGCCTTGCTGTGTACCAGTATCGGCAATCGCGTACTTAGTAAAATAGTATTCGCCTAACGCCGCCATCATGGCTTCAATCGCCTGAGTCGAATTTTCAGCAGTGCCGTTGTAGCTGAATAACGGTGGCGTCAAAGAGTCAATGGTGGCCTTAGTATAGAGATTTAAACGATAACGAACTTGACTGCCAGCGGCATCAATCGCCACCAGCGCCAAAAAGTCAGCTTGATAGCGGCCGGAGACACTGGCCACGATATCTGCAAACATACCTTTGATATCGTTAGGATTAATCCCCATCAACTCATCAAGATCTAAGATAGGCAAAAGTACCGGAATACCACGTGCATCGGAAAAATCACTAAAGAGTTTACGTTCGGCTAACGCAGACGAGTCACCCAATATCACAGTGTCGCCATCACCTGGCATTGCGACCCAAAATAAGGTCAGCGGGCGTTGTGTTCCCCAAACCGGTAATTGCGCCTGACGCAGTAGCGCCACGATGCGACGGTGTTCAAAACTGGCCGTTAACAGTAATTGGCCATTCTGCTCGATATAACCATACTGGCTCAGCAAGGTATCAGAATTACTGAGCTGAGATTGGATCAGACTGTTATCGAGGGATCGCGCCGTGCCAGTGTTCTTGATAATGACTTGCTCAAGTGCACTTTTTAAGGCTTTGTCGCGTTCTGCAACCGCGCGCGAAGACACAGGCACATTGGCCTCATCTAATTTACTCACCTCAACAGCATTGACGCTATTAATCGTGAACAGACAATATAGAAATGCAATTAAGCTCGGCTTCAATAGGAATTTCAGCATCTTTGAGTAGTTGAAGTAACGTCAGATGGGGCAAATTGTACCATAGTTAGCGCCTTAAGCGAGTCTTGGCAAAATTTAGCCCCATTTCAGTGCCAACCATGGCACTGAAAACCCAAACAGTGATCCGAGTCGGCAAAACGGGCGATTTTCTTCTGCTGAAAATCCAACAAACTGATATCATCTGGCGGTTTACCCTAAAATTAACGAGAATAATAAATGAGACGACTCGCTATCCCCCTACAGGGCGCACAAATGCTGTTTGTGGCCTTCGGTGCCCTAGTGTTAATGCCGCTGCTGACAGGACTCGACACTAGTGTGGCATTGTTTACCGCTGGTATCGGTACCCTACTGTTCCAATTGATCACTAAACGCCAAGTGCCTATCTTCCTTGCCTCATCCTTCGCCTTTATCGCCCCCATACTCTATGGCGTGCAGACTTGGGGAATTCCCTCCACCATGGGCGGCATTATGGCCGCGGGCGTGGTTTACGTCATGCTCGGCGCCTTGGTCAAAGTGCGCGGCACCGACTTCATCCATAGGCTATTACCGCCTGTGGTAGTGGGTCCAGTGATCATTATCATTGGCCTTGGCCTAGCTCCAGTTGCCGTGAATATGGCATTGGGGAAAAGTGGCGATGGTAGCTTGACCCTTGTTGGCACCAATACTGCGCTATTTATTTCACTCGCGTCACTCTGTACCACAATAGCAGTGGCAATTTTTGCCAAGGGCTTACTCAAAGTCATGCCGATTTTAGCGGGGATTATTGTGGGCTACGGCTTAAGTCTTGCCTTTGGTATTGTTGACTTTGCCGTGGTGACTGCCGCCAGTTGGATTGCGATTCCTAAATTTGTCGCACCCGAATTTAACTGGCATGCCATCGCCTTTATGATCCCAGTGGCAATCGCTCCGGCGGTTGAACACATAGGTGATATTCTGGCGATATCCAATGTCACAGGTAAAGATTTTATGAAAAAACCTGGCCTACACCGCACACTAACGGGAGACGGTGTCGCCACAATTGCAGCTGCAGCCTTTGGTGGCCCGCCAAACACGACTTACTCAGAAGTCACTGGTGCTGTAACCCTAACGCGCAATTTTGATCCAAAAATTATGACTTGGACCGCCATTACCGCCATCACGTTGGCCTTTGTCGGCAAACTAGGTGCGCTGATGCAAACCATTCCCGTCCCAGTCATGGGCGGTATTATGTGTTTGTTATTCGGCTCAATTGCAGCCGTTGGCCTCAACACCCTTATTCGCAATCATGTGGATTTGTCTGAGCCGCGTAATTTAAGCATTGTCGGAGTCACCTTAGTCTTTGGTATCGGCGGCATGGCATTTGGCATAGGTTCATTCAGTCTGACCGGTATCAGCTTATGCGGCATTGTCGCGATTACCATGAACTTATTATTGCCTGCAACCAAGCCACACGATAAACACAATGAGTCAGATGTCACCCCTCACTAGTCGTTGTTTGAGGAATCGCCGTTTTATTGAAGTGTTTGTTGTCATGTTTTTTGTAGCGATAGCTCTTTGAAAAACAGCGACAAAAAAGCCGCCGTGATATTAATCATGGCGGCTTTTTCATTCATACTTATAAAAAAAGCATTAACGCTTATTCTTCAGTCTTGATCTTAGCGGCAGCGGCTTTGATCAAAGGTTGTAATTCGCCTTTTTGGAACATGTCCACGACGATATCACAGCCACCGATCAACTCACCTTCAATCCACAATTGTGGGAAAGTCGGCCAGTTAGCAAACTTAGGTAATTCTGCGCGAATGTCTGGATGCTGAAGAATATCCACGAATGCAAACTGCTCACCGCAGTTAATCATGATCTGAGCGACCTGTGACGAGAAGCCACAACTAGGCAACTTAGGAGAACCTTTCATATAAACAATGATAGGGTTTTCCGTGATCTGCTGCTTAATTTTCTCTACTGTTTCCATTTTGATTCCTAAGTAGGATGACATTGACTCAATGCGACTATTGTACGTCAGCTAGAGGCAGAACAAAATCCCACAGTTTGTAAGGTTATGCCGACATTTGATTTTTCGATGGCGTCTATCTAGTCAATTAGCTAAACAATGATTCACATCACAAATTTTATCGGTACAATAGTCCTAAGTGAGCACGTTTAAAAACGATAACCTAAGACCATGGAGAGATACTAATGGCTTTCGAATTACCCGCATTACCATATGCAAAGAACGCACTAGAACCACACATTTCTCAAGAAACCATTGAATACCACTACGGCAAGCATCACAACACTTATGTTGTTAAGCTAAACGGCTTAATCGAAGGAACGGATTTCGCTGGTAAATCTTTAGAAGATATCATCAAAACTTCTACTGGTGGCGTATTCAACAACGCAGCTCAAGTGTGGAACCACACTTTCTACTGGAACTGCCTAGCACCAAACGCTGGCGGCGAGCCAACAGGCCCAGTTGCTGATGCAATCAATGCTGCTTTCGGTTCATTCGACGCATTCAAAGCACAATTTACTGATTCAGCAGTAAACAACTTCGGTAGCGCTTGGACATGGTTAGTGAAAAAAGCCGATGGCACACTTGCTATCGTTAACACTAGCAATGCTGCAACGCCACTGACTGACAGCACAGTCACGCCAATCATGACAGTTGACGTGTGGGAACACGCTTACTACATCGATTACCGTAACGTGCGTCCTGACTACCTTGCCCACTTCTGGCAATTAGTTAACTGGGACTTTGTTAACCAAAACTTCGCTGGTTAATTCATTTAACCTATCGTTGTTGACTGCTGCATGAGCAGTGAGTTAATCCCAGTAAAAAGAGCCCTAGTGGCTCTTTTTTTATGCCCCTCGTTTGCCGTCCACCCCTTATGCCGCTGATTGCCCCTCCGCAAACTACAAGTGCAATAATTGCGTTTGCAACTATTTGTTATTGTTTTATTTGATATTTTTTTGACACAGATAGTGAGTTTATGTCTAAGATTAGAGTAGGAGGCTGGCTAGCCAGTTATCCGTTCCATGACATCACTGGCGTTTCAGGGGGTTTATATGGGCATTTTCGAGCATTACCAAAAGCGCTACGAACAAAAACTCGATGAAGAATATTCTTTGCAAGAGTTTCTGGATATCTGCAAGGGAGATCGCAGCGCTTACATGTCAGCATCTGAGCGACTACTGCTTGCAATCGGTGAAGCAGAAGTCATTGATACCGCAAAAAATCCAACACTTAGCCGTATTTTTTCGAATCGACTTATTTCACGTTATCCCGCATTTAAAGATTTCTTCGGCATGGAAGATGCCATAGAGCAAATCGTGGCTTATCTAAAGCACTCGGCACAAGGATTAGAAGAATCCAAACAAATTTTATACCTACTGGGCCCAGTGGGCGGCGGTAAGTCATCGCTTGCCGAAAAACTCAAAGCCCTGATGCAAAAAGTGCCCATTTACATTCTGAGCGCAAATGGGGTACGTAGTCCTGTCAACGATCATCCTTTCTGTCTGTTTGATTTAGAAGAAGATGGTCAACTGCTAAAAGATGAATTCAACATTCCCAACCGCTATCTTAAAACCATCATGTCGCCTTGGGCGGTAAAACGTCTGCATGAGTTTGGTGGCGATATCTCTAAATTTCGTGTGGTAAAAGTCTTCCCATCAATTCTGGACCAAGTGGCGATAGCGAAAACTGAACCCGGAGATGAAAATAACCAAGATATTTCATCCCTCGTCGGTAAAGTGGATATTCGTCAGCTCGAGCATTTCTCCCAAGATGATGCCGATGCTTACGCCTATTCGGGTGCTTTATGCCGCGCCAACCAAGGGGTAATGGAATTCGTTGAGATGTTCAAAGCACCGATTAAAGTGCTGCACCCGCTACTGACTGCAACGCAAGAAGGTAACTATAACGGCACAGAAGGCTTATCGGCCCTGCCCTATAGCGGGATTATTCTGGCTCACTCAAACGAGTCTGAGTGGTCAACCTTCAAAAACAACAAAAATAACGAAGCCTTCCTCGACCGTGTTTACATAGTCAAAGTGCCCTACTGTTTACGGGTCTCAGAAGAACTGCAAATCTATCAAAAACTGCTGATAAACTCTGAGTTATCAAAAGCGCCCTGCGCGCCTGGCACCTTAGAAACCTTAGCGCAATTTAGTGTGCTGTCGCGCATCAAGCCACCTGAAAACTCCTCCATCTACTCTAAGATGCGGGTGTATGACGGTGAAAGCCTAAAAGATACCGATCCTAAGGCTAAGTCTTACCAAGAATACCGTGATTACGCGGGTGTCGATGAAGGCATGAATGGGCTATCCACCCGTTTCGCCTTTAAGATTTTGTCGCGGGTATTTAACTTTGACCATTCAGAGATCGCCGCCAACCCAGTGCATTTATTCTATGTCCTCGAACGACAAATTGAACAAGAACAGTTCCCCGGTGATACCGCCGAACGTTATCTTGAATTCCTAAAAGGTTATTTGATCCCTAAATATGTGGAGTTTATCGGTAAAGAAATTCAAACCGCTTACTTAGAGTCTTACTCTGAATACGGCCAAAATATCTTCGACCGCTATGTCACCTACGCCGATTTTTGGATCCAAGATCAAGAATACCGCGACCCTGAAACAGGTCAGCTATTCGACCGCGCCGCCCTCAATGCTGAACTTGAGAAAATTGAGAAGCCCGCGGGGATCAGCAATCCTAAAGATTTCCGTAATGAAATCGTCAACTTTGTGCTGCGCGCCCGCGCTAACCATGAGGGTAATAATCCGCTCTGGACCAGCTACGAGAAACTACGCACTGTGATCGAGAAGAAAATGTTCTCCAACACAGAAGATTTACTGCCTGTTATTTCCTTTAACGCCAAAACATCGAACGACGATCAACGTAAACACGATGATTTCGTCAATCGTATGATGGAGAAAGGTTATACCAAAAAACAAGTCCGACTCTTGTCTGAGTGGTATTTACGGGTTCGTAAATCTTCTTAAACTTGCGCTAACTAAGTACAGGGCTTTGGTGTTGCCAAAGCCTTCGCTGGGTTTTGGGAGGTGCGTATGGCGAACTTTATCGATAGACGGTTGAATGCGAAAGGAAAAAGCACAGTAAACCGCCAACGCTTTATCAATAGATATAAGCAACAAATTAAAAAAGCCGTCAGCGATGCAGTGACTCGCCGCAGCGTAACGGATGTAGATAAAGGCGAAAAAATCAGTATCCCCACTCGGGATATCAGTGAACCTATGTTTCACCAAGGCAAAGGCGGTGTCAGGGACAGAGTGCATCCCGGTAATGACCAATTTACCCGTGGCGATAAAATTGATCGGCCACCCGGTGGTTCAGGCGGCGGTTCGGGCAAAGGTGAGGCCTCAAACTCGGGGGAAGGCGACGATGACTTTGTGTTCGAAATCTCTAAAGACGAGTATCTAGAGTTATTGTTTGAGGACTTAGAACTCCCCAATCTACAAAAAAATCGCCTTAATAAGCTGGTGGAATACCAAATCTACCGTGCGGGATTCACCAATGATGGCGTCCCCGCTAACATCAATATTGTCCGTTCATTACGCTCATCACTGGCACGTCGCATTGCGATGTCGGCCAGTAAAAAGAAACTATTAAAAGAGTTAGAACAAGAACTTGCCGAGCTGGAAAATATTCCAGGCACTAAGGCCGAGTTGATTTTGGATTTAAAAGCCCAAATTGAGGAGTTAAAACAAAAAATTGCCAGAGTGCCGTTTATCGATACCTTCGATCTACGCTTTAATAACTATGCCAAACGGGAAATCCCTTCTAGCCAAGCTGTGATGTTCTGCTTGATGGATGTGTCTGGTTCCATGGATCAGGCAACTAAAGATATGGCAAAACGCTTCTATATCTTGCTGTATCTGTTCCTCACCCGTACCTATAAAAACTTAGAAGTGGTCTATATTCGTCACCATACCCAAGCTAAAGAAGTCGATGAACATGAGTTCTTCTACTCCCAAGAAACGGGTGGCACTATAGTATCCAGTGCATTGAAATTAATGCATGAAATTCAACAAGCCCGTTACCCCGCCGATGAATGGAATATCTACGCAGCCCAAGCATCCGACGGTGATAACTGGGCAGACGATTCACCTACCTGTAGGCAATTGTTAGAACAAAAAATCTTGCCACTGGTGCGCTACTACAGCTACATCGAAATCACCAATCGCGCCCATCAAACCCTGTGGCGTGAATATGAATCCCTGCAACAGCATTACGACAACATCGCCGTGCAGCATATACGTCAAGCCGAAGATATTTACCCTGTCTTTAGGGAGCTATTCAAGAAACAAGCGGTTTAAGGGGGCACTATGGGGATAACTAAATCAACACCTTGGACACCAATGAGCGATGGTCCCGACTGGAGCTTCGAGCTACTGAAGGACTATCTCAAGGAAATTGAACGGGTAGCGGCACTGTATAAGCTCAGCACTTACCCAAATCAAATTGAAGTCATCACCGCTGAACAGATGATGGATGCTTATGCGGGCATAGGTATGCCCATAGGTTACACCCATTGGTCCTTTGGCAAACGTTTTATCGAAACCGAGCAAGGTTATAAACGCGGGCAAATGGGGCTCGCCTACGAGATAGTCATTAACTCTAATCCTTGTATTGCCTATCTTATGGAGGAAAACACTATCACAATGCAAGCACTGGTGATCGCCCATGCTTGTTTCGGACATAATAGCTTTTTTAAAAACAATTACTTATTTAAGACATGGACAGATGCGAGCTCGATTATTGACTACCTAGTGTTTGCTAAAAACTACATCAGTAACTGCGAACAAAAATACGGTGTAGAGCAGGTCGAAAGCGTCATAGATTCCTGCCATGCGCTGATGAACTATGGTGTAGATCGCTATAAACGCCCCTCTGAAATATCATTCCGAGAAGAACAAGCAAGACAAAAAGATCGCGAAGCGTACCTACAAAGCCAAGTAAATGATTTATGGCGCACTATACCCAACCAACACCAAGAACTGTCTCAAACAAAAAAACGTCGTTTCCCCGCAGAACCGCAGGAAAACATCTTATATTTCATCGAGAAAAATGCCCCTTTACTTGAACCATGGCAAAGAGAAATAATCCGTATTGTGCGTAAAATGGCGCAATATTTTTATCCACAAAAACAAACTCAAGTGATGAACGAAGGCTGGGCCACCTTCTGGCACTACACTATTTTGAATCACTTGTACGACGATGGTGTGGTCACTGATCGCTTTATGATGGAATTTTTGCAAAGCCACACGAGTGTGGTTGCCCAACCCGACTACAACAGTCGTTATTACAGTGGCATCAATCCCTATGCTTTAGGTTTTGCCATGTTCACCGACATTCGACGTATTTGTGAAAATCCAACCGATGAAGATAAAGCTTGGTTTCCCGACATTGCCGGCAGCAATTGGGTCGAAACCTTACACTTTGCAATGCAAAACTTTAAAGACGAAAGCTTTATTAGCCAATATCTTTCACCTAAAGTTATCCGCCAATTTAAATTGTTTGGTATCCATGATGATGAGAAGCGCAATTATCTGTCGGTATCGGCTATTCACGATGAACAAGGTTATCAAGATATTCGCCAGTTATTATCGCAGCAATATAACTTGTCGAACATTGAACCAAATATCCAAGTGCATAATGTGGAGATCAACGGTGACCGTTCCTTAACCTTACGCTATGTGCCAAATAACGATATTCCCTTAGCCAGCAGCCATAAAGAAGTATTAAAGCATTTACATAGATTATGGGGTTTTACTGTCACCTTAGAGCAAAAGAATGCTGATGCGAGTATTACCGTATTAGCATCCTGCCCTGAAGTGGCTAAAGCAGAATAATAATAAGCCTAATAAAAAGCCGTTTCCATTGGAAACGGCTTTTGTGTATTTATCGCTATTTTAATGCGACATCAATAGCCGCAATTAATTGTCCTGTGCAATAGACGCGGGCATATCATCACGTAATTGTAACCACATCTTACCGCTGTTCATGCCATAGGTGCGCATCAGCGCTGGGACGTCGAGATAATTTTTCGCTTGAGCCAGTAACTCTAACTCTTTGTAAAAATTCAAAGCCAATAATCGCGCATCAGAACTGGTGAAATAATAGCGACCGACTCGGCTATACAATCCCTTAAATCCATTTAATATCAATACGTAAAGTGGATTCCCGGAGGAGAAAGCTAAGGTATGATGCAATAAATAGTCGAATTCGGCATAGGATTCCGCCGTATCTTCAAGCTGATGAATTTTGGCGAGCACATTCACAGCCGTGTCTGGGTTATAACGCAGGGCACCGCGGAAATAGATAGCACTGACGTTAGTACGGGCCGACAAGAGTTGGTCAACCAATACCGGAAATCCTTCTGGATTAAGATCGGCAATCGTCTCAAGAATGTTTAAGCCCGAAGTTTCCCAGAAATTGTTCACTCGCGTTGGTTTACCGTGTTGGATTTTCAACCATCCGTCACGGGCTAAGCGCTGTAGCACTTCACGCAGAGTGGTGCGAGTCACACCGATCAATTCCGAAAGCTCACGTTCAGCCGGTAAAATGGACCCTGGAGGAAATTTATTATCCCAAATGGATCTCACAATATACTTCTCTGCAAAACTTGCAGGTCCTTTGGCATTGATAATCATCAGCCCACTTATCCAGTTGTTGTGCGTCGTAATGGTCACTGATCATACCAGAGCGGTAAAAAATGGAAACCATTCACTTAAATTCACTGTGTTATCGCCGTGTAAATGTCACACAATCGCTCAAAAAAACGACCAAGATCAAGGCAACAAACGTCAATTTTGCCGATTAGCTCCGCTTTTTGAAATGTGGGTATCAGTATCTCGTTACATTAGCTTTCTCTTTAGGCTAGACTGATTTAACAAACGCAGGTATTGATATTAAACACGTGCAATTTTTAACATAATTAGAAGAGAGGCTGCCATGCCGGCGACAATGAGTCAGGCGTTTATTGGGAACTTCTTAGGAAATTCTCCTAAGTGGTACAAAACCGCAATACTGTCATTTTTAATTATCAATCCACTACTCTTTTTCTATGTCGACCCCTTCGTGGCCGGCTGGGTATTGGTGCTTGAATTTATTTTTACCTTAGCAATGGCATTAAAATGTTATCCATTACAGCCTGGCGGATTATTAGCGATTGAAGCTGTCGCAATTGGCATGACATCGGCAAGCCAAGTCTTGCATGAAATAGAAGCCAACCTCGAAGTATTATTACTCTTGGTATTTATGGTCGCTGGTATTTATTTCATGAAGCAATTGCTGTTATTTGGCTTCACGAAAATTATCACCAAAGTCCGCTCTAAAATTTTAGTGTCGTTAATGTTTTGTTTGGCATCAGCGTTTTTATCGGCCTTCTTAGATGCATTAACAGTTATTGCCGTGATTATCGCAGTCGCTGTGGGTTTCTATTCTATTTACCACAAGGTCGCTTCTGGAAAAGATTTCGGCGCCGATCACGATCATACCTCCGAAGGGAAAAACGCTGCGGGTGAAGATATATTGAACGAAGAAGAACTCGGTGCATTCCGTGGTTTCCTTCGTAATTTGTTGATGCATGCGGGTGTTGGTACTGCACTCGGCGGCGTATGCACTATGGTAGGCGAGCCACAGAACCTTATCATTGCCGCACAGGCCAATTGGCAGTTCGGTGAATTCGCCGTACGTATGTCACCGGTTACTGTTCCGGTATTGATTTCAGGTGTCTTAACCTGCTACTTAGTTGAAAAATTTGGCATTTTTGGTTATGGCGCTAAATTACCAACGGCCGTGCATCGGATCTTATGTGAATATGCCGCCCATGAAGATGCCCGTCGAACCAACAAAGACAACATGAAGTTAATCGTCCAAGCGATAGTGGGTGTCTGGTTAATAGCGGGGCTTGCCTTACACTTAGCTTCTGTGGGCTTAATTGGTCTTTCTGTGATTATTTTGACCACAGCTTTTAACGGCGTCACCGATGAACATGCCCTTGGTAAAGCCTTCGAAGAAGCACTGCCTTTTACCGCGTTATTAGCAGTGTTCTTTGCGGTAGTTGGCGTGATTATCGATCAACACTTATTCGCCCCCGTTATCCAATGGGCACTGAGTTATGAAGGCAATACCCAGTTAGTGATTTTCTACATCGCCAACGGATTACTGTCTATGGTGAGTGACAACGTGTTCGTCGGCACTGTGTATATCAACGAAGTGAAGGCTGCATTGATTAACGGCCAAATCACCCGTGATCAATTCGACTTACTGGCCGTTGCGATTAATACTGGGACTAACTTGCCTTCGGTGGCGACGCCTAATGGTCAAGCCGCGTTCTTGTTCTTACTAACATCAGCCTTAGCGCCGCTTATCCGCTTGTCCTATGGCAGAATGGTTTGGATGGCATTGCCCTACACTATCGTGCTATCCATTGTGGGCGTTATGGCGATTGAAACGGGATTCTTAGAGCAAGCTACTCAATATTTCTATGATTCCCATACAATCATCCATCACAGTGCAAAAGAAGTATTAGGCACAGTGTCTGGACATTAAACTTCTCTATTGACTGAACTTTATTTAATAAGTAGAGTCCAAAAAACGCCCCATGTCTGAGGGCGTTTTTTGTTGATATGGAGCTCACTTTGACTGTTATTACTCGCTTTGCCCATTCCCGTTCATCTTGGTTTATTCTCGCAGGCACAGCCCTAGGCTTAGAGTTAAGCGCACTGTATTTTCAACATATAATGAAACTCGACCCCTGCGTTATGTGTATTTATCAAAGACTTGCTGTATTTGGTATATTAGCAGCGGGCCTTATCGGCATGACAGCGCCAAAATATCGCATAGTGAGGATTCTCGCGGCTATTATTTGGGCCATCAGTGCAACTTGGGGATTAAAGCTAGCGCTATCGCTGGTAGACATGCAAACCAACCCATCGCCTTTCTCAACGTGTTCATTCTTACCTGAATTCCCCGCTTGGATGCCATTACACGAATGGTTCCCTTCCATTATGATGCCTACGGGCATGTGTACTGATGTGTCTTGGGTCTTTATGGGTGTGACGATGGCCGAATGGATGGTAGTGGCTTTCAGTGGCTTCCTAGTGGCTTGGTTACTCTTTATTGTGCCTATCCTGAGTGGTTCAAATAAACCTTCTCTTTATAAATAACCCGTTTGAGATGAGGCAGGGATCAACCCTGCCTTTAATTAACGATTTTATTCACAGTTTACGACTGATTCCCGCCGCTTATCCTATTCAATCGCCGCAACTTAAACATCTGCTCATAGCAAAACAGCGAGAACGCGCTACACTGGCTCAATGAAAAGGTGATGATTTGGAAACTGGTGATTATGGGAAAAAGTTCGACATCTGAGCCACATACAGCCTTAACCCAATGGCAAAACAGTTTGCCGTTCAAATTTAGCCTTATCCAACTTGTCATTGCCGCAATTTTGATTTGCAGCACAGCTTGGGTCATTCTCAGCATTCAACGCCAACAAGTGCTTGATCAACAAGCCGTATTAAACCAGAACTATGGCCAATTAATCATAGCCAAACTGCAGGAAATGACTTCACAGGTCGAAACCGTTGTCGGTTCAATTTCCAGTATTGCAAAACTTTACCGCTATGATCATGAGCAACTGGTGAAAACCATCCCCAGCCTGCTGACGCTCGCTAACCAACAACGCATTATCTCTGGTGGCGGCGTATGGCCCGAACCCGGCGCGTTTAATCAACAAAAATTCCGGGATAGCCTATTCTGGGCCCACAATGTCAACGATGAATTAGTTGCCATTGATAGCTATAACAAGGACACGTTTCCGAGTTATCACACCGAAGAATGGTATCGCCCGACACGCTATTTCCCCGCGGGCAAAATTTTCTGGTCAAAATCTTATTTCGACCCCACCACCCATGAGTCCATGATCACGGCTTCAGGTGCTATGTGGATGGACCATCAATTTATTGGTGCAGCAACCGTAGATATCAGTTTAGAAAAGCTCAATGCCCTATTACGCAATGTGATGGTGGATGTCAGGGGTTATGTCATTGCCTTAGATCATCAAAATCAAGTACTCGCCTATCCCCATGGCGATAACAATCTTCAGCATCAAGCCAATACCAGCCACACCTTTGTCACTTTTAATCATCTCGTTAACCAACAGCCAGACTTCAGTCCCATCGAAGCGGCATTACACAATGCGGATAAGGCATTTATCGCAGAAGCCGTGGCCGAGCGCGTCTTTACCCAAGAACAGATGCAGCATTTGACTCGGCTAAGTCATCAAGATGAACGCGACATGTTAGCCGCCATCGTCAATAACAATGCCTTAAACCATTTTACCACCCCAAAATTACTGACTTCAGTAACCTTAGCCCATGATCCCATTCTAAAAACAGCGTCTCTGGTTTCGGTATTTTTAATGCCTAATACCTATTGGAAAGTGCTAGTTGTCACCCCAATTTCGCCACTGCAAGATACCGCCAAACACTTAGTTGAAAAGGTCGGTATTTATTTAGTGTGTATCCAGCTTTTAGGCTTAATCCTATTATTCTTGCTCCAACATAGGTTGTTTATTACCCCGATTATTGAAATCGTCCAAGCCTTAAAACGTAACGATTCCGCCTCAATTGAACTTAAAGCTAAAAACAGCCAAGATGAAATTGGCTTATTAGCCAAGACATTCCTGTCGCGCACGCAACAACTTGAAGTGGCCATGGCGAGTTTAGATGCCAGTAATCTTGCCCTAGAACAACAATTGCAGAGCCAAAACCTGTTCCAACTTGAATTAAAACGCCATAAGGAACAACTAAGGGCTTTACTGAAATTTTCCCAAAATCTTATCTATGTCAAAGATCTGCACGGCAAATATATTTTAGTGAATGACAAGTATTGCGAAATCTTAGGTATAGAACGCAGACGCATAATTGGCGCCTCGGATTTCGAGGTATTTCCTAGCCAATTTGCCCACGAGTATCAACAAAACGATCAACGCGTACTGCACAATAACGAAGCCATCAATTTTGAAGAAGCCATTCCCTCACCACTGGGGAATCTTATGTATATCGTGACCAAATTTAAGATCAAAGATGATGACGATACTGTGATTGCGGTCGGCGCTATCGCCTTTGATATCACCTTGAAAAAAATTAAAGAGCAGGAACAGGAGAAATTACTCTTAGGACAAGTTGAGACGCTCAATCATCTACAAGAGCAAGTTCGCCTTATCAATCAACATAATAATGAGCTTTACCAAGAGCAAGAAGCATTAACTAAAATGCTCGAAAAGCATCATCAGCTCAATCTCAGCCGTGAACAAAGCCAACAGTTAATGCAAAACTTCTTAGCTGAAATGATGACTCAGGTCATGCATGAGCAAGACCTGCTACTCGCCAAAGTTTGCCAGCTGCAACAAATGGACGAGACAAATTACAGCACTCAGATCACCGAAGTCATGGTAACTCAGGCAGAAAAACTGCGACATATTGCTCAGCTGCTGACCAATCATCAAAACGATATTCGTCCATTGCATCTGGCGCAATTTATGCGTCATTTACTAGGTTTACTAAAAGTGCAATTAGCGAAAGCAAACGTGGAGATAGTGCTCAATTGTGAGGAGAACATCATCATAGATGGCCCAGCTTGGCAATATCTGCAGCTCTTCTATCGCTTAATCACTAACACTTTGAATCATGCTTTTAAGACTCACAACGAACAGCGTGAAATCACCATCGCCATCGCCATCGACAAATCGAACGACGTGCTACAAATCATTATTCTCGATAATGGCATTGGTATGACACAGGCGCAGCTCACGCAATTGCGACAGGAACTGGAGCAAGAACTCTGTCTCGGGACCTTAACCTGTATCAATCTGTGGCTCAAAAACGACTTCAACGGCAGCTTGACCATCAGCAGCCAGTTAAACCAAGGCACACACATACAGTGTCATTGGCCGCTTAACACAAACTTAGCGTCACAATAAAGAGGGTGGCTTACTGATCAAGCCATGCCTTAGCTTGGCTTTGCTCATCGGCAGCAAATACCTTTACAGGGCACGGCAGCATGCAGGCAAGCGCATTGACCATAGCGCTTGTTTGAGCTTGGTTAGCAATCATGACCACTCTTGAGAAATCACTTAAGTGAAATAAGCCGAGTACCGCATCGTCCCACAGGGCAGCGACAGATATACCTTCAAACTCAGGGGAAAATTCGTACCAGAGGCGAATACTGGCGTGATCTTGCAGCTTAGCTTCAATGGCGGGAACTAGATAACCTTCCACATCCCCATGATTAACACGGCCAGATGCGACAACTGCCAATATGTCATGGGCATGGCCTGAAGAGATCGTTAGCATTGAACACTCCTTATCAATACACGAATAAAATAATGAAAGCTCACATACTAAAGATACACAGACAATGGCATAAATGCAGGAAAAGAGAGTGGTTTATTTTACGTTAAGCCGATTTGAGCGGCTTGCCACTCAAAGCTAAAGCGCCCTTCTGATTAGGCGCTGACTTGTTGTTTAGCGATTTCTTGATCGAACAAATTCTTAATTAAACCGGAAAATTCGGTAATAAATAACGTCTGAGCAGGTGTAGCTTTATGATTGGCAACTGAAGCTAAAATCTCTTCTAAATCATACACAATTGCATCCACTTCGCGGATAATCATGTTGCGCTGCGCGAAAGACAATGACGGATTTTGACCACACACCATAATGATCTGCGCCGACAATTGCTCTTCAAACAATTCCATCACAGTATCGTCTGAAATCACCTCAGAACTTGGTGTTTCAAATAAGCCAAGATGTTCAGTTAAATACTGGACCAAATGCATGTAACCATCTTTATCTGTGACCATTTTTTACCCTTTAAACTCATTAACTTAATATCAAGTGTGGTGCTATTAATACCACAATCGGAAATATCAAAGAAGCCGAAAATTCGGCTTCTCATCAAGATCCAGCATACGCCACTTATTTAACTCTAGCCTATCTTCGATAACTGACGTATTGATCTACACCAATCTTATTGAAGTTACTGAGTTAAGGTTAGTACAAATGACACAGGAACAGCTTGGCTAATGCTCGATAAACCCGCAATTTCACGTAATTTATCAATGCCTGCAACAAGATCAAACTCATTGGCATTCACAATTATCGGCTGAAAACTGTTCACTAACAGCTTTTTATCAGAAACTTTAGTGATAATTACCGAAAAAGTTTTAGTTTGCGATTTACCATGCAATGCAATTTTACCATCGATATCAACGACTTTAGTCTCACCAATGCCGAGATCTTTTAGCATTTTAGTGTCAACTTGAGACGACAGTTTAAGCTCAGGATATAAAGACACTTCGAACAATAAATTCTGCATCCGCTCATCGCGGACATCAATACCAGTGGCGACGCCCATTAACGGAATGGTTAATTCGAATTGACCATCCTCTTTTAGCGTACCTTTGAGCTGTTTAAAGTGATGGACTTCACCAATGTCACCTTTCTTTACCGAAATAAAACTGACTCGCGAGTCTTGATCCATTACTTGCCATTGCGCGGCGCAGCTAAAACTGGCGATCGCCGATAAGGCAACAATTCCCATCCATTTTTTCATCGTATCTGTCCTCAAAAAGTGAGTTTAAAAGCCATGCAGTAAAGCAAATCGACATCTGCAGCAGGCGAAAATAATGCCCAGTTAACCGTGATCCACATCGCATAACTTCAGCTAAAGATACTCTTTTTATCCATTAGCGACCAGTAAACTATACTTCATACTCTAACTAGCCATTTATCTAAGCTATTGGCAAACGCCTGTTTATCCGCTTGGGAAAACGAATCCGGTCCGCCGGTATGCACGCCTGAACCCCGTAAGTCTTCCATAAAATCGCGCATCGTCAGCTTTTGTTTTATGTTATCGACGGTATAAAGCTCGCCACGGGGATTGAGTGCCAAGGCGCCCTTTTCGATGACTAAAGCCGCTAAGGGAATGTCCGCGGTGATCACTAAATGCGTTGGCTCAACATGGTCGACAATGTATTGATCCGCCACATCAAAACCCGCTCCAACGCGGATTTGGCTGATATAGGGCGATGGCGGTACGCGGATCATTTGATTAGCCACCAGCACCAGCGGCAAAGCTTTACGCTCCGCCGCACGAAACAGGATTTCTTTGATAGGATTGGGACACGCGTCCGCATCTACCCAAATTTTATAATCACTCAATGTCTTTTCACTCTGTTGCTGTTAGGTTCACAGACTCAGTTTTAGGCAATGCAATACCAAAGGGGGCACCCGACTATGGCGCTAAACGATCGATTTCCCACTCAGTCTCATGGCGAGTATAAATAAAACGATCATGCAGCCTGTGTTCTCCCCCCTGCCAAAATTCGATACTCGAAGGTCTGACTAAGTAACCGCCCCAAAAACTGGGTAAAGGCACATCGCCTTTAGCGAACTTAGCCTTCATTTCGAAGAATTTACCTTCAAGTACTTGTCTCGCGCTAAGTTTACTCGACTGCTGCGACACCCAAGCGGCAATTTGACTGTCCTTAGGACGGGTCATAAAGTATTTAAGCACTTCGGCGGTAGACAACGACTGCGCTTCACCGAGCACCGACACTTGCCGCTCTAAAGGATGCCAAGGGAAATGCAAACTGACTTTATTATTGGCGGCAATTTGCTTGGCTTTGCGACTACCAAGGTTAGTAAAAAATACGAAACCTGTGTCATCAAAACGTTTAAGTAACACTATCCGTTGAAAAGGTTGGCCGTGTTCGTCCACAGTCGCCACACACATAGCCGTTGGATCGCTAAGCTCAGCATCCCTCGCCTGCGTCATCCACAGTTCAAACAAGTCCATTGGGTTTTGCGGTAAGTCGGCACGACGTAAGCCGCCTTTAGCATACTCGCGGCGGATATCACTGAGATCTGTCATGGGGTTTCCTTAAGTAAATGCCAAAAATTTACATGAATTCAGGGATCAGCACTTGAGCATCAAGCTGCTGATAGTGGCTAAAGCGAATATCATAACCTTGCTCAGTCGTTAATGAACCACGCCCTAAGCATAAATGGGCAGGAAATCCCTGCGTTGAGTCGTTGATATTAAAGCCGATAGTGTCCCAACTGACGGGAGAAAATAGTGCTAATAATCGCCCTAAGAGTTGTTGCGGATACTGGGCTAAATCCAGATTCGTTTCAAAGCTCACATAGGAGCTAGCGCAGGCATTCTCGCTTTGGGGCGTAATATGCAAGGTCACATAATACTTGCCCCAGAGACCGTTCATCGAAAAACCTGATGGATCAAATAAATGGGCGTCAAGCTCAAAGTCTGGGAATAAATCGTTAAGTTCCAGTGCGGCACAAATTTCAGCTTTGCTTTGCGAGCCACCATTTAGATAATCGGCTAGCTCACCACGAATGTGGTACATCAACAGCTCACAGCTTTGATCATCCTTTGGTACACGATAATCACTATCAGAGCAGAAAAAATAATGATGATGACTGTCTAAATGCCCCACTCTCATTGCCTTACCCGCGATACGCTGACGCAGCTTGCCAACATCATCAGCAAAACTCGTGGTTTGCAGGTGGGCTTGGTATTCGTTTTTACGCTGATAACTCACCAACGCGATGGCAGGCACGCCAAGCGCGTCGATAAAATAACAGGCGGCGTCCACTAAGGTACTGTTACCACAGGTGAGCATGACAAATCTGTCGTGCCATACAAATAAGCTGGATTCGCTCAACAGGTAAGCATCGCAGTCAGCATTACTTATCTGCGACAAAATCTCGGCATGGGCACAATTGACTAAGGTAGACCAAAAGCTCACATCGAGTTCGCGTAAATTCGGCGCAGACGCCGCCACGATGATCTCAAGTTTCTTTTCTGAGCCTTCAAAAAACATCAAATCCTTAACTCCATTAAACGCTATGCGCCCTTGCTGTTGACATCCTTTACGCCGTAATAGCAGCCACGGACGATAAATAAATATCGTCCAGAAAGCAAAAATCAGCCTAAGTGACCTTAGGCTGATTTATTTTAACACACTAAATCTTAAGAAAAATATCTTAAGAAAAATCTTCCAAGTAAGTGTAGCCTTTCAGGCCAACTTGCAGTTCTTCTAAAATTTGTGCGCGTTCATCTTCGGCAATATGCAGATTCACTAACTCTTCGTAAGTGCGCATAAAGGCCACCGCATCTAAGTTAACGTAACGCAATACGTCAGCGACAGTATCACCCGCCAATACCGATTCAATGTTCGTCACACCGTTATCTTCGATGCGAACAACCGCAGAGTTTGTATCACCAAACAGGTTATGCATATCACCCAAGATTTCTTGGTAGGCACCCACAAGGAAGAAACCAATCAAGTACGGGCTATCCGCACTCCAAGCTGGCACTGGCAATGTGGTTTCAATCCCTTGTCCATCAACGTATTGATCAACAATACCGTCAGAGTCACAGGTGATATCGAGCATCACAGCACGGCGCTCAGGGGCTTTGTCTAAACCCGATAACGGCAATACTGGGAACACTTGGTCAATACCCCAAGCATCCGGTAATGACTGGAATAATGAGAAGTTAACAAAGAATTTATCGGCTAACTTTTCATTGAGCTCATCAATAATCGGTCTGTGATAACGGTTCTTCGCACTCAATAGCCCTTGCACTTCATGGCACACACGCAGGTTAGCTTGTTCAGCCCAAGCACGTTCTGCCAAGCTCAATTGACCAAGAGCAAATAGCGAATGCGCTTCTTGTAAGTCACTTTGGCTATCGTGATAAATCTCTATCAAAGCACGTTGATCGGCGCGGCCGCTGATCTCAGACCATGAATGCCACATGTTATGCAATAACTGTGGTGACTCTTCCGCTGGCGGTTGAATATCTTCAGGCTGATAGGCTTCAGTACCGATAACATCGGTGATCAGCACAGCGTGATGCGCGGTTAAGTAACGGCCAGACTCTGAAATAATACGTGGCATAGGCTGCTCGTATTCATTACAGATGTCGGTCAATACGTTAACGATATTGTTGGCGTATTCGGTCAGGCCATAGTTCATCGAGTTATTACTTTGGCTACGTGTGCCATCGTAATCCACCGCTAAACCACCGCCGACGTCGAAGCAGTTAACACTTGCGCCTAATTCACGTAATTCACAGTAGAAGCGACCCGCTTCACTCACACCTTGGCGAATATCACGAATGTTGGCGATTTGCGAACCTAAGTGGAAATGCAGTAACTGCAGCGAATCCAGCATGTCGTGTTGCTTAAGTTGTTCAACCACCAGCAAAATTTGTGCTGCTGATAGACCGAACTTAGACTTCTCGCCACCGCTAGCCTGCCATTTGCCTTTGCCTTGGAATGCTAAACGCGCACGCAAACCTAAACGCGGTTTAACGCCCAAACGTTTAGATTCAGCTAACACCATTTTCAGTTCAGACAGTTTTTCTAAAACGATGTAAACCTTGTGGCCTAACTTTTCACCAATCAGTGCTAAACGGATATATTCATTATCTTTATAACCATTACATACAATGACTGAACTGGCTTTTTGCGCCATGGCTAACACAGCCATCAGCTCAGGCTTACTGCCTGCTTCTAAACCCAGTTGTGGTACTTCTTTTGATGCCTGACTCGCCAGGATCTCTTCCACCACAGTTTGCTGTTGGTTTACTTTAATGGGGTAAACCAGCAAATAGTCCGCCTGATACTCGTATTTCTGTATCGCTTGGTCGAATGCTTGGCACAAACTGTTCACTCTGTGGTGCAGGATCTGCGGAAAACGAACTAGTACAGGTAAAGCGACGCCCGCTTTAACCATGTCTTTGGCTAGCTCATTTAAGCCAATCTTGTAATCAGGATTTTTTGGGTCCGGTGACACTGTCACCTCACCGTGATCGCTGATCCCATAAAAACCTTGGCTCCAGTGAGTAACATTGTACCCAGCACGAGCATCATCAATAGACCAATCATTCATTATTATTTAGCCCGTCTATTAAAAAATGGGTTAAACGGTTATGACTTAATAGCACAACCGCCCGTTCGACAAACCCAGGCAAAGGGACACCTTACCTGACATACACGAAGGTAGATTTTACCTTCTACTTAATGCCGCAACGTCACGCTAGTGTAAGTGACATTGCCGCGATTTTCATTAATAGCGCAAGAGACAATTCATCTTAACGCACTATATCCTATCATATTGATGGAGAAGCTTATTCCCTTCTCCCAGTAAAGCTATCTTTACTTGCCTCGCTTGTATTTATCTTAAGGCTAAAGGCCGAAAATACCGCCAAAAAGCCGAATGAAGTTCTGAGTCGCATCCTTAAAACATCAAGCTAATAAGCAGCTTAAAGACGTTCGAAAGAAGTTAAGACCTTCAGAAACCGATAACACATGTAGAAAACGAAAACCGACAACACCGAACTAGCGAAAACGCCAAACCAGCTTATCTCTAGGCAAGATTATTTTAACAGGGGACTATTGGCTTCTTCGCGGCCAGAATTGATGCGGATCAATGTGAGATGCTTAAGGCCAGTATCATCGTATGGCACGACAATCGAGCGTTGGCATTGTGACACTTTTAGGCAAAGTGCAAAAAATGGATGCTTGTGCATTAGCTAATAAAAACCCTCTTAACCCCATGTAATTCGATATGTTGTCAATTACACGGTTAATGACTGCTGAACCATAAAACCTTTACTACTCACGTAATATTTGTAATGTCTCTAACGAGCGAAGTCGTTGAACGGCGCAATTAAACCGCGCAATGTCACAGAATGCAAGCAAGAATCTCATTTAATATTTTGCATTAAAATATAATAAACACTCGCTTAACAATCGCTCACCTTGCATTAGGGTTAAGCTGAATAATATTAGCCAGTTAGCGCATGAACGCCGTACTCGTCTGTTCAATATTTTTTAATAGCCTTTGTAACTTTTTTGACATTTATTGCTGCAAATAACCCTTCATTTTGTGTGTCACTTTAGCCCCGCCCACGCGCAGTCATTGGCAAAAGCCTAGCACTCAATATCACAGTGCAAAATTCAGCCCCAATAAGCCATAAACCGAGGCGCAATTCCACCTTAAAACTTAAGACATTCCTAGATACCAAAATGAGGTCAGTCATAGTAACAATCCTCATCACTTTTCCAACCACATTTCTTGTTATAGCCCTTACCAACATCCAACTAAACAGCGGTGATGATTAACGGCTGACTCGCCCTAAGATAAAACCCAAAGACAATAATGCTGCAGTTTCAGCACCGAAGTGTATAATCGCAGCCGAATCACATTTAATTATGCACAGAGAGATCCATGGTACAGATAGGTAAAACCTGCAAACTTGAGGTTGTAAAACAAGTCAGCTTTGGCGTGTATTTAAACGCCCACGAATTAGGGCAAGTACTGCTGCCAAACAAAGTCACCCCCAAAGACTGCCAAGTCGGTGATCTACTTGACGTGTTTCTGTATCTAGATTCTGAAGATATCGTGATTGCCACCACGCGCCGTCCATTGGCACAAGTAGGCGAATTTGCCTATTTAAAAGCCGTTGCAACCGGTCCTTATGGCGCCTTTTTAGACTGGGGCTTAGATAAAGACTTATTACTGCCCTTCGGTGAGCAACATAAGCCTATCGAAGAAGGTCGCTCTTATCTGGTTTATGTACACGCTAACCGCGCCGATGAACGCATCATGGCCTCTTCAAAAATCGATAAGTTCCTCGATAAGACAGAGCCTGAGTACACAGTCGGTGAGCAGGTCGATTTATATATCGGCGGCACCACAGATTTAGGCTACAAAGCCATTATTAATCATGCCCATTGGGGCGTGATTTACGAAAACGAAGTGTTCCAAAAACTGCGTTTCGGCCAAAGACTCAAAGGTTTCATCAAACAAGTGCGCCGTGATGGTAAAATTGATCTTGTGCTGCAACAAGGCAGTAAGCAAGAATTAGATAAGCACGCCCACATTATCCTGATCAAACTCAAACAGGCTGGCGGCTTCTTAGCCCTGACTGATAAATCCGATGCTGAAATCATTTACGATCAGCTTGGAATGAGCAAAAAAGCCTTTAAAAAAGCCATAGGTGGCTTATTTAAGAATGGGCAACTGAGCATAGATAATGATGGTCTGCGTTTAACTGAAACCGCAGAATAATCAACTCTATTCAGGACTTAGCGTTAAAGTTGTACAGTTTACCGCCACTAAGGCAGAGTTTGACTGACAACTCCTAGGATATTAAGCATGGCTCTGTTATAAACAAAGCCATGCTTTTTTCTTTGGAGCTTATATGGAACTCACGTTACACGAAGCCAGAGTCATCGGATGCCTGCTTGAGAAAGAAATCACTACCCCTGAGCAATATCCACTCTCGCTAAACTCTTTGACCTTAGCCTGCAATCAAAAAACCAGCCGCGAGCCGGTACTCGAACTCAGCGAAACCCAAGTACAAATTGCCGTCGATTCCCTTAATCGTAAACGTTTGATCAGCGAACAGTCGGGATTTGGCAGCCGCGTCGTGAAATACAAGCACAGATTCTGCAATACCGAATTCAGTGAACTTCAACTGTCTCCCGCCGCACTCGCCATCGTCTGTTTGTTGCTATTACGTGGCCCACAAACGCCGGGAGAACTGCGCACTCGCAGTAATCGCCTACACGAATTTAAAGATGTGATCGAAGTGGAAGATTGCATCCGCCAATTAATGGGCCGCGAAAAACCTTTCTTAAAACAGTTGCCCAGAGAAGCCGGTCGCCGCGAATCCCGTTATGTGGAATTATTCTCTGCCGCCTCGTCGCAGCTCGAAACTGCGCAGCCAGATAATACTCATACTGCCAGCCAGACTACCAACCATAGTGCCGACCATGTCGCAGTGTCTTTGGCTGCTGAGCCGCATGAATTAACCCAAAGAGTGACAGAGCTTGAGCAACAGGTGGCTGAACTGACGCAAAAGCTCGATGAGTTAATCGCCTCGTTGAGTTAATCGTCTTATAAAGCTAATCATAGCGTCAAGAATAATAGAGACAGCAAATGACCAATAATCCACCCAGCAGTTTCAACAACATGCTTATTATCGCCATGTTTGAACTGCGTAAATTTTTATTTAATACCCGAGGGATCATCGCCTTGGTCGCCTTTGGTTTAGTGTGGGGCGTACTCCTGCTTTATCCCATTCAAAGCGCATCGGCGATGTTATTGCAGCCCAATGTAAAAGATGTCATCGACAGCTTATTTGGGGCCAATACCCTCAACGTGCTCTTTGAGTGGCCTGTAGCCGAAATGGCGGTGTTTTGGTGCTTTGCGCTGTATTTATTCCCACTGTTCAGTATTTTGATCGCCGCCGATCAATTCTCTTCCGATAAAACCCGTGGCACACTGCGCTTTTTAACCCTGCGCACTAGCCGTGACAGCTTATTGTTCGGGCGTTTTCTCGGCCAAATTCTGATCCAAGGCTTGCTGATCCTATTGACGATTATCGCCACTGTCGCCCTCGCGCTCAGCCGTGACAGCCAGCTTTTTTTACCAGCGTTAACCTCTGGCGCCTTAGTTGGCCTTAACCTCATCATAGTGATCTTGCCCTACACGGCAGTGATGACCTTATTGTCCCTGTATGCGCGCACGGCACGCCAAGCTATGGTGTTGGCGACCATTTTATGGACAGTGATTTCCATCGCCATCATGGTGTTAGGCAGCCAATCTAACGTATTGGCTCAGCTACAATGGATATTACCCGGTGCTCAGTTGTCGGACATGCTCAATACCAATGGACTCAATAGTTTAGTTTATGCCCCTATTCCACTAATCCAAACTGCTGCGGCCCTCTTACTCGGCAGAATGTATATGCAAAGGAGCTCGCTATGAGTCTGATCCAATGCCAAGGACTGTCAAAGCTTTACGGCAGCAAAAAGGCGCTGAATGATGTTAACTTCAGCCTAGAAGCGGGTGCACCCATCGCCCTTGTCGGTCCCAATGGTGCGGGTAAAACCACGCTTTTTAGCCTGTTATGCGGCTATATGTCGCCAAGTGCCGGGACAATAACCCTGCTCGGTGAAGCGCCTAATAGCCCTAAACTTTTAGGTAAAATTGCCGCTTTACCCCAGGATGCGGTGCTCGATCCCAATTTGACCATTGTTAGCCAATTAAGCTTTTTCGCGCGTTTGCAGGGCATGGGCGTTGAACAAGCCAGACAAGAGGCCATTCGCGTATTGACCTTAGTCGATTTGGCTGACGTCGCCGAGCAAAAACCACCCAGTCTTAGCCACGGTATGAGTAAACGCGTATCGATTGCGCAGGCGCTCATTGGCTCGCCAGAATTAGTGTTATTGGATGAGCCGACAGCGGGACTCGACCCTGCCAATGCGAAAAAAGTCCGCGAGCTGGTCAAAGCCCTATCGCCCACCACGACCTTTATGATCAGCTCGCATAATCTCGATGAGCTCGAAAAGCTGTGCGATCAAGTGTTGTATTTAGACAAGGGCCAACTGAGCCAAGCCGTGTCTATGCATGCATCGACCGACAGTGATTACCTAACGTTAACCATGCAAACTTGTGACAGTGAGGTGCTGCAAGCGGAAGTGGCGAAACTGGCGGGCGTGGTGAACGTCAGCTCAAAACAGAGCAAAGTGTTTATTATCCAGCTTGCCACGGATGCAGAAAAAGCACAGAACAGTGATATTGAAATGCGCCTATTTACTCTTTTCAACCAACATCAGTGGCAATATAAGATGCTGCTGAAAGGCCGTACTCTGGAAGAAACGCTCTTTTCATAGGCGAACTTTAAAAAGTTGGCTTCACATAAGCCAGCCGTTGAATAATGCTGCTCATGACTTAAGCGCAACCCAGTTGCGCTTAAGTTTTCGACTCAAAACTGACAAGCACTCAAAACCGACAAGGTTATCGCCCAACACATTAACACTCTGCTCTCAATAAAGTTACAAGCTAGTCAATAAAACACCACTCGACCGCACTAAGCTGGCTATGGCTTTCAATCTCAAGGCGAGCTTGTTATAACTCCCCTTCGATTGAACCTAAGCTGACTTCAGAGGTTTCTATGAACAAAGCACAACTTATCCAACGTATTGCCGCCGAGCTCAATGCATCGCAAGCGAGCACTAAACCTGTGGTTGAGCAGATTTTGCAACAAATCCACATCGCCTTAAGCGAAGGCGAAAAAATCTACCTGCCACAATTTGGCACCTTTGAACTGAGATACCATGTCGCTAAAACGGGCCGTAATCCACAAACGGGCGAAGCCATTGAAATCGAAGGCTACAATCAGCCCAGCTTTAAAGCCTCAACGGCATTGAAGCAACAGATCAATCGCTAATAGCGACGCTTAGCGTTAATGTGCAGTCACTCATTTGCGAACATTAATCGGCAGCCTTGATAGAAATAAGCCTCACCTAATGTGAGGCTTTTGGTCTCAAAACAATACGATAGCACTTAGCTGAAAGTATTAAGCGGCTAAGCATTAGTTAGGCACTGGCTATGTATTGGCCTCTGCGCTTTGAAAAAGTGGCGAAGTATCAAGATGATCAGCGGCATTTTCAGCACTGGGAGCATCAAGAAAAGGCACACAGCCGAGGAAAGGTGCTGACATCATCTCTTTAAGACTCGCCAAGTTTTCCGCAAACATACTCATATTCGGGTCGACACAATTGGCAACCCAGCCAGCAATCTTAAGCCCATCAGCCAATATCGCCTCTTGAGTCAGCAGTGCGTGATTTAAGCAGCCGAGTTTCATGCCCACCACCAGTATCACTGGCAGTTCTAATTTCTGTACCACTTCCGATAAATATCGGCCATCACCTAAAGGTAAACGCCAGCCACCCGCGCCCTCAATCAAACAAAAATCCGCTTGAGCAAACGCTGCTAAATCCAAGCTTTCGATAATGACTTCAGGCGCTAAACCCACGCCCACTTGGGCGGCAGCAATATGCGGCGCAATCGCAGGCTCGAAGGTAAAAGGATTGATGGTGGAATAGGCCAGTTTTAGTGAAGATGACGTCATCAGTTGCAGCGCATCGGCATTACGTAAGCCTTCGGAGGTTTGCGCACAGCCCGAGGCGATGGGCTTAACACCTAAGGTAGACTGCGTGTTAGAAGCCAAAATACTCACAGCCGAGTCAGCGCTGGCTATCGCGCCCAAACGGTTTACTGCGGTTAACAGCGCCGATGAAACTAAGGTTTTACCACTGTCGGTATCTGTACCTGTTACAAAAAACATATTAGATCCTTATCTGTCGCTACTGAGTGGTCTTTATGAAATACACTCGGGATGAAGCCAAAAGCAACCAATCCATAAATCTACACACTAAAGCCCCTATCGCTCACCAATGCTAAATATATTTGCATGATGATTGCTGTAGCTGAAACACTGCTTTAGCTTAAACATAGCGCGAAACTGTTATATCCCGCGCCGAGCACGTATCTGCACTATCTGATAGGTTAACGGTAAACCTTGGGGTACACGTAAAGATTCGGCTTTGGCCTGCATTGCCAGCCAATCTTGGCGACCACGCAGCCGCGGAGCTAAATCTGCAGCGGCGATTGCACCAGCAATTTCTCCTGCTGCTTGCGTTGTTGAGTCAATTAAACGGGTTGAGTTGGCTGAACTGATTGAATGAGCTGAATGGCTTGAGCTGAGCGATTGCACTGATGCGCCTACCCCTTTAATGGAATAGAGTAAGGTTTTGAGCGTATCAAAATGCACTGTCATAGGAATGAGCTGCACCTCTAACGACTGCCATGTATCGAGTTTAAATGCCGCTTTTAGCGACTCTAGCGTCGAAAAGTCATTCAATCTTAAGCCTAATTCGGCTAATTGATTCAAACTTCCCTGCGCTACTAGGCTCAAATGACACTCGCCATTCGGCTTAAGCACTCGCGCCATTTCGGTGACCGCAGCGGCGAAATTCCCACACCATTGCAAAGCCAGATTCGAATAAATCACATCGATGCAGCCATCGACAAAGGGCAAACACTCGGCATCGGCACAAACGCCGTGATAATCGGGATAAGATTGTTTTAGCTTATGCAACATGCCAAGGGCGATATCCACTGCAAACACAGTTGTCGGTGGATTTTGCATCGAACCATACTCAGAGTGATGTGCTGATTGACACCCCGATTGATGTGCCGATTTATGATCAGAGTGATGCGCACAGTGATACGCCGCAAAATCGGTCCCAGGGCCTGCGCCAATATCCAACAGATGACCTTTGGCCGTAAACTCACTGAGTAAACTGGCGGCGCTCAGACGCTGTAACTGATTATGGTCTTGATAACTATGGGCCGCTGCGGAGAATCGTTCAGCAATCTGAGCGCCGTGAACATAGGATTCTTTGTCAATTGCTCTTTTTCCAACAGCTAGTTTTTCAATCGCTTGTTTTTCAAAAGCTTGTATTACAGCAGATTGGCTCACATTCAACTCGCACGATGTTGACTCGCAAGATTTGGACTCACTCGACTTGGGCTCACTAGACTGGAGCGCGTTAGAGCTTGGTTCACTCGCCTTGGGCTTGCTGGATTTAATCGGGCTTGGCATTGCAGTTAACACTCAACCATAAAAACTTAAATTTCAATAGAATAACGCGTTCTATAGTGTACATTTATCTGTGATCATCCGCAGCTTGTCGTTCAGTCACAAGCGGTACACCGACGCGACTGAGCACTTGAGCTAATTGCGCAGCACAGGCCGCGATATCTTCCGCGGCATGGGTGGCCGTTAAGGTAATGCGTAAACGTGCTGAGCCCACAGGCACGGTCGGCGGGCGAATCGCGCCAACCCAAATCCCTGCAGCCCTTAGCTCCTCGGCCACTTGCAGGGTTTGCCGCGCATCCCCAATGATCAGCGGCTGAATCGCGGTATCTGAACCTAAAAGGGGCACATTCGCCTCAAGGCATAATCGTTTGAACAGCGTGATATTCTCACGCAGTTTTTGCTGTAACTCGGGATGTGCTGTGCAGTACTGAGTCGCGGCTAACGCTAATGCGGCATTGGCGGGCGATAAGGCGGTCGAGTAAATGTATTCACGGGCGTTACTGACTAAATAATCGATCAGCGCCTGACTCCCCAACACGGCCGCACCTTGGCAACCTAAGGCTTTACCAAAAGTGACCACTTGCACATCGATAAGCTTGGCGGCATCAGCATTGTGATAACCATCGAGCACCGCAAAACCATGGGCATCATCGACAATCAACCAAGTGTTATTTTGCTGACAAAGCGCCGATAACTCAGCAATCGGTGCACAATCTCCGTCCATGCTAAACACGCTTTCAGTGATTAACGCCGATGTGTGATGTCGAGCGAGTAACCGCTCAGCGCTTTCTAAGGAATTGTGTAAAAAACGTTTAAGCTGCGCGCCACTATCTTGCAAACCATCAATAATTGAGGCGTGTACGAGTTTGTCGGCAACAACAATATCGTGTTGATCAAATAGGGTTTTCATCAGCGCCGTATTAGCACTAAAGCCCGAGCAAAATAATAATGCCGCTTCATGTCCCGTTAAGGCGCAAAGTTCACGCTCCAGCGCCAAATGTGCGTCACAGTAACCTGTCACTAAGGGCGATGCGCCGCTGCCCACACCGTAGATTTGTGCGCCAAGGTGCAAGGCCTCAGCGAGTTCAGGTTCGCGGGATAAACCTAAATAATCATTACTACTGAAATTGACATAAGTGCGACCTTCAAACACAAAACGTGGGCTCGAAGTGGATGCGTTGGTGTTAATGGCATGATCGACACTCAGCACTTTACGTTGGCGCAGTAATCCTTGCTCACGCAAAGCATGCTGACGGGCGGCAATTTTAGTCTCAAGCAGAGAACTCATCAATTTAGCCTCAAGAGTGTGCGATTTAAGCAGATTTATCTTAGGAATAGAACACATTGAATAAACCTGTTGGCCGCAGTCAATACAGACTGCGCCGACAGGATTGATATGTTATTCAAGATATACGTCAAACAACATGAAGTCAGTGTGCTTACAAAGCCGCCGCGTCATAGAATTGTGCCGATGACTTATCTTGATAGGCCGCCGCTTTGGCTAGAACAGCACTTTCTTCTTCCAATTTTGCCGCAGCGCCCTGTTCTGGACGTAAGCCTAAACGTCGGAATAGCCCCATATCATCGCTTTCTTCTGGGTTTGGCGTGGTCAGCAATTTACAACCGTAGAAAATCGAGTTGGCGCCAGCAAAGAAACACATGGCCTGCAGTTCATCACTCATATTTTCGCGCCCCGCCGATAACCGCACGCGCGAAAGTGGCATTAAAATACGTGCCACGGCAATGGTACGCACAAATTCGAGTGGATCGAGATCGTCAAGCTTCTCAAAAGGTGTGCCCGCCACTTTGACTAACATATTGATCGGTACTGAATCAGGGTGCTGGGGTAAATTGGCCAGCTGTTGCAGTAAGCCTGCGCGATCCGTCGCCTTTTCACCCATGCCGACAATCCCGCCAGAACACACTTTCATGCCAGAAGCACGCACATGTGTCAGGGTATCTAAACGATTTTGATAGGTACGAGTGGTGATCACATCGCCGTAGTATTCAGGCGAAGTATCTAAATTGTGGTTGTAATAATCTAAGCCTGCGCCAGCTAAATCGTTCGCCTGTTCTTCAGAAAGCATGCCAAGCGTCATGCAGGTTTCCATGCCTAAGGCTTTGACTTCTTGTACCATTTGCTTAAGGTACGGCATGTCTCTTTCTTTCGGGTTACGCCAAGCGGCGCCCATACAGAAACGAGATGCCCCCGCGGCTTTAGCACTGCGCGCTTCGGTAAGCACAGTTTCCATTGCCAGCAAACGCTCTTTCTCTAAACCTGTGTCATAACGGGCGCTCTGTGGGCAGTATTTACAATCCTCAGGGCAAGCACCGGTTTTAATCGATAACAAGCGGCTAATTTGCACTTCATTGGGATCGTACACTTCACGATGAATGCTGTGGGCTTTAAATAACAAATCATTCATCGGCAGCGCAAATAAGGCTTCGATTTCTTCCCGCTTCCAATCATGACGAACTTGCAACTGCGACATTGAACACCCTTTTTATTCTGTCTTTTATCTTGGCTAGGATAACCTCAGCCCTTAAACTGTCAACGCCAACCAGTGAATCCAGTTTACTAATGGCTACTTTACCACCAACCTAGTGAGCATTTATGCGCAATTTACTCGATTTTGACTTTGATAGCGCCCATATTTGGCATCCTTACACCTCAATGACCCGTTCTCTTCCTGTTTTTGGTGTACATAGCGCAAAGGGCTGCGAGCTCGAACTTGTCGATGGCCGCAAGCTGGTCGATGGCACTAGCTCATGGTGGGCTTGTGTGCACGGCTATGCGCATCCCGAGATATTAACCGCAATGGAAAAACAGCTGCATCAACTGAGCCATGTGATGTTTGGCGGCATCACCCATGAACCCGCCATTGAACTGTGCAAAAAACTTATCGCTATGACCTGCGAACCGCTGACAAAGGTCTTTTTGTGCGACTCTGGATCTATCTCAGTCGAAGTGGCAATTAAAATGGCGCTGCAATATTGGCAAGGTCAAAGCTTGCAAGGTAAAAGTTGGCAAGATCAAAGCTCGCAGGAACAAATCACACATCAAAAGCGGCCATTAAAACAACGTATTCTTACCGTTAAGAAGGGATATCACGGCGATACCTTTGCCGCCATGAGCGTGTGCGATCCCGAAGGTGGCATGCACACTATGTTCGGCGATGCGGTCACCAAGCAATCCTTTGTGCCTGCACCACAAACCGCCTTTGGCGAAGCCTTACAAGCCGATGATTTAACCGCAATGCGCGACATATTAAGCATTAATCACCATGAGATTGCCGCTGTGATCATAGAGCCGATCATGCAAGGCGCTGGCGGTATGCGTTTTTACAGCGCAGATTATTTAGTGGGTCTTCGTGCCCTGTGTGATGAATATAATGTGCTGCTTATCCTCGATGAAATCGCCACGGGTTTTGGCCGAACCGGTAAGCTGTTTGCCTATGAACATGCCAATATTACCCCAGATATCTTATGTTTAGGTAAAGCGCTAACGGGCGGTTACATCAGCCTAGCAGCAACGCTATGTACCGATAACGTCGCCCAAGGAATCAGCCAATCTCCCGCCGGCGTGTTTATGCATGGGCCGACGTTTATGGGTAACCCGCTGGCCTGCGCGGCCGCGTGTGCAAGCGTAGACTTAATCAATCGCAATGAATGGCAAGCGCAAGTGGCCGCTATCGAGCAGCAAATGCGCTTAGAACTTAAAGATGCGATTAACTTACCCAGCGTAAAAGATGTGCGAGTGCTCGGCGCTGTCGGCGTGTTAGAGATGCACGAACCCGTCAACACGGCAGAGTTGCAGCAACAATTTGTTGATTTAGGCGTGTGGGTTCGCCCCTTCGCCAACCTTATCTATATCATGCCGCCCTATGTGATTAGCCCGGCGCAATTAAGCCAACTCACCCGTGCGATGAAGCTAGTTGCAACAAGCATTAAGGCATCATCCGCCTGTGCCGAGCCACAGCTTATTAGCCACGGTTAATACCAACAGCATAAGCCTTCAACGTAATCATCCTTCAAATAGATAACCCTCTGCGCATCGTTAAAAGTGCGCTAGGGTTTAAACTAAGCAGCGATGTTAAGTCACTCAGCAGTCTTACCCAGAATACAAACCTCGCATCCTCTCGATAGCTAAAAGCGCTAAGATTGCAATTGCAACATTGCTCACAATTTCCATTAAAACTCCGCAATTTAGCCCATTAATTTAATCTAGCAACTGGACATTTTTCCAAAGCCAGCAATGCTTATATCGCTAATGTTTTCCCGCACATCTTTCGCCAATATCCGCCAACAAATTGAGCTGAGGAATGGCTTAAATAGCAACACCAAGACATGGAGATCATATGTTCAAACTCGCTGACATAGCCGTCAATCGCAAACTCGCATTACAGCTCATCATCGCCCTCGCAGGCGCCTTAATTTTACTCATTATTTCAGTTAGTGCTTTAAAGCATAATCTGATGATGGAGCGTGAAGCACGGCTTAATGCCGTATTGTCCCTCGCTAGCAGCCGCATTCAGGCGTTATCCCAATCACTGCCCTTAGAGCAAGCACAGCAAGCCGCTAAGGACATGTTGAATGACATGCGCTTTGATGGTGATAACTACTTGTTTGTGATTGATGAATCGAGGCGCGTCATCGTCCATCCCATCAAAAGAGAATTGGTTGGGCAACAGATGGGCAATCAAGGCGAAGAAAACTACTGGTACAAAATGGTCGAACTCGGCCGTGATGGCAAACAAGGCCTAGTCGAATACCGCTGGATGACAGCTAATGGAAAATCGGCGCAAAAAATCTCACTCGTCATGGGATTTAAACCTTGGGGCTGGATCTTAGGCTCAGGTATGTTACTCCAAGATATCGAAGCCACCATTTGGCATGAATACCTCACCATGGGTGGTATTACATTTGTCATTATTGTGCTTATGGCTTGGCTAGGTTATGCCATTAGCCGCTCTATTACTCGGCCATTGGATGATGTGAATCAGGCGATGCTCGCTATCACTAAGGGGGATTTAACTACGCAATTAAAGGTCTATGGTAAAGACGAGCTTGGCTCTTTAGCCCGCAACATCAACCAAAGCATTGGCTCGATTCGTAACACCTTACAGGAAGCGAGTCATAGCGCTGATCATGTTGCCCAGGCCTCGGCTCGCATCGCCTCAACCGCAGAGGAAACTAATCAAGCAGTAAATAATCAGCGGGATCAACTTGCCCAGCTTGCCACCGCCATGAATGAAATGAGCGCCACTATCGCTGATGTGGCAAACAATGCAGAGAGCACAGCCAAAGATACCAAAGAAGCCACTTGGGAAGCAGGCCTTGGCGACCAAGATGTTCACGCCAGCGTAGATGGTATTCATGCTCTTGCCAAAGAAGTGGAGCAAGCGACGGATCAAGTGAATATGCTTAAAGAGGAAGTCATGCAGATCAGCGAGGTCACCTCTGTTATCAGCGCGATATCAGACCAAACTAACTTACTCGCATTGAATGCCGCCATTGAAGCCGCCCGCGCTGGCGAGCAAGGGCGAGGGTTCGCTGTAGTCGCCGATGAAGTGAGGCAACTTGCCAGTCGCACTAGGCAATCGACCGAAGAAATTCAAAACACGATTTCATTATTGCAACAACGGGCCGTAAGCGCCGCTAAGGCAATGGATGAAAGCCGATCTTTAGCAGAAAACAGTGTGAGTCAATCGGCAAAAGCGGGAGGTGATTTATCGCTTATCGTTACCCATATCAAACATGTGAGTGACATGGCAACCCATATCGCTACCGCCGCAGAAGAGCAAAGTGTGGTCGCTGAAGACATGAACAGAAACGTGTGCGGGATTAATAACTCAGCGCTCGAAGTCTCCGAATCGGCAACCTATCTCGCCCAAGAAAGTGAAAGTTTGGCGGAGTTATCACTGAATTTAAACAGCAAACTCGCTGTTTTCAAACTCTGATCATTCATTTGATTGGGGATGAACGAAGCAACGATAACAACCCTCTAGCCTATTTTCTCTTGCAAAGTGCTAAACCAGTATCTAGGAAGTGTTTAATCCAGATAATCCGCATCGCAACTACGCGGATTATCTGGGTTTCAGGCTAATGTACCGATGCCACTCAACTTATGTTTCTAATCTGATTTAACTAAGCTGGTTTAACTAAGCTGATTAGACTTAGTTGCTCAGACTCAGCTCATTTCACTAAGCTCGAAATCAAGGCACGTAGTGCGGCAGGTTTTATCATTTTCGCCATATAGTGATAACCGCGGCGCTGCACATCTTCCACCAGCTCTTTGCGGGTATTGGCGGTGATCAAAATACCGGGCAAGTCTTTGCCATACAGGGCACGAATACCGTCCATCGCATCAACGCCATTTTGGCCATCATCTAAGTGGTAATCGGCGAGCACAATATCGGGCGCAACGCCTTTCAGCCCTAGCTTAATGCGTGCATCAGATAAATCTTTTGCGCAAATAACATCACATTGCCAACGACTCAATAGACTTTCTAACCCCGCCAGAATCGCCTCTTCGTTGTCGATACACAACACTTTGATACCCGATAACGGCTGCAGCAACGACGGCAACGCCTTCACTTGCGGCTGACGTACAGTCTCCCCGAGCGGCACACAAATGGAGAATACCGAGCCGCGACCTAAATGGGATGAAACCTGAATACCGTGTTCCAGCACTTTACTGATGCGATCGGCAATTGCTAAACCTAAGCCCAAGCCGCTGACATTGTTGCTCTTAGGATTATTCAGCCGCTTGAATTCTTTAAAAATTTCTTGGGTTTCTTTTTCATCAATACCACAACCTGTATCTAACACTTGGATTTCAAGATAATGGCCACGATGGCGACAACCAAATAACACTCTGCCACCGCGAGCATAACGGTAGGCATTGGTTAAAAAGTTTTGTAGGACGCGGCGTAACAGCGAAGGATCGGAATTAACAGTCGCACTGCATGGGACCATCTTAAAACGGATTTGATTGTCCGCCGCCATCGCCTCAAACTCCACGGATAAGCCATTGATCAGTTCTGAAATCGCAAAGTCACGGCGATTCACCTCCACCATGCCGGAATCAAGTTTCGAAATATCCAGCAGATCGGTGAGCAACTCGCCAGCGATCTTAAGCGAGCTATTCACATGGGATAAGGTGGTTCTGGCCTCACGATCGAGATTAGGATACTGAGATAAAGATGCGGTAAATAACCGCGCAGCATTAAGCGGCTGCATTAAATCATGGCCGACGGCGGCCAAGAAGCGACTTTTAGAGGCGTTGGCGATTTCTTCCTGCGCCTTAGCTTCCAGTAACTCACTGTTCAACATGGCTAATTCATAGGTACGCTCGTTAACGCGGCTTTCTAAGGTTTCATTGGCTTCGAGCAGCGCACGCTCCTGCTCGCGATACTGAGTTATGTCGGTAAAGGTCATCACAAAGCCGCCGTCGGGCATGGGATTACCTTGAATTTTAATCACTTTACCGTCTCTGCGATGGCGCTCAGAAGTGTGTGGCGTACCATTACGCATATGCTGTACCCGCTGGGCGACCTGCTGTTCAATTTCCCCTTCACCGCAATAACCCCGCGACGCATTAAAACGGATCACTTCGCTGATGGGCATACCCTGCTGTAAGAATCCGTCGGGATATTGGTACAACTCCACATACTTATAATTCCAAGCCACGAGATTGAGATCATTATCTATCACGCTCATGCCTTCATAGGCATGCTCAATCGCGCCGCGCAGCATGTCTTGGCTGAGCATAATTTTCGATGACGCTTCATCCACTAGACTGAACACTTCATCCAGCGCCAAATCACGTCCTTGCAGCACAGAATCCATCACCAGCGCTGCGCTTGAGGCGCCAAGCACGCCCGCTAATAAACGTTCTGTGTGGAAAATCAGCTCAGGCGGCGCTGCTTTATGCCAACTATCACTTTTTACCGCATCAATCGAAAAACGGCTAAAGCTTTCATAGGCGCGTGTTGGGCTAACGAATCGACTGGCGAGAATGAGTAAGTCCTGCTGTGAAATCGGGCCATTTTTCTTATTGGCACTGTTCTTCAATTTGCCAGGGCTCACAAAAGCACTGGCCTGAATACGCTCGGCCACACCCGCCCTAAACCAAATCGATCCCAAAATATAACAGGCTATATTGGCAAAAAGTGCCGTCAGAGCATCACGCACATTGGGCGTTATCGCATCTAGCAAGCCTATCTCACCCGTGACTCCCGATACTAACGCTGATGAACTTTGCACATCTGTCATGCCCTGCAACATGATGTAGAACCACAACGTAAAGCCCACGCCGAGCCCTAAAAATACCCCAGCACGATTGCCGTGCTTCCAATAAAGCCCGCCCACTAAGGCAGGCGCTAATTGGGCGAAAGCGCCAAAGGACAACATGCCGAGATGGGATAAAGAATCACTGTCGGCTAAGGCAAGATAACTGCCATAACCTAGCCCAAGAATAATCACTATGGCTAAGCGGCGGGCATTTAGTAACAGGTGCGAGAACTGACTGAAGTTTTTCTCGCGAATATGGCCCGTACGCAGCATCACAGGCACTAGCCATTCGTTACTCACCATCACACTGATAGTCACGACCGCCACTATCACCATGCCGGTTGCCGCCGAAAGTGTGCCCAGTAAAGCAATCACAGCCAACAAAGGCTGATCTAAGGCCAGTGGCAGATTAATCACATAGGTATCGGCCGACACTGAATCACCAAGGATGATCTTCCCAGCTAATGCGAGCGGTCCAACGAATAAACCAAAAAGTGCTAAATAGATGGGAAATAACCAACGTCCCTTTGACAACACTGACTCATCGGCGCATTCCACCACCATCACATGGAACTGCCTTGGCATACACAAAAACGCCGCCATTCCGACGAGTAACTCAGGCATTAAAGCTTCGATACGAGGATTAGGATAATTGATCAACGACTGCGCATTGGCCTGCTGCCAAATATCCCCAAAACCATCGAATACTCCGAAACTGATGACAACACCGACCAACAAAAATGCAGCAAGTTTCACCAGAGACTCAAAGGCAATCGCCAGCATCATGCCGGGATTATGCTCGGTGGCATCGAGTTTGCGGGTACCAAATAAAATGGCAAATATGGCTAATAAAGACGTGATCAGTAACGGAATCGTCACCCCATCGAGGGGATCGTCTGCGGGTTGAAACAGGTTAAGGCTGAACACCATCGCCTTAAGCTGCAGGGCGATATAGGGCATGATGCCAAACAAGGCGATTAAGGTGACTAAGGCGGCTAAGGTTTGGGATTTGCCGTATCGGGCGGCAATAAAGTCGGCCACTGAGGTGATATTTTGTGCCTTAGACACTAATACCATCTTGCGTAACATGCCAAAACCTAAAGTAAAAATCAGAATGGGGCCGATAAAAATCGGTAAGAAAGACCAAAGGTCCTTAGCCGATTGGCCAACAGTGCCTAAAAAACTCCACGAGGAACAATAAACCGCTAAGCTCAGGCCATAAATACCGACCTGTAGCTTTTTGGTGATCCGGCTAAACCAACGCTCCGCCCCCCACGCTAATAGGAATAAAAGCGAGACATAACAGATGGCAATAACGGCGACGACTAAGGTTAAATTCATACTTTGCTCTTTTTTCTGATTATTGTGCGATAAAACCTGTCTAAAATCTAGCCGGATTTTTAATGCAACAGACTAAATATAAAGGAAAATTTAAAACTAGACCAAGGTCTAATGGAGTTGCCGCCCCCTTGCATACCATACTCAGCCCACGCAATTTTTCAAAAGGGAAGCCCTATGAGCTCGCAGTCTCTCTACAAAGTCTCCGGCAATATCGCTGCCAATGCACTTGTAAACAACGATAAATATAAAACAATGTACCAAGAGTCGATTGTCAATCCTGAAGGTTTCTGGAGAGAACACGGCAAGCGTATTGATTGGATTAAACCCTATACCAAAATTAAAAAAACCTCTTTTGATGATCATAACTTATCGATCAATTGGTTTTATGACGGCACCCTGAACGCTTCTGCCAACTGTTTGGATCGTCACTTAGCCGAGCACAGTGATCGCGTGGCGATTATTTGGGAAGGCGATAACGCCAGCGAACAACGCAAAATCACCTACGGTGAATTACACGCAGAGGTGTGTAAATTCGCTAACGCGTTGCGCAGTCAAGGCGTGCGCCGCGGTGACATAGTCACGATTTATATGCCTATGGTGCCAGAAGCCGCAGTGGCTATGCTTGCCTGTGCCCGTATCGGCGCGGTGCACTCTGTGGTGTTCGGTGGTTTCTCACCGGATTCTATCGCCTCTCGCGTCATTGACGGTAAATCCAAAGTCATCATTACCTCAGATGAAGGTATGCGTGGTGGCCGTGCTATCCCATTAAAACGCAACATTGACGATGCCTTAAAACACCCTGATGTCACTAGCATTGAAAAAGTCATAGTGCTTAAACGCACGGGTGGCAAAATCGATTGGGTAGAAGGCCGTGATGTGTGGTGGCATTCGCTGATGGAAACCGCATCAGAGCACTGCCAACCAGAGGAAATGGACGCTGAATCACCGTTATTCCTGCTGTATACCTCAGGTTCAACCGGTAATCCCAAGGGCGTATTACACACCACAGGCGGCTACATGGTTTATGCGTCTATGACCCATGAATATGTGTTCGACTACAAAGCGGGTGAAGTGTACTGGTGTACCGCGGATGTGGGTTGGATAACAGGCCACTCTTACATGGTTTACGGCCCACTCGCCAATGGTGCGACTGTGCTTATCCATGAAGGCGTACCGAATCACCCAAGTCCTGCCCGTTTAGGCGAAATGATTGACCGCCATAAGGTAAACATTCTTTACACAGCGCCAACGCTAATTCGCGCACTGATGGCCGAAGGCAAACAACACTTCGATAAGTTCGATGGTAGCAGTCTGAGGATCATGGGCTCGGTAGGTGAACCTATCAACCCAGAAGCGTGGCGTTGGTACCATGAAGTCATAGGTCATGAACATTGCCCTATCGTCGATACTTGGTGGCAAACTGAAACCGGCGGTATTTTGATCACGCCGCTACCAGGCGCGACCGACACTAAACCAGGCTCAGCGACCCGTCCGTTCTTTGGTGTTCAACCCGCCTTAGTGGATAACATGGGGAATATTTTAGAAGGTGAGAACGAAGGTAACTTAGTGTTACTCGACTCTTGGCCGGGCCAAATGCGGACTGTCTATGGCGACCACGAACGATTTGTATTGACCTACTTTAAAACCTTCCGTGGCATGTATTTTACCGGTGACGGTGCCCGCCGCGATGAAGATGGTTATTACTGGATCACTGGCCGAGTCGATGACGTAATCAACGTATCCGGCCACAGATTAGGTACTGCAGAGGTCGAAAGTGCGCTGGTATCACACGAACTGGTCGCCGAGGCAGCTGTAGTTGGCTACCCACATGATATTAAAGGCCAAGGTATTTATGCGTACGTCACGCTAACCCGCGGCACTGAAGAAACCGAAGAGCTACGACAAGAGCTGCGTCAATGGGTTCGTAAAGAAATTGGTGCGCTGGCAACCCCAGATCTCATCCAATGGGCGACGGGCTTACCTAAGACACGTTCGGGCAAGATCATGCGCCGCTTCCTGCGTAAGATTGCCGCTAACGAAGTGACCAACTTAGGGGATGCATCAACCTTGGCCGATCCAGCTGTGATCGAGACCTTGATTGAATCACGCTTGAATCGTACTGAGTAATATCCGAGTGACGAACAACGTCCACAATGCTTAGTCTATGCCCAATAGGCTAAGCGTAACCTGAACCTCCCTTTTTAAACCTCAGGTTAACAGTGAACCCTGTTGAGAGAGTGTGTGATTGCTCCTTTCTCTAGCTTGCCCCTCCAACCAGGGGCATTTTTTTTACCTGTTATGTTAAGCTTGCAACCTCACTTTTATTCAGCATAGATTTTTTATCAGCGTGTCAGTCAAACTCAGAGACTATCAACAGCAAGCGGTTAATGCCGCCATCGCCCATTTTAGGCAAAGCCAAGCTTCCGCCGTACTCGTATTGCCCACAGGCGCCGGCAAAAGCATAGTGATCGCCGAACTGGCGCGCATCGCCAAAGGCAGGGTTTTAGTACTCACCCACGTGAAAGAATTAGTCGCGCAAAATGCCGAGAAAGTCGGCCTACTCACGGCACAAGCCAGTATCTATGCGGCGGGACTCAATCAAAAAGCCACTGAGGGGAAAACCGTCGTCGCCAGCATTCAATCGGCAGCGCGGGGGTTAATGCAGTTCGATCAGCCGTTCTCGTTAGTTATTATTGATGAATGCCACAGAGTCAACCTAGAAAAAACCAGCCAATATCAGCAAGTGCTCAATCATTTACGCACGAAAAATCCCCAACTAAGATTGCTCGGTCTCACCGCCACACCCTATCGCCTTGGCACTGGCTGGATTTACCAGCAGCACTATCACGGCAAAGTGGGTTCGCCCGAACATGCAGTGTTCGAACATTGTGTGTTCGAGCTGCCCATAAGGCCGCTCATTAAGCAAGGTTACCTCACAGCGCCAACCCTGTTTGATGGCTTAAGTGCCCAGTACGACTTCAGCCAACTTAAAGCAAACGAGAATGGCGAATATGCCGAAGCCGAGGTTAACGATTTACTGGGACATTACGGCCGCGCGACCACAGCGATTGTGAAACAACTCATTGAACTGAGCCAACATAAAAAAGGCATTATCATTTTTGCGGCAACGGTGCGCCACGCCAATGAGATTTTTGGCCTACTCAACCAAGCTCACGCTGCACAAAGTGCCATTATCACAGCACAAACGCACGACAATGAACGTGACGCGACGATTGAACGCTTTAAAGCCCAAGAGCTTAAGTTTTTAGTCAACGTTGCAGTGTTGACGACAGGCTTCGACGCGCCCCATGTGGATTTGATTGCGATTTTGCGCCCTACCGCCTCAGTCAGTCTGTTTCAACAAATGATCGGCCGTGGATTGCGAATCGCTGAAGGCAAAAAAGATTGTCTTATCATCGACTATGCTGCCAATGGTTATGACTTGTATTTCCCCGAGGTCGGCCAAGCGAAACCCAACAGTAAATCGGTACCTGTGCAAGTGCATTGCCCTGTATGCGATTTTGCCAATATATTCTGGGGACTCACGGACGATGATGGCGACATTATCGAACACTTTGGTCGCCGATGTCAGGGCATAGTCGAACAGCAAGGTAAAAAGCTGCAGTGCGACTTTCGATTTAGATCTAAATCTTGCCCTGATTGCGGCGAAGAGAATGATATCGCGGCGCGCATTTGCCAGCACTGCCAATCGACCCTCATCGATCCCGATAAACGCCTACGCCAAGTGCTCAGTCAGCAGCACCATCATTTATTCCGCTGCCAGCATATGGGCCTCATCGACGATAACGGCAATCTGAAAGTGCAGTACCTCGATAGCGACGGTAATGAATTCAATCGCCGCTTTAAATTACAAACACTGGCCCAGTGGCGAGCCCTATATGCCTTATTCATTTTTCCCCATAGCCGTACACCGGGATTAAAACCGAAAAAATACACTAAGGTGACAGAGTTAATCAGCGACGCGGATAAATTCCGCATGCCCGATCTCTTGCTGCTGAAGAAACATAAAAAAGGCTGGGATCTGCTCGAAAGCTATTTTGATTATCAAGGTCGCTATCAAACTGAAAATAAACGCGGCTGACATTATCAATTCACTTAGGCCTATGGTATAAAACGACTAAAGTAATCCTAAGGAGCTATTATGTTCGTTGTTATTTTTGGCCGTCCAGGCTGTCCTTATTGCGTTCGTGCTGTGCAATTATCTGAGCAACTCGTTGAAAAACGTGATGACTTTAAGTTCAGATATGTCGATATCCACGCAGAAGGCATCTCTAAAGCAGATTTAGAAAAAACTGTCGGTAAGCCAGTTGAAACCGTACCGCAGATTTTTGTCGATGAAAAACACGTCGGTGGCTGCACGGATTTCGAACAATATGTTCGCGAAAACAATCTGTTAGATTAAGCGCTACACATATGTGACCCGCTTAATGCAAAAGGAGACCTAAGGTCTCCTTTTTAGTTTTATCGCAAGCAAGTAAGATTAGAGCACATACTTAGCCGAGAACATAATGCGGCTCAAATCACCATCATCGCCATTTTCTTTACTGTTCTTGGCATACATATACTCGACCCCAAAGGTCAGCGGTTTGCTTGGCGAGTAAAGTAAGTTGATATAGCCTGAATAAGCATCCTTATTCACGCCTGAACCGGTTAAAGCCGCATCGTTATCAGCTTGCATGCCTGACAAGGTTACACTGCTGCGCCACTGCTCATTCCACCAATGGCGATAAGACACAAATCCACCGAAAGTACGAATCGACTCAATATCACCGTTGGCATCCAGCACACCCGCATTAATGTAATTGAGTGCCATATAACGACCTAAGCCTTCACCATAGGTGGCCGTGAAGCGAAGATCATCTTTGCCGACCGGAATAATGCCCGCCACACTGGCGCCATATCCTAGGGCTGAGCTATCAATCTGCGTCGCACCTATCTTAGTTTCTAAATTCAACTGACGGGCAATACCCGCAAAAGAGAACGCCGCGCCGCCATCCGTTTTGAGGTTATACCGCGCGATGACATCAGGGATTACCCCGCTACCACTGGTAATGCGGGCACCGCCTTGATTTGGCGTGACTGTGGTTTCAGGATTTTCAATCGCGAATTGGAAATTACCTTGGGTATAGCGCAATAGTGTTTGGCGGGCGAACGGGGTGCCATCGGCAGCACCAACAAAATCGAGATTCTCAGGCAATGCCGCAGCATTTTGGAAGGTGGTCCACGTTTGGCCTACCGTCCAATTGTCATAGGAGACAAATGCATGGCGAATACGAGGCGAGTAGCTGTTGGATGTGCGTTCATTGCCATCGGTGTGGGTCATAAAATCGAGTTCAATAAAGCCAGAAAGTTTATGGCCATCAATATCGGTCGTCGCTTTGAAATTAAAACGTGTTTCGCGAGCTTGAAAATCCACGACTTGATTGCCATTCCCCTCTTTTCCATAAATAGTGCCTGGAACATAAAATTGCCTAGAGAGATCCCCCGAATCCGGGGCACCATTACCATAATCACTGAACATGATGTCAGCTTTGATATAACCGCCAAACTCAATGTCCGTATCTTTTAATGATGCTGCATTGGCCGAACTTGCTAATGCCAACAATATTGCACTACCCATCAAGCTTAGTTTTGCTTGTTTCATTTTTGTCTTTCCCCAGTTGTTATTATTTATCCGCAACCAATATGGACAAATTAACAAGTGAGAAACATTGGCAATAGGTCTATGAGACAAAAGTAGAAAATATCATGATAAATAATATGTTAGGAAAATATTTGAAACGAAATAAGTAAAACTAAGGTATTAAATCTAGGTACTGGAAATTGAAGTTTAACTAGGTAAATTCAGTGGGTAACTTGAGAGAAATAAAGCGGGGTAATAAGTGGTGGGTCGTGAAGGATTCGAACCTTCGACCAATTGGTTAAAAGCCAACTGCTCTACCGACTGAGCTAACGACCCATCTAGGTATTGCGATAAATCTGTTCACTTATTCTGACAT
>Ga0070748_1000022_pt1 | contig 78159 bp, 68 predicted proteins | sample VirMetDEL_Nov_12_FD_77015 | JGI IMG/M metagenome (GOLD analysis project Ga0070748, IMG submission 77015) | Aqueous microbial communities from the Delaware River and Bay under freshwater to marine salinity gradient to study organic matter... | ecosystem: Environmental > Aquatic > Marine > Coastal... | reverse complement strand
CCCGCGCCCGGCTCAGTTAAGCAATAGGACGCTAACATTTGCCCTGTGGTTAACGGCTCAGACCAAGTCTGACGCAGGGTTTCAGTTCCCCAAGTTGTCACCATCCAAGTGGCCATATTGTGAATAGTCACCATGGCCGTGGTCGCGGTGCAGCCCTTGGCGAGTTCTTCAAAAATAATCGAGGCATCGAGGCGCGATAAGCCCATGCCGCCTTCGGATTCTGGCGAATAGAGTGAGCAAAAACCCAGCTCACCGGCTTTTTGGATCACGTCTTTGGGGAAATGATGTTCTTCATCCCACTTAGCCGCGAAAGGCGCTAACTCATCTGCGGCAAATTGGCGCGCAAGATCGGCAAACTGGCGTTGGTCATCGTTGAAATTAAAATCCATTGGGCTCTCCTATGACTCTGTGGTCACTTTCTTATTGAATAAATTGGGCGCCATAAAGACGCCGTGGTTTATCGATTAATCACTGAGCTTCATCACTGAGCTTTGCGTACTAGCTTAGCGTAGATTAATGCTCATGTTTGGCGTAGACGCCACGGCGATATCGGACTCGAACCAGCGGGAAGTGATGGTCTTGGTCTCGGTATAGAAACGCACCGCTTGCTTACCGTAGGCATGTTGATCGCCGTAGAAACTGCCCTTCCAACCGGTAAATGAGAAGAAAGGTAATGGCACAGGAATCGGCACGTTAATCCCCACTTGGCCGACTTCTATTTCGTGCTGATATTTACGAGCAGCCGCACCGCTGGCAGTAAAGATAGAAGTGCCATTACCGTAAGGGCTAGCATTGACTAATTCGATGGCCGCCTCTAATGAGTCAGATTCCATACAGCACAGTACAGGGCCGAAGATTTCTTCCTTATAGATGCTCATCTCTGTGGAGACTTTATTGAACATGGTTGGGCCAATCCAGTTGCCTGACTCATAACCTTCCACGGTAAAGTCGCTGCCATCGAGTAAACACTCAGCGCCTTCATCAATCCCCTGCTTGATAAGCTTCAGCACGCGTGCCTTGGCTGCAAGGCTTATAACAGGGCCGTAACCGGCTTCTTTATCGTCCCATAAACCTGGGCGAACTTTGGCTAAGGCTTCTTTGAGTTCTGGGATCCACTCTTTAGCTGCGCCAACAAACACGGCAACCGAAATCGCCATACAGCGCTGACCCGCCGCGCCCACAGAGGCACCAACTAAGTTATTGATCACTTGCTGTTTGTTCGCATCAGGCATGATGACGCAGTGATTTTTTGCGCCAGCAAAGGCTTGTACGCGTTTTAAATTATCGGTACCAGTTTTATAAATATACTGGCCCACAGCCACAGAACCGACGAAGGAAATGGCTTTAATTGCAGGGTCTGCCAGCAGAATATCCACGGCAGTTTTGTCGCCATGCACTAATTGCAATACGCCCTTAGGTGCGCCCGCTTCAACAAATAGTTCAACAAGGCGCTGCGGCGTCATTGGATCTTGTTCTGAAGGTTTTAAAATGAAGGTGTTACCGCAAGCAATTGCCAGTGGGAACATCCATAACGGGATCATCGCAGGGAAGTTAAATGGCGTAATACCAGCACACACACCCAGTGGTTGGGTGTAGCTGTAAGTGTCGATTGAACGCGCGACGTTCTCGACAGTTTCGCCCATCAATAATGACGCTACGTTACAAGCGTGTTCAGCGACTTCGATACCGCGCCATACATCGCCCTTGGCATCCTCGAAGGTTTTACCGGTTTCCTTTGCAAGAATGGTCGCCAGTTCGTCGTGATGTTCTTTTAGCAGATGTTGATAACGCAACATGACTCGCGCACGTTCAGAGACTGGCACTTCTTTCCAGGTTTTGAAAGCGGCTTTGGCGCTAGCAATGGCAGCGTGAACTTCTTCGCTCGTAGCAGCATTAATCACGGCAATCGGCGAGTTATTCGCGGGATTGGTGACAATAATCTGCGATGTGCCCGTACCTTGGGTAAACTCACCGTCAATGTAATGCTTTACTTGTGTGGTCATGTTGCAATCCTTTCCTTGTAGAGTGATGGGCTGGCGGTGCGATATTATGATTATCCTCAAGGGAAGTGATTGCCCTTGCCAGCCCCGTCTTGTTGATTTAACTAAAACCTGATTTGACAAAAACCTTTGCGATTAAACCTCAATCGCCATCGCTGTCGCTTCACCACCGCCGATACACAGCGAGGCAACACCGCGCTTAAGACCGCGGGCTTTTAATGCATAAATTAAGGTCACCAGCAAACGTGAACCAGAGCAGCCAATCGGATGACCTAAGGCACAGGCGCCGCCATTAACGTTAACCTTAGCGATATCTAAACCCAGTTCAGACACGGCAAGCATAGTCACCATAGCGAAGGCTTCGTTGATTTCGAATAAATCCACCTCGTCCGTTGACCAACCGACATTGGCCAGCAATTTCGCCATAGCGCCAACCGGTGCAGTGGTGAACAATGAAGGCTCTTGGGCGTGAGTCGTGTGGCCTTTAATAGTCGCTAATACAGTTAAGCCTAAACGGTCAGCTTCGCCGCGCGAGGTCAACATTAATGCCGCTGCGCCATCGGAAATAGAGCTAGAGTTTGCCGCTGTGATAGTGCCATCTTTGCTAAAGGCTGGGCGCAGCGTAGGAATTTTTTCAGGGCGGGCATTACCGGGTTGCTCGTCGGTATCGATAGTCACATCACCGCGACGATCACTGACTGTGACGGGGGTGATTTCGGTTTTAAAGGCACCCGAGTTAATCGCGGCATTGGCTTTTTCGAGCGAGCTTAAGGCAAAAGCATCCATCTGCTCGCGGGTGATACCAAATTCATCGGCCGTTTTCTGGGCAAACGTCCCCATAGCACCGCCCGTGTAGGCATCTTCAAGACCGTCTAAAAACATGTGGTCTAACACTTTGCCATGGCCCATGCGCATGCCGCCGCGGGCTTTATCGAGTAAATACGGCGCTTGGCTCATGCTTTCCATGCCGCCTGCGATCACCACTTTTGCACTGCCCGCTTTAATCAAATCGTGGGCTAACATTACCGTCTTCATGCCTGAGCCACAGACCTTGTTCACTGTGGTCGCACCAACGGATAAGGGTAATCCCGCACCCAAAGTTGCCTGACGTGCTGGCGCTTGACCTAAGCCTGCGGGTAATACGCAGCCCATCAAGACTTCATCGACATGCTCACCCGCCAATTGTGTTTCCGCTAACAAGCCTTTAATGGCCGTCGCGGCTAACATGGGTGATGCTACGGATGATAAGTTGCCTTGAAACCCGCCCATTGGGGTGCGTTTAGCAGCAACGATAACGATATCTTGATTTAACTGTTCAGTACTCATGAAGGCTCCAACCTAAATTGACCACGAAGCCTAGTACCAGCCTCGGGACGTTTAATAAAATCGACAATAAAACCACTCTGACGTTTACGCGAACGTAAAGCAAGTATCTAATAGTCTAATGTGCAGATTTTATCGAGGGAAAATGTCAGTAAGGATTTACAGTAAAATGGGATGAAGAACAACAAGGGGCTGTATCGCTGAGCAGGTAAGAGTGGTGACTGAGATATAAAGGCATGCGCAATCCTAGCGAATCCATTGAAGTAAAAAGTGGATGTTGGCTCAACATAAACGACAGAATCTATCCAGCTCATGCGCTTTTATTGCACTGAGCCAACCTTGCTAAGTTAATTTAATATCAGTGAGTGATATCTAGGGCGTGTTGTCACTTAACGTCCTAGCAGCGAATGATTTATGCTCGCCATCAAGAAAAGGACGAATGAGCTTGACGACCAAACCCGTTCAGTGGACAGACCTGTTATAACATCGACATAAGGATTTGGTTGTTATCTATAAAATCGCTATGCTCAACTACACAGTTAGCATGTTATTGACCCGCTTACATAAATCCATAGTGTGCAAAGTGGGATACCTTAACTGGGTACTGAAATTTAAGAATAAAAATTCAAGCTATTGTTCCTATTTAATAATGCCAAATTATCTAACCATAAACATCCCAACCAGATAACCCTAAATAAAAGTAGGAAGGAAAGACATGCTAAATCAGATGACGCTTAAGACCCAGTTTATCGGGGTCATCGCTATTCCCTGTATTGCTCTTATCTTAATCAGCTTAACGGCCCTTCAAGGCTTATCTGGTATGCAAGATCAAACTAAAACACTCGCCGAAAATACCAGCGCGCCATTAAGGTCGATGGCGGAAGTTGCGTCCCGTATTCCTCGGATGCGAGTGGGCATTGATATTATTATCTTGCAAGAAATACCGACGATGAAGGATCAAAAAGGCGTATTAACCCGAGTAACAGAAACCCGTGCTGAGGATATTCCAGAAATGGATGCGGCATTAAAAGCTGCCCGTGACGCTCAGGTAAACCCCATTACCCGTGCCGAAGTACAAAAGTTGATCGACCTCTTTGATAAAGTCAAAAGTGACGAACTCGCGCCTATGCTGACAGCGATGGAAAAGGGAGAAGTGGCAAAATCGCAAGAAATCTATCGTAACCAATTCGCAGCTAGCTACAACATAATGAGAAAGAGTACCGATGCCATTCTTGACTCATTGCTACAACAAGGCAACGCCAGCTTCGTTGACAGTCAAAAAAACTACCAAGAAACACGCATGGAAATGTTTGTTGTTTTAACCATCGCTTTGATTATTTCAATATTTCTAGGTTTTATTATGCTGCGTCGTCTACGACTTCGCGTGGCGAAGTTACAACAGCATATTTCTTCTGCCAGTGACAAACTTGATTTGCATAATATGATCGAGTTAAAAGGCCAAGACGAACTCAGTGATATTGCTCTGCACTTTAATCAGTTTGTGCTGAAGATACGTAATGCGATTGAAGCCGTAGCTGACAACTCACGCCAACTCGCCCATACGGCAAACGATGTCGCCAGCAAAGCCCAAGCAACACATAGAAATTGTATTAACGAGCGCGATCGCACCACGCAAATCGCAACGGCAATCCATGAGATGGGCACCACAGTGGACAATATTGCTGGCAACGCAACCCAAGCCGCTAATGCCGCCAAGGAAGCGGATAATCAAGCGCATAATGGCGCGAGTGTGGTCGCCAAAGCTCGCCAGGGTGTCAGCTCATTATCCATTGAAATTCAGCACATCAGCACTGACATTACTTCGCTCGCGACGCAAACCAATTCTATCGGCAGTATTTTGGACACCATACGCAGCATTTCAGAACAAACTAACTTGCTGGCACTCAACGCAGCCATTGAAGCCGCACGTGCTGGCGAGACAGGTCGAGGGTTTGCCGTCGTCGCCGACGAAGTCCGAAACCTTGCCAGTCGTTCAGCGTCATCGACAGATGAAATTCAAACAATGATTAACAAGCTGCAGGATCAATCGTCCAAAACAGTCACCGCCATCAAGCGGGGGCACGAACAAAGCGGTATGGTCGTCAAGCAGGCAGATGATGCCAATGACTCGTTAACCCTGATTACTTCGCATATTAGCCAAATCAGCGACATGAACATTCAAGTAGCCACCGCAACAGAAGAGCAGTCTATGGTGGTAGCGGAGATAAGCCGCAATGTTGAAGAAATTAATCAGTTAACGACTGAAACATCGGAGATTGCCGACGAGTTAACGGCATCCAGTGCAAACTTACAAAAACTATCGGTTCACTTAGATAAATTAGTGACCCAATTTAAGTTATAAGCGGTAAAAGTCATCATATACCGCAGGACGCTTAGTGCATTCAATCAACGTAATGCTTCAAAAACATAGTGACTTAAAAAAACAGTTACTTAAAAACACAGTGCTTTAAAACAGTGCCTTAAATCAATATGGCACTGAAGCACTAAACGCTATCTTGACAGGAACTTACAGAAATAACTGCGTGAATTAACGCGACTCCCACGGTGTCATCGCCGTCATATCGCTTAAATCGTAGGGCGTTAACTGATAGACGTAGTAGTTAAGCCAATTACTGACCAGCAGGCTACCGTGGCTGTGCCAGCGGGCAATGGCGTCGGCTTTAGGGTCATCATTGCGATAGTAATTTTGTGGCACATTTGGATTTAAGCCCTGGGCTAAATCCCTGCGATATTCATCATTTAAGGTCGATTTTTGATATTCAGGATGGCCCATCACAAACAAGTTACGATTATTGCGGCTAAGGACCAGATAAGCGCCTGCCTCATCGGATTCGGCGAGCACTTGCAACTGCGGGTGTAGTCTAATTTCTTCCACATCCATCTCGGCAAAACGCGAATGGGGTGCAAAGAACTCATCATCAAAACCACGCAGCAGTGGGAAATGCTGAGAAGTACGGCGATGCACGAATACGCCAGAACGCTTCCGTTGCAATATTTTTCGATTTAAACCATAGAGGTGATACAAGCCCGCATGGGCCGCCCAGCATAAAAACAACACTGAGGTGACATGCTCTTGCGACCAATCGATGATTTCACGGATATGATCCCAATAAACCACATCTTCAAAATCAATTTGCCCAAGCGGCGCACCTGTGATGATAAGGCCGTCGTAATTTTTATGGCGCACGGCTTCAAAGTCACGGTAGAAAGTATTCATGTGATCGATGGAAGTATGCTTGGATTCTTTGTCGTGAATGCGCAATAAATCCACATCGACTTGTAAAGGCGTGTTGCCCAGTAATCGCAGTAACTGGGTTTCCGTCTCGATTTTGTTCGGCATCAAGTTCAAAATCAGCACCTTCATCGGCCTGATATCTTGATTCGCCGCCCGCGTCTCGGACATAACGAAAATATTTTCTGACTCTAACACTTCTGCTGCGGGCAGATGATCTGGAATTCTAACCGGCATACCGCGCCTCTTCTGTTCGTAAATACCAACGGATTCGGCGCGTATGTCAGCTCACTTCTGAGCGGGCTAACTAGCCACCGACTTTCTCTAGCAGTATCGTCATTGGCTCAGTCGAATTGAGGTCAATGTGATAGGCTTGAGTATTAATAAACAATAACTTATCACCGAGCATTATCCGTGCACCTATGGCATAAGTGTGCCCGGGTTGGAACTGATCGCTGCCAATCGCAAAACTGAATGGCGTTGGTGTTGCTGCACCTTGTTGTACGCGCTCCGCCATCACTATGGCTGGCACATCCATTTTTGATACATCGAGCAGTTGCACTACAACCTTAGCCTCGGCGGGCAGAGCAATCCGTTCGCGATACAAGGTCTCGCCTTTTATCTCCACGATAGCATTGGGTGTCGCACAACCCGATAACACACCCATTAGCGCCATTAATGCTAAAGCGGTTAATCTCAACGCGCTTAAACGCAACCATTTGTTCATTTTGTTTCTCCTAATCATACATAAAGACTTCTAGATGTCCATACGCCCAAGCTATAAATCTTGTCTTGGCGAACATATCTTCCTATCATAAGCCACCATTTCGTTGCCGAAAAACCTATGACCCAAGCAACTGCAATCATTGTGGGAGCTAGCTCACAATTAAGTCGTGAAATTGCAAAGCAATTGGCAGATCAACAGGTTGAATTAGTCTTATTCGCCCAAGATCCAGAATCACTCCGCGATTTTGCCTTATCCTTGCCAACAAAAGTACAAGTATTTGCACTTCAAATTGAACAGCCTCAAGCCATTATCACTCAACTTGAATCCGTCTGGCAGAGTCTTGGCGGTGCGCACTTAGTCTTAGTCAATACAGGCCTCAATAGTTATGATCCTGAGCTGCCTTGGCTGCCAGAGCAAGACATTATCGATGTCAATGTGCGAGGTTTTGCCGCTATCTGCAATACGGCATTTAGACTATTTCGCGAGCAAGGTTATGGACAACTGGCGGCAATAAACTCTATCGCAGGTTTGCGCGGTGGCCCAAGTGTGGCCTATCACGCCTCAAAAGCCTTTGGGCAGAATTACCTTGAGGGCTTATGTATGCACGCCCAGCGCCTCAAGTTACCCATTACGATTACCGATATCCAGCTCGGTTTACTCGATAAAGCCGCCATGCAGCAAAGTGCGATGTGGTTGGCACCATTGCCACAAGTCGCAGCACAGATCATCAAAGCAATGAAGCAAGGTAAACGCCGTGTCTATGTGACTAAACGCTGGCGCCTCGTCGCTTGGCTTACTGTGTTATTACCCGAATTTATCTATAACACTCGTCACTGGAAGGCTAAAAAGCCAAAGCGCTAAGTCGGCTTAACCTGAGTGGAACATGCGCGATAAAAGTGCAGAAACGAAAAAGGAGCCTAAGGCTCCTTTTTTACGCTTATCTGATCCGTAGATTAGAAAGTGTAACCTACGCTGACCATATAAACCCATGGGTCAATATCGGTACCAATAACCACAGTGTCACCCGATAATTTAAACTTCACATCGCTGCTAATTTGCGCGTACCACACAGAAGCGTTCACTAACCAGTTTTTGTTAACCTGATAGTCAACACCCGCTTGTGCCGCTAAGCCCCAAGACGTGGTCATGCTTAAGTCAGTTAACGCACCACCTAAATCATTGGTGAATTCATTATCATAAAAGTTAGTGTAATTCACACCGATGCCAATGTAAGGGCGAACCACTGATTGAGAATTACCGAAATAGTACTGCGCCACTAAAGTTGGCGGCAGTTGCTTAGTTTCAGCAATTTTACCTACGCCAGCCAAAGAAACATCGTGGCTAAAAGGCGTTGCTGCTAATAACTCTACCCCAAAGTTATCAGTCAACATATAACCGAAGTTCAAACCAAGTTGAGTATTGTTACTCACTTTGAACTCACCAAAAGTTGCAACTGGGTCGCTTGATTCGTTTGGCGCAACAACGATAGCACCCGCACGAACGATAATGTCACCTGCTTGGTGAGCCGATACAGAAGCAGAAAAACCAGCAGCTAAAAGGGTGGCAGCGATCAGTGTAGAAACAGTATTTTTGTTCATCATCATACTCCATATGTACAACATAGGTTTTTGTTTTAAATTACATCCTTAACAATTGACGCCTACACTGCCAGAGAAGCGCGGCTGATTTATTGATCCAAATCAAAGTGAATGGCCAATACTCATTTCTAGGTACAGCCTATGGGAGCTAAATCACGAAATTCAAACATTTATCGACAGTACACCTTTGTTTTCTGTGAGCTCAGTTCTTTATTAGTCATCACTAATGACTACAGCAAGAGGTAGAGACCATTAGCGAAACCAACATTTGAATAACAATAAAAAGCACTTAGCTGAGGGTGATTTGGCCATTAAGTTCAAATTAATCAGACTAGATGAGGAAGAATAGAAGCAGAAAATGGCCGAATCCAAACGGCTTAAGGATGATACCCATACTGTTAGCGGTCTAAATTAGTGAGTAACTATATTGAGTCGCTATATTGAGTCGCTATATTGAGTCACTATATTGAGTCGCTAAATAACATGGGACGAATTGAGTCAGATGCTTGAGTCGGTTTAGGAGTGAATGAGAGATATAAAGTGGGTGAGTGAGAAAATCAGCTTGTGCGGCAACATTCAAGCAAAGGATACCGAGTAAGCCAACCCTTAGTCGCGACTCTGTGATCAAACACGGATAATGATCGCTTTGGATTGGCGCTCAGTTTGAGTGCAAACAAGGAGTTCAGCCCAAAGGGAGCCACCAGCTCAATATCATAAGACGCGGGATGATTTATCATCCCAACACAAGTCTGAGTATCAGATTCTGTAACGACAGCTTGATAGCTTATCCCGATTGCGGTTTCAAGCTCTGGCCAATGGGCCATCGCATCAACACAAGATGAGTAAGCCATGTCTTGATTTCGAACATGCATGCGCGCCTGATTCTTCACCGACCAAGGTAACTCAGGGGCAAGCTGATTAAGATAGGTTTCAATTGCCAGATCCCGCTCGGGACTGATATCTAACGGGCAAAAATAGATCAGATCGATATCGTTCAGTGGACTCAACTCAAATCCGTGCAAGCGATCCCAGACTAAATTACGGACAAATCCCGCCGCAAGGTACCACTGCGGCATTGAGTGTACTTTGGCGCATTGGATCGCAAGTTCAAGCGCCCTCACCCGCTCGCAATCCTGAGCGATCCATTCGAGTAATCGATGCTTTAGCTCTGCTTCACACATAGCATCATCCATAACATTATTCATAGCACCATTCAGAACATGACTCATACATTACTCATAACAGTATCGTTCGCTTCAATGTCAGATAACACCACGGGAATGACATTCGACTTACTCCACTTCGCCATCGGTTTCTGGGCACTTTACGACCTCATGACAGAGTAGATAAACGAGACTATAAATAGGTGCCATTACCGCAAAACAAATCCAAAACCCATAGACATCTTTGTCTAGCAGATTAACGCTAACAGTAAAGATGGGCATGAACAGTAGCATCCATTTAATTACATTGAGTTTGTACCGTATTGGCTGTTCACAGTGGCAGCAGCGTCCTTCCTTAATCGGCACATCCTTAGCGCCGAGTTTACCTTTGCAATACGGACATTTTTTACTGAAAAGCATTAAAACCCCATCACTAAGATAAGACTTGCAAAGCAAGCCTCATGATCCATTCTTTACTATTTGTAAACGCTTCATCAGTACGATTCGTTACACCGCATCCGCTTGACGCTCTGGGGCCGCATCGGCAAAGGCTTCAAGCTGATTACATTCAGCCCACACGCGCATGATATTAGGATAAGGCGTTAAATCCACATTAAAACGCTGGGCGTTATACACCTGCGGCACTAAACACAAGTCGGCTAATGTCACTGTATCTCCAAAGCAATAACGACCACTGTGCCTAATCAACAATGTTTCTAAGGCTGCAAAACCACTCGCAACCCAGTGGTGATACCAAGTATTTTTAGCCGCTTCATCGACCCCTAAGGTTTGGGTTAAATACTGTAATACCCGCAAGTTGTTTAATGGATGAATTTCACAGGCTACCGTGAGCGCCATGGCGCGCACATGGGCACGTTCAAGAGCCGATGCAGGCAATAATGGGGTTTGTGGATGTATTTCATCGAGATATTCAATAATGGCTAAGGATTGCGACAAAGCATCCATATCTAACTCATCCAACGTTAAGGTTGGCACTAACTCGAGCGGATTTAGTGCAGTATAAGCCGCTTTATGCTGCTCGCCGCCATCACGTACAAGATGCACTGACAACTGCTCGGCTGAAATCCCCTTAAGATTGAGGGCGATGCGAACTCGGTACGCCGCGCTTGAGCGCCAATAACCATAAAGTTTCATATTTTCATATCCTTATAAAAGTCAGTATAAAAACGGGGCAATTAAGCCCCGTTAGTTTGAGTCGATGTCGCCCTTTAAGGGAAACTTTAGGCTTTGTATTCAACCACTTTTTGATCGATAGAACCGAAAATCGTTACGTCGTTGTCATCGAGCATTTCGATGCGCACAGTGTCGCCAAAACGCATAAATGGCGTAGTGGCTTTGCCTTCAGCAATCACTTCTAGCATACGTTTTTCCGCTAAACAGCTAGAGCCTGCGCTACGGTCATAGTTAGAAATAGTACCTGAGCCAATAATCGCGCCTGCACCCAATGGACGAGTTTTCGCAACATGCGAAACTAACTGGCTGAAATTAAATGTCATATCGACGCCGGCATTCGGACGGCCAAATAACTCACCGTTTAAATGGGTGATCAGCGGTAAATGCACTTTAGAATCTTCCCAACGTGCGCCCAGTTCATCCGGCGTCACTGCCACAGGTGAAAAACTGCTCGATGGCTTAGATTGGAAGAAACCAAAGCCTTTTGCCAACTCACCAGGGATTAAGTTACGCAGTGACACATCGTTCACTAACATCAACAATTTAATATGCTTAGCCGCATTGTCGCTGCTCACGCCCATAGGCACATCATCGGTAATGACTGCGATTTCAGATTCGAAATCGATACCCCAGTCTTCACTCGCCAGTGGAATATCGGCTTTAGGGGCAATAAAACTGTCTGAACCACCTTGATAGAACAGCGGATCTGTCCAGAAGGTTTCAGGCATTTCTGCGCCGCGAGCCTTACGGACTAGCTCAACGTGATTCACATAAGCGCTGCCATCGGCCCATTGGTAGGCACGCGGTAGTGGCGACAAGCACTTAGCTTCGTCAAACGCTTGGGCGTTATCTAACATGCCTTCATTTAACGCGTCGTACAATTCTTGCAATTGCGGTTTCAGTAAATCCCAACCGTCGAGTAATTGCTGCATAGTGTGGGCAATGGCAGGAACGGCAACCGTTTTAGTGAGATCGCGGCTAACTAACATCAACTGACCATCGCGGCGACCATTGTTATAACTTGCAAGTTTCATATTGGCTCCAGTGCTTCTAAGGCTAGGCGTACAATTTTATTGTGCTGGAAAACGCGCGGCGTCATTCAGCTTATATTCGGCGATTTTAATCGGACTCTTTGACTCATTAAGGGCGCACACGTTACGCACTCCGCGCCAACAGAGGCACGCCCTTTTGCTTGCTTTAACGTATTTGTTGCGCGTAGAAATACCCGAAGCTGACGCAGATTCCTATAGCGTGACCCAAATCACATTTGGGTCAATTATTTCACATTTCGTAAACTAATCATTACGTTTATAACCTAGTTGCCGCTTATCAATATCTCGGTAAGCAATATGCCTGAAAAGTCGGCAACTAAGTGGAACGATACTGTTACATCCATTGCGTCAAGCCAGCAAGACTCAGCCTAACGACGTTTGGCTATCTTGTACTCACGCAGCTTATTGGCAATGGCAGTGTGCGACACCCCGAGCTTTTTCGCTAACTGTCGAGTGCTCGGATAGGCAGGATATAATCGGCGCAATAGACTCGCCTCAAACTGCTTCATTGCATCGTCGAGATTGCCTTCAAACTCATTGTCAAAGTAACCAAAACCTTCGGCGTAGGACGGCAGTTTTAATTGTTCTACCGTCAACTCAGCCGAACCATCCCACATAGACACTGCCCTAAATACCGCGTTCTTTAATTGGCGTACGTTACCTGGCCAAGCGTAGGTGAGCAAATGATCGCGGCACTGGGCCGAAATCCGCCGCACTGGGCTAGACAACTGTTGGCTGTAATGTTCGAGGAACATTTCCGTCAGTGGAATGATATCGACTTTACGCTCGCGCAGTGACGGTATGTGATAACTCAGCACATGGATGCGATAGTACAAATCTTCCCTAAACTCACCAGTTTGGCACAGTTCGGCTAAATTTTTCTGGGTTGAGCAAATGATCCGCACATCGGCACGGACTTCCTCATCGCCGCCTATGCGTCTAAAGGTGCCATCTTGCAATAGACGAAGCAGCTTAACTTGGGCGGCCTTAGACATCTCAGCCACTTCATCGAGAAATACTGTGCCGCCCTTGGCTTCTTCAAAGAAACCCCGTTTAACGACTTTGCCCTGACTGACATAACCGAATAGTTCTTCTTCGGCGGCGCTGTCGGGCAGAGCGGCGCAGTTGATGGCGATAAAGGGTTTCTCACGGCGCATACTGGCATCGTGGCTGGCTCTGGCCATTAATTCTTTGCCAGTACCCGTTTCACCTGTGATCAATAAAGGCGCATCGAGCTGGGCCATACGCCTCGCTTGCTTTAGCACTTCCTTCATTTTGTCACTGCTGGCTAATACATTTTCAAAGCCAGTGGTTTGGTTCTGCAGCGCGTTAAACTGTTTTCCAACCCGCGCGGGGGATTTTAGCGACACCACAGCGCCAACCAAGATGGTTTTTTCATCTTCATCGGGCAGGTAAATCGGCAGCATTTCGGCTAGATATTCGTTTGGACCAATTTGTACCCTCGCCGCTTGCGGTAAGACTTGGCTTTCACTCAACCATCGGCTGAAATTAAAACCTTGCACCCAATGATTGAGCGACTCTTCGAGCACTTCGTGCTCACCCATACCGATATTGAGCAAGGCGGACTCGTTAACGATACGGATACGCGCTTTAGCATCGATGGAGAAAACGGAGTCGGGTAAGGTTTTAAGCAGGGTTTTAAGGGCGTAATGTTCTTGCTCTGAGGGCATAAACGACACAGTACGCACATCATGGACACTTTCCACTTTGCGGATCTGCGGCATCAAGGCACTTAAGGTTTCAAAACTGATTTCGGCAAATTGTAAGTACAGGAATCCTTGGTTACTGGCATCAATGGCAATTAAATTAATACCATAACGCTCTAACACGACTAAGATATCTTTGGCTAAACCAACACGATCCTGACAGCTGACTTCCAAGCGCATAATGACTGATATTCCCTTTTTTGATTCGAATTTTGGGGATAAACCGTGCAGAGCTATTTTTCGCCTTGAGCTTTACAACAAAAATGACGCTTGCTAGGCAAGTCGTTACCTTAACGAAAACGTCAGCGATGAGGGGAAATAGCAGAGCCCGTATACGTTAGAAGGTTAAACAGAAAGTGGCAAGCCTAGTTTACAGTTGAATTGTAACAGGAAGAAAAAATCAGCATCGAAAAATAGATTAAGATGCTGATTAAATTGATGAATTAACTAAACTAATAACTGGTCTGTCTTGGCGGCCATGATGAAGTCATTCTTATGTAGGCCCTTAATAGAGTGTGACCACCAAGTGACGGTTACTTTGCCCCATTCAGTGAAAATGCCTGGATGATGGAATTCTTCTTCCGCTAAATCCGCCAGCTTATTCGTGAATGCCATCGCCAGTTTAAAGTTTTTAAACTTGTAGACACGCTCAAGCTGCATTACGCCGTCACGCACTTGCACGCCCCAGTCGGGGATCATACGAATAAGTTCGGCCAATTCTTCATCGGTCACTTTAGGTGCGTCGGCTTGGCACGCTTCACATTTCATATTCGATAACGCTGTCATACATACTCCTCTTGGCAACATTGATAGGGATATTCAGTTGCACTTTACTCATTTTCTATTAATAACTTAAATCACATCACTCAATCAGATGGCTAAATTTAGATGCCAGCTAAATAACGAGTCAACTCATCAATCTAATCGAGGCTAACTCGCCTTGGCTTTTGGCGGAAATTTAGGGGCAAATAAACCTAACTGACGCGCCTTAGTGACATAAGCCATGATGTCCATCTTGGCAATTTCATCCAGCATATCAATGTGCTCAATCACATAATAAATCGGCTGCATAATGTCGATCCTATATGGGGTGCGCAGCACATCCAACAAATCAAAGGGTTGACGCTCTGGCACATCACTTTCCATCGCATACAAGGTTTCCCCGGGAGAGCTTAAAATGCCGCCGCCATAGATACATAAGGGACCATTTTTAGGTTGCAGTATGCCAAACTCAACCGTAAACCAGTACAAACGCGCTAAAAATACCCTTTCCTCTTTGCAGGCATGTAAGCCTAACTGGCCATACATATGAGAGAAATTGGCAAATGAAGGATTGGTGAGCAAAGGGCAGTGGCCAAAAATCTCGTGGAAGATATCTGGCTCTTGCAAGTAATCAAACTCTTCCTTGCGGCGAATAAAGGTGGCCACAGGAAACTCTTTATTTGCCAGCAGTTCAAAAAAACGGCCGAAGGAAATCAACGCAGGTACCGCCGCCGTTTTCCAGCCAGTGGTCGCTTGTAATACCGCATCAATTTCGGCAAGTTGCGGAATGCGATCCTTTGGCATACCCAAGGCATCGAGCCCTTGCAGATATTCCTTGCAGGCACGACCGGGGAGATTAACGGCTTGACGGGCGTAAAGCTGACGCCAAATATCGTGCTCTTCTTGCGGGTAATGGATAAACCCAGTGTCATCGGCTCTGTGAGCGATGTACTCTGTTGCTTTCGTCATAATCTTCACTTGGTGGCTAACACTCATGACTCCATAGTGGTCTAAGGCTTTAAATTTGTTAACTCACTCACACTTTATTCTTGTGCCGCCACTGTGACGTAAACGTAAAGCAAATATTACAAGGTCATTAAAATTACCCTATTGGAACACGCCATGAATGCTGGATTAGATCCACTGTGCTACCTTTGCTAAAACTTACGTAGAGTTTGCCGTTAAAATGCTTAAATATCCGAAGTTTTCAGCGTTTGTAAATAGCTTTTCTGTGCAGGTCATTTACAATATTGGCCATTAACCGCATCTCCTTGACCTAAAAGGTTCGCAATGAAACAACATCAAATTCGTAAAGCCGTTATTCCTGTCGCAGGCCTAGGCACTCGTATGCTTCCAGCGACCAAAGCGATTCCAAAGGAAATGTTACCGGTTGTCGATAAACCATTGATCCAATACGTGGTCAGTGAAGCTATCGCTGCTGGGATCAAAGAAATTGTCCTAGTGACCCACGCCAGTAAAAACTCTATCGAAAACCACTTCGATACCAGTTTCGAATTAGAAGCCCAACTCGAGCGCCGCGTTAAACGTCAGTTACTCGAAGCCGTACAATCTATCTGTCCTAAAGACGTGACAGTGATCAGCGTGCGTCAATCTCAGGCGAAAGGATTAGGCCACGCCATTTTGTGCGCGAAATCTGTCGTCGGCGATGCACCATTTGCAGTATTGCTGCCGGATGTGATCATCGATGAAGCCAGCTGTGATCTGCGTCGCGATAACTTAGCCGCTATGGTTGCGCTGTTTGATGAAACCCAAGTGGGTCAAATCATGGTTGAAGGCGTGCCACACAATGTCGTTAACCAATATGGTATTGCTGATGTGAATGGCCATGATTTACAACCTGGAGAGTCAGAACCATTAGTCGAACTGGTTGAGAAGCCAGCCGTGGATGAAGCACCATCTAACTTAGCCGTTGTAGGCCGTTATGTGTTACCTGCCAGCATTTGGCCGTTACTGGCTAAAACCCCTGCAGGCGCGGGCGATGAAATTCAATTAACCGATGCAATCGCTATGTTAATGAAACAAGAAACCGTAAATGCTTACTACATGGAAGGTAAGAGTCACGACTGTGGTAACAAACAAGGGTATATGCGCGCGAACGTTGAATACGCACTGCGCCACAGCGAAATCGGTGAAGATTTTGCACAATATTTAAAAACCGTTGTAAAAGGGATGAAATAATGACGATTTTAGTGACCGGTGGTGCTGGCTATATTGGCACTCACACTGTGGTAGAACTGCTCAATGCAGGCAGCGATGTGATTGTGTTAGACAACTTGTCTAATTCGAGCATAGAAGCCTTAAACCGAGTCGAGCGGATCACAGGTAAATCGGTCACTTTCTATCAGGGCGATATTCTTAATAAAGCCTTATTACAAAAAGTGTTTAACGATCATGCTATTGATTCCGTTATTCACTTTGCGGGATTAAAAGCAGTGGGTGAATCCGTCGCTAAACCCCTTAAGTATTATGAGAATAACGTCACAGGAACTCTTATCCTCTGCCAAGTTATGGCGGAGTTTAAGGTGAAAAATCTCGTTTTCAGCTCATCGGCTACTGTGTATGGCGATCCAGCCAGTTTACCTATCACCGAAGACTTCCCCACTGGGGCGACCAATCCCTATGGCCAATCTAAATTGATGGTTGAACATATACTGGCAGATGTACACAATGCCGATCCGAGCTGGAATATCGCTCGTCTGCGTTATTTTAATCCGGTTGGCGCCCATGCCAGTGGCTTAATCGGCGAAGATCCTAATGATATCCCTAACAACTTAATGCCCTTTATTGCGCAGGTTGCCGTGGGTAAACGTGCCGCCTTAAGTGTGTTTGGTGATGATTATCCGACTCATGATGGAACTGGCGTGCGTGACTATATCCATGTGGTGGATTTAGCCAATGGCCATTTAAAAGCACTGGCAAAATTGGCCACTAAACCAGGTCTGGTCACCTATAACTTAGGCACAGGCCAAGGATATAGTGTTTTGGACATGGTTCATGCCTTTGAAAAAGCCTGTGGTAACACCATTGCCTACCAAATTGCGCCACGTCGTCCGGGTGATATTGCTGCCTGCTACGCCGATCCCACCCACGCAAGGGAAGATCTTGGCTGGCAAGCAACACATACGCTAGAAGATATGGCCAACAGTAGCTGGCATTGGCAATCAACCAATCCCAATGGTTACAACGGCTAACAAATTGAATGGCTTGTGGAAATATCCCAAGCCATTTTTCTTTATCACTGTGAATACACCCATCACTTTAAATAACCAACCGTTCGAGGAGCAACATGACTCAAAGTATTAATCACAGTCGTCGTAACCTCTTTCGCCGTCGTAAAGATAATGCCTTAAGGCCACCTTGGGTGCGCGATGATATCGAGTTCACCGATGTGTGCACGCGCTGTTCAGCCTGTATTGAGGTGTGTGAAACGCAGATCATCATCAAAGGCGATGGTGGATTTCCTGAAGTGTCCTTTAAGGACAATGAGTGTACTTTTTGTACGCTGTGCGCTAAGGCTTGCCCTGAGAATATCTTCGATTTAGCCCAAATACCTTGGTCGTATCAAGCCCATATTCAAGAAAGCTGTTTAACCTTTCAAGGGATCTGGTGTCAAAGTTGTAAGGATGCCTGTGAGCCTAGAGCCATCAGTTTTGAGTTCAATATTGGTCAAGCTCCACGTCCGCAAATAGACCTTGAACTTTGTACCGGATGCGGCGCCTGTGTGGCTCCCTGCCCTAGCAAGGCTATTGAAATAACCCGACCGACTTAATGCAGCAAAGCCATCACATTAACCCATACAGAGCTGTGCATATCATCGATTTTACGCTAGTATCGCGCCTCTATTGAACTCTGTTAATCCCTTCTCGAATTAAGTTAATTTATGATGATGTTTGTAAAAAAACTGTTCTTCCCCCCTAAAAAAAGTCCCTCTTTTAGTTTTATTTCTCGAGGCACTAAACTCACGGGGAATATTGAATTAACGGGCGATGTGCTTGTTGGCGGTGATATCCAAGGTCAACTGCTTTCTGAGGCTAATATCACTATAGAACAGGGCGGTACGATTCAAGGTGAAGTCAAGTGCCATGAGTTTATCGTGGGCGGACACTTCAAAGGCAGACTCATTTGTGAACGCTTAGTGATCCAGCATAATGGTGTTGTCGATGGCGAAGTGGCGAGCACTTCAATGCAAATTTTTGAGGGCGGCCAGTTTATTGGCATGCGGATTAAAGAAGATGCGCCAACCATTTATTCCCATGCAATTGGCCACACACCTGTAACAGCCAATGGTAACTTATCGCACGTACAAAACGATGTTATAGAATCTCGCTAAAACGGCGAATAAATGACACTCGCAAGCTCACCCACTTAGGCGAGCTTGTATTTTTAACGCATTATTTACTCGATTTTTTTAATACCCCGACTCAAAACACTTACCAGCCAAATAACTGCCTGCGAAGTAGCACTCTTTACAATAGTTAAATAATTGTTATTTTGCCGAGAGTGATCACAGTTAATCCGCACGACTGCTGTTAATCTCACGGCTAATAGCGATGTTAGGGGAATAGCAAGGAGCAGAGTCAGGGCCACAAAATGCCCCTAATAACCCCGCAAAAATAGTTAAGACTCATATAGGGCAACATACAAAATGAGCAACGTATTACTCAAACAAATCTGTGAACTCGATGTTTTTACCTTACTGGTATTTAAAAGTATTTTCGACACTGGGCACGCGAATAGTGCCGCCAAAGCGTTGGATGTTTCTGCACCGAAAATCAGCCGTTGTCTCAACGCATTACGCCTGACCTTTAACGATGAACTCTTCTATCGCCGACAACAGGGGCTAAAACCCACTCCTTTAGCAGAAAGCCTGTATGTGGCGATTTGCCAGTTTACTGAATCAGTTTACCACCTCGAACAATCTGCAACTCAGATACAAAATGCAGCCATCAATGCCGATTTACCGCTACATATCGCCGCCTGTAATGGACTATTGAGCTTTTTAGCGCCGCAATTAAGCACGCCTGAAGTAGCCCAAGCATTAGGACAAATACGTTTACATAAATGGCAGGAAAATAGCGCAGAGTTAATTCACGCAGGTGCACTGGATTTTGGCATCACCTTAGAAAGCGCTGAAAATAAAGAATTAAGTTACACCAAACTTGGTACGATCAATGGTGTCTACATAGTGGCGGCCAAACAACATCCTCTGTGGCAAATTGAAACTGACATTAGCTTAGAGCAAATTTGTCGCCATCCATTTCTATTTATAGAAGTTAAAGGCTTTAACAGTAAAATTGACCCCTTAGAATTGTTTTGCCAACGCCAAGGTATCTTACTGCCTGCGGTGGAGAAAGTTATCGACCGAGAGGAATGGTACGCCCATTTACTCACCATGAAGAGCGTGGCTTTCTGCTCCAGCATTGATATGCACACAGTAAAACATATGCCCGGATTACACTTAGCACGCTTAAATGATAAAGAACTCAACAGACTTCACGATTCTATGATGGCGCCACAATATTATCTTATTGAAAAACCAGCAATTCATCGGCGTTACAGTCAGAGTCAAAGCGCGCTTGTCGTGCGTTCCTTACTTGCCGCACTCGATCGCGCCCGCTAACGCGAGACAATCAGCTCAGCCAAGCTCGTGGACATAACATTCACTAAACCTTGTTTATACCATTGCGATGATTCGATGTTAAACGGGGTTTAAATAGAGAGATGCCGAAGTTTAAAACATCAAAATTTCATTGATATGTTATCTCTTAACAATACTTATCCTCAGATTACATTACCGCCTCTTTTCCCCTGTGCTTTGATGATCTCAACGTCCATTCCATCACTGAGATTTAGGCCATCTTAACCTCAAGCATTTTGCTTAACTGAAAATGAATTCATGGCTGAAGCCCAAGTTGAAAAATAAAAATTGTGATGTTCATCATGGCTTTCCGGCTAAATTTCATTATTTAAAATATCAAAATGCAAATTTTAGAATTTCCATCTACAGGTGTTAAATCATCGTTCACATATCAGATACAAACTTGCAAATACCACTTTATAAGTAGGTGAATCCTCCTATATTAGAGGCACTGCACACGCAGTCTTATAGAAAGAAAAAGGGACGCGATGATGAAAAACTACAATAAATCTCTACTGGCACTGGCTCTTGTTAGTACCTTAAGTCTTACCGCCTGCGGGGACGGAAGCGATGGTCAAGATGGGGCACCTGGCACACCAGGTACACCCGGAACACCAGGCACTCCCGGAACACCAGGTACACCGGGAACCCCTGCGGGATCCTTCGCAACGACTGCTCAATCTATTACTGATCTGGCTTTCAATTTAAGTCCAGCGGACATTAAAGTAACCAGCAGCGAAGGCTTTAGCGTTAAATTTACTATGACGGGAAAAAATGCAAATAAAGATGTTCCTTTTACAGGACTCGATAAAATTGCAATTTATTCCTTAACAGCAAATGAAAATACCTCAGGTACTGGCGCCCCCGTTCAATGGCAAAACAATGCCATGGCGAACGCCGCAGGTACTTCGCTGACTTGTACTCTAAATGGTCTAAACGGTACTAAAAACGCGTGTACTTTAACCGAAGATACAACAACACCAGGCACTTATACTGCAACTTGGGCACATGATGGCGCAGCGCCAATCATTAATCCCAATGATAATCCCAATGCGGTACACAGAATATTTCTACGCGCTTACAACGTCACAGACAGTGCAGGCGTAGCCTTATCTGACAAGATTTTATCTGTACCCGTTGACTTTATCCCTGCCACTGATGAACTTGCATCATCAGGTAAAGATACCGTCAGTAGCGCAGCTTGTGAAAAATGTCACGGTGAAGCAGATGGCCATATCGCCAATATTTCAGCCCACCATAACTACCAAGGCGTTAAAAATTGTGTGACCTGCCATAACCCAGATCAAATCCCAAGTGATGCAGATCTAGCCGCAGGTTTAATATTTGACTTTGCACCTATGATCCACAGGATCCACTCTGGCGCAGAAAACGCAGCAAACTTCGATACGAGCAATAATACCGCTAAAGAATGGAGTGAAATTGGCTTCCCATCTGATCTGAAAGAATGTACGACCTGTCATACTACAGACCAACCTAGCTATAACACTATTTACGCCCAAGCTTGTGTAGGCTGCCATATGACAGTCAACTTTGCGACCGGTGAAAACCACTCTGAATTTGCCTTAGCTCAAGCAGATGATACTCAATGTAGTTCTTGCCACGGCACAGGTAACTTGTCGCCTGCGGTGGTGCATAGTGTCGGTAAACGTGCAGAGTATGCTTCTCTGTTCAAAGTTGACTTCACCAGTGCTACAACAGTTCCATCGGCTACTCTAGGCATGAAAACCTTAACCTTAACAGCCAATGTCACCTTAAATGGTGCGCCAATTGCTGATGGTACATCGTTAAAAGCCTACAACGCGACCACTAACCCAACAGCGATGTTTGTCGCTAACGGTCTATTGATCGGTAATGTGGCCACTGACGGTACTGTGTACTCTTGGAGAGATGTTAAACCTGCAGCAATCAGCCTGAAACTGGAAAACGGTACCCTTGCTGGTGGCGTGTTAACTATCGTTAAAGATATCCCAGATGCGCAAGCTGTGGGCACTCTCTACGTAGGTTCAGAAGCCAACTTCTGTGCTAAAGCGGGTAAAGTGGTTAGCTGTAATACTCCAAGCTTAGAGTTTGGTCCAACTAGCCCTATCGGTAACGAAGCTGCAGTGAAATTCTATAGCCCTGATGGTAGCGCAGTCACTAAAGCCCGTATGACTGACCCGACTCGTATCACAGTAGAAGAAGCTAAGTGTAATGCATGTCATGGCACCTTAGATTATGCAAAAGGTTCAAGACACGGCGCTTACACCTTCGACCAATGTATGCACTGCCATAACGACACCACAGGCGCTTCTGGCCACGGTGCAACTGGCTATAAAGGCGACGATGGTAAGTTAGTTGTTAATCCTGAAGTGACCTTCAATAACAAAGACCTATTCACAGTTGCTCACCGTTTCCACAGCGGTAACTTCGGTGTAGTAGAAGGTATCTTCCGCGATGCGAAAGGTGGTTTGTTCGGTTATCCAGCGGTTGAAACAGATTGTGCGGCTTGTCATAAAGACAATGCCAAACTCTTTGCAACTGACGGCGGTTTAACTTCAGGCAAACGCTCAATCAAAGTAGGTGCTTACTACATTAGCCCAGTGGCTGAATCATGCCGTACCTGTCACGCTCACTCTGATGCGGCAGCTGTCGCTCACTTTAGAAGTAACGGTGCGGTAGTTGAAGCGGATGCAATGACAGATCCTAACCTACCAGTAGAATCTTGCGCGACCTGTCATGCTGAAGGAAAAACCTACGGCGTAGATAAGGTACACGCAGAGGTAGCACACTAGTACTAGTACCTTTGGGTTGCCCCTGCACAACCCAAACTTCATCTCTGCAACTCATTGGGGACCCTTAGGGTCCCCTTTTTTATTGCCAATTATCTTCACGTAAAAATGCAATATTAATCGTATTAATAACTGCGATAAAAACTTAATCCGCTAAGCGACTGGCTTGTGCAATACGTTGTCTAAGCAGCTTAATAAAGTCCTTAGCTTCTCTGTCCAAACTGTCGTGGGGAATATACAAGTGATAACCTAAACGCGTGTCTAACATCACGCAGCGATGCCCAAACATCGCCAATACACCGCGATAACGATCCCCTTCTATCACCAAAGGACCAAACTCTGCGCCGAGATAAATTTCTAAAGTCGCTAAGTCCGCATCTTGCGAGGCTGCAGTCACCAATAAAGGCCGCTGCTCGGTTAATAAGCCTGTCGCTAGACGCAGGGAAATATTGTCCAAAATAGGATTTAAGTGTTTTAACTTAATACCTAAATAAGATAACTCTATGGTATCTAACCCATTAGTCACCCGCGGGATATCGACCCTTTGAATATTATCCCAATCGATAGACACTTTGCCGCGGCGATGAAAATAGGTCAGCCCCTTGTCATCTAGTGCTAGAGTCGTTTCCGGCTCATACACCTTGGCTAAACCTAGAATTAATGAAATCGCGCCCAAACTAAAAAACATCAAACCAACAGCAAACAAGGTCGGCCATGTCAGAAACAGCCCCAAACCCAGCAGCAGACTTAAGCCGCCTAGCCAAGTTAAGGTTAACCCATTTCGTTTTGATAAAGGACGCACAGACACACTTTCTGACTCAATTGTCATTGTTCATCTTCCTGTTAATACTCACTCTCTTTAGACCGAACTTAGCAAACCACATCTTTAACTTACTGCCTTTATCCATAACCACAAACGGCCAATGTATTCGTGAATCGCCCGCTGAGAAGCCACTAGATTATCGGCGGTTAACCGCCACCAAAAATCATCTCGGCCAATATAATCTGTCGGTGCGGCCTCTGGGTGTAAACCTTTAGCGGTGAAGATAGCCATCGCCCTTGGCATATGAGTGGCCGATGTGACTAAGCGAAAGGGCTCCTCCCCTAACTCCCACTTCAAGTATTGCGCTTCTTCTATCGTATCGCGCGCCAAGGGGAATTGGATGATCCGACGTTTATCGACGCCCAGTTCAACTGCGGCATTCGCCATCATTTCAGCATGGGAAATCTGCGTGAGTTCGCCGCCCCAACCGCTGACAATCAATTTACATTCTTGGCCTAAATTAAGCTGCCTGACGCCTTCACTCAGTCTTGCAAGCGCTACTGCAGATAAGGATTGCACCGCAGTCGCGCCTTGAATATCCGAGTGTGCCGAACCTAATACCATCACAAAACAAGCGCCAGCGATGGGCGTAGAATTAATAGGGTAAGCCGCTTCTAATGGCCGCACTAAGGTATTTACACTCAGTTGACTGCTTAAAAAGAGTAAGAGAAAAAAAGCGCAAGATACTAAGTATTTCGCCATGCTCCGACGGCGCCATACCAGAAAAGAAATCAGTAATAACAATAGGATAAAGGGAATCGGCATTATCCCTTGTGAAACAACTTTCTTAACCCAAAACATGATGTCCATGCCAAGCAACCCAAAGGAGCGCAATCATAGCATCAAAATACGGCGAAACGCACAGCAGATAACATTAGCCCAGCGTTTTGCTGGGCTAATGTTTATAAAACGTATAAGCCATTAAGCATTGATCTCAAAGCCGAATAAGCTCACTAGATGAGTACAGATATCCAAGCGAAGATTACTTTTCCCACAACCAAGCTGCGCCGCGCACACCCGATGAACAACCGTATAGATTCTGCACCACAGGCGTATGGCACTCACGCCCCACCACATAATGGGCCAGCAATGCCGGCAATCTTGGGTAAATCGCTGCGACATTCGACATTCCGCCGCCCAGCACTATGGCATCGGGATCGAGCATATTGATCACATGGGCGAGTGAACGAGCGAGTCTATCCATATAACGATCAAATGCAGCAACCGCAATAGTGTCACCCTCATCGACTAACAACATAATATCAGCACCTGATTTGGCAGCAGTACGCACTGTACCTGCAGCCGTCAAAGCCGCATTATAATCACGCACAAAGCCAGTGCCAGAGATAAAGGTCTCGATACAATCGGGATTGCCACAGAAACATCGGGTGGTATTGAACTCTTCCTTGGTCATCCAAGGCAAAGGATTATGACCCCATTCACCGCCGATACCATTACCACCACCGTGCACTTTGCCGTTAATTGCCACGCCAGCGCCACAACCAGTACCAATAATCACGCCAAACACCACAGATGCACCAGCGGCAGCACCATCGACCGCCTCAGATACCGCAAAGCAGTTGGCATCATTGGCAACCCGCACTTCACGCTGCAACAATTCCCCTAAATCCACATCGAGGGGATGACCATTGATCCACGTCGAGTTAGCATTTTTGACTAAACCTGAATAGGGCGATACCACACCTGGAATACCCACGCCGACAGTGCCTTGCTCGCCAAGAGTCGCTTCTGCTTCCTTAACTAAATTGACAACCGCAGCAAGCGTGCCCTGATAGTCACGTGGCGTCGTCACACGTTTGCGAAATAGCTCATTACCTTCATCACTCAGTGCGACTAATTCTATTTTTGTTCCGCCTAAATCGACGCCCATGCGCATCATGAATTACTACTCCAGTGTTTAGCCCGCCCTTTCATCAACGAATATCGATGCTAGGCGGTTGTTATTTCACCCAGCCTGGGGCTGTGGCAATAAAGTAAGGGTTTAAAATGTCAGGTTTTTGATTATAAGTTAATGGTTCACCTGACTCATAACAGACAACTGTGCCGCCTGCACTTTCGAGCACAGCTTGCGCCGCTGCGGTATCCCACTCGCTAGTTGGTCCCAGTCTGGGGTACAGATCGGCACTGCCTTCTGCCAACATACAAAACTTAAGCGAGCTACCCACGCTTAAGATGTCATGCTCGCCAAACTGTTGTAAATATTGCGCTAAACCTGGGCTCAAGTGCGAGCGACTGCCAACAATCATCGGCATTTCGCGTGGCGTGTTGGCGCCCAATAAGGGGCTCTCTTGACCCGCTTGTTGACGCCATGCACCTAAATGCTTAGCGCCGTAATAATAGGTATCGAGCACAGGCGCATATACCACACCTGCGATTGCAACCCCTTGATGGATAAGCGCAATATTGACGGTAAACTCGCCATTGCGCTTAATAAATTCCTTAGTGCCATCTAAAGGGTCAATTAACCAATAGGTTTGCCATTGACGACGCTCATCCCAGGCAATATCCGCCGCTTCCTCAGACATAATAGGAATACCGACAAACTGCTGCGCCAATGCCGCCACTATCACGTGGTGCGCGGCTAAATCGGCGGCCGTCACGGGACTATCGTCGCCCTTGTGGCTCACCGAAAAGTCATCTTGACCATAAACCGTCATAATGGCATCACCCGCCGCTTTGGCAATCGCGACCACTTGCAATAGATCTTGTTTGGTCAATGTCTGTGCTATTGTCGTCTTGTTTGTCACTGAAACTTCCTTAATGCATTAAATATCTTGGCATTATGCCATTGTCATCCAAGGGGAATTTAGAACAAATTCATCATACATCAAGCAAAATAGACTAAGACTCGCGGCCTAAACCACGGCACACAAAACCACAGATTAACAAAGTGATTACGATACTAAGGCAAGCCATCGGCGCTGAGAAGGGGCTTGAGTCCAGCTGCATTCGTATTCACAGCCTATGTTTTCATATTGATAGTCTACATATGTCGCTTAAATCTGATTATTGGCGGGCTTATGGTTTTCGACAGCATTAAACGCTGGATAACGTAAACGCTTAACGCCTGATTAAAATTGCCTAAAGCAAAATGTGAGTCACACTCAATATCGTCAAGATAACCGCCGCAACATGCGATTCAGTTGCTGACACCAATCTTGCCACTCGATTTGTTCAGGCATCGACAGTGCATTATGGGCCACCAAAGTGGAGCGTAATTTACCACTGTTCAACACGCTATAACTCGGCCTTTTTGCCAAACTCACGCCGCGGTTTAATGCCTGTTTAGCGTAATCAGGACTGGTAATTGGCTGGATGACCACAGGTTGACTTAACAAATTAAGCGCTAGGGCTTGTCGCTGGATTTCACAGGCAAATTCATACCAACTGCATTGGCCTTGAGCGCTGTAATGGAATACGCCCGAACGCTGCTGCATGACTAATTGCCAAATCACCTTAGCGAGTGCATCACTCCATGTCGGGCAGCCGATTTGATCGACTATCACCTGCAAGCTTGGCTGAGTACGCATCAAGTTGAGCATAGTTTTAACAAAATTATGCCCATCTTGACCGTAAAGCCATGAGGTGCGCACAATCGTTGCCCGCTCACCCAAGACCGCCAATACCTTCTGCTCACCGAGCAACTTACTCTTGCCGTAAGCAGACAACGGCTCGGGAGCATCGAGTTCAACAAATGGCCTTGGTAAATGGTTTGGATTTGAATTTGGAGCTAAGTCAGGGTTTTGATGCTGTTCAAAGTCAGCTTCTCTAGCATCACTTACAGTACGTTCAGTTGCATGGGCAATACCGCAAACAGCATGACCATCAAACACATAATCGCTCGACACATGCAGCAAGCGAGCGCCCGACAGTAAACATTGCTGCGCCAATAACTCAGGGCCGAGTGCATTCACCCGATTCGCTTCAATAGCATCATGCTCAGCAGCGTCGACCGCATTATAGGCCGCGCAATTGATCACCCAACTGGGTCGATATTGAGCAAATACGGCTGCAATATTGACGGCATCGGTAATGTTTAACTGACTGCGATTTAGCGCATAAAGCTTCAGTGGCGCAACTGTGTTTGCGCTTGTGTTTGCACTTGTGCTGCTATTTAGGGCTAGCTCGCCAATATCGGCAGCGACTCTCAGCAAGGCCTCTGAGAGCTGACTCTTAGCGCCCGTGATTAACACCACTTGAGGAGTGTTAGCATCTGTAGCTCTTGCCGCCCCGCATTGAAGTGGCGTCACTTTAGTTGCCACGATTTTCATCACTAATATTATTCACTATGCATCTATTAATTGAGCATCATCACTAAATAAGGGGATCAAATCGGCGACGGTTTCATGACCACGGACGGCTAAAAAGGCCAAAAGTGCCGAAGGACTGCGATTGAGTAATCGTGATGGCGGATAAGCCACTTCATCGATGATCGCTTGCGCCCGCGCAAAACCGCCCAAACTAAAGGCCACATGGGAATCAGAGCCCATAACTAAAATAGTGCCAAACTCCTTGGCCGCTTTGGCAATCGCAGTGCAATTGGCTTCACTGCCCTTACGGGACACTTCAAAGGAGGAATTGTTAATTTCAAGCGCTACACCGTATTCGGCAGCGGCGCGGGCAACGGCTTCAATATCAATCGGATAGGCGGGGTTACCCGGATGAGTAATGATATCAACCTTGCCACTCTTAATGGCATTAATCATGGCCTCTGTGTGGGTTGCCTTATCAGATGGCGGATAAACCGGCTCATGAAATCCCGCGAGCACAATATCGAGCTGCTTTAGATAATCGCCAAAGAAATCAATCTCGCCGTCGATATTTTTAATGTTGGCTTCGATACCGCGCAAAATCCCGACGCCATCGACCATACGAGGCAGCACTCTTAAATTCACAAAGTGCCAAAAATGCGGTGCATCGGCCATCGCAGGCCCATGATCTGTATTAGCAAATAGGCGGATACCCTTCTGTTTTGCTACGGCAATATAGTCATGAATCGTGCTATAAGCATGGCTCGAAGCCACAGTATGGGTATGAGTGTCGACTTGGTACTGCATGGTTCACCTCAGTCAAATGATTCAATCAATTTAGAAAAACTGGCCACGATTTAGCTAAAGAGCGATAACAGTTCATCGGCGCTTCCTTGCCATGTGCCCTTGCCTTTACCTTCGAGAATACTGTCCGCCAGACTTTGCTTATGCTGCTGCATTTCTTGGATTTTCTCTTCTACTGTACCTTCGGCAATCAGCTTATAGACAAACACGGGCTTATCTTGGCCGATACGATGGGCTCTGTCCGTAGCCTGTTTTTCCGCCGCTGGATTCCACCAAGGATCATAGTGGATCACAGTATCCGCCGCGGTGAGATTGAGCCCAGTACCGCCCGCTTTTAAACTGATTAAGAACACAGGCGTATCACCCTCTTGGAACTTATCTATCTGGGCTTGACGCAGGCGAGTTTGTCCTGTGAGCTTACTGTAATCGAGTCCCAAGTCCACCAGCTCAGCTTCAATCAGGCTGAGCATGCTAGTGAACTGGCTGAAGATCAATATCTTACGTCCCTCTTGCACCATCTCGGGCAGGTTCTGTTTTAGCCAGTCTAACTTAGCATTGCTCTTCACTTTTTGCGCTTGCTCTAACTTTACTAAGCGCGGATCGCAGCAGGCTTGGCGTAGCTTAAGTAAGGCATCGAGAAACTCGATATGGCTGCTGCCAACGCCTTGAGTGGCAAATAAATCCCGCAGTTTTTTCTCCATTACCAGTCGAATACTCTCGTAGAGATTTCGCTGATCTTTTTCTAACTCTAAGCTCTGGGAGATTTCGGTTTTAGGGGGTAATTCACCGACCACTTCATCTTTGGTTCGGCGCAGCACAAAAGGCGCAATCCGTTGACTCAAGATTTGCGCTTGTTCCATATCACCATAACGTTCAATTTTGTGCCTAAAGGATTTATTAAAGAAGGCATTCGTGCCGAGTAATCCGGGCAAACAAAAGTCCATCAAGGACTTAAGTTCACCTAAGTGGTTTTCAAGCGGCGTACCCGACAGACACAATCTAAACGGCGCTTTAAGAGCTTTAATCACTTGAGTCACTTTCGCCTGCGCATTTTTAATCTGCTGCGCTTCATCCAGCACGATATGTTCAAACACCTGCCGTTGATAATAGTCACTGTCGCGCACAATCAGCGGATAGGTCGTCACCACAATATCAAACTCACCTAAGCGTTCGAGCAAAGGCTTACGCAAGGCGCCATGAATGACGACAAGCTTTAACGAAGGTGCAAATTTCGCAGCTTCTTTTGCCCAATTACCCACTAAACTCGTTGGGCAAATAATGAGGCTCGGTGCATGGCTCGCCCCTACGGGTTTTAGCGCTTGCTGCTTGAGTAAAAAAGCCAAGGTTTGAATGGTTTTCCCTAGCCCCATATCATCGGCTAAAATACCGCCAAGCTGATATTCCTTTAAAAAACAGAGCCAATTTAAACCTTGCTGTTGATACTGACGTAACTCAGCCTGTAAGTTGTCTGGGACTGCAACCTCTAACACACCGTTAAAATTTTCAAGCTTAGTTGCTAAACTGCGTACCCGTTCACCATTAAGCAGACGAATATCGCTGTCGGCAAAATCATTTAATAGGTGGGCACGGTATTTAGGCAAAGACACGCTATTGCCTTTATGGCTGTCGAACAGTTCTAAAATTATGCTGATCAGCGGCTTAATCACGCTGGCTTTGACTTTTAACCAATCGCCATTCGGGCTGGGTAGCAGTAATTCTGCATCATCTGCCGGTTCACCATACTGCTTAAGCCAAGTGGCAATTAAGGGCAGCATAGGCACCATTTGGCCATCGATATCGGCATTCAGTGACAGGGAGAACCAACCCTCTTGGGTATCATCCAGTTCAATCGCCAATGGAGTATCAATCACATTCAAACTGAAATGGTCGGCAAAATGCACTTGGTAGCCCAAGGCCTCTAGCGCTGGGATTTCCTGTTGAATAAAGTGCAACCAAGCATCAATGGTTTCCGGCAGTGGCCCTAACCCCCAAATACTGACATAGCTGCCACTATTCGGGATAAAAGATGGCGCCAGCTCCACCAGTTCCAATGCCATCAAACGATTAATCGCATCCATTTCCGCATCGAGTTGACGCGCGACTTGATAGGTTTTGCCTTGATGGGTAACTAAGGACAAGGGCTCATCGGGATATTGGCCGCCAAGTACCACGTCTTGATAGACAAACTCCAGCAGCACCAGTGGCTGCGCCATAGCAAACTCAGGTAACTCCTGCGAGGTTAAGGTCAACCTGACTTGCAGCGGCACTTGCAGCTCGACAAAATCAATCGAAGCGGGCGTAGGTACGGTTTTTGCCGAAAAATGCTTAATCAGTTTGTGACTCACCATTTCAATCTGCGAGCTAGGCACTGGCGGCATCTGGCTGAGTAACAAGAGTTTTTCAACGCTGATCTCTGTCTCTAATGCGCCTATCTTAAAATAATCTAAATCGATATAAGTCGGCGGCTCACAGGGGATCAGCTCCCAATTTTCTTTATTGGGCAGCGTTAACTGCATCTGTTTATGTTCGGCATCCTTATCCAGCCAAATGAATTCTGGCTTTAACGGTTCACCTCGGGTAAGCGCTAAACGGCTCTCTTCCCAAAAACACCGTTCAGTGACGAGCATTTTTTCCAGCGCCATAGCGCCTAGCTGAGCTTTAAGATACAGACGCGAGGCACCGTGGCGGCGAGTAGACATAATGAGATTGATGATGAGCACGTCTTCGGCGCCAATCCAAGCGGGCATATAGTATTGCACATCGGATAACGCGATTTTAGAGCCTTTGTTATAGCCGCCCTTCTTCGCCAGCTTGCCTTTTCTTAGTTCAAGGTAAACGCCGTTATCATCTTTGGATAACACGTACAACACGCGATCGTCATAAAGTAAATCGACATTTGAAACCGTGAGATCATCACTTTCGTCTAGCAGATGTAACCACTGGGCAATACGTTGATCTTCAACGGTTCTATCACTCAGTAAACTGTAAAGCACGGCGGCAATATGCTTGCAATGCCCAGTGGCGGGGCATGAACAGAAGCCATTCATGATCAACTTATGGTTAACACTCACGAGGCGAATATCTTGACGATAGGGCTGGGATTCCGTCCCCATGACGCGACCTTCAATATGACGAAAATCGGCATTCGCTTTGGCGCTCAAGACCCGTCCCTTCATCACATAATCACGGGCGCGCATTAAGGTTGGCGGCGTGAATAATGACTCAATAGTAGTGCGAGTCAATTGGATAGGATCTTGGGGGGACAAGCGATTCATGTAAAAACCTTGAAACTAAAAATATCAATACCTAACAATAGCAAGCCATTGCCGAGCGACATTTATCAATGAGTTGTGTGGGATTGTATTGAAAGCCTTGGCCGAAAGCCAGAATGATAGCCTCTATCGATAAACCCACCCTGCCTGCAAGATTAAGAGAACACACTTATTCGCAGACAGGGGATGGATTTAAACTCGCATAAAGCCATTGATAAATCAGGTGTTAGCCTTGCATTAATCACTAAGCGTTAACGGTTGCAACCAAGGGCTAGACTTTTACTTTAGCCTTTTGCTTTAGCCTTTTGCTTTTGCTTTTGCTTTAGCCTCAGCATTGTTTTTATCAGCAATGTAGCGATCGACCAATGTTTCTAAGATATCCAAGGGCACAGCGCCATTTTTCAGCACCACATCATGGAAGTCTCTGAGATCGAACTTATCCCCTAGGGCCGACTTGGCTTTTTCACGCAGTTCGAGAATTTTCATCATGCCGACTTTATAGGCCGTCGCTTGGCCTGGCATAACGATATAACGCTCAATCTCTGCCGTGACATCACGATCGGACATGCCAGTGTTTTTCTTCATATAGTCGATCGCTTGCTCGCGAGTCCAACGGCTATGGTGAATGCCCGTATCTACCACTAGACGCACAGCGCGGAACAACTCTGCCTGCAAACGACCGATATTATCAAAGGGATCCTTTTGAAAACCGAGCTCCCACGCCAAACGTTCGCTATATAAAGCCCAACCTTCAATGTACGCCGTAAAAGGCGCCATCTTACGAATAAGTGGCATACCGTCTAACTCCATCGCCACTGCAATTTGGAAATGATGTCCAGGGATCCCCTCGTGATAGGCTAAAGTGCGCATACCGTATTTAGGCGTGGCCTTGATGTCATATAAATTGGCATAGAAACGCCCTGGACGACTACCGTCAATCGCGGGCTGCTGATAATAGGCACCCGGTGCTGTTTTCTCTTTAAATTCAGGGATTCGTACTACTTCCATGCCCGCTTCAGGTCGAATACGGAAGGCATCACCGAGTCCCGCATTCACTTCATCAAGAATCTGTTGATAATCAACCAAGATTTGCGCCCTACCCGCATCGCTATCTTCATAGTAAAACTTAGGATCCGCGGCTAATGCTTCAATCGCGACCGAAAAACCTTGACTCACATCGTAACCTTCTGCGGCTAAGATAGTCATGATTTCACTTTGAATGCGATCCACCTCAGCCAGCCCTTTAGCATGGATTTCATCAGCAGTGTAATTGGTGGTAGTGAAGAACTTCAGCAATTGCTCATAGGCAAGGTCGCCATTTGGCAGCGCCCAATAACCATCGTCCGTCCCCGCTTTGGCTTGTAACTGGGAAAAATAATCAATAAAGAGTTGATACGCAGGATGCACGTAACCTTTTATGTCCGCTTCGGCCGCGGCCAATAACCGTGCTTGTTCATCGGCACTGATATCCGTGTCAGCTAATTTGGTTTTGAATGAACTGTATAGGATATTGTCTTGAATCGGCGTCGCGACAAAATCATTCATCTCGGTGAGAACCCGCTCAATCACGAACTTAGGCGGAATAATCCCTTTAGCTTCTCGGATTTTTAAGCCTTCGAGAGTTTGCGCAAACTTAAGTTTCACCTTTTGTAAACGCGACAGATAGTTTTCAGCATCGCCCACCGAGTGGACTTGGTGCTGTGCCTGCATAAAGCTGGGATACCCGTTTTGCACACCAAACAACTGATTCAGCGGATAGTTATGGTAACGATACGGCTCTGAGACCAATGCGAAATCGGCAAGATATAAGGCAATATCCTTGGAGATACGTTGATTTTCATCTAAATCCGCATCGGGATAGCTCAATAAGGTTTCGCGTAGATCTCGCACTTGCGCGAAAGTCTTATCCATCGCCTCTGGACTATCATCATCCAACTCGGCGTTATGGCCTGTAATCCCTACCGATTCTAAGAAACCCAATGAGGTTAAGGTCTCAGGGCTTTCGAAAGCCATCTTGACCACACTTCGATCTAAAAACGCGCGAAAGAAAAACGGCTTTTTCGCAAACCATTCATGGGCGGCCAGCGCCGCTAATAACAGCACTAAGACTAAGCTGCCGAGTCCAATCCGTTTTAGTACTGTTATCAACGTCATTCTCCATTCTTATTATATTGGGTCTACAGTTATCGCACTGAATCTAAAGCTCAAGCACGCTGTTATTTTGCAGACGAGAATATCATCAACACAAATAGGCAACAATTTAATAACGTAACTAGGCATGACTGAATCCATTCTCTGGCATACAGGTCGCCTCCCACACTCCACAGACACCTAATAGGTAAACTGTCACTAAGTCGCGACAAACAGACAAAATATTTTTTACGCTCGATAACTTTCAAACTAGCTCCGTATCCAATTGAATATAAACAGTTATAAAGCATCACTTCCGCAATATATTTCTATAACCCACTCTACAGACGAAAGGTATTTCAAAATAAAGCTATACAAACCCCTAGAGTGTGTTAATCTGCACTCCGGCCTGTGATTCAGACCTATTTATAAGCAATATTATGTATTTGAAAACCTTCGCTACGCCTGTAATTTTTTTGCTGTCATGAAGCTTTCCACTCATAACTTATCATCAATGTAAATAATTCTATTTCTGGCTAACATCCCGCATAATTGCGAATTATTTGTTTGAAAATTTTGGAGACATTCATGTCTAAAACTACTGGTGTAGTTAAATGGTTTAACGAAGATAAAGGTTTCGGTTTTATTTCTCCTGACAATGGTGGCGCTGACGCATTCGTTCATTTCCGCGCAATCGTTTCAGAAGGCTTTAAAACTCTTGCTGAAGGTCAAAAGGTTTCTTTTGATATCGAACAAGGCCAAAAAGGTCCTCAAGCTGCGAACGTAGTTATTCTGTAATTAGACTTTGTCTAATTTAAGTTAACAAGTTCCAGACAAAAATGCCGACACTATGTCGGCATTTTTATATCTGCAATTCAGCTGTATCTAAAAAGCCAGCCTTTGGCTTTAGCCGTGCAAGAGTTTAGCCTCGGCTTTCTCAAGTCTTCGTGGTTTACCCACTATCAGTAAAATATCCCCTGCACGAAAAACCCAGTCCTGCTCAGGATGTTCCACTTCGGCGCCACTGCGACGAATCGCCCTTAACTCGACTCTTAAGGTTTCCCACATAATATCGGCAACGGTTTTACCAATCGCATCTGCGCCACGCGGTAACGCCACCGCATGCAATGACTCTAAGGTGAAGTCGGTTTCTGTACCGGAAAAAAAACCATGTAAAAATTGATAATGATTCCGCCGCTCTGACTCTAAACGTTTTAAAATCCGCGCTAATGGCACACCGCATTGATGTAACACCTGTGACACTAGCATCAAGCTACCTTCTAAAGATTCTGGGATCACTTGATTGGCACCCGCTTTTTTCAGCAAGTCTAGATCACTGTCGTCTTTAGTTCTGACTAAAATTTTAGCTTCTGGCGCCAATAACTTACATAAGGGTAGGACTTCTTCTAAACTGCGCGATTCACAAAAAGTGATGACGATCATCTTAGCCTGCTTAACGCCTATTTGTTTTAAAATCGCCCGTTTACACACGTCTCCAAAATAAATCGGTTCGCCAGCACGGCGTGCCTCAGAAACACGAGTCGGATCGAGATCCATCACCAGATAAGGTACGGCTTCAGTTTTCAAAAATCGCGCTATGGTCTGCCCTACTCGACCATAACCGAAAATCATCACCAGCTCTTGCTCATCCATTAAAAGTGGTACGACTTCATCTACGTGTTTTGCCTGCCGGATCCCCAACACCCACTTAGCAATGTCCACGCTATGGCGAACTAACCAAGGTGCGAGCGACATGGAAAGCACGGCGACCATGACCAACATGGTACTAATTTCATTATCTAAAAGTTGATAGTTAACCGCTAAAGCCAACACCACAAAACTGAACTCGCCCACCTGGGCTAGGCTCATGGCCGTACTCATCGAAATTCGAAAAGGCTCGCCTACTAGTCTTAAAATACCATGAATGATCAACGCCTTACCAAGCACAACCGCCACTAAAATCAGCAATATCTGCCACCAAAAACGCATCACTAAGGTAAAGTCCAGCATCATGCCTATGGAGATGAAAAACAGCCCCATCAATAGATCACGAAAAGGCCGGATATCGGCCTCAAGTTGGCGGCGGTACTGGCTTTCTCCCAGCAGCATACCCGCCATAAATGCCCCCAGCGCCATGGATAACCCCAGCCATTGGGTGAACGCGCCAGTGACTAAGGCCACCACCAGCGTTGATAACACGAACAGTTCGTTAGAGCGGGAGCGGGCAACTTCGTCAAAAATCCGCGGCAGTGCCCATTTACCGAAAGCCATTAAGAGGAAAAAAGCCAAAATACCTTTCAGCAAAGCAAAGGCGATATCCGCAACGATCAAAGGTTCGCCACCATTGGCCAGTAATGGCAATAAGATCAACAGCGGCACAACCGCTAAATCCTGGAACAATAAGACACTGACGGATAGCTCACCGTGACGACGACGCAACCATCCTTGCTCATTGAGTAATTTAAGGACGATGGCAGTGGATGATAAGGCAATGGCTGCTCCGATAACCAAGGCTTCTACCCAATTAAGACCACACAACAGGGCCACGCCCATAGTCAACAGGGTCGTTATCACCACCTGCGCACTGCCTAAGCCAAATACGGTACGGCGCATGGCCCACAGCCGCGGCACAGAGAACTCTAAGCCTAAGGTAAACATCAGTAGCACTACCCCAAGTTCAGCGACAGATTGCATTTGATGCTGGGTAAACCAATGAAAACCGCTTGGTCCACTCACAACACCAGTGAGTAGATAAGCCAGAATTGCGGGTAACCCCAAACGACGCAGCACAGCAATGGCCACAATGGCAATCACTAGCATAAGTAGTACTTGGATTAAAAAGCTATGTTCCATTGGGGCTATGACTCCTGTCAAAATGCTGACGTGTCAAAAAAACTAACGCTGAGTTTTAAGCTTAACTGAATGACTAACAAAGACAAATTTTATTAACAAATATTGCGGCACGGTATTTGCTTAGACTAGATAAGAGATGTATCGCACTAACATTTGCTGGAGTGATGATTATGGACTTTGGCCTAGCGACCGAGCTGTATCCCGACGAATATCGCTATCAAACAGAACATTATAGTCCCAATGATAATCCATTGGACTTAGTTCAAGTGATCCAACAACTGCACGCCAGTTTAGATCCAAGGACAGTCTTTGCCTGCTATGGCAAAGTGCTGGGACAACACTTGCCGATCCAAGGTGTGCGCTTAATCTATGGCGAACATAAATTCAGCTGGGGCAAACGTTATGGTATCAGCGTCAAACGACAGCTGATATGTGCAGGTTTGCCGCTGACGATCCAATACCAGTTATTGACGCCACTAACGCCATCACAAGCCTCAAACTTACAGGATATTGAACCGCTGTTATTGCAACCGTTATTAAATGCGATGCAATATCAAGAAATGTCGATGCAGGCCATGTTTGACTCGCTCACTGGTTTAGGTAATCGCCATTACTACAGTCAAAGCATCAACAATGCGACCGCCAGAGCCCATAGAAAACAAGGTTCTGTTGCACTCATAGTGCTCGATTTAGATAACTTTAAACAGCTAAATGATAAATTCGGCCATAAATGCGGTGATTATATTCTGAAGGAATTTGGCGACATCATTCGTGCAACCATACGTAATACGGATCAAGCCTTCCGTATCGGTGGTGACGAATTCGTGATTATTGTCCAAGGTAATATTCATGCGGCAGGCCTATTGTGCGAACGGATTGTCTCGGCCATCAATCTGCACACTAGTTTCACTCAATTTGGGGTGAGCTGTAGCTTAGGTGTGGCAGAATCACACGATACCATTGAAGCCGAACAACTTTATGAACTTGCCGATAAGGCGCTTTATCAAGCCAAAGCCGCGGGACGTAACTGCTATAAACTCAGCCAAAATCAATTAGTTTAGACGCGCAGGGATGCCAAATGAAATGCGATAACAAACTCGCAGCGCGTAATCTGTGAAGGTTCAAAACAAAAGGAAGACTACTATCTTAAGGTAGATCTCAAGGAAGATTCGAATCAAACTGACGTGCTGCGACCTACGCTTTGTTACTTTGCTGCTTTCCTACTTCAAAAGAATAATGCTGCAACCACTCACAAAAACTCCAGCGATAACTCCCAACCCAACCCCCTTGCTTCGCCAACAGGCACTTAAACAAGCTCTTGAAAAAAAATCTTAAACAAGCACTTAAATAGAAGTTTGAAGCACCTGCAAACCTAGTTCATTCTGCTCAACAATAAAGCTTTTTTCAACCCAGAGCCCAATAGCCATCACCAGTTGCTCGTTATAAAACACAAAACCAACCTTTTCACGTACCCAAGGCGGAACGCCAAACTCTTGCCATAGTTTCTTTAATTCTCGGCCCTTGCCACGGGAATGAGGATGACAGCGATATTGCCCCGCAAGTTGATAACGCACACTCACCACTTCATCTGGCTGAGGAAAGCGGGCTCTAGCCCCTTGTTTTGTCACTATCAGCCTAATCTGCTCACCATTTGCTATGCCCGCTGGCGGCGCGACTAATTCGGCACTATCTCCCTGTAATAAAGAAATAAAGTAATGCTGTGGCAACGTCCAACTCACAGGCTGAGTGTGACGTTTGTGAGTTTGATACTTAAATAAATACACTTGATTAGCAAAGCGGCGGATTTCACACTCACCGACACGAATATGCACTTTGGCATCATCTTTTGCGGTTAACAGCTGAGTGATGATCTGATTAAGCTGCACCTTTGAGGGCAAGGCAAAACCTTGTGATTCGATAAATCCCCGCAAGAGTAACGCTTGCCAGTCGGCTGACTGCTCGGCAAAACCCTCGAGCTTAAATACACTTTGAGTATGGTAAGGCGCTTGGGTTAACCATAAAGGTAAACGTTCACTCACCTGTAAATCCAGCGTCGCCTGTTGTTCGGCGCACAATGCCGCGCTACGACTTGCAGTTGTCGCAATACTCGGCCAGCGCGCTTTTAAACGGGGAATGATTTCTAAACGTAAAAAATTACGATCGAACTTATCGTCTTGATTACTTTCATCTTCGATATGCACTAAGCCTTGCTGTTTTGCGTAGGCTTCAATCTGCTCACGGCTGATATCCAACAACGGCCGCAGTTGTCTGCCTTGCGCTAATGCTTGAACTTGTCCCATGGCCGCCAGCCCTTTAGGACCCTGACCACGTTTGAGCGCCAGTAAGATAGTCTCAAGCTGATCGTCTTCATGGTGGGCCGTCAGCAACACATCATTAGCGCTTAAATGCCGTTCAATCGCTTGATAACGCACTTTTCGCGCTTCGGCTTCAAGGCTCAATCTGGGCCCGTGATTAACTGTCACTCGCTCAACCGTCACGGGTAAACCGTAATGCTGACCGCGCTCAAGACAATGCTGCGCCCAAGCATCAGCGTTATCGCTTAGGCCATGGTGCACATACACCAACTGATAGTTAAACTTAGGATGTTGCCGCGCAAACTGACTTAAACCAAAGGCTAAGACTTCGGAATCAACCCCGCCACTGTAAGCCAGCACTAACTTGCAGTCAGGCGCTAAGGATTGCGCAGCCAAAAAATCACTGATATGCATGCTGAGATCGCCAGCTGCCAATGGCTCGTCAAGCTTAGCCGACATAGGTTAACTTCATCTGTTTGCACCTAAGACATTCACCAACATTAGAATAAAATTCGCACCTTGTTTGGCCCGAGTAGCGATTCGAGCGAAAGCATCAAGTCATCGGTCGGATTCACTCGCCAAGCATCGGCTAACCTAAACTGACCTTTGGCTTGAGCTTGAGTGTAGTTGATCACCACAGGCACAGCGCCGTTACGCCACGGGCTTAAGGCTTGCTCGAAGGTATCAAGGGCAGATGGCGTTAACTCACTGCCATCCATGTTGATTTCTAGCGCCTTAGCAAAATGACTGCGCGCCTCACTAATGTCGATAATATTACGCGCCGTCATGCGGTTGCCGCCGGCGAAATCATCATAACTCACCTCACCTTCACAAATGAGGATGCGGTCTTTCTCCAGCAGATGATTAAACTTTTCAAAGGCTTCGGTAAACAACATGATTTCAAGACGCGCGCTCTTATCGTCAAGCGTCAACAGGCCCATTTTCGAGCCGCGCTTAGTCAGCATCACGCGTGTTGCCACCACTAACCCCGCAGCCTTAGCGGTTTTACCGCGTTCGGTCGGATGCACATCTTTCAAACGGCCAGAAGTGTAATGCTTAAGCTCTTTTAAATATTGATTGATCGGATGACCAGTCAAATACAAGCCTAAGGTTTCACGCTCGCCTTCAAGCCAAATCTTATCCGGCCAAGGGGTACATTCAACAAACTGCTGCTTGCTGTCTTCGGGTTCACTGTTGAGCAAACCAAACATATCGTGTTGACCAATCGCCTCAGCTTTGGCGTGTTGATCGGCGGCGCGAATCGCTTCTGGCAAGGTGGCCATCATAGACGCACGATGCGGCCCTAGAGTATCGAGTGCGCCCGCGCAGATAAGCTTTTCAATCACGCGTTTATTGAGCTTTTTCAAATCGATACGGGCGCAAAAATCGAATAGATCCACGAAGGGGCCATCCTTACGCGCCTCTAAAATCGATTCAACTGGGCCTTCACCTACACCTTTAATGGCACCAATGCCATAAACAATGCGCAGATCATCATCAACGGTAAATTTGAACAAGCCTTTGTTCACATCCGGAGGAATGAGCGGTAGCCCCATACGCTCACATTCATCGACCAAGGTCACAATTTTATCTGTGTTGTCCATATCGGCCGACATTACCGCCGCCATAAACTGCGCAGGATAATGGGTTTTTAGCCATAAGGTCTGATAAGACACCAACGCATAGGCGGCTGAGTGAGATTTGTTAAAACCGTAGCCGGCGAACTTTTCCACTAAGTCGAAGATCTTCATCGACAAATCGCCGTCGACGCCGTTATTGATTGCGCCTTCTTTAAAAATACTGCGCTGCTTGGCCATCTCTTCGGGCTTTTTCTTACCCATAGCACGGCGGAGCATATCGGCGCCACCAAGGGTGTAACCCGACAGCACCTGTGCTATCTGCATTACCTGCTCTTGATACAAAATAATGCCGTAGGTTGGCGATAACAGTTCTTTTAGTGATTCATGCTGGTACTGAGAATCGGGATAAGATACTTCCTCGCGCCCATGCTTACGCTCGATAAAGTTATCTACCATGCCCGATTGCAACGGACCGGGTCGGAACAATGCCACCAGTGCGATCATGTCTTCAAAACAGTCGGGCTGCAGACGCTTAATCAAGTCTTTCATACCGCGGGATTCCAGCTGGAATACTGCTGTGGTTTCATACTTTTGCAGCAGGCGGAACGACGCAGGATCCGTTAACGGAATCGCTTCAATACGCACAGGCGGACGACCGTTTTTGACTTCGACCTTATTCACCATCTCCAGTGCCCAGTCGATGATAGTCAAAGTACGTAAACCCAAAAAGTCGAATTTAACCAGACCTGCAGTTTCGACGTCGTTTTTATCGAATTGGGTTACTGGGTTTTTACCTTCAGCGTCGCAATAGAGCGGCGCAAAATCGGTAATTTTTGTCGGTGCAATCACCACACCACCCGCGTGCTTACCGGCGTTACGGGTCACACCTTCGAGCTTACGGCACATGTCGATCAGATCTTTGACATCTTCATCGGCATCATAGGATTCTTGCAACGCTGGCTCGACCTCAAAGGCTTTCGCCAGCGTCATGCCTGGTTCTGGTGGAATGAGTTTAGAAATTCTGTCAACAAAACCATAGGGATGACCCAGCACACGGCCAACGTCACGGATAACCGCTTTCGCCGCCATAGTACCGAAGGTGATGATTTGCGATACCGCTTCACGGCCGTACAATTCGGCCACGTGATCAATAACCTCATCACGTCTATCCATACAAAAGTCGACGTCAAAGTCGGGCATGGAAACCCGCTCTGGATTGAGGAATCGCTCGAATAGCAGATCAAATTCCAATGGGTCTAAATCGGTAATCTTAAGCGCATAGGCCACGAGTGAACCCGCGCCTGAGCCACGACCAGGCCCTACTGGAATACCGTTATCTTTACCCCATTGGATGAACTCCATTACGATCAAGAAGTAACCAGGGAACCCCATCTGGTTGATCACTTTGAGTTCGATATCGAGCCGCTCGTCGTATTCGCCGCGTTTCTCGGCGCGCACTTCAGGATCGGGGAACAAAAACTCGAGCCGCTCTTCAAGACCCTTCCTCGAACAATCGACCAGAAAGTCTTCGATGGACATATCGCCCGTCGGAAAGTTGGGCAAAAAATACTCGTACAAACGAATCGTCACGTTGCAACGTTTAGCGATTTCGACACTGTTCGCCAGCGCCGCAGGAATATCGGCGAATAGTTCACACATTTCCTCTTCGCTACGCAAATACTGCTGTTCACTGTATTTTTTAGGTCGGCGAGGATCGGCAAGGGTAAAGCCATCGTGGATAGCGACGCGAATTTCATGGGCATCGAAATCTTCAGGTTTAAGGAACACCACCTGATTGGTGGCGACCACGGGAATCCCTTTCTCCTGCGCTAAGGCCACAGCCATGTGCAGATAGCGCTCTTCGTCTGGGCGTCCAGTGCGGATAAGTTCAAGAAAATAGCGATCGGCGAAATGGGTTTGATAAAACTCACATAAAGATTCAACTTGAGTGCCATTGCCCTTGAGCAGCGCCTTACCCAGATCGCCTTCTTTGGCGCCCGATAACAGCAAAATGCCTTCGTTATAGGTGAGTAACCACTCTTGATCTATCACCACACGGCCAGCCACTTGGCCACGCAAATAGGCCTGACTGATAATTTGGGTGAGATTCTGATAACCGACATTGTTCATCGCAATGATGGTCAAGGCGCATAATTCGCCTTCAAATCCGGGCACTTGCATCCAAAAATCGGCGCCGATAATCGGCTTAATCCCCGCACCATGGCAACCACTGTAAAACTTCACCAAACCACAAAAGTTGTTTTGATCAGTCAGGGCGACAGCCGCCATTCCCTGCGCTTCCACCTGCGCCAAAATTGGCTTAACCTTGGCCACGCCATCGGTCATAGAGAAGTCACTGTGGACACGAAGATGCACAAAACGAGGATCGGACATAATTAGGATTATCTTTGAATAGCAGGTTAACAATAACTAGAAAGCAGCCTAACAAAGTCACGCAGCCAGAGCCAGTGACTTTGCAGGATAACGGCAACTATATACCCAAACAACCTCAAGATACCTATTTCGGCTTGTTTGGGTCAAATGCTAAAAATCAGCGCTCACAGTCCCAGTAATGCTTTGACGGGTTTGAAACTTTTACGGTACTGGTCAAACACACCATGTTCGGCGATGGCCGCAAAATGCGCCTTAGTCGGATAGCCCTTATGCTGAGCAAAACCGTATTGCGGATAAGCAGCATCGAGCACGTCCATCTCGCGATCCCGCGTCACTTTGGCGATAATCGATGCGGCACTAATACTGGCAATTAAACCATCACCTTTAATGATGCTGTGACTGGTAAGCGAGACGCCATTATGGGCAACAAATGCCGGACTGCGATTGCCATCGACTAACACCAACGCAGGCGCAATCTTAAGCCCTGCAACCGCGCGCTGCATTGCCAACATAGTGGCATGCAAGATATTAAGCGTATCGATTTCAGCAGGACTTGCGCGGCCCACGTGATAACACAGGGCCTTTTCACAAATCTCATCAAACAAAGCTTCGCGACGCTTCTCACTGAGTTTCTTGGAATCATTCAGACCACTGATGGGCTTGTTTGGATCCAAAATCACTGCGGCAGTGACGACGTCGCCGACTAAGGGGCCACGGCCGACTTCATCCACTCCGGCAATCAACCCCGTCGAAAAGGCCAGCAAATCGGCTTCAGTTAAACTTTTATAGGTTGCCACTAATTAGCCTCCGGCGATTTAGCCTGAGTGTGTTTAGGCTCAACCAGCGCCATTACCGCTTCTGCAGCTTTTAAGCTCGCATCACAACGTAATACTTGGTGTAGTGCTTCAAACTCGGCTTTGAGCGGCGCAAAATCGCGATTGAGCTCAAGGGTCACGGCCGCCGCAATTTTCTCTGGGGTGCAATCTTCTTGGATAAGTTCTGGGACGAGATCTTTTCCAGCAAGCAAATTCGGTAAAGAGAAACGCTCGACCTGCATCATGCGCTTAGCAATGCGATAGGTTATCGGGCTCACGCGATAAGCCACCACCATAGGACGCTTGACTAACATGGCTTCTAACGTCGCAGTGCCAGAGGCCAATAAAATGCCATCGGCCGCTGCCATCACTTCACGGGACTGGCCTTCAATCATGTGGATTTCAAGATCAGGCGCAAAATCCTTCAGTGCCTGCTCAAATTGGTCACGGCGTTTTTGATTCACCAGCGGCGTCACAAAACGTATATCAGGGAAGTTCTGTTTAATCAGTAAAGCCGCCTTCACAAAAGGCTCAGCCAGTTGCTTTAGCTCTCCACCACGGGAACCGGGCAGAATCGCTAAGTATTCAGCATCGGCATCTAATCCTAGCAAGGCACGGGCCGCAGCTTTATCACTTTGGAAAGGAATATCGTCAGCCAAAGTATGACCCACAAAGGTACAAGGCACCTGATGCTGATCGTAAAAGGCTTTCTCAAAGGGCAACAGCGATAACACCATATGAGTAGCCTTGGCGATTTTGAATATCCGTTTTGGACGCCACGCCCACACGGACGGACTCACATAATGGACCGTCTTAATGCCGCGCGCTTTGAGTTTAAGCTCAAGACCAATATTAAAGTCCGGTGCATCAATGCCAATAAAACAATCGGGCTTAAGCGCGGTAATCTCTTTAATCAGGGAGGCACGTACTGCTAATAAACGAGGCAAACGGGATAGCACTTCAACAATTCCCATCACGGCGAGTTCTTCCATCGCAAACAGGGATTTAAAGCCAAGGGCTTCCATGCGGGGACCACCGATACCGACAAAGCGCGCATCGGGATGAGTCTTTTGCAGCGCCGCCATTAAACCTGCGCCTAAAATATCGCCCGAGAGTTCTCCGGCGACCATGGCAAACACTAATGGAGTTTTATTGCTCATAAACCAATCATGTCTCATGAATGAATGACATTGGATGACGGGGCGAACAACAGCTAAAACGCATCATGCCAAGCCATACTGCTGTAAATTAATGATTAAGCTCATTGATGGTTGAATGCACAAGGACATTGCTAACGACAACGTCTAACCACCCAATAGGCTTAAGCCAATAATACAAAAGGGCATAAAAATGCCCTTTTGTTGTCGTGTGGTCATCAAGTTAGCGAATAATGCCGCGACTCGATGACTTTACAAATTCAAGGAACAATTTCACTTGCTCATCGCTCTGCGCATCTTCAGCTAGGGCTTCCATCGCTTCGTCAACAGTTAAGCTGCTGCGATATAAGGTTTTATAAGCACGACGCACCGCCAGCTGGCTTTCTTTAGAAAAACCACGACGTTTCATGCCTTCGCTGTTTAAACCGCGCGGAATCGTCGGCTGACCCGCCGCCATCACAAAGGGAGGCACATCCTGCAGCACCAAAGAACACCCTGCAGTAAACGCATGGGCACCGATATGCACAAATTGGTGAACACCAGTCATGCCGCCTAAAATAGCCCAATCACCCACGTGTACGTGACCCGCGATAGAAGCGTTATTCGCCATGATCACATTATCGCCGACCACACAGTCATGGGCGATATGCACATAGTTCATAAACAGGTTATTCGACCCAATACGGGTTTCACTGTTATCTTGAACTGTACCACGGTGAATAGTCACGTGCTCACGGATGACGTTATTGTCGCCAATGATCAGTCGTGTGGGTTCGCCAGCGTATTTTTTGTCTTGGCACTCTTCGCCTACTGAGGCGAATTGAAAAATACGATTACCTTTGCCGATAATCGTTGGGCCTTTAACAACCACATGGGAACTCAACCAACAATCATCACCAATTTCAACGCCTGCACCAATATAGGTCCAAGGGCCAATGGTGACGTTATTGCCAATTTTTGCATCGGGATGCACAAACGCTAATGTATCTATCACTGACTAATCTCTCTGCGGGCACACATGATTTCAGCGGAACAAACCACTTCACCATCCACTTTGGCCTCACCGTAGAAGACGCCAATCCCGCGGCGCTCTTTAATCATTTTGACATCAAAATGGATTTGATCACCTGGCTCAACGACACGTCTAAAACGCGCATTGTCGATACCAGCAAAGTAATACAACACCCCTGGAGGTGGCACATCACTGCTCATGGTTTTAAAGGCTAACAGGCCAGTTGCCTGTGCCATGGCTTCTAAAATAAGCACGCCAGGCATCACAGGCTGAACCGGGAAATGTCCCTGAAAAAATGGCTCATTTATTGAAACGTTTTTGATCGCCTGCAGACTAACACCAGGAGTGTAATCAAGCACACGATCGATCAATAGGAATGGATATCTATGGGGTAGATATTTAAGTATTTCTTTAATATCCATAGTGTTCATTTGATTAGACACGAACCGAGTTCCTCAAATTGCCTTGGAGCAATTAATCTGGTGTTTTTAAATTTTTTTCCAACGTTTTAACACGCTGGAACAGTTCATCTAACTGACGGAAACGAACTGTATTTTTACGCCAAAGTTTATTGTCCATTGCCACTGTGGCAGAAGAGTATAAACCGGGCTCACGCATATTAGTGGTAATATTGGTAGCACCAGACACATGCACACCATCGGCAATGCTCAAATGACCTGCGATGGCACAACTACCGCCAATAATGCAATATTTACCAATAGTCACACTGCCAGCGATAGTCGTACTGCCAGCGATTGCGGTATTTTCACCGATAATATCGTTATGGGCAATTTGTACTTGGTTATCGATAATCACCCCATCGTGGATCTCGGTATGGCCTAATGCACCGCGATCTACCGTTGAATTCGCACCTATCTCAACCCGATCGCCGATACGAACGCCGCCCGTTTGTGGAATTTTAATCCACTGGCCGCGTTCATTGGCATAACCAAAACCATCTGAGCCTAATACGGCACCCGAATGGATAATACAATTTTGCCCCAAATGCACGTCGTGATAGACGGTAACATTAGCCCATAAACGCGTTTTTGAGCCAATAACCACATCTTGTCCAAGCACAACACCGGCACCTATCTGGACATCTTCACCTAAAATAACGTTCGCACCAATAACCGCATTCGCCCCAATCGCAACACCTTCACCTATATGGGCAGAAGCGTCTATTTGAGCCGAAGGATGGATACCCACCGCCGCTTTAGGCGTAGTGTCCAAGTACTGGGCAACACGGGCGAAACCAACGTAAGGATCTTTTACAATTAACGCAGTACCTTGATAATCCTGCGCATCTTTAGCTGACAATAACACCGCACTCGCTTGAGTTTCCTCAAGCTGAGAGCGATATTTACTGTTGGCTAAAAAAGAGATTTGACCCGCTTTGGCATGTTCTAAGGTCGCCACACTATTAATAACTAGCGTTTCGTCGCCTTGGATATCACCGTCTAATAACAGGCCTAGCTCTTTTAAAGTCACACTATTCATCTATTACTTGCCTTTGCTTAAGGCTTCAACCACTTTGCCACTGATGTCAGCGTTAGGCTTAACATAAATGACGGCACCACGTTGCAATACCAAATCATATTGGTCTTTTTCAGCGATAGTGTTGATGGCTTTTTGCACTTTAACTAACAGTTTATTTTGCTCTTCACCTTGGCGACGACGTAAGTCTTCATCCAATGCTTTGCCTTTTAACTGATATTCAGATTTTAGCGATTCCATTTTACGAACCAGTTCCGTTTTTTGTGCATCGTTCATTAACGCACCGTCACGTTGCTGCTTCTCCATTAGAGAGCGCATTTCTTCTTGCATTTTTTGGACATCAGCCATGCGATCGCCAAACTCTTTCTTTAGAGATTGAGAGATCTGCTCACGTTGTGGCAGCTGTTCGAACACAGCGCCCATATCGACTACGGCAATTTTCTCAGCATGTGCCATTAACGGCGCGCCTAACAAAACTAACGTCATCAGTGCGCGATTTACCATCTTGTTCAAAATAAACTCCTTGTTACCTTGTTATAGTCAGCAAAACTTGCCGAGTGTATGCCTTTTAAAAAGTTTTGCCAATATTGAAAGAGAAGATCTCTGTTTGGTCGCCTTCGTATTCTTTAATCGGCCACGCTAAGCTAAACACCATAGGACCCATAGGTGATAACCACTGTACACTTAAGCCCCAAGAAGCGCGCAGGCGTGCTGGATCACTGTAGTCCTGTAACTTATCAAACTCATCCGCTGGAAGTGTTTGATATGCATTGTAATCAAACTCAGTATCCCAGACGTTACCCGCATCAACGAAGAAACTCGTACGCACTGAATTACTGTAAGCCTCATCCAAGAATGGCGTCGGTACAATTAACTCCATGCTCGCTGTCGCAAGGGCGTTACCACCGATTGAGCGGCCAGAACTGACTTGGATACTGTTAGGATCGCCCGGTAAACTACAACCATCGCCCGATGGATCCGGTGCACATGGTTCACTACCTCGGTAGAGATAGAATGAACGAGGTCCCACAGAGTTAGACTTAAAGCCACGCAGTGAACTGCTACCACCTGAGTAATAGTTTTCCCAGAAAGGCAGAATTTGGTCGTTATCATTAAATTGACCATAACCGTTACCATAACCTAATCGACCACGGGCCAAGAGCACAAAGCTATGACTTCGGTTAACAGGGAAATAGAAGTTAGTGTCAAAATCTGTCTTAAAGTACTGTAAATCAGACCCTGGCGAGGTCATTTTACCGTTCAAACGCTGAGACGAGCCGTCTGTTGGGAAAGTGCCACGGTTCAAGGTGCTACGATACCAGCCCAAACTCAGTTCAAAGTTATCGAAGCTTAAGTCCGCATTTGGATCGTCATCACGGTAGATGTTATAGAAACGCAGTGCTTGCTCGTAGGCAGAAATTTCAGAAATCGTGTTATGACGATAGCCGATGCCACCGTTGATACGGTTGTATTCATTGATCGGGAAACCCGAGTTCAATGCCACACCGTAAGAACTGTTTTTATAACGTTCTAAGTTCGCTTCATTGGCGTCAAACTCACTCCAATAAACGCTCCCCCCTAAACTCACGCCATCCTTCGTCCAATACGGATCGGTATAGGATAAGTTAACGTTCTTAGAGTACTTGTTGGTGCTCAAACTCACACCAGCTTGGTTACCCGTACCTAAGAAGTTATTTTGCTGCACCCCAAACTGCAAGCTCAGGCCTGATTCAGTACCATAACCTACGCCAGCGTTGAATGAGCCCGACGGCTGCTCTTTCACTTTCACCGCAACATCGACTAAATCATCGGTACCTGGCACTTGAATGGTTTCAGTGTCAACGGTTTCGAAGAAGCCCAAACGGTTAAGACGCGCTTTAGATTGCTCAACCTGCGCAGAGTTTAACCAAGCCCCTTCCATCTGGCGCAGTTCACGGCGCATCACTTCATCTTTGGTCACTGTGTTCCCAGTGAAGTTAATCGCACGAACGTAAACACGTTTACCCGGTTTAACATTGATGTTTAAGGTCACTTCTTTAGTCTTATCATCAATTTCTGGGTACGTTTTGACTTCTGGGTAGGCATAACCGAAGCGGCCTAAATACTTGCTGTACATTTCTTCGGTGAAAGTCACATCGCCGCCGTTGTACATATCACCGGCTTTGATTGGCAGAATTGATTTCATCAACTCTTCACGGCCCATCAAATCACCCGTCAGGTTTACTTCTTTAACTTTATATTTCTCACCTTCATCTACGTTGATGGTGATATATAAACCTTTACGGTCAGGCGTCATCGCCACTTGCGTCGAGGTGACTTCAAAGCGGATATAACCTTTATTATGATAATAGGTTTTGATGGTCTCGAGATCTGCCTGCAGCTTTTGCTTCTGATAACGGCGTTCGCCGAACAGATCCCACCAAGCCACATAATCTTTAAGTTCCAACATGCCAATCAACTCAGCATCGGTGAACTCATGATTACCGACCACGTTAATTTGGCGGATTTCAGCCGCTAAACCTTCGGTGAACTTAAATTTCAGCTCAACCCGGTTACGGGGCAAGTTGATCACTTGAGCTTCCACTTTAGCGCCGTATTTACCCACGCCGTAGTAGAAATCCTGCAGACCCTTTTCAATTCCGGTCAACATAGTGCGATCGAGCGACTCACCGACTTTAACGCCAGAACCGTCCAGACTTTCCTGTAACTGTTCGTCTTTAATGTCTTTGTTGCCATCAAATGTCACGGCACTGATGGTGGGACGTTCAGTGACTTTCACCACTAATACGCCGCCATCTCGGCTCACGGAGACATTTTCAAAGTTAGTCGATGCATACAAGCTTTTAATCGCTTGTTGAATTCTTAACTGGTCAACAGTGTCACCTACTTTTACTGGTAAGCTTAACAGGGCAGCACCGAGTGCAACTCGCTGCAAACCTTCAACTTGGATGTCGGTCACTTCAAACGGTTGGAAAGTATCAGCCAACACAGTCCCTGAAAACGACGCACCGACGAATAACATCGAGGCAAAAAGTTTATTCAATCTCATAGAGCACTTCTAATTATTAGTCTGTCCTTGCTCAGAGTCGGGCAAAATCATTGAAAAGCGCAATGCTCATCAACATCAGCAGTATTGCTGCCCCAAATCTGAATCCTATTTCCTGCACCTTTTCAGGTACAGGTTTACCAGTTATTACTTCAATAAAGTAATACAGCAGGTGTCCCCCATCGAGCACAGGTAAAGGCAACAAGTTAATGATGCCTAAATTGACGCTGATGAGCGCGAGGAACCCGAGAAAATAGACCAGACCATAGTTTGCACTACTGCCCGCACCCTGTGCGATCGAGATGGGTCCACTCAGGTTTTTCACCGACACATCGCCGGTAAATAATTTGCCAATCATCTTAAAGCTCACAGCAACAAGTTGCCATGTTTTATCCGCTGCGATGCCGAAAGAATCGATTGGTCCATATTCAAGTTGTAAACGCATATTGTCTGGCCATGGCGCTTGGGTTGGGCTCACCCCCAGCATACCTATCTCTTGGCCATCGGCGTTTTTACTGCTTAACGGTGTCACTGCCACGTTAAACTGCTCGCCATTGCGACGCACAGTTAAGCTCACAGGCACATTGGCAGAATGTTGAATAATGTCAACAAAAGCCTGCCAATCAGAATAATTTTTACCATTTATCGCCACTAAGGTATCGCCGACTTTCAGCTCACTATTCGCAGCGGCGCTGTCAGGGCTAATTGCAGCTATTGTCGGGACGATTTCAGGGCGGTAAATCCCTAAACCTAAGGTGGTAATCGGTGATTCTTTTTCAGGATCAAAATGCCAATTGCGGGTATCTAAGGTATAAGAGCGCACACTGGAATCTAAGCCCTGCAAACCGCTCAATGGCGTCAGCGATACACTCAGACTTTCATCGCCTATGTGACCGACTAAGGCTAAATTCACCTCTTCCCAGTTACGCACAGCCTGACCGGAAATGGCCGTAACTTGCATGGGCTCAGTAACTTGAATTTGCGCGGCGGCGGTCCCAGGCGTTGTCGATGTGATAACAGGTTTCAGTGAGGGCACACCAATCAAATACATAAAATACAGGGCAACAATAGCAAAAATAAAATTCGCAATCGGGCCAGCAGCCACAATCGCAATGCGTTGCCAAACGGTTTTACGATTGAATGCTTGATCTTTTAATTCATCGGGAACATCTTCAACGCGCTCATCGAGCATTTTGACATAACCACCGAGTGGGATCATGGCTAACACGTATTCAGTGCCATCTTTACCGACACGGCGCCAAATCGCCTTACCAAAACCTATAGAGAAACGTTCGACCTTGACACCACAACGGCGCGCGACATAGAAATGGCCGTATTCGTGGGCTGTGATTAACAGGCCCAGTGCAACGATAAAAGAACCTAAGTTCCATAAAAAATCTAACATCCCACTCCTTACGTCATTGATTTAATCACTCAGCCATTGCTAAGCGATGCTTGCTAATGTCTCACGCGCATAGACGCGGGTTTGCGCATCTAAGGCTAAAATATCTTCTATGCTGCCCATAGGGCGCTTAGGCACAGTCACTAAACAAGCTTCGTTCACTTTTGCAATTTGCGTAAAGCCAATTTGCCCCTGTAAAAATGCTTCAACGGCAATCTCATTGGCAGCATTTAACACTGTTGTCGCCTCTTGCCCTTGGGCACACGCGTCCATTGCCAGAGCCAAACAGGGGAAACGTTCAAAATCAGGTTCATAAAAGCTTAACTGTCCGACTTTGAAAAAATCTAAAGGTTCAACGCCAGAATGAATTCTTTGCGGATAAGCCATGCAATGGGCAATCGGTGTGCGCATATCTGGGTTACCCATTTGAGCAATAACCGAACCATCAAGGTACTGCACCATAGAGTGGATCACGCTTTGCGGATGGATAACCACCTTCAGTTGCTCAGCCTGAGTGTTAAACAACCAACGTGCCTCAATAAACTCTAAGCCCTTATTCATCATAGTGGCGGAGTCGACGGAGATTTTAGGTCCCATGGACCAATTAGGATGTTTACAGGCCTGAGCTGGCGTCATGGCGGCCAGTGTCGCCAAATCCGAGCGCAGGAAAGGCCCACCAGAACCGGTTAACAGAATATGGGAAATACCCGATGCCGCTAAGTCACAACGGCCAAGGTTGGCTTGCACTTCTTGGGGGAGACATTGGAAGATGGCATTATGCTCACTATCCACAGGCAAGAGCACAGCACCAGAGCGCTTAGTCGCCTCAATAAACAGCTCACCTGACATGACTAAGGCTTCTTTGTTGGCCAGTAATACCCGCTTACCCGCCTTTACGGCTTCAAGCGTCGGTACTAGCCCTGCAGCCCCAACAATCGCCGCCATCACAGTATCCACTTCGGCAGCGGTCACTAAACCGAGTAAATCGTTCATGCCGGTGGTGACTTGGATATTGAGCGTCGCGGGTAAAACGGCGCGCAACTGTTTTGCTGCCGCTTCATCCACCATATGCGCCACTTTTGGTCTGTGAGCAACACAAAGTGCAAGCATCTTATCGACGCTGGCGTTAGCCACTAGTCCATACACGCGATAAGCGAGTGGATTCGCTGAGATCACACTTAAGGTACTGGCACCTATAGAGCCGGTAGCACCCAAAATCACCATATTTTGCATAGCGTTACATCCAGAATGCAATGTAGATCAGGGTAAACACCGGCAAGGCTGCGGTCAGGCTGTCGATGCGGTCGAGCACGCCGCCGTGACCTGGCAAAATGGTGCCAGAATCTTTAATACAGGCCGCACGCTTAAACATACTTTCAGATAAATCCCCCACTGCTGACACTAAGGCAACAAATAAGGTTACTGACACAACTAAGCCCAGTTCTTGCTCAGGCGAATAATACATCACAATCGCAACCACTATCATGGTGGTAGCTAAACCACCGAGTAGGCCTTCAAGTGTTTTCGCTGGGCTCACTGCGGGCATTAGTTTGGTTTTACCTATCGCCTTACCAACAAAGTAAGCGCCAGAATCGGCAGCCCACACAATCAACATCACCAATAATACCAATACTGGGCCAAAATAAGGCGAAGCTTGTGAACCAATAGATTTGAGCGCGATAAGAGCGACAAAGCAAGGGATTAAGGTTAACTGTCCAAACATGGACTTAAACATAGGATTTTTTTGCCAAAACTTAGCGCTCTTAGGATAAGTCACCACTAATAATAGTGAGGCTAACCACCAAAGTGCGCCAATATAGAGAATGGCTAAATAGATAGGGTGTAATTGATGGCTTAACCAAACCGCATCGATGGGCACAATCAGATTCAGTGCCACCAACAAGATACCGACCGTGCAGGTGAAGCTCCACTGGGTGACGTCACACTGATTATCGATAATTCTTCCCCATTCCTTTGCTGCAATCAGAAAGACGCCGACCAAAGCCCAAGCGAAGTAGCTGGCAGGGAGCAAGAATATCGCCCCCAAAACTAATGGAACTAACCAAATTGCTGTTATTATTCGTTGTTTTAGCAAAAAAAAATCCCTCATGAGGTTTTACAATGCACGCATCTCATCAATCTGACTTCCAGTCAAACCAAAGCGGCGCTGGCGACTTGCAAAAATGGCAATCGCTTCATGAAAAGCCTGTTCATCGAAATCAGGCCAAAGGGTGTCGGTAAACACCAATTCTGCATAGGCCGCCTGCCACAGCACAAAATTGCTGATGCGACAGTCCCCGCCCGTGCGGATCATTAAATCAACTTCACTCTGATTTTGCATGCACAAATGTGCACTTAAGGCTTCCTCGGTGAACTGACTGCTGGTCATTTCGCCAGTTTCAACCTTTTCAGCTAATTTTTGGGCTGCTTGAAGTATGTCCCAACGGCCACCATAGTTAGCGGCGACATTCAAAACTAAGCCGGTATTGCCTGATGTCTTCTCTTGCGCGGCAGCAATTTGCTTCTGTAATCGCGCAGAAAAACGGCTAATATCGCCAATAATCTTCAGCTTAACCTGATTCTTATGCAGCAATTTAATTTCACGCTGTAATACGGTAAAAAACAATTCCATCAGCAAGCTGACTTCTTTATCGGGTCTACGCCAATTCTCGCTAGAAAATGCAAATAACGTTAGCGATTCAACACCTAATTGACTTGCCGTGCTTACGGCTCTTCTAACGGCCTTAACACCGGCCTTATGCCCCAACACTCGTGGCTTACCTTGGGTTTGTGCCCAACGCCCATTGCCATCCATAATAATGGCGACATGCTTAGGTAGCGACTGTTTCACGAGTTCGGGTAATTGTCCCGGCAAGGTCGTTTGAGTGTATAAATCACTCTCACTCGTCCTAGGGTGCGGATCAAGTTCCACTGTGGATGACATCTAATACAGCCCTTTAAAATAGACAAACGCCGTGTAGTATACCCCTACACGGCGCATCAACTCTAGCTTATCGAACTTGAGATTAGACTTCCATCAACTCAATTTCTTTGGCTGCTAAAATCTCATCAACCTTTTTAATGTGAGCATCGGTGAACTTTTGTACTTCTTCTTCGCTACGACGAACGTCATCTTCTGTACATTCTTTAGCTTTCTCAAGCTTTTTCACTTCAGAAATGGCATCACGACGTACGTTGCGGATAGCGATACGACCGTTTTCGGCTTCGTTACGCACCACTTTGATGAAGTCTTTACGACGCTCTTCCGTCAGCGCAGGTAATGGAATACGCAAGGTCGCGCCAGCAGACATAGGGTTCAGACCTAAATCTGAGCTCATAATGGCCTTTTCAACGGCTTGGATAGCACTACGATCGAATACAGTCACAGACAGAGTGCGTGAATCTTCAACGCCCACGTTTGCCACTTGGTTCAGTGGTGTCATAGTACCGTAGTAAGAAACCTGAATTGAATCAAGCAGGCTTGGGTGAGCACGACCTGTACGTACTTTCGCCATTTGGTTTTTAGTCGCTTCTACACATTTACCCATGCGTTCTTGCGCATCTTTCTTAATGTTCTCAATCACGTTAAATGTCCTTCTTGGTCATTAAATAACTTTTTTTGCTCTGATCAGCGTGCCTTCCTCTTCACCCATGATAACGCGGCGAAGAGCGCCAGGCTTGTTCATGTTGAAGACTAAAATAGGCATGTCGTGATCACGCGCCAGAGTAAAGGCTGCTAAGTCCATTACTTTTAATTCTTTTTCCAGAATTTCCGCATAAGTGACTTCATCATACTTAACGGCGTCTGGGTTTTTCATTGGGTCTTCGGAGTATACACCGTCGACTTTCGTCCCTTTCAACACGACTTCAGCTTCGATTTCAATGCCGCGTAAACAGGCCGCAGAATCGGTCGTGCAGAATGGATTACCTGTACCGGCAGCAAAAATAACCACTCGGCCAGATTTTAGCAAGCTGATCGCTTCAGCCCAATTGTAATCGTCACACACACCCTTTAACGGGATAGCTGACATCAGACGGGCATTAACATAGGCACGGTGCAAGGCGTCGCGCATTGCCAAGCCGTTCATAACCGTTGCCAGCATACCCATGTGATCGCCCACCACACGGTTCATGCCAGCTTTTGCTAAGCCTTCACCGCGAAACAGATTGCCACCACCAATAACCACACCCACCTGAATACCCAGTTCAACCAGCTCTTTCACTTCCTGAGCCATGCGATCTAATACTTTAGGGTCGATGCCGAAGCCTTCGTCGCCCATCAGTGCTTCGCCACTTAATTTAAGAAGAATGCGTCTAAATGCGGGTTTTGGATTGGTGCTCATAATTTTTATCCTGGTTATAACAAGACCGCAGCGAATGCCACGGTCTTGGGGGTATTTAGCGTTGGCGATTAAGCCTTTTTAGAAGCAGCGATTTGAGCAGCAACTTCAGCTGCAAAATCTTCTTCTTTCTTCTCAATACCTTCACCAACTTCTAAACGAATGAAGTTAGTCACTGTAGCGCCTTTCTCTTTCAGAACTTCGCCAACAGTTTTCTTTGGTTCCATGATGTAAGCTTGGCCAGTCAGAGAAATCTCACCGGTGAACTTCTTCATACGACCCAGAACCATCTTCTCAGCGATCTCAGCAGATTTGCCTTCGTTCATAGAGATTTCGATTTGCAGTGCTTGCTCTCTTGCAACAAGATCAGCAGGCACATCTTCTGGATTAACGAATTCAGGCTTAGAAGCAGCAACGTGCATTGCGATATGCTTTAAGGTTTCTTCGTCAGCTTCACCGGCTACAACAACACCAATGCGCTCACCGTGACGGTATGAAGACAGGTTTGCACCATCGATGTACTCAACACGACGAATGTTGATGTTCTCACCGATTTTAGTTACCAGAGCAACACGTGCATCTTCGAACTGTGCTTTTAAATCTTCAAGTGTCACTTTAGATGCTGCAGCAACATCTAACACTGCGTTTGCGAAGCCTAAGAAGTTAGAATCTTTAGCAACGAAGTCAGTTTGACAGTTAACTTCTAACAGAGCAGCGAAACCTTCGCCATTCTTGATTAAAATAGTACCGTCAGCAGCGATGTTACCCGCTTTTTTAGCCGCTTTAGCAGCGCCAGACTTACGCATGTTGTCAATCGCTAACTCCATGTCGCCGTTAGCTTCTGTCAGAGCGTTTTTACAATCCATCATGCCTGCGCCAGTACGGTCGCGCAGTTCTTTAACTTGGGCAGCAGTAATTGCCATTGTTAAATCCTCTATAAAAAATCGACTAATTTGCAGATATAAAACAGGGGCCGAATGGCCCCTGTTAACCAATCAAAAATCTTGGTTAATAAGGGTGATGAAACTCATCCCGCCTCATTATTATTCGGCTTCTACGAAACCGTCTTGCTCAGCTTGAACAGCCAAATCTTGACCACGGCCAGCTTTAGCAGCAGCAGCAACAGAAGTAGTGTACAGGCGGATAGCACGCATAGCGTCGTCGTTACCAGGAACGATGTAGTTAACACCATCTGGCGCAGAGTTAGTATCAACAACTGCAACAACAGGGATACCCAGGTTGTTAGCTTCTTTAATAGCGATATGCTCATGGTCAGCACCGATGACGAATAATACGTCTGGCAGGCCGCCCATGTTTTTAATACCACCTAAAGATTTTTCCAGCTTTTCAAGCTCACGAGTACGCATCAGCGCTTCTTTCTTGGTCAGCTTGTCGAAAGTACCATCTACTGATTGGCTTTCCAGTTCTTTCAGACGTTTGATTGACTGACGAACGGTTTTCCAGTTAGTCAGCATACCGCCTAACCAGCGGTGATCAACATAGTACTGGTCACAAGACAGAGCAGCTTCTTTGATCGCTTCGCCAGCAGCACGTTTAGTACCAACGAATAATACTTTACCTTTCTTTGAAGCTACATTGCTGATGAAAGCCAGCGCTTCATTGAACATTGGCACTGTATGCTCAAGGTTGATGATGTGAACACCGTTGCGAGCACCGAAAATGAATGGCTTCATTTTTGGGTTCCAGTAACGGGTTTGGTGACCGAAGTGGACACCGGCCTGAAGCATATCGCGCATTGAAACTGTAGTCATTTCTATTACCTTAAAATTTAGGGGGTTAGACCTCCACGTATCCCATGTCTTCGACCCCGCAGTTAACAGCTGAGGGCACCCCGAAGAATGTGTCGACACGTGTGTGATTTAGTATTTAGACAAATAGCCATGTATAATGGCCGCCATCTTTAGTCTTGCAAGTATCTAAACTGAGCTAATGCTGGCTTAGGCAATTCATCAAGACTTAAACATAACGGCGCGCTTTATACCATAAATAGCCCTAAAGCACAAATTTTTGCATTAGGTTGCGTGGCCAACAGACATTAAAGACACAAGAGAAAACGCAATGAGTATAGTCATCAAGACAGCTGAAGAAATTGAAAAAATGCGTGCTGCGGGCAAACTCGCCGCACAGGTATTAGAAATGATCGCCCCGTATGTTAAGCCGGGCGTGACCACCAATGAACTCAATGATCTCTGCGCCAAATATACCGAAGAGCAAGGTGCGATTTCGGCGCCGCTTAACTACCATGGTTTTCCTAAGTCCATTTGTACTTCAGTAAACAATGTGATTTGCCACGGTATTCCGAACGATAACCCACCATTGAAAGAAGGCGATATTCTCAATATCGACATCACAGTGATTAAAGACGGCTATCACGGTGATACTTCGATGATGTTTTTAATTGGTGAAGTGAGCGCTAAGGACAAACGCCTGTGCCGCATCGCGCAAGAAAGCCTGTATTTAGCCATTCGCAAGGTGCGTCCAGGTTTAAAACTGGGTGAAATTGGCAATACTATCGAAAAATTCATCAAAGCAAGCAAAACAGGCCTTGAGAAATATTCCATCGTGCAAGATTATTGTGGCCACGGTATTGGCTCGGGTTTCCATGAGGAACCTCAGGTCATGCACTACCGTAACGGCGATAACACAGTATTACGCCCAGGCATGTGTTTCACCATTGAACCTATGATCAATGCCGGTCGCCACACGACCATACTCGATCGTGATGATAAGTGGACGGTGACCACCTCAGACGGAAAAAACTCTGCCCAGTGGGAACACACTCTTCTGGTAACAGAAAAAGGGGTTGAAGTACTGACTCTGCGTGAGGATGAAGATTTCCCGCGTATCATCAATCACGAGCGATAGGCCAAACTAACAAGCATAAAAACAAGGGACTCGATGAATACAGCTCTGCTCGCTAAACAATCATTAATCGAACAGAATCAGACTCTTTTAGCCAGTTTCAAGGCTAAAACCCCGATTGAAGAGCTCGTCACGCAGCGCTGTCAATTTGTCGATACCCTTGTAAAGCAAGCTTGGGAACAGCACGGTCTAAGGGAATTTGATATTTCCCTGATTGCCGTAGGCGGCTATGGCCGTGGGGAGCTGCATCCCCACTCAGATGTCGACTTGCTGTTCCTGTTTAATGATATCTTGTCACCCGCCGCCGAAGCGGCACTCAGTCAGTTTATTGCCTTTCTGTGGGATGCTAATCTCGAAATCGGCCACAGTGTCCGTACGTTAAACGACACTATTACTCTCGGCCGTGAAGACATCACCATAGCCACTAACCTGTTAGAGGCACGACTGCTCAAAGGGCCCGAGTTTTTATTCGACCAACTTTACGATGCCATTCGTCAGAGTGACTTTTGGACCTCAAGCGACTTCTTTATCGCTAAGCGTGACGAACAAAATGCTCGCCATGCCAGAGCCAGTGCCTTCGATTTAGAACCCAATATCAAGAGTTGTCCCGGTGGCCTTAGGGATATTCAAACCATTGCTTGGGTGGCCATGCGTCACTTTGGCGCCGCTCGCCTCGAAGAATTAGTCCAATACGACTTTTTAGAGCAAGGTGAATTAGAAGAATTGCTCGAATGTCAGCACTTTTTATGGAAGCTGCGCTTTGCCCTGCACATGGTGGTGGGGCGCGATGAAAATCGCTTACTCTTTGATGTACAACGCCAAGTTGCCGAACTTATGGGCTATGAAGACGCCACCCAGCTTGCTGTTGAGCAGATGATGAAACGCTACTATCGCACGGTACGCCGAGTGATGGAACTGAACGAAATGTTGCTGCAGCTATTTAAACGGGCAACATTGGGGCACACAAAAGCCTTAGAAATTCAATCGATAGATAAACACTACCAGCGCCGTGGCACCTTTATTGAAGCGCTCAGCGATGATCTGTTCGATAGCGGCGAAGAAATTGTCCGGCTGTTTTTGTTGGTCGCTAAAAACTCCAACATCAAAGGCATTTATGCACCAACACTGCGTTCACTGCGCCGAGCAAGACGCGCCCAACCGCAAGCCTTACAAGAAAATCCGCTTTGTCGCCAAGCTTTTATGGAAATTCTGCGCCACCCTCGCGGCATTGTTGCTTTGTCTTTAATGCATAAACACGGTGTGTTATCGGCCTATTTACCCGCATGGCGAAATATTGAAGGCCAGATGCAGTTTGACCTATTCCACGCCTACACGGTCGATGAACATACTCACAGATTGCTGCTCAATATCGAACGATTCTCACAGCCCGAACAAAAAGAAGAATTTCCCTTAGGCTCGATTCTCATCAACCAACTGCCGAAAAAGGGCTTACTGGTACTCGGTGCAATCTTTCACGATATTGCCAAAGGTCGCGGCGGCGATCACAGTAAATTGGGCTCAAGCGACGCCCTCGCCTTTTGTAAGCTGCACGGGTTAAACGATCACGATGGCCGTTTAGTCGCTTGGCTGGTCGAGAATCATCTAGTGATGTCTGTCACCGCCCAGCGCCGCGATATTTCCGACCCCGATGTGGTGGCCGATTTTGCTAATAAAGTCCGCGATGCCGTGCATTTAAGTTACCTGTATTGCTTAACCGTGGCCGATATCTGCGCTACCAACGAAAAAACCTGGAACAACTGGAAAGGCTCACTGCTGCGTGACTTGTACTTTTCGACCCAAAGGGTACTCGCCCGCGGTAAAGAAAAACCCGTTGATATTCGTGCCAGAGTGCGTGAATACCAAGCTAAGGCGAAAAAAGAGCTACTGCGCCGTGGACTGAAAGAAAAAGATCTCGATACCCTGTGGCAACGTTTTAAGGCGGATTACTTTTTACGCCATCAGCCCAATCAAGTCGCGTGGCACGCCGAAGCGATTTTAAAGCACAAACAACAGGATGAGCCCTTAGTTTTAGTCTCAAAACACACCACCCGTGGTGGCACAGAGCTATTTGTCTATTGCCAAGACAGACCAAAGTTATTTGCAACTGTGATGGCGGTACTCGACAATAAAAATATCAACGTCCATGATGCCAACATCATGACCTCAAAAGATAATTATGCACTCGATACCTTTGTGATCTTAGAACAAGATGGCGAGCCAGTGAGCCAGCTTTCACGCATCCAAAGTATCCGTAAGGCACTCGAAAAAGCCCTGTCGAGCGACAGTCCAAAACTGCCACGCTTTAGAAAATTGTCGCGCAAGATGAAACCTTTTAATGTTCCGACACAAGTGAGTTTCCTCGAAAGCAGTCGTCATGGTACAAGTATGATGGAGCTTATCGCCTTAGATTCGCCAGGATTACTAGCAAAAGTCGGCGATATCTTTTACCGTTGCAACACGACGTTACTCGCGGCCAAGATCACCACCATTGGTGAGCGAGCCGAAGACTTTTTTATGCTGCAGACCAATGACGGCCTACAGCTTAACGAAACCCAAGAAAATACCCTCAGGGACGCTTTAATCAGTGCCTTGAGTGCGAAGAATATCGAATCAGTTAATTAACGAGACCAGTGGGAGAAGTAAATGGAGGCTTTACGCCAACGTATTGAGGCGGCTTTTGAAGCGCGCGCCGACATCACGCCAAGCACAGTTGACGCCAGCGTGCGTGACGATGTGCAACATGTCATCAATATGCTCGATAAAGGTGAAGTCCGTGTCGCCGAGAAAATCGACGGACAATGGCATGTACACCAATGGCTGAAAAAGGCGGTATTACTGTCCTTCCGTATTTTCGATAACGTGGTTATCGATGGCGCCGAAACCAAATACTTCGATAAAGTACCGTTAAAATTTGCCGAGTATGATGAAGCCCGCTTCAAAGCGGAAGCGATTCGTGTGGTGCCTTCGGCCACAGTGCGTAAAGGCTCATTCATCGGTAAAAATACCGTGTTGATGCCATCCTATGTGAACTTAGGTGCCTATGTTGATGAAGGCACTATGGTTGACACTTGGGCAACCGTTGGCTCATGTGCACAAATCGGTAAAAACGTGCATTTATCTGGCGGCGTGGGTATTGGTGGCGTACTTGAGCCATTGCAAGCGGGCCCAACCATCATCGAAGATAACTGCTTTATCGGTGCACGTTCTGAGATTGTTGAAGGCGTGGTAGTTGAAGAAGGCTCAGTGATTTCTATGGGCGTGTATATCGGCCAAAGCACTCGAATTTATGATCGCGAAACTGGCGAAGTGCATTACGGTCGTGTGCCAGCGGGTTCAGTCGTGGTTTCTGGCAACCTGCCGTCAGCCTGTGGCAAGTACAGCCTCTATGCCGCCATTATCGTTAAGAAAGTGGATGCAAAAACCCGCGGTAAAGTGGGTATCAACGAATTACTGCGTATTGTTGATTAACAGTATTCGTTCGATAACATGAGTTACGTAAAAAAGATGCTCTCGGGCATCTTTTTTATTATCGGTAAAATTTAGCCTACAGTTGCGCTGTTATTATCAGGATTAAAAATAAAGTGTTTCATAAAGCACTTAAATCAAGCGTTCGACTTCACGAAATGCATTTCTCGTCATGGCGATGGCCCGCCAGCCGATAATCCCCAATGGCTGCTGCGCTTTATTCACCACCACAAGATATTCTGAGTCCAAAAGATTCAACTGCAATAAGGCATCTTCCGATGTCGCCACCTCACTGATGGTAGGCACCGAATGCTGCATGATCTGATGGGCTTTTTTATGTAAAGATGCCCTATCCTGCTCACGCTCAGCCGCTGTGCCAAGTAATGGGCTAAACCAATGCTCCAGCAATTGATGAGTGATCACGCCAATTATCTTATGTTGCTCATCTAATACCACGGCCACCTTAGCTCGAGCAGCAGTAAGCAAACGCTTAACGTCGGCTAACTCATGGTCGAGGGAAATCGTGACGAGAGGTTCAAGGGGCGCGGCACCAATATGATCGCTAATACTCAGCTCACGATTAATCAAAATCGCTAAACAGGTCTCGACTATCTCAGGATCAAACAGAGTCCCTTTGCCCGCACGCAGCACTTCGGTCATTTTCTCCAGCCCTAAGGATGGACGATAGGGCCTGTGGGATAATATCGAATCGGCAACATCGGCTACCGCAATAATTTTTGCCTCATAGAGAATGGCTTTATCCTTTAAACCCGCAGGATAGCCTGAGCCATCGAGCCGCTCATGATGCTGTAAAATCATCTCTTTGATGGGCCATGGAAACTCCACATCCTCAATAATTTCAGCGCCATGGAGTGGATGGGTCTGTATTAATGCGTATTCTTCTTTTGAAAGCTTCGAAGGTTTGGTCAAGATCTGCGATGGAATGGCCAACTTGCCGATATCATGGACTAAGGCACCAATTTTAAGCCCTTCTAGGCGCTGGGGATCTAAGCCTAATTTCTCACCAATCAAATAACTTAATTGCGCCACCGATTTTTGATGCCCTGCGGTATAGGCATCTTTTAGTTCTAATGCCTCAGAAATAGCACTAATAAGCTGGGTTAACGACTGAGATAACTGCTCTTTTTGGGATTTAATGATTTTGGACTGGCGAGAAACAGCGCGCAATGTGCGTGGCAGTTCAATGCTGTGCCATAAAATGCTGGCAAAAGTCAGTAATGATCTCGCATCATTACGACTATAGGGCTCGTTACGGTCAACCACGCACACTATGCCGACCAAGCGGCTGCGAAACAAAATCGGCACCGCCAAGTAACGCCCCGCAAGTAAAAGTTTATCTAAGGGCAAATCCCCTAAGCGTCTTTGGGAGTCGGTTTGATTTTGGATGATCGGCTTATAATCTCGTACGCATTCGAGCCATACGCGGCTTTCAAGTTCTGACACTTGGGTATTATCTTCGATGAAATCGGCTTGGCCCGCCTCTGCGTTGGGATAGTCGGAACGTGCGGCGAGCGTGAGTGTTTTTGATTTTTCGTTATGCAGCAGAATAAAGCCATAACGACTACCAGTGAGCGACATCGCCTTAGCAACTGCGACTTTAAACACTTCTTCTTGGGAGGATTTAATCACATCTTCAATGTGTTGCAGCCAAGCATCGCTCGCTTGAATCGCTCGACGATAATCCGAATGCAACTCTTTCATCTGCGGATCTTCAAAATTAATGTCAGATAGAATCAAATACCATCCCATCTCAGGCAAAGAATGCAGCGCAAGATGCACACGTATACCCCGATGATCTTGGAGTTGAAAACCGAGCTCTTGCCCACGACGCCTTACAATATCGGCGCATAGTTCAGCATTAAAGGCACTAAACAATTGGCTGATGGGTTGATTAATGATTTGCGCCGCCGAACGTTTACAACGCCGGTAAAAGGCTTGGCTCATCCGTAGCACGCGAAATTGCTCATCAAGCTGTGCCCAAGATAAATTCAAACTATCGGGTAAATCTTTCATTCCAACAATAAGGCTTTGACTGGTTGGCATCCTGCACTCCGATCTTAGACTAGAGCATGGGCGACACGCTTATGCGCTATGTTCGCCCGAATGTTAACACTATAAAATCTCCAATAAACATAATGATAGCTGATCCCATGACATACGCGGATTAAAATAGGCTGAGCTGAATGTCATGTTATCGCTACGCTTGTCATTACCTTAGCGCGACTGCCTACGCTTTAGAAGACGATCGTTTTATTGCCGTACACGACCACTTGTTCGTTGAGCACTAATTGCAGAGCTTTACTCAATACACTCTTTTCAACATCGCGCCCAGCTCGCGCCATTTCTAAGGCGCTATAACTGTGGTCGACGGGAATCACGTCTTGCTTGATGATCGGCCCTTCATCGAGGCAATTATTCACAAAATGCGCCGTCGCACCGATAATTTTCACCCCGCGCTCCCAAGCCTGACGATAGGGTGCTGCGCCAATAAAAGCAGGTAAGAAAGAATGGTGAATGTTGATGATGCGATTAGGATATTGCGCCACAAAATCAGGCGTTAATACCCGCATGTACTTAGCCAAGACTAAATAATCGGGTTCGTATTGCGATACCGCAGCCAACAGTGCTTGCTCGTGTTGAATTCGGTCTAAGCCTTCGTGACTCACCAGATGAAAGGGAATGTTAAATTTTTCGGCCAGTTCGCGCAGCGCATCATGGTTGCCCACCACAGCGGCAATCTCGACACTTAAACCACCGTAATAGGCTTTCATCAATAGGTCGCCTAAACAGTGCGCTTCTTTCGTCACTAACACCACAATGCGTTTCTTGCCGGCGCTGACCAAGGTCATGTGATTCTTAGCAGGCAGCACGTCGCGCAGATCCTGCAATAACTGTTCGCTGTTAAAAATGCCCTCTAACTCAGTTCGCATAAAGAAACGCCCTTGGGCATTATCCACAAACTCACTGTTTTTAATGATGTTCAGTTTATGAGTAAAACAAACACTGGTGATTTTGGCGATGAGGCCTTGGGCATCGGCGCAATCCGTCAGTAAGATTTTACGTTCTATGGATGGCGAAGTATTACCGCGAGTTTCAGTCATTTGTTGCAAAGTTGGATCTCCTATATTGTCCTTACATCGAGTTTGCCATAGCAAATCGCGCTGAACAGCATGAAAATCCTATAATGCGAAAATAAAAATGACATTTCAGAGGCTTGAATCAATAAAATGTAAAAATTAAGCAGTTAATTTTGTAAAAACACAATCCTAGCGGCGAGTATCTAAGTAACGCTGCAATACTTTACGCAGGGTTTCGGCCTTAGTGCCATAAACCACCTGCACACCTTTGCCCATAACGATCACGCCCTTAGCACCCAACTGACTCAAACGCACCTTATTGACTAACTCAGGCTTATGTACGCTCAAGCGTAACCGAGTTAAACAGGCATTGAGTTCAACGATATTGTCACGCCCGCCAAGCGCCGCAATAATCGCCCGTAAACTTTCTTTAGGTCCTTTACTGTCACTGTCGTTATGCTCAAGCCTGCCAGGTGTTTTCAAATTAAAGGCTAAAATACTCAACCTAAACAACAGGTAATATATGATGGCGGTCAAAGGTCCGAGGAAAATAAACCAGCTGGCATTACGGGACAATGGAAATAACAGCGTAAAGTCCACCAGCCCTTGGGAGAACACTATGCTGTGGTGAATATCGAGCATGATACAGACAAAATAAGCGAGCCCAGTGAGTAAGGCATGAATAATAAATAGGATCGGGGCCACAAACATAAAGGCAAATTCGATAGGTTCAGTCACCCCAGTTAACCAACTGGCCGCCCCCGCCGAGAGCATAATGCCCGCCACGCGATTACGCTCAGAGGGATCGGCGCAGCGCCACATAGCCAGTGCCGCCGCAGGTAATCCCCACATTTTAATCAGGTAACCACCGGCAAGGTTTCCCGCCTGCGGATCGCCCGCTAAATAACGCGCCACCTCACCACGGACGACTTCATGCCCTAATAACTGATATTGACCCACTTCTAAGTAAAAAGGCGCATTCCAAATATGGTGCAACCCAAGGGGAATAAGTAACCGCTCTAATGCGCCATACACGCCAAAGGCAATGGCTGGTTTTTGATAAACCGCCCAGTCAGATACTCGCTCAATCAATAGCGCTAAAGGTGGCCACACATGGGCGAGTACATAACCTAAGCCCATCGCTAGGGGAATAATAAGTAAAGATGCACTGCGACGTCCCTCAAAGAAGGAGAAAATTGCAGGCAAGCGTATATATTGACTCCAGCGCACCGCAAGACAAGTAATACCGCCGAGCATCATGCCACCCGCAATCCCCGTATCTAAGGTATCCATCCCCAATAAAGGCTGGGTTGGGAGTCGATACAAATCAGCCAGTGCGGCTAATGTCGCCGTCATCACCCCATAACCAAACACCGCAGTAAAGGCGGCAATGCCTTGATCGCGGCAAAAGCCAATAGCGACCGCCACGGCAAATAACATCGGCATGATGGCGAAAATGAGCTTGCCCACAGCCAACATCAACACTGTCAGCTCTTCGGGCATAAAAGGAATAGGACTAACGGTGAGGCCAAGCATGACCCCTGCGGCAGGCAAAATGGCAATAGGAATAAGCAGCGCTTGGCTTAAGCGCTGGGCAAATTTAAACCACTGCTGAGTAACGAAACTGCCTAAGCGACGAGCTCGGTTTTGACGACTTGATTCCAGCGTTCTAGCCATTTTATCGCTTCAACCTCAGGTTCCATGGTTTCACAGGCATCGATTTCTAATAATTCTACAAGTGGTTTAGCACCAAGCTCACTCAAAAGCGCATCTATAGACTTACCGGCGCCGCAAAAGGTTTCATAACTTGAATCACCCAGTGCGATTACACTGTAGTTAAGCGCAGGTAAATAGGGCGCAAGATTTTTAAGATTATGATACCAAGGCTGAATATCTTCGGGTAAATCCCCTTGGCCTGTCGTAGAAGTGACCACAACTAACAATTCATCCTGCGGAGGAATAAAGCTGGCGATGTCATTTGGTTGCCACAATGTGACATCATAACCTAAAACTTGCATTTCTTTCTCTAGGGTTTCGGCGGCAAATTGTGCACTGCCATAGACAGTGCCAAACACCAGATTCACCTTTTTCATGGTACACTCCACATCGCGTTGCAAACCTTATTAGGCTGACCATACTTTATTGTTCAGCGGATGGGCAAGCTAAGGCGCAAAATTTTTATAAATCAAGTCATTGAGCATGAGGAAATATCTGATGCGACAGTCCACCCGCCAAAAACACCTCAAGCAACACCACAAAACAACCCATATTCGACGTAAAAATTATTTCCACTCCGCCCAGCAAAATCTCACATCGCCACTCGCGCCTACCTCTGGATTCTCAACCTTAGCCGTCATGATGCAAGAATTGCGTCCACAAACCGCACAAACACCGCAACGCCTCGACTAATTACCGCCAGACTCATTTTGATTGGACAGTTTTAATTGAACCGTTTTAATTGAACAGTGTTGATTCGACTGTTATGGGTTCGATAGTTTTGATTCGACTGCTTTCGTGTCAATAATCAAGCCAAGCGAATGACTTTTGATGCCACTCACTTGGCTGACTGCCAATTATGTCGAGATTGTCTCAGTTGAGATTGTCAGAGTTAAGCTCATGGGTTACGCATTGCCAGTTGGTATTTCATCCGTGGCGATTAACAACTCAGCCTGTTGACTCAAGGTCGCCTCGTCCCAACCTAGCTCGGCAAACACGGTTTCCCACTCAGGCTCGATCTCGGTTTCTATGCTGAGCCGAACTTGAGTGACAGGATGGGTGAAGCTGAGCTTTTTCGCGATAAGCCACAGGCGATTAATGCCAAAATGCTCGCGGAAAAACGCATTTTGCTTACCGTCACCATGGGTGGTATCACCAACTATGGGGTGACGTAAATGCGCCATGTGTCTTCTGAGCTGATGCTTGCGCCCCGTTTTAGGGCTCAAGCGTACCAGTGCAAAACGGCTAGTGGGATATCGGCCTGACTGATACGGAATTTCAGTATTGAGTAACGGCTCATACGCCGTCACAGCCTCTTGCGCTGCTTTGTTGGGATCGGCATTCTTATCGCCCAATTCATCCAACTCAACCTTAAGCGCATAGTCTAAAATACCGCTCTCGTGCATATTACCGCGCACTAAAGCCAAATATTGCTTTTCAATCGTATGGGAAGCAAATTGCTCACACAGTGCATTGGCGACTTCACTGCTCTTGGCAAACAAAAGCACGCCAGATGTCGGCCTGTCGAGACGATGTACAGGAAATACATGACAGCCCACTAAGTCGCGGGTCAGCTGCATGGCAAAAAAACGCTCCCGACGCGCTAAATAACTGCGGTGGACCAATAAGCCTGCAGGTTTATGAATTGCCACTAAGTGCGCATCTTCATAAAGAATTTCAATCTCAGGCGCCTGCTCTTCTGAATCATCCTCTTGGGTTGCATTCAGTGTATTTTCAGGCGTTTCAAGCCAGATATCATCTTGATTCATTTAACAACATATCCAATTCATTCAATACGCCAATCAGAGCTTGGCGCGGGGGCATATCCTGCCAAACATGTTCAGCCATAGGGGCTATCGCTATTTGCGTCGGCAATGGCGCACCCGTTTCGATTAACATCTGCATTCTAGGCAGTAAAATAAACTGCAACCACTGCTCAAGGGGCATAAGATCACAGGCAAAAGGCGCTGTGCTTGCCATTGCCTCGGCAGAAGGCACTTGCTCAGACCACAACTCGGCCGCTTGCAGTGCTTGGGCAATCTGAGCCAATTTAGCTTGGGTTTGACTGTATAACATAGCTTTCAGATCCATTCTCATGTTAGCCGTTGTGCTTGAGGAACTTGCCACAATCCACAGGCCGAATAGGTCGATTAAAGTGCCGCAATCATACCATCCAGACGCACTTCCCCCTATAATGGCGCCAATTTATTGAGCCTCTTTGATTGATATGGCAGCCAAATGACTGAAATTACAACTTTAAGCCAGTTTTTAACCACAGCCAAAACCCAGTTCCAAGTGTATGATCTTGGCCGTAGGGTGCAACATATTGATATGCTCGCGTTTCACCAAATAGAATCTCTCGCTACCCCTTATCCTTACCCTATTCAAGGACATGCGCAGTTAGCTATCGTCTTTTGGGATGCGAGCCAGCAACACTTTATTTGGTTTCTAAAGTTGGCGTTAGATGAGCAAGGATTACTGTCGCCTGCACCGCGCTCACAATTTATCGAAATGATATTAGCGGCATTAGGGCAAGATCCCACTCAGCCACTCAGTGATGAGCAGCAAGAACGACTCGCGAATAATCCGTTTAACTTCAAGCCAAGCCAAGAAAAACTGGCCGTATTCAACGCGCTTGTTCGTAAACAACTCGGCCAACGCGCGTCATCGCAATACGAATTTGCCGTGCAGTACCTGTCAGGCCAAGTAGCCCCAGCACAATGGCAACATATTGGGATGCAAGGCATAGCCGATGTGTGCGCGCGCGCAAATGAATTTGATCATGAGCAGCAGTTAGTATCGAGCTTTGATACAGCCGCCATTGAAGTGCAAATCGCCCTATGTCAATGTCTTGAACACTTACTGATTAGCAACACACTCGCCGATAAAATTCTCGCAAAACTTCAAGATGCAGCCCCAGAGCACCAAGCCTATTTCCTACGGGCTTTGGCTTCTAGCGCCAAACACAGCCAACAAGCGTTTGAGCATCTACACGGCCAAGCCTCTTTAGATACCAATGCCCTCATCAGTATTGCCGGACGTAACTGGTCGGTATTAAAACAAGATTCAAGTCGCAGTCTTTACTTAGAAGCCCTAGCACTGCAGCCCCAAGCCTTTTTTAATCAGGTCTTTGCTGATATTGTGGCTATTCCTAGTTTGCGCAATCAACTACTAGGCGAGTTAAGAAATCCCAATCGAAGCATTCAACTATCACAAGCCATAGGTGGTTTGTTTAAGGCAGCAAGCAAATGATGTCAGATTTACTGTTAATTATTGGCCTCGTCGTGATTGCCGCATTTTTTTGGCAGTTACGCCAAATGGCAGAGCTGAGCCGTATTTTTGCCGAAAAAGAATGCTGGCGACAAAAAGTGCAACTGTTAGCCATAGCAATGGAAACCGCCCGCCCAAGTATTGGCGGCACCACGGGGATTTGTTGGAAAGCGAAATATTTATTTGAATTCAGCACCGACGGTATTAACCAGTACAGTGGCCATATTTGGATGCAAGGCAAGAAAATTCAAAAAATAGAATGGCCTATCTTCCCAGAGCCCGAATGGCAAGAGGCGCCGACAGCGCAGGGGAAATTTGGCGGTTGTGGTACGCAAAGCGGCTGTAGCTCAGGCAAATGCCATTAAGCTTTTATCGACAATGTTGGCTCAAATAAGCTGTTCGCCAGAATTGAGAATAATCAGTCATTCTCTGGTGCTGCAAAATAACTCACTGTAAAAGTTAAAAAAGAAAGGGCGCGGCCCTAAAGCCACGCCCTCCTATTCTCTGTTAAGCTATCCCGCTATTTTTGTGCTCCCTGCACCATCCATGCGTCAATCTGCGTCCTGCTTCATCCCTGCTCAATCCTTGAGGTCCCTGTACTCATGTACTTCCCTATCTCTTGGTCATCCAGTCCCAAGCTTGCTCTTTCCTGAGCGGTTCCATCATCATCCATGAAACGGGTATTGCATCCATTCAATTGCACTCCCTGTGCCATTGCCATCCTATGCAATGAGTCTATCAATCCTTGATAGTCTCCCTTCCTTGGTATTGGCTATCTTTCATCCTGAAAGGCCTATATCCCTATTCCTTAAGTCACATTCCTTAGTCACTGTTCGATCATCCTGATCGCCAACATCCTGTTGCCCGTAACTCCTTCTACAAAATGAATTCTACGCCAACCAACAAAAGTACTCATTGCGGATTATTTAAAATGTTAACGAAAATAGTGAGCTTAACTGATGAAAAATAGACTAACCGGCTGATATAAATAAAAATAATAACCAAAACCAAGACATAACCATCCCTTTAACTTACAAATTACTTACATACTTGTGAGAGATCTCTTACACGGAGGATGGCAATTCGAATCAAAAGTAAGCAAACGCTAGATTTTCTCCCCTGAAGGACTTATGCATAAACCGCTATCGCTCAAAGTTCGACAAGCATTCGTGCATGACCAAGACACTGTCAACACAGAGAGTAAATCATTGGGCAATAAGAGGAGTAGACTGGTAAACATGCTTTACGGTGATAAGTCTTTAAGCAGAGTTAAGATAAAATCTGTGTGAAAAGCTTTATAGCTTGGCAAAGCGAGATTAATGCTGAAAATGAACCAAAGAAAAGGGCGCAACTAAAGTGCGCCCCATTTATCCTTTGTAAGCCGTCCTGCTCGATTTGTGCTCCCTGCACCATCCATGCGTCTGCTTGCTTCCTGCGTCGTCCCTGTAATTCCTTTTCGTCCCTGTGTATCAAACTTGCGTGAGATAACACTCAGTCCTTTGACCTGTAAATCCATTTTACAGAGCCTGTCACTTCCTATGACTTCTTCCTATTGCATCCTGCAAAAATTTGTCTTCCATAGAGTAGTACAAGCTGTTCACCCTTATACTTTATCCTTGTCTCGACACATCCTGTCTCGAGTTCATGCTTAATCCTTAAGCGTGTCCTGTATTCTTCCTGAAATTCATCATCCTGACGATACGACTCACTGTCTCTAATCATCCTTGAAAAGCAATCCTGCTTTTCCTTAGCCTATCCTAGGCGAATGACAGTTTTCCTACCGTCAGCGATTTCAACCTTGAAATCTTAATTCGTTGCTTCTTGCGTCCCTTTGGCCTGTTTCGCTTTCCTTGCTATCCATTTGCTTTGGCCATGAGTGAATTCTACGTTAACCATGACTTTTTTGTTCGGCTCAAAGAACGGACTACAAAAGAAATTACGACCGAACAGGAGAAGAATAAACACAAACCAATGATTTAATTAAAAATTAAACCAAGAAGAACAAAAAACAATCAAAAAGAAAACATTATGTCCTACAGCGTTTGTAAGCGATCTCTCACACGGGTATGGGCATCTCACTCGGGCGGCTTTTTTAACGCTTAAAAAAGCCGCGGATCATCTGAGCAAACATTACCCAATCTGCCATCAAACTGTAAAAGGGATACTGAAATGTCGCGGGTCGATTCTTCTCAAATACAAAGTGTCCCACCCACGCAAAACCGTAGCCAACGAGCGGAATAAACCAACATAGCCACCAGGCTTGTGAAACCAAGGCAATGCCAATAAGCAGCAAGACTAAACAACTGCCAACAAAGTGCAATTGCCGGCAAGTCGGGTGCTGGTGTTGGGATAAATAGAAAGGATAAAAATCGGCGAACCGTTTATAAGAGTGAGTCATCTTGTTGAACCGAATAGAATAATAACTGACCATGGACACTGCCGATATTGAGCTCGCCTAAAGAGACAAAATCATGCTGGGTAAATAACTGCAGATGGCTCTCCTGGGCGGCAAACACGCCAATACCATCCAAATCCGGCTGTTCATCACACCAACTCACTACCGCTTGCACTAACTTATGTCCGAGTCCTTTATGCTGCTCGTTCGGTGCAAGGGCGATAAACTGCAAAATACCGCAGTGCTTACTGGGTAAGAGTTCGACAATACTGGACTCTTTTTTCATCAAAGCTTGAGTCGATTGCCAGCCCGTACCTAACAACATCTTTAAGCGCCAATGCCAGTAACGCCCTTCTCCCAAAGGCACTTCTTGCGTTACCACACAGGCTAAACCAACCAGTCTTTCATGGTCGAACAAACCTATGAGTGCTTGTTTTTGTTGCCATAAGGTATTGAGTTCTTCGCGGATCGCGGCGCGCAGTTTTTGCTCGTAAGCGGCTTTATCTGAGGTGAAAAGTGAATCGACAAAAAAAGGGTCATCATGGTAAGCGTTATAGAGGATAGAGGCGGCAATGCGTAAGTCTTCCGCTGTCAAATAGACTGCACGGCAGTCTTCCAAGGTCTCATTATCCATTATTAGTATTCCTTGACTTAGCTCACACTTTTATGAGTAACAATTAATTTACCAAGGAAACAGAAAAGTGCAAATTTTAATCATAGATTGCATTTTTCAATCAGGCGTTTACTCTAAACGAAGGCACTATACTGAAAAGGAAATAATGATGGATACTACGCCAGTAGACTTAAGCCACTTATTCGAGCAACTCGGTTTAGACAGTAGCGATGAAGCCATAGCGCAATTTATTGCAACCCATGATATCGACCATCACATCCATCTAAGCCAAGCGCCCTTTTGGACCCCAGCTCAAAAGAGCTTTATCATCGAAGGCCTAGAAGCTGATGCCCTCTGGACTGAGCCCATTGAGCAACTAGATACTCAGCTACGTAAGCTATAAAACTCGCGGGTTAAATTTTACTGTAAGCCGTTTCACCCCAACCCACTAAGGCATTGTTGCTCAGCACGATAGGTGTGCATTCGTCCTTGGTGGTTTTTCCATCGCCATTATTGCGCTGGGTACGATAAAACAACACTAAGACTTCTTTATTCGATTCACCTTGTTGAGCACTTTGTTGAATGTAGGCTTCACTAAAATCAGCGGTGCCCATTAAGATCATCACTTGGTCTTTGGGCATCCCTAAACTCAGTTTGGTTAAGTTAGTACGGTTTTTATCCTGCACTTTTTCCCAAGATTCGCTGCTATCCCAACCCGATTCGCCATCACCGACATTGACCACACAGCCGCTAAGACCTAAGCTTGCAAGCCCTAAAAACGTGATGGCGATAAGTTTGTTATTCAATTTATGGTTAATCATGTGACATCCTGTGTGATTATTATTTTTGCTTAAAAAAGCGATTTAGGCAGGACAAGAAGCAAAATAGATGCCAAATAACAACACACTGTTTTTAAATGAAAAAACTTACACGACCTTTTGAGATTAGTTTAAATCATTCAACAAATTAAGGAATTTTGCTAATTATGAGTCCACTTGACCAAGTATTGGCTGCGGCACGTGCGCTCGAGGCCTGCGGTAAAGTACCGAGCCTTGCCTTAATAAAAACCCGTTTAGGTAGCAGCCTACCTTTACCTATATTGATCCAAGGCCTACAGCAATTTAAATCTATGCCTAAGGCGGATCGCGAGCGTTTAGCCGAGTTGCAAGCCATCAGCCCGACAGCCGAAGCCACTGCAACTAACGATACCTTGACGCTTGCACTGCTTGCCGAGCGTCTGCAGATACAACAGACGCATTTTGAACGTCATACTGAGCAGCAAAAAGCAGAAATAATGCAATTAAAAAACGAACTACTTGAACTTAAACAACGCATCAACCTATTAGAATCCCAAGGAAAAACCGCTTAATGTTTGTCACTGAACTGCGTTTTGAATGCTTCGCCGACACCACTATATCTGCCGCCGAAAAAGCCATTAATCAGCTCCTCGAAGCCTATCGAGCTAACGGCCAAATCTTAGGGCGAGAATTTGCGGTCGCCTTTAATGACGGTGAGTTTAGAGTGCGTTTACTGATGCCAGAGAAAAGCAGTTTAGCGCATAAATATCACAGCCCTTGGGTCAAAAAAGCCTTAGCAGAGTTAACCGACGCTAAGCTACTCGCGCCGCGGGAAAAGTTTATCGGTCAGGACATTAATTCTGAGGTCAGCAATACCGACACACCGAGCTGGCAACTGCTGTATACCAGCTTTGTACACATGTGCTCGCCCCTGCGCAGCGGCGATAATCTACTGCCGATCCCTTTATATCGACTCCCAGCAACCTTTAATGGCGATCACAAACGCATTATCCGTTGGCAGAGCGAATGGCAAGCCTGTGACGAGTTACAAATGGCGGCGGCCACCAAAGCAGAATTTGCCGCACTCGAGGAATTATCGAGTCCAGACAGTGATTTATTTCGTAGAGGTTGGGATTTGCGCGGCCGGATTGAATATCTCACTAAAATCCCGACTTATTACTACTTATACCGCGTCGGTGGCCAAGATTTAGCCTCAGAAAAAGCGCGGCCTTGTCCACGTTGTGGTAGTCATGATTGGAAACTCGATGAACCTTTATTGGATATGTTCCACTTTCGCTGCGAGCCTTGCCGCATAGTATCGAATCTGTCTTGGGATCATCAGTAACATCATTTTATCCCGCCAAAGACCTCAACCTAAGATAAGCCATGCTTAGGTTGAGCGTTCACGCTCAAACTCAGTGTGGTAGAGCATTCACACCCTGGCTAAACGTGGTAGAAGGCTGAGAGCTCGCCGCAAGATAGCGTCAAGCTCCCGCCAACTAGCGTTTACCGAAGAGGTTTTGCCACATACGTTTAAAGCTGGCAAAAATCCCCGGATGTTCTAATGCGGGCATCGGCAGTTCTTCATGTTTAACGGGCGGTGCTATCCGTGGCGATATTGCTTCGATAAACGCAGTCAAACTCGAGGCCAATTGCTCTGATTGCACTTCACCAGGGATTTCAATCCACACGCTACCATCACTGTTATTGATGGTGAGCATTTTATCGCCCTCATCTAATAGGCCAATGAACCACGTCGGTGGCTGCTTGAGCTTTTTCTTCATCATCAGATGACCAATTAGATTCTGCTGCAGGCAGGTAAAATCATCCTCATTCCACACTTGCAGTAACTCACCCGTGCCCCATTTTGAGTCGAACAATAACGGCGCAGAAAAATACTGACCGTAAAAATGATTAATTTCCGGCCACAAAGTCAACTCAAGCGCATGCTCAACATTGGCAAAACTGCCTTCGACTTCGCGTTTCACCGGCTGCCAAGAAACCGCTTGGTCGAGATCAGCATGAAATTCGCCTTGAATACACACAGAAGGCTCACCCTGTGGGTAATAACGCGGTAGTTCACCTAAACTCGTTAGGTAAGCTTGATGATAGTTTTGCAAAAATTTATCGAGTGCGAGCAGACAAGACACTTAAGCACAATCCAATTTCAGGTATAATGTGCGCCTATTTTGACATGGAAACAGTATTGATGACACAGAATCACGATCCCTATAGTGATGCGCAAGCGCTTGTTGGCCTGACTTTAGGTAAAGCCACAGACTATCAAGCCGAGTATGATGCGTCGCTGCTGCAAGGGGTTCCACGCTCACTAAACCGTAATGCTATTGCACTGACTGGGACGTTACCGTTTCATGGTGCCGATATCTGGACGGGTTATGAGCTGTCTTGGTTAAATGCTAAAGGTAAGCCTATGGTGGCCATAGCTGAATTTCATTTAAGCTATGAAAGCCTGAACCTGATTGAGTCGAAATCTTTCAAACTGTATCTCAATAGCTTTAATCAGACCAAGTTCGATAGCATAGATTCACTGCAAAAAACCTTAGTCGCAGACTTAAGTCAATGTGCCCAAGGTGATGTTAGCGTTAAAATCATCGAACCAAAAAGCTTTGGCATTCAGCGTATTATTGAGTTACCAGGCACGTGTATTGACGATCTCGATATTGAAGTCAGCGATTATAGTTTTAATCCTGCTTACTTGGAAAACAGCACGGACGACAAGCAAACGGTTGCGGAAACGCTTAATTCAAACCTGCTGAAATCCAACTGTTTGATCACTTCGCAACCCGACTGGGGCAGCGTGATGATCCGTTATCAAGGGCCTAAAATCGATCGCGAGAAACTACTGCGCTATTTGATTTCTTTCCGCCAACATAACGAGTTCCACGAGCAATGTGTCGAGCGGATTTTTGTCGATTTGAAGCGTTTCTGTCATTGCACTAAATT
>Ga0070748_1000021_pt1 | contig 89926 bp, 97 predicted proteins | sample VirMetDEL_Nov_12_FD_77015 | JGI IMG/M metagenome (GOLD analysis project Ga0070748, IMG submission 77015) | Aqueous microbial communities from the Delaware River and Bay under freshwater to marine salinity gradient to study organic matter... | ecosystem: Environmental > Aquatic > Marine > Coastal... | reverse complement strand
TAGAGAATATAATAATATATATCTAAGAGTAGGTAAGTATTGTAGTTATCATAATGCAAACTACTGTGTAGTATACTGTGCAATAGTGGATGCTTCCCCAAGAACACTAAGGCTCCCAAGGATAAGTGAATGAGTCAGTCCCCTATACTATACATAGGGCGCCGTCGATGAGTAGGATGTGGATGCCGACGTAGTGGTCGGGGAGGTCTGGTTGTGTCGCTCTCTGCGATAGGGAGGACTGGGGATGTTACGAATAGTATACTATACTATGTGAATATGAAGGCCACCACACCATCATGTCACACTGGTATCACTCCAGTCGTGCTTGCGGTGTGGTGGCGGGGAAAGGGTTGCAGAGTATACACCCCCTGCAAGGGTCGTTCCCTGAGTCCAAAGTCCATGGTATCATTCAGGTGTGGGTGACTGTGTGTGTCTGTTCGTGGCTGAGCGTAAAGTCTGTCTAATGCTCGCATGGTGTCGTTAGACACACACTGGGGAATGGGCGACACCTGCTACGACCTCCTCGTCTGTGGCACATAAGCGCTTATGTGCAGCGTCATTGGGGCTTTCTCGACTGCCGTCGCAGTCATCGCAGGTGTCTGAAATGGAAAGGGCTGGGAGGCCACCCCGCACACCATCTTGTCAATCCAGTCTCGCTCTGGTCTTGCTGTGGTGTGGGGGTGGCACTACTGCTGCACACAGTGCAACAGTTTACGACGTGAGTGGGTTAGTTACCGACTCACTTGGAAGACTTGGCTGCTGCAAGCGCAGCGACGATTTGCTCAACGCTCATGCTTATGGGGTCCATTTCGGCTTCGGCCATCGGCTCAGATGCAGGTGTACCTGCTTGGTAAGCACGTAGTTCACCAATGCTCTCGGCCTTGATTGCAGCGTTGGTCGCAGCGTCGTTCTCGGATTTGCCCCACCAGCCGTTGCCGCTGTTGGTACGCATCCCTGCTTTCTCGTCTTTGGTTAGACGTTCTGCACGTGGCTTGCGTTCTCCACTGGTGAATGGGTTGGTCTTTGCATTCACTTGAAAGATGAGGTGGCCGAGCACACTGTTCGTGGCACTAACACCGAAGGCCGATGTCGTGCGTGGTTGCTCAAGCAGTGCTACACATACTGCTTTGTTCTGACCAATAGCGTGCTTGACTGGTTGTAGGAACGATGTGCCTACTCCAAGTTCACCTGCTTGTACCAGCATTTGCCCAATCGTGTTGAGCGCTGATGCTCGCTTATCTTTGTTCGTACTTGCGACCTCCTTGACGATGGTGGTTGCTCGTTGTTCTGCTTCTTCTCGTGTCATCTTATCCATACTTGTTCACGTCCTGACCTGCCACTCGTAGGAGGGACACCCCCACCTTGTTCGTGGGGAGGGTGCCCCCCATCGGAGGGGGAAGGCCACTCTAACAATATCTTTGGGCTTTAAATACCTCAATCCAAAAAAGAGGCCACTCACATTGTCTTTACTCCACATGAGGAGAGGCTTTACACGAGGGGCTTTACTCGTTACAGGAAGCATCAAACATGACACACACCCATATGTGTGGGGCTTGCCCCCGACCACAAACGGCTCACCACAGCACACACAGGCGAACCACACGACACACAGCGACGGCTCTATGGTGCGTGTACTGATTGGCCTTTGTGTGAGAGCAGTACCTCTTTCACGGGCGACGGCTCACCACGCCCCCTGTGCTGACACAGGCGGCTAACCGTGTGACTGAGAGCCTGCTCGCCGTGTGGTGCAGCCCCCTTACGCACAACAGGCGGCTGCCTTAACGTGGTACTGCGAGCCGACTGACACGTGGTGGTGTGTCCCTCACGTGTATGGCCTATTCGCATGACGGGGGCGCTTTACACGGGGGCTTTACACGGGGCTTTACTTAGGCGGAGAGATGGCTTTACACGGGGGCTTTACACTGCTTTAACCACATACGGCGCTCGACCAAAAATTTTTAAAATTTTTAGTATACTAATTTGTCGACACCGTTAAATCGAGCGCTTGTGTGGCTTGTTCATGGACCCGTTCGATGCTGCTTGGTCTATTCTCAAGGAACTCAACCCTGCGTTCCAAGACGACCCGAATGCGGCAGAAGAGGACATGCGGCATTTCCAAACCATGCAGAACATGAACGAGATGTACACACCTCGTGGGAACACCAACCCGAAGTATATTCAGCAAAACGCAGGTGCCAAGCCAACTCAGTTCTTTGGCGATGCGTTTTATGAAAAGAACCCATGGACTGAGTCAGCCGACTTGAATTATCAGGCGGACAATTCACGTAACCCCGGTGATGCTCGTCGGTTTAGAGAGCAGGCTACGGCAATCGATGCTCACAATGCTATGGCTGCTGAGTCGCCGGGTGAGCACAGCCTTCCTTTGTCTGATGAGCCTACGGGTCCGATGACGGATGCTGACTTTGATGAGTTAGACCAGATACTTTCCAACGCACTTCGCAGCAGGGCTCCGCTTTCGTATCGTCGTAAGATTAAACCCCTGAGTGACCAAGAGGTTCGTCGGGATTTGAGTCGGTTGCGAAATTTCCGTAGGTGATACCCGTGAGCCCGTTTGAAACAGCGTGGTCTATTCTCAAGGCGGGTGTGATTCGGCCAGTGGGAAGACACAACGAGCGCAACGTCGTACTGATTGGCGGCGTCCCTTACTATCAGTCGTCGGAAGGAACGTCGGGCAAGACAGCCGGTGCGTTTTATCCGTTTGCAGGCATCGAGCCTGATTCAAGCACGCACGAGGAACTCCCTGAAACCGAAGGCAAAACACCTTGGTGGATGAAGGGCAAGGGACATCACATGGGCGGGGATAACCCTGAGCACGCTATGGACTGGGGGGCGGGAAGAGGTCAGACCACACCTGCGGGTCAGCGAGCGACTGGTTTGTCCGACCACATTGACAGCACCATTTCACGCATCATGGCTGAGCAGTACCCTCAGGGGATGAACGTCAGGCAAATGAATATGGCGCTTGAGGAAGCAGGTAGTCCGCCGATTCCGATTCGTGGCGAGTACAACACAGAAGTGGCTGATTGGCAACACCTCACAAATGAATAATTCTATATGTTTCGTCTCTCTCAGACACACATGGCGAGCCCACTTGACCACGCATGGTATGTATTGAAAGCACGAACTGAACGTGACCAATCTGGTTCAATTGGCGGTGAGGCATACGGACGACCGGGTAAATTTAGGCAGCCACAAACCATGAAGGACATTGAGCCACCGGAACCCGGACCTGCACGTTCAACACAAAACAACGCAATGAAGCGTGAGATGGCTCGTCAGCGAAAGGATGCTGAACAAGGCGAAACACGTGACCCGTTTGCGGCTGATGAAGAGGAAATGTCTCAGGTTCAAAGAGACGGAGGGCCTCTTCGACCAGAGTTGGCTAAACCTGACCCAGTGTCACCTGAATTTATTCAACAACTCATGGCCGAAGGTGGCTCGTTTGGATTACCTCCTTCGCTCCAGCGACACATGGCCGCAGAGCGACTGAAAGATATGGGATGATAACAGATGCAGCCAATTGAAGTAGCATGGAATTTACTCAAAGCACTCTCACGTGAAGATTTACAACAGGCTGCACGTACTGGTGGCATCGGTATGACAGATGCTCGTCGACAGGCTTACGCTGACCAAGACCTTCCTCTAAGCACAGGTGGAGGTTTCAGAACCATGCCTGACTCAGAAGCACAGCGCATAATGCAAATACAACGTAACAACAGGCAAGGGTCGGCGCATGAAGGCACTCATGCTGGATTTAAAGACATGGGTATGGAAGATTTTAGAGGTAATCAATTCCACGATGCCGACAGTTTCCAAGACCCAAATTTTGAACCAATGGTTGACAGTTTTTCTTTGCGTCCCGAAGACGCAAGTTTAGAAGACCCGTCGTTCGCTGAACGCCATGAACCTGAACAACCTGAGCCTGAATTTGACCCTGAACTATCTTCATTCCATAACAGGGACAGAAGGCAGTCACCATCGGGTGAAGCATTCACATACCTCAAGCGTAAGAAAGAAGCAGAGGCTCGTCGTATGCAAGAAGTAAGAGAAAGAGGTCGACGTATGCCACAGCAGCAGCAACGCAGAGGCGGAAGAAGGCCGGGCGAAGGTAAGAACGCCTATCGAAATCGAATGAACAGACAGCGAAGACGGTGAAGCGATATGATATACCCATTTGATTCGTGGGGTTTCATCTCGCCATTTGAAGAGGCTTGGTCAATCATCAAGGCTCCACTCTTTACACGAGAGCCCATGCACCCTGCGTATCTCCAACACTTGAGAAACACGGGAGTCGAACCTGAGGTCACATCTCGCTTAGTTCAAATTCAAGACGGCGAAGAGACTCGACCAATACAGCAACCTAAGCGCAGCAACGAGAAGTTTTCGTTCCCACGCCTTGACCAACCACGTCACAAAGGAAGCCCACTCAATCCGCAAGAGAAGAAGTTCTCTGGTCGACAGAACCCAAACTTCTCACACTTCTACGAATCACCTGACAAAAACGTGAGAGCAGGAATTGTCCATCACGGCGACAACGTCTATTCTATAGATTCGTACGCTGTACGTGAGGGTCAACGGGAGCAAGGGCTTGGTCGTGCGGGTCTTGACGACATCAAAAGTCAGTTAGAGCAATACCACGGTGGAGACATTCAACTGATTTCCAACCCGTCGGTGCGAAAACCTGAGGCAGAGGGCTTTTGGAATAAAGTTGACCAAGACCAATTCTTTGATGAATAGCGATAATTACTTTACTGGTAACTCTCTGTGCGTGACATGAGCCTCGGCGCATACATTATCATAGCATTCATAGCATTCGTAGTTGGCTTTTTGGCAACATGGTTAGCGACTATGGACTTTTATGACGATTCAACTATTTTAATTACGGAAGAAGAAGTGCAGAAAGATTGTATCGGCGGTCTGCGAAACTCCGCTTTCTTACAAAAAGACTAAATAAAGTACCTTTATCCGTCAAATGGGTGAAGGTTGGTTCCCTTCTTGCTTTGTTTCAAACAAAGAGGTTCTTTCTCAGGCTTCAATTTTCCGCCAGCCTTCGCCCCTCTTTTCACCTCTATCGTTAAGTACACCAAATGCTTGTGATAGCAATATGCGTTTGACTCTCTATGAAGTAGGACCCCGTGATGGGTTACAGAACTTACCACACTTCGTACCGACTGATGTCAAACGCCGACTGATTTCAGAATTATACAAGTCTGGTATCGAACATATTGAAGAGGTTTCGTTCGTTCATCCAAAGCGTGTTCCTCAAATGGCTGACGCTGAGCAAGTGTTTGCTGGCGGCTCTGTGCTCGTCATGAACCCCAAAGGTATCGAGCGTGCTCGTGCTGTTGGTGCTAAAAAATTCAATATCGTGTTCTCACCATGCGAGACATTCAACCTCAACAACATGGGACGCACACGTACAGAATTAGTCTACATGTTCAAGAACATGTTACAGGGTGTGCCCAAAGACGACGTACGTGTTTACATTTCGACAGCCTTTGGGAGCCCGTACTCAGGTGAAGTTGCACCTATGCTCCTCAAACAATGCGTGCGTGACGCAGCAATGCTGGGCTCAACGGTCGTCTTTGCTGACACTATTGGTGTAGCCGAACGTGACGAAATAGAAATGGCGGCTGAGTTGGCACGTGAGTATCAACTTACTTCGTCTTTACATCTCCATCATAACGAAGGTGAAGAACAACTTGCACTCGACAGAGTTCGCTATGGTATCTTTGCTGGAATCACGCAATTCGATTCCAGTATCGGGGGTTTAGGTGGCTGCCCATTTGTCAAAGGCAGCGGTGGTAACCTTGCAACCGAATCTCTGGTCAAGTTCCTGACTCAACATGGCTTCGACATTGGTGTGACGCTCGATGATTTGAGTGGTGCTCTTGTATGGGCGGACAAGGTTAAACAGATTCAAGCACAAGAACTCGTCGCTTAGGTTAAATATAGGATACTAATCGCTCTATCATGGGTCGCAATCGAAGCCCCGCATGTCCCGATTGCTTGACCCGCCCTACTCAACGCCTCTACAAGAAAATCAAAGGTCAGCAACATGGTTTTGCTTGGCATTGTCCAAAGTGCGAATGCATGTGGAAAGAATAAATACATATGGCTGACTCCCAGTACACATGGGCGAGCCTTTCGATGTTGCACTACGTGTGTTGAAAGCCTCGCTCGACCAGCAAATGTATGCACAGGTTCCGATGTCTGAACAAGAGCAACAACAGGCTTTCGCACAAATGCAACAAAATCCTATGGGGGCCGTGATGGATAGTCGGCTGGCTTTCCCTGCGGGGTCATCCGCAGGTTTTAATCAGGAATATGGCGGTCAGAATCAAGCCACTGATACTGCACGAACAATGGGAACCATGCACCCTGCTATTGTAGGTATGCTACAACGACGTGGCGGTACTGCAAACGTCGACCCACGTCAAAATCAAGGTAACCCTACACGAATCACACGAACACCCGAATTTTCACGAGATGCATATGACTTGAAACAACAGGGTAGAGGACCTGCTGACGTACGAGGTCAGATGCACCCAACACTCGGTATGCAACAGGGAGACATGAATATTCCCGGCGGTATGGATATGGGTGGAGATGAGCGTAATCTAAACGCTGCTCAACAAGGTATGGTACCGTTACCACCCGGAATGATGCCGTTTCAACAACCACTTCAATACCAACCACCTGTTCGCCGACCTCAACGACCAATGGCGCCTGCTCCACCAATCAATCAAGAGTCACTGAGCATGTCAGTTGACGATGCAAATGTTTTTTTTGACCCAGTCCAAACAGGCGAACCAATGGATGACGCATGGTCAACACTCATGAAGGGCAAAAAAAAACTAAACCTTTTCACGGGTACAATCCGAACAAGCACAGTAAGAAAGGCGGACTAAACGCCAAAGGACGTGCTGCTGCAAAGCGCAAGTCAGGTGCAAATCTCAAGCCACCTGTCACGACAAAGCCAAGCAAACTCAAGCCCGGTGGCAAGAAAGCCAAGCGACGAAAGTCGTTTTGTGCACGAATGGCTGGTGTCAAAGGTCCGACCAGCAAAAAAGGTAAACTCACACCAAAAGGTGCCTCTCTCAAGAGGTGGAATTGTTGACAGTCTTGGTCAAGCGTATTCAATCACCTGAGGCTAAGCGCCACAAGGTCGAGTACGACTCCAAATATGAATCGTCACCAAAGCGAGTCAAGTATCGTGAAGAGTTGAACCAAGAACGACGCAAGCGTGGCATGTACGGCGACGGTAGTCACAGAGACATCAGTCATACACAGGGGAACAAACTCACAGTCGAAGACGAGCACGCTAATCGTGCACGACATTTCAAGGACAAGGGAACACTACGACCTGTACAGAAGTCATGCGACTGTGCACACTGTAGCGGTATGCACGCAGCCATCGATTTGTTAGAAAAGAAACTATGTCCCGCAGGTAAAGCAGCGGCTAAAAAGAAGTTCGATGTCTATCCGTCAGCCTATGCGAATGGATGGGCAGTGCAATACTGCAAAGGCAAATTCAAAGGTAAGAAGAAGGGAGGTAAGAAGAAATGATTCCTCTTGAAGCAGCATGGGCTATCATCAAGGGTAAGGAAGATGCCCCAAACTATCGAAAAGCGACAGGTCCGCAAAAGTGTGGTAATTGCAAGGCTTGGGATTCGTCGAAAACAGACGACCCCATGACTGGCTATTGCGAGTGGTATGACTTTACATGTCGTGCTGACCACGTATGTGATGCATGGGCGGGGAAGAAATGAGCAAAGTCGTCGTCCGCAAGAACTTGAACCGCTGGTTCAAAGAAAAGTGGGTTGATGTTTCTCGTAAAGACAAAGACGGTAAGCACCCTCCTTGTGGCCGCTCAAAGGCAAAGAAGTCAAGCAAGGGTTATCCAAAGTGCAGACCCTCTGTCAAAGTTAGTAGCAAAACGCCAAAGACCTCAGGCTCGATGAGCGAAGGTCAGAAGGCTGCTGCTACAAAGCGCAAGCGAAGCAAGAAGCAAGGCGTAGGCGGTAAGCCAACGATTGTCAAGCAAGATTATCCGTTTGAAGCAGTTGACACAGCAGCACCTGACCCAGTTGTCGATACGTTTACATCGATGCATCGAAAGGTTCCTGTAAAAATAAAACAGTTTGAAGCAATGGAACGTGCACGTAAAGACCCACTAACACATCCGGGCTTTGGTGCACACGATATTTTTGATACATCTCTCGGCCAAGCACAAGCGGTTGAGCCTACGATAGCGGGTACGAATGCCCCTTTTACTCAACCTAATCCTCGCCCTACGATTTTCGGTCAACAATTTCAAATTGCTGACCCTGAGCAAATGCGTCGAATTTACCGCATGAAAGATGATACACACAAGGAAGGTGTTCATGACGGAATGGTGGCTGCCGAAGAATTACAGATACCGAGAGTACAAACACAACTTGTCACTCCACTTGATAGAAACAAACTTGACCCACAAGGGTTTTATGGAGACGCCATGGTGAATCTCCCAACATTCCGTGGTATGCCTTACAACGAATCAACTCACTTTACAACAGGCGAGCCTATGGACTTGGCGTTCAGGTTGCTTAAGACCGAAGGGCTTTTGTCTACGAGCGTACTGGTGAGATAACAGGAGGCGATGAGCATGTTACCACAATGGGTCATAATCGCTCACTCCTATATGCTGCGTCAAATCGAAGTGTGCGTTGACATCCTTGAAGAGAATGTCGACAAGCACCCCGAACTTATGTCCGATTTAATTGAGGCTCAGGAATACTACACGTACCTCAAGAAGGAACACAAGAACATGACAGACGGGGGTGACATGTTTGTATACGCCGACTGATGTAGCCTTCTCAGTCCTCAAAGAATCCAAGGAACGTAGCGATTATGACCTTAATCTGTTATTAAACGAAGATGAGCAAAGGGCAGCCGCTCGTTATTTTGCAGGTCTTTCGCCTGAAAAGCAACAACTGATACAAAAGATTGGCGAGTCGTTTCATAATATGCCACCAGAGGCAAAAGGTCAATTGACAGCCTCAGCACACCAGTTGATTCAACGTCATCAAGGTCAACTTCCACAATTGCTCTCTCAGTCTCCGAATGAAAGTGGTCGAGTAAACAAAGCATTTTTCCTTGCGGCGATTGCAGTAGTCGTCGCTGTCGATGCATTTAACCAAAGTCAAGGGGCTGAGCGAAGTCTTGTTGGTAACGTGTTTACTGATGTAGGTAATAGTGTTTCATCTATAGGGGGCGGCGACCCTAACTTCTTCGGAAGTAGTAATTACGGAGACGTTTTTGAATATAACAACGAAACCGCCCTGATAAATCCAATCACTGGACAGAAGCACATGGTTGAAGAAAATCCAAGCGTGTGGAACAGAACTTGGAAGGGTGCACTCAGCACAGTAGGTTCAGTAGTTGGACCTGTTGCGGCTGGCAAAGCGGTAAAAGAAGGCGCAAAGGCTGGTGTAAAGCAAGCGACCAGTCGCTTTGCAACCGGCGCTGGAATGGCACAAAGAGGCACTGGAAAAGGTATTAGTCGTTTAGGAAGGAGAGGAACCGAGAAAGCAGGTCAAAGAGCATTTGATGCTGCCCCGTCTGTAGAAATGCAACAATACGCAAAAGAAGGTGCATTTGGTAGACTTGATAGATTTGGTCGAAAGGTACAAGCATCAGGTCAACGTAAAATCGATAACGCTTTAGCCGCACGTCAAGCAAGTAATACTTCGTTCATGAATGCAGCCAAAAATGCTCCTTTATCGAGTTACCCTTATCGAACTTTACAGGGCTTTGGAAGAACCCCTGCTGGTCAACAGGTGGCGCCATACCTTGCAGGTGTAGCAGGTTTGGGTGCAGCCGCACTGTTGAACAACTCAGGTAGTGGTATGGGCGGAGGCTCAGGTATGGGCGGCGGCTCAGGTATGGGCGGCCAGCAACACCAACAAGGTCAGTTCAATCTCGCAGGTCAACAGTCGGGCGGCGTCCAAAACCTTCAAAACGTAGGAGTCGGTCAGACGGGACGAGAACAGATTTGGCAACAAGGCGGTTCAGGTACATTTGACCAAAAACAAAAAGGTGAGATAATGACATTTACAAACAAAGAAGGCAACGAAATGCTATACAAAACTCTGAACGAGTTAGACAAAATGCACTGCGGCACAGAACAAAAAGCCGAATGCCCAAAGTGCGGCAAGAACTGCAAGTGCGATGAAGAAAAGAAAGCCGACGATGGCGACAAGAAAAAGAAACCTGCACACGGTATGGTTATTGTCATCGGTTCTAAGAACGCTGGACCCGGTCCTTCGACGGACGGAAAGCGAGATTCCAAGGATTGAGAGTAGTCCCTCTTCTCTCAGTCCACCTCAGAACACTTTATCAATGCGTTGCATTTAGGGTACTATGAGAGGGATAGTATGAGCAGCGCTAACCACACAACAGACCAAAGCGAAATTAGATTACTCGGACTTATCTTAATGCAGTCCGCTACAGTAGGACTGGCAGTCGGTTTATTCGACGCCGAGATGTGGATTGACCTTGAAACATCGGCACTTAATGGATTCACATATGCTATGGGCGCTTTCTTTGTACAAGGTATCGCTTATTACATCTTCAAAATGTTCTTCCAACACGGGATGGATGAAAAGGCACGTACTGCAACAATGGAACGTGAACGACGTATGCGATACCGTGGTATGGAAGAGACATTTGAGCGACGTCGTCAAGACATGGAATTACGTATGCAAGAAGCACAATTAGAAAATGAACTTCGTTGGATGGAAAAGAACCCCGGCAAGATGCCCCCTATGTATCAGGGTCAGATGTTCGACGATTCAACATCCGATTTCAATCCTGAACCAAAACACGAGGCTGATGTAGATGAGCCACTTGGACTGGGCGTTTCGTTCGGCGATAAAAAACAGGCTAAGCCAAAGCGTGAACGCAACCCCGACGGCACATTCAAGAACAAAGATTGAGGTGAACCCTTATGGGTCGTATATTCAAGACACCAACCGATGATAGTACGGAAGCAACACTACGTGCAATGCACATCGCTAATACTGTCGACACTGCATACGAACGTGCATGGGGCTGGGTCAAAACCATTTTAGTTTCTACAATTTCAGTTTTGGTCGTTAGTTCAATTGAATTTCACAGCGACTGGAGTTTGTGGGAATCGACTGCTGATTGGTTTGGTACAAAGATGTCAAATTGGTTAGGGAGTTGGTTTGACTGAGTGCAGCAGCAGGCTCTGCAATGGTCGGTGGGCTTGTATTTGCTCGTGAACTGTGGCATTATTGGGTTCCACGACGAGTAGGTATCTATGGTCCGACGATGGTCGGTAAGACAACACTCGACAGATACCTTACAACACCGGGTGAAATGGAGAATATACCGATTGAAGAGCGTACATCGCATACAAAGATACTCGGCAAATACCTTCTTCCACGTGCTACTCGTAAGCGAGTGCGCTGGAAAGGTGAGCGGAGAGTTGTACACTCGGCAGATATGGGCGGGGAAGAGCGATTCTGGAATTTATGGGCTGATGATATGGTCAATCGTAATGTTGAGGTTGTTGTTTTTATGTTTGACCACAGAGTTCTCTTGGGCGGCGAACCAGCGCTACAAGCAGTTGGTGGATTCAAATATCTGTGTGACGCTATCATTCATCGTCAATACAGGTATAGAAATTTACGTTCTCGCTTTAGAGGCAAGAAGTATTGCCCAAAGACAATACTGCTCGTAGCAAATAAGGCTGACCAATGGTGGGATGACCAAGCAAATACGCTTTGGCAGCAACAGCGATTAGGAGAACACAAAATATTCGACCCGTTTCGTGAGGACCTTGTACGCTTACAAAAAGCAGGTGTACCTTCTTCACGTTCAATGATGGCAACACGCATTGGTTGGAACGTCGAAAATACCATGGTTGACCTACTTTCATCTTAGGGAAGGCTTTTCAAATAGTATGCTAACAGACAATCAGGAGGGACGTGTATGGTATTAGGCTTCGACGGACTTTGGAGAGTACCTCGTAACGACGGTGGATTACAAACTGCTAATCAAGCAGAAATGAAGGCATTGAGCCATCAAGGGAATCCTTCACACGAGCAGTTAATTGAGATGCAAAGCGCACAGCAATCGATGCGAGCAGCAGGTGCACGTAACAATATCGAAGTACCCAAAGTTAATTTTTATCCAAGTCGTCATCCTGACCCACGCAAGGCTCGCAAGAAAGACATCAAGCAGGCACGAGCGTTACTCAAACCATCAAAGCGTTCTTTCTTTAATCCACTTCGGTGGGCAGGTTTCAAGTACAGATTTAACAAAAATGCTGGAGCATGTGTCGTTGATGGCTGCGATTGTCAGAAGTTGATTCAATACGACAACCTCTATGCTAAGATTACAGACGAAACCACAGGTGACAGTCTGTGGGATATGTATTGGCAGAATCCAGTTACAGGAGAGCCTACTGCGTTTATAGCACGTGAAAATGTCACTGACGGGCGACTCATGCGAGGAACGTACTGTCCAGAACATCTACATTTGTACCATCTTTTGTGCAAATGGGAGGCCGAGCAAGAGAAAGAGCGGCTCAAAACTAAGGGCGGTATGCGAGAAATGGTCAAGAAAGGTGTAAGTACCGTAGCCATACCCATATCCGTGTTGAAGAAAAAGACAAACACCCCTGAATTCCTACTCAAGTACGAGCCGTTCTTCGTTGAATTGGAAAAAGACTCCAAACGACACGCTGGTATCAAGATTGCACACTACAAAAATCCAGTTACAGGGTTAAATGACATTACATCTGTCTACTTTGACCTTCGATATTTCCATCAAGAGTTAGGTATGGGTGAAGAAGATGTCAATCTTATGGATGCAATGGGTTCATTGGGTGTAGAACAGGCTAATCGCCAACAGGTTCAAGAACAAAATACCCCTCAGCAACAATATACGCTTCCACAACAGTAGGTGAAATCATGGGATTATTCGGCGGAGGACAAGAACAAGCAAATGGCGGACTAAACTTAGGCGTACCGCAACAAAATGGGTACACGCAGTCACCATCACCATTCGGTCAGAACCAAGGATGGACAGGAAATTCAGCAGCAGGTGCATTTATGCAAGGTGCTGGCGTCAATCAACAGTACATGCAACAGCCAATGGCGCCTCCTTCCGAGGCTGAGATACTCTTAGCCATGCTCAAGAGCCAATCACCAGTCGATAGGTTCGTCGTTAGCGAGAAAATGCCCATGCTTATTCAAATGTTAAACGACATTGTCAGTTTTTCAGTGCTCGATATACTGCGTAATGCCACATTTAAGATGAATGAGGATGACGGAACTCTCAAATTGGACCCACAATCACTTCCATCAAACCTACAAACTATGAGTGGAGAGAACATTACCTCCCAATTCAATGCTCTGGTCGGTAAAAGTCAGCAAAACATCGACCAAGCACAGATGGAACAGCAACAAATACTTGCAATTTCCCAACAATCAATGATGGGAAGCGCACTACACGCAGCAATGGCTGACGAAGGCTTTATGCAAAAGGTCGGTGGAGGCATCGGCTCGTTCACACGCAACATGATTGGAGGAAGATGATATGGATAGACAGCGAATGCCCTTTTCACAAGGGATTGCAATGACAACAAGCGACATTTTCGCCCCTAAAAAGTCCGTAATCGTCGATATGGTGATGGTTCAAATACTCACAGTTATCGTAACCATCACATTAGTGCTTGTTTTGAAGAACGAATCTCTTGGAAGTGACACAATTGCGTGGATGATGGGCTCTTTGATGGTGGGTATACTACTTGCAAGTGCCATTTATTCACGTATTTCGTCGATATGACGACCCCATTTGCCAATCGGACACTCGGATGAGGTCAGATTTGCTTTAATTTTCATCTGACAACCGCATTTTTTGCATCTTGAACCCGTCCAATGAGGGCATTTTTGGCACATTTTAAGCCGTTTTTCCTTGATTTCAGGGGGTACATTGCGCCTCAAAACGACGTCTCGTGCTGCTTTTGCCAAGGAAACAGCCGTATCTTTGTTCAAAGGCACGCCTAAGACACGTACACCTGCTGGTTTGATACGACCCATGTGTGGTTTTTGACTCCTTATTTGATAAAACCTTATCGTTGACGACTCCTTGCCGTAGGATATGGGAGGTCGTCAGACAAAAAGGTCATGCCCTGTATGTCAGGACGAGGACCGTGATGAACTGGAAGAGCAAATTGCTTCTGGTCTTATCGATATGAGGACACTTGACCGTGATAAGGGGTGGAGAGCCAACACCGCAGAGCGCCATATGCGTAACCATGCAGGCGAAAACGTCACTGGTTCAAACTATAAATGCCCTATTTGCACTGATGACAGCCGTGGGCTGTACGAAGTAGCCTACTTTGATGAAGGAATGACAACAGAAGAGATAGCAAACGAGGTCGGATGCTCAGAAGATGCAGTCTATAGACACATGAAAGAGCACTTTCAGCCCCTTGTACGTCGTGCTTCGACCGCAATTGTCACGATTAAGGCTGGTGAAGAAATCGGAGTGATACGAAACAACACCGAAAAACTCAATGAGAAACTTACTCGATACATGGATGAGGTCAGTATACATGATGACAACGCAGTTGGTGACATGGTACGCCTCAACAAAGAAATTCGTGAGTCAATCAAGGACTTGATGGCCTTTCAAGCACAATGGGCACATCCTGAGGAAAAGACAGTCAATAATACTATCAATATACTCAAAGTTGAAATGGCAAAAGAAAGTCCAGAAGCATGGAAGCGAGTGCGAGAGGCACTCCTACGTGGTGACACGGAAGTAATTGACGTAGCAGAAGAGGATGTGAACTGATGCCAAGCGGGAACGGAGGAATGGGACGTGGTTCGGATACCCGAATCTATGCACCACGCTCTGAGTCCAACCACATGTACTCAAACAATGACGAAGATTCGTACAGACACGGCATCGGCGACAAAGAAGAGTTTGAGCGCAAGCGTGACGAGAAGATGCGAGAAAAGGAAGAGACAAAGACAGTGGGAGACGCTCCGCATCTTCGTATAGAAATCGATAAACCCGAAGAAGACCCTATGATGGGAGACATGGGGTCGCCTCAGGAAGAGGAAAACCCTGACATGTACAACCCTGAACAGGCAGCAGCACAGACAGATATGTCGTCAATGGCAGGTCCTATCGGTATCGGCGGTCCAAACTTATCTCAAGCAATCGGTGCACAGACAAACGGCGTTATGCAACAGTTCGCTACAGGTGAGCCGATGGAAGATGCTTGGTCGACGTTGATGAAGAGTAGTTTGAAAAACATAAAGCCGAAGCAAAACAAACCGTGGCAACAACCAAAGTACGATGGTCCACCCGGTGGACGCCGACCTGATTTAGCCACGTCATTGCGAAGTAGTCGACAGGCACGTACACTCAGCCCACGTACAGAACATGGTGGAACAACCGAATCACCACTCGCTGTCGAGATGGGTCACTTGGGTCTTTCGACCAAGCAACCATTGCGATTGTTCCCTGCAAAGTACCGACAACAACTCGGTCAACGACAACAACATTCGCTGATGGGTAACATCACCATGCCGTATCAGACGCATAACGTCGAGCAACGTACGCCTACACCACCCGGACCCATGGGCTCAGGTAAGATTCCTCGACTTGCTGGCGAGATGGCAGGCGTTAAGAGCCGTCCAAAGGCAGTAGCCAAGTCAGAACTTCAAGAAATGAACATGCTGCTCAAATCAGCAAAGGACTATCTCCACATCTCACAACTCCGCCGTATCATTCGTGATATGAAGAAGATTGTCGAGCGACAAGACCGAATGAAGAAAGAAGTCAATAAGAAGAAAAATACAGGTCATAGAGGAGAATCAACAAACCCGCAAGGAGCAACTGATGACCCTGAATCAGATGAGATGTCATCCTCAGGTATGCCCGGTCACGTCTTTGCTGCACGTGGAAGCGGGAGAGTTGCCTGATGTTCAAGTACACGCCTCGTAATCAACTGTTTCCAGACAACGAGGGCAAGGCACTCCTCAAAGGACTTGTCAAATCGTATTTGTCCGTTCATGGAAACAATTCTCTTATCAAGTCATTTAGCCTTGAAATGAACGGTAAGCCGTTGACACAGTGGCTTCCTGAGCATGGCCTCAATACAAAAGACTCTGAGCACCCATGGTATCATCAGTTTGAAGGCGGGGTTGCACATCATCCTCCGTTTGCCTTTGACCCTGAATCAGAGGACCTGCTTTGGCACAATGAAGATGACCCAAGTGCGCCCCACTCTGACCAAGGTACTGCTAATCGACCTCACGGGTTTCATCCTATGGACTACATGATTTACGATTTGAGCCGAATGTTTTCAGAACTTATGGGTGCACCAAAAGAAGCCGCAGAAAAATTCGTCAGAGAACACATCATCAGCCCTGCGATTGACGACCACAACGCAAGTCATCTCGATGCACATGGTAACCCTACGCACGTCGTGCCTCACATAGATAGTGTTGAGTGGAGAATGAATCACGTAGGCGGCACATTCGACAAGCGTGGTATTTCAGAGGACAGAGCGAATCGTGGGTCGACTCCTTCACCAGAAGGTTTTGCTAACCCACTCCTCAATTACTCATTAAACATGGGTAACGTCGACCACCCGCACGCTGATAGAGGTGTGTTCATCGACGGAGGTATCAACCCCATCCATTACGAAATGGCACAGCGAGTAAAGAAGGCAATCGGCTATATTGAAAGTCCTGAGATGATGGAACTATTGGGACAGAATGACCCTCGTTTGAAGGCAATGCATGACAAGGCAAGAGTGAAATTAGACAAAACCCTCAAAGACCGTTACTTAGCACATTCAAATATACCTCTTCGTGACTTGACTTTTGGTCATGTAGTGGGCAACAAAGCCAACAGAGGACGGACAAGAGGTCGACCTGACGGCTCAGGATACCGTACAAACATTGCAGCCGAGGACCACCCGCTAAGAGATATGCACCCTCTCCAATTAGCCGAACTTGCTCCACATGGGTTGTACGATACAGCGACTTATCGACAGGGTACACCAGTTGTAACTGCTGAAAGCATTATGCAAGAGGCAGCACAACACGGTGTAACAGTATCACCCGAAGAAGCAGAAATTCTTTCTCGGCAACCTAAGTCAGGGTTTATCTTTGGCGGTAATAAGAAGCAAATTCGTGAAACATCGACTCCAATGAGAATACTACAAAACATTGCAAATGATTTAGGTGTCGATATGGATTCCAATGAATACAAAGATATGGCTGAATCTATTCATACGAAAGGTACACGTGGTGGTGGTCGAATCAAAGCATCTCGACATCTTGCTGCTATACCTGCACACTATGCTAAACTACTGGAACAACAAGGCGTACCTGCCGATGAAGCACTACAGCGTGCAATAACTGAATTTAAAGAACATGAGTATGTTCATGGTCGACATGAGCGTAATCCAAAAGCGAGAGAGATAGCAGAGCGTATTCACAGAGAGATGCGTGAAGCACGTGGTATTCCCGAACTTGCTGAGGGCGCTTTAGGTTACAGTCCGCTTGGCGATGATTTCCGTCACAATCAGGCACACGGACAACTTGAAACAGTCGTACCTCGCCATCACGAAGGATTCATTTCAGATGAAGGGGCGCATCCGAACGTCAACGTGGAGCGAGAAAGACAAGCCAATCGACAAGGTGAAATGCCTGTTCCTACACCAGCGCCTATGGGTGAGGCACCTCCGATGGACAATATGCCTCCACAGTTGCCTCAGGGTCAGATGACCTTGGACCAATTTCCAACCAAGGCTCACGTCGCTGAAATCACAGAGGCTATGGAGCACATCCAACTGGAGGACGCTAAGCGAGACGACTCAATCCTCAAGATGGTTCCTCACAATCCTATTCAACTCAATTCAATTCAGTCAGTCGGCTTATTCGCCAAAGACTTGGGCATCACATCGATGGACGTTCACGGACTGTTGCACTCACGTGGCGACTGGCACCGTATCGCTAAGGAATGGAGCGTCAGTCCACAGGTCGTCAAGGTCGTCAAGGTCACTTTTAGCGGAGGGGTTTGATGGGCAAGGTCTTAATCAAAGCGTATGAGTATCAAATTGGACCTGACGGTAAGCCTCAGATGTATTACAATTTGAGCGGAAGAGGAAGAAGTGGAGGAGGCGGCGACGGACCACGTGGTCGTACATTCAGAAGTAAGTTGGGCGGTAGATTAGGTGGAGCAGTAGGTGTAATGGCTGCACTCACAGGCGAATCACGAAGTGCTGGCGGATTAGCAGGGCAGATGTTTGCTGGCTATCAACAAGGCTCTGCTGTGGGTCAAGGACTCGCTAACATGGCAACTTCACGCCGACGTCAAGCACGTGCTGATATTCGTGAAGGTGAAAAGCAAGCCCAAGCAAAGGGTGATGCACAAGCACGTTTAGCAGGCGAAAGAGAAATGAAACGCCGAAGAGGACTTGACTTTGACCCTAATATGTCGTTACAAGAAATGCGTGACATGGGTCCTACGCCAAGAAGAAGAAGCATACTACCCGGCATCGGTGGCAAAAACATGACAAGGTTTGGATATGAGTTAGCAGACCACCAATCGGAACAACAAGCAATCGCTGCCGAACAAGCAAAGCGAGAAGGAAGAGAACGTGCTGCTATGGAACGTGCAAATCTTGGGGATGACATTAGTTTGTTGCAACGTGTTAGAGGGATGAATCCAGAAGCGCTGGCAGCGGTTCAACAAGCACAACCAGTAGTACCGACGACACAGATGCCTGCTGCGCCAATCCAACCTCTTTCTAATGAAACAAGTAGACAGATTACAGAAGGCGAACAAATACCCGCTCCTAATGCACCGTATGCTGACCATGATGCTGACCTCACTACAGGTCAGGAGAATTTGAATCAGTTTAGAGAAGAAAATCCTGACGTACAAGGTCAGCAAGGTCAAGAACCCGAAGTAAATTTGAATGAACAGAATTTAAGTAGACTGGCGCAGATGATGGGGAGTGAGCAATGAGCGATGCAGAGGGCGTCAAGGCACTCGTTGATGAAATCGATATTGAAATGTCGAAGAAATCATTCAAGTTCTTTTTCACTGAAATACTTGGCTTCGATTACGCTGACCATCACGAAGCATGGGACAACGGTCTGAACGGTCATCGTTACTACTGTGTCAAAGCGAGTCGTGACCACGGCAAATCAGTTTTCTTTATGTCCTATGCCCTTTGGATTGCAGCATTCAACCCGAACACTCACGTCATGGTGTTCAGTCACTCTCTTGAACAAACACTTGAGCATATGCGATTCATTCGCAGCAACATCGATATGGCTGACATCCTCAAGCCACTCAAGCCTTCTGGAAAACCTTGGGCTAAATCCTACTTTGAATTCACAAACGGCAGCCGTATCATGGCAAAGTCCGTTGGTGGTGCTACTCGTGGTTTCCACCCTGACGTGGTTGTGTGCGATGATATTCTGTGGGGTACAACCGTATCCGAACTTCAACGTGCAGCCGACTGGTTCTATACCGTTCTGCTCCCTGTACTGCACCACACAGGTCGAATGATGATGGTCGGTACACCGTTTTCGTACAATGACCTGTACGCTGAACTTGAACAAAAAGAAACCTTCCAAGTCGAAACCTATCCCGCTATCTTAGAAAACGGCGAACCGTTATGGCCGGGACGTTGGCCGCTTGATGCACTCCGAATGCGTGAGAAGTCAATGCCTGCAATCAAATTCGCTCGTGAATATCTGTGTGAACCGATTCACGATAACTCAAGTATGTTCCCTCATAGTCTGTTGGAGAAAGCCCGTGACGAAAATCTCGTGCTTCTTGACCACGCTGAACAAGAATTCGACGAAGAAGGCAACGCAGCAGGCGTATTCGGTCAACACTTTGTTGGCTGGGACCCTGCGATTGCAAGCGATTCAAACGCTGACTACACAGCCATGACCGTATTGCGTGTGCTTCCCGGCTCTGAGGAGAAACAGTTAGTTCACGTCATCAACCAAAAGGGATTGAGCGGTGCTGCACAAAAACGTAACATCCTCCTCCTCAACAATCGATTCCAGCCTGACTTGATTGAACTTGAAGGCAACAACTTCCAACGAATGTTCGCTGCTGAACTTCAAGAAATGCGAGATGACATCCCTATCAAAACCTTTATGACCACGAGACAGCGCAAGGAAAGTATGTTCATGTCGCTGCTTATGGCTTTTGAGCAAGGTAAACTGAAAACACCTTGGGGCGACGAACGCAGTAAAGAATTCACAAGAGAACTTGAGAAGCAACTCAGTCGATTCGGTATGAAGAAAGACGGTAAACTTGAATCCGTTGGCTCTCACGATGACTTAGCGATGTCAATTGCTTTGGCGAACTGGGCGACCAAAGAATTCAGAGGAAGCGTTATGCTACTCGATGACGACCTTCCGGGCTTTGACAAGTGGTTCCTTGATTCACCGAGTCAGGGCGCTTCTCGTATGACAGGAGATGATTGGTTTGTTGCTTGACCCGTTTGAACAGGCTTGGCTTTTGCTTAAAGCACAAAGCAGAGAGCAGCAATTGAGAGATGATGTTGCTCGTCACAAAGCCAGTGTAGAAAGAATAACTGGTCACCTTACAAGAGGACACCCGAATTACATATCTATGGAATCAATTCGTCAATCCTTCGGTTCAACACCCGAAGCATTGGAAAGGGACAAAAATGCTTATGAAAAAAGCAAAGCCAAGTTAGAAGAATACATGGGCGGACGTGGTGCGAAGGAAGCAGAGCGCAAGAAAGAGCGAACACGTCAGCAAGGAATAAAGAATGTTGAGTTTTCCGATGCAGCAAGAGAACGCAGCAAAGCACGCCAGCAATCAGCGCAAGCAAAAGATGACGCTCGTGTTCAGGCGGAAAAGGATGCCGAAGAAGCAAAGCGTCGAGCCGAAGAAGAAAAGCATGAAGCAAACCGTATCAAAGTCAAAAGAAGAACAGAGTATCAAGAGCGTAAACAGAAGCGTGAAGGTAAATCTACATCAGAAGAAACCGCTATAGACGACCCTGATGCCCCAATTGAAAGCGTGCTTGATGAGGTTAATCGACGTGAGCGAGCAAAGTTAGGAGATGCAAATGAACCTGTCAAACCTCAGCCTGAACGCAGACTTGTTGGCATCAAGCCCAAGCCTCAACCCAAAGAAGAAGAAGAAGATTGGGAAAAGGACTTAAGAGAACAATCGAGTACGTTCTCATACGACCCATACGGAGATAACTAATATGTGGCCTTCACTAATCGTAGGAGAATCTGACATTCATTTGGATATGGGTGAAGAGCAATCGACAATGATTGCTTCTTCTCTACTGGCTCATCCTTCTTTGAGGGATGACATGATGAAGGCTGTCAAGATTGCTAAAGAAGCCGTCCCACAGCAACCTATTCTACAAATCGAAACACATTCGTTTCCAGAAAATGGCGACTCGTGGTTCGATGCTTATCTCGGCAAGAGTGCTGACGAAGTTGTCAAAGACCTCAAGCGTGCTCGCCGTAAGATGAAGGACATGAAATTCGACATTGACAGTGCTATCAAAAGCGTACGTGCTCTCAAAGCACAAGAAGTCGAACAGACGTTGGCGACTATACCTTGGGCATCAGAATACGGCGGTACGATTCGTAATCTTGGTCTGAGCGACAGAAACCTCAAATCACTTAGGACATTCTCTAAGTCAAGAGAATCCACATTGCTTCGTGCTTGTCATATGTGGGAAGCAGCAGATGAGGCACTCAAGATGCTCGATGACTTTGAAGATGTATGGGGTGACGAAGAACAATCTGCTTGGGTTAATGCTATGCAACAAAGACAAGACGCTCGTAAAATGTGGCGCAGTGGGTTGCATCAAGTTGATACTCTGAGCAAAGAGCAAAAGAATTGGCTTGAAATGGCTCGTCAAGAACTTCAAAGCAAAGGACACATGGGGGCTCGTGATATTACAGCCAACCTTATTGAAAAGGGCGTTAATCGAATCTCAGCGACTCGTATGAGTAAACTCCTATCCATGTTCGGTGAAGAAATGGATATTGTCAAAGCACCTCGACGAGGCGAATACATTCTACTTTCCTGTGATGGTCTGGTTATCAAAGACCCTTGGGCGTATGCTGCTGGATTTATGGATGCTGACGGCTCTATCTTTATCACAAAGCGAGGAGAAGTCCGAGCATCAGCAGTAGCGACTGGAGACAGAGGTAAAATTCATTGCGAGAGATTGCAGAAAACACTGGGTTGTGGCACACTTTCACTCAATGAAAAGATGTCAAAGAACAGTAAGCGAACAACTCACAGACTCAATTTCCACTCACGAGATGACTTGAAGAAAGTTCTTAACGGAGTGCTTCCGCACTTGCAGTTGAAGTCCACTCAAGCCAAAGCCGCTTTGCGGTTTCTTGAAGAGGATGACAACGTGAAGAAGGAGCAATACAGGATGTTAGTCATGTTTGAAAATTGGAAAGATGACGTCGATGCAGTTCAGAAGAAACTGGATGCATGGGGCGTCGATGCGGATACTATCCGTTCATGGGGAAGTGATTTGTGATGGCAGACGATAAAGTCAAGGGTGTATTAGGTCGTCTTGCTGACAGGTTCAGAAGAAGACGTACACCAGAACCTCAGATGCCTCTCTATACAACAGGTATCCAAGAACCAGTTGTTGTTCAAGGTATTACTATTCCAGCACTGTATTCAGTCGCATCAGAGAATTTGATTCTACGTACAGTTTTGTCAACACTCAAGCAAGAAATATTCCGTCGTGGTTATTATTGGGACAAGGCATTTCACCAAAAGTGTATACAATGCGAAAAAGAGTACGAACACGACGTTGACGCCTGTGTTGATTGTGGAGGAGAAGTTCGTCAGCCTGAACCAAGTGAAAAGGTATATGCTCAGTGGCTTGTAGAACAGCGTAACTCGATGGAACAAACTTTTATGGATGTTTTGAGAGAGATTGAACAAGACCTCAACATTATGGACGATGCATTCCTTATTCTTGTCAAAGAATACTATATCGACCCTGAAACAAACGAAGTTGCATTCTATCGTATCAAAGAAATTCTTCGTGGTGACCCTATCTTCATGCGTATTGTTGCAGACAAGCGGGGTGTACGTGGAGGTCGATACAAAGTATGCCCCCTCCATCGTACAGAAGTACGTGGTTACAGCGAAGGTCAGAAGCAGTGTGATACCTGCGGACACGATTTAGAAGACGTACACCACGTGAATACTGGCGGTGCTGGTAAAACGCAATACTATCTCAAGGGAGAAGTCATCCACGTCAGTAAATACAATCCATCGAAACTCTATGGCAAGTCACCTGTGTCAACACTATGGCGCCAAGCAATGACACTTACAGCAATGGACAATTACATGTACACTGCATACAGTAAGCGTCGTGTACCCCGTGGTTTGATTTCTATCACAACAGACAACCTTGAATCGATGAAGTCGTTTTGGAAGGGTGTTGACGAGAAACTTGAACGTGACCCTCACTACATCCCTAAGATTGGTATCGAAAGTCAAAGCGGACGTGGAGGCGTCAATTGGATTAAATTCATGGATACGATGGAAGAGATGCAATACATTGCTGTACGTGATGAAATGCGAACACGCATTGCTGCATTCTACGGTGTATCAAATGTGTTTATGATGGATACAGGTAAGTCAGGTGGACTGAACAACGAAGGTCTGCAAATTCTTGTCACCAATCGTGCAGTTGAATTTGGACACAAGGTGTATACCGACCATCTCTTTCCTCGACTCATGGAAGAAATGGATGTTCATGACTGGAAACTCACCCTTTATCCAAACGAGGAAGAAGACGAAGTCACTCGACTACGACGTGACGAAATGGAAGTCAATATCGCACAACGGATGATGCAACTTGGATTCAAGCCTGAACTCATCGAGGAAGGCGGACGTGATTTGAGATTTATCTACAAGCCTATGGAACCGGGTCAACCGGGTCAACCGGGTCAAGGTGGAGGTATGCCCGGAGGACCAATGCCAATGGCACAGCCCGGTGGCTTGCCAAGTCGTAACATGAATCCACAGATGGCAGGTGCGTTAGCAGGTCAAGCAAGCGCAGGCTTGAGAGCAGCACAAGGTCCAGCATCACAGCCCGGTGGAGAGGGGATGGGTATGCGTACTCCACGAGGACCTGCAAGTCCTCAAAACAGAACATCGATGGGTTCAGGAGCACCGTTTTCAAGTGTCCAGCAACGAGGACCGCAAGGCAGTCCTCTCAGTCAAGCGATGAATAATATACGAAGATTCTGACAAAACATTCAATACAATGGAGGTTATGGGATGCGTATGGACCTAGCGAAGATGGACCCAATGGCTCGTAAAATGCGCTCACATGTTGATGCGTTTTTCAAAGCAATCGAAAACAACGACAGCGTATCTGCAAGTTCTCACATAGGTGAGGTTAGCAAGTACGCAGAATACCTTTCAGAAGACGTATCAAAAGCAATCATGAAGTCTGATACACCTTCAACTAACGGCGTCAACGACATCTATGCAGGCGGCGTACCAGTTCGTAAGTTCAATAGCATTCAAACTGTTCACGAAGCAACAACACAAGTCTTGCCGGGTACTATCCGAACAAGCCGACGTGGGCCTATCATGCAGCGTCGAAACAACAGGAATCTCTGAGGTGAAATAATGAGCGAAGAAGTCGTAGAAGAGGGAGCGGCTGAGAAACTCATGGGTGCTCTTATCAACAAGATGGAGAGCATGGACCACAGTTTGTCACTTCTCAAAGCAGAAAACGTAGCACTCAAGAACATTGTAGCAGACCCTGCTGCACTTTTGAAGCGTGCTGGATTTATTCGACACGGGTCGAACAGTGCACCGATGGATATTATGCCTGACCTGTTCCGTGGAGACTCACAATATGATATTCTAAAGAACGAATCCGACAGTGGAGTACCGTTGCCTGAAACCAACGCAGACTTCCACGCTATGGATTGGTCGGATATTCATCGCCTTGCAGAAGAATCGAAAGGTAACGGAAACATAGGCAACAACATGGGAATGGAGTGATAACATGCGACCAAGATACGAACCTAGAAGTTCAAAGATTGACCAACTAATGAAAGCAGCGAAAGAAGTCGAGAACCGACTTATCACTAAAGAGCAAGGTGTTACCTTCCAGCAAAAAGAAGGAACAGCATTGGGCGATGTCCAGTTCCATTCACAAGTCGGTGGAGAGACTGGTGTTCAAAACCAATACTACTCGACCAACCAACGACTCATTGATGTCGAAGATGTCAAGAACAAGGGCGCAATTTCAGAGAAGAGCGACATACTCGATAAGAATCCGTACTATCCTACAGCCCTTTCAACACTTGCAGGTCACTTTGTAGATGGTGGCGGTGAAGCGCAGTCTCTCAAAAAGGCTTTAGAAACTCGACTCAACCGCCAATGAATGGCGGTGATTGAGTGACTATTCCGAATCCCAGTGATGGTAACCAAGTCGTTGACCCCGCACGACAACAGGGCGGTCAATACAGCGATGAACAAGAATCACTTGGAATCGTTGACCCGATGACCGAGCGCTATGCCGCTGGTTTAGAAGAAGCACCCAAAAACATTTCAGAATCATTTCCGGGTCAGTACCCTGAGGTTGGTCGTATAAGACAACCTCAAAACGTCGACCACATAGGTCAGGATTGGTTGCACCAACAGATACTGCCTGCTACAAGAGCACACGAAGGAACAGCCAGTGAACATTTTGGCGACATGTCGATGTATCACCCTGACGTTGCGCCGCTTTGGGATGAGCGTACAGTCAACAATGGTGTCGATATGCCTGCATGGTCAGAGCGTTTAGATTCATTTGCACGAAACGGTGTATCGAGAGTACACGATGCAAAAGAAAGAGCACATCGAAAGCACTATCCTGATTCTGCTCTATACACATATGGTATGTATGGACCTCACAACACACACGTTACACAGCATGAATTGTATGAAAGAAGTTACAACAATTGGCTACAGAGTGAAGAGGGGCAGGGTTTTTCTAAAGATTTAGATGAAGGTGGTATACATGGTGCTGAACAACAAAGGTATCTTCGACATTATCATTTAGGCTCAACACAAGAATCGTGGATGGACGATGACACTCACGAAGAAACAGGTCGACGAAAAGGCTTGGGCGAGATGGATTACTATCTCGGCCTTGAGTGGCTCACACCCGGCGAACGTGCTAAGGTGTACAGACACATCAAGGAACACGGCTTCCACGACAAAAACAATTACACCATCAGCGACATTCACGTAGGCGACAAGCCTCTTTCGATGGGTCGACTCGTTTCTAATTATCACCAGCGATACGCACCAGTATTCAATCATCACACTCGTGACCCTGACGCTACAGGTCAAGCATTCGCAGTTGGTATGATACCCGGTGGCTCAACTCAAAAGATGAATCCGAGCACACTTTATGAAGATTTAGAAAACAGTGAACTTGGGAAGAAACTTCGTAGATATTATGAGGACTTCGACGACGAGGTCGAGTACCTTCCGAGATTTGCAGAAAATGGTTTCAAGCCGGGTACCGAACCTACGATGGATTTGCGTGGCATACATGCTCTCGCAGGTGTGAAGGCAGGTGCCGACGGTAATCTCACATTCCACAAAAAAGGCGAATCCCCGCATTATGGTGAAGGCTGGACAGGTGACCACGATTGGACAATTCAAGAAGTCGAAGATTTCTTAGAGCCGCATTTGCATATGCAAAAAGCACAAGGTGCAGGTCGAATCGCTCGTAATCACATACAGATGTACACCTCACCTCACCTCTTGACAGAAGGCGAAGGTGCACATCCTGAGTCGTACACATTAGGCGAATCAGAATCACTCGCACATCACTGGTCAGTTCCCTTTGAAGGCAGAGGTGGTTTGGGTAAGACACACACAACGAAGTTGGATATGATGCACCAGTCTCTTTTACTGGAAGGAGAATATGACGGACTGCTCGGTCGTAAGCAGGCGAGACAAGACGTGTTCAGTGGACGACCGCTTCCATCGGGGGAGGCTTTAGAGACGAAGGGTGGTGAAGTGCTAAACCTGCACAGTAAGGTCAGCGGTTTGCTCGCTCCGTTCTATCCGCCTATATCTGAACTTGGAGAAGCACGTCGTGCAATCAAACGAAGAAACCAAGTCGAAATGACGTCTGTGTCGGAGATTGACCCTACTGCTGGTTTTATCGCATCGCTTTCTCCACACAATACGTTCATATCGGGTACAGGTGCTTTAGCCAATGCAAAAGTCAATCAAGGTTTGCAGGGCACTACTCATTCGCCTGAACATCACAACAAACTATACAGGCAATCGTTAGCGGCAGGTCGCACAGAAGGTACAAGTAAGTTGAAAGATTTACGTAACGAAGTAGGTGGATTTGGGGTATCACAAAGATTTACACACGGTATAGGTCACGCATTTGGACAGGCCGTAGAAGATGGTAAATTAAAGCGGGACGGTGATGTTTCTCACCAAGCCATAAAACTGGTCGGTATGATTGGCGGATTGAACAACCCTGCTATGCCTGCTCAATACGATGTTAGTGCTCCTCATCAGTTACCGTATGAGGCAAAACTGCCGATTAGCAGAGAAGATTACGACCTGCGTCAGCAAACACATACCGACCGCTACGAACAAAATAAAAACAAGTTGGCTGAACTTGATGAAATACTTAGAAATATGGAAACCAACATGAGTCCAGAAGAAAGACTTACCATGGAACGCTCTCTTCAAAGTTTAGAAACACGTCCACTTCGTGAGAATGAAGTTAGGTACAAATCATTACGTTCCCAAAGGGAAGCATTGGATGAAAAAACTCATGAATATGATGAAGCCGAAGAGGAATTGAATAAATTATTTGAAGAACGAGAATTGCTTCCAGAAGGCAGTGAAGGACGTGACCACCTTGACCATCTAATTGATGAACAAAGTGAAGTGTTAAGAGAGATAGGTCGAAAACACTACGGTTCTAATTCAAGAGGTCAAAAGAAGGTTGACGTCGACGAAACACATCACAAGCAAGTCTCAGGCCATCACGAAGCAATCGCACAGATGGCTGAGAAGATTGGTGAAGAGATTGAAAAGCAAATGCCTGAATTGTATTCAATGGTGCATCCTGACACTATGGCTGCTTGGAAAATGTTTGCAGCCAATAAGTATCTTGCTGAACAGGACTCAGAGCATCACAATTTGACCGCTCCAGTAGCAGGTCACGAAGTAGTTGACTCGGAACTAAAAGGTGCGACGGATAACAGCCATGATGCTATATCTTACAATGTACATGAAAACGGCCATGAAATCAATTCGGATATGAGCAAAGATGATGTTGCTAAGTTGTTGTTTGGTGATGACCCTAAGCCGTATCAGATTCGTATGGCGAAAGATTTGCTAAGGAAAGTTAAGAAAAGAGGCAAACCACTCAAAGCAATGTCAATGATGGACTTGTCAGGTCGTATGGCTGAATCAGGCGACAAACACTTCTCAGGCATGAAAGCACTTGGTCATGAGAAGGTTCTTGAGGACTTGGTTAGTTTCAAGCGACACAAGCCTGATTACGATAATGACCCTTCGTACACTGTACCTACGAAGCGTACGGTCCCACCATCGGGTGGTAGAAGTAAGAACTCACACCCTACTGCTAAAGACATTAGTAGAAGTCATGCATACAGAGCAGCACAGCGGGTTCATGCAGCGTTGTCTACACACAAAACAAAAGTTGCTTTGGGAGAAAGGTCATTAGAGATTTTAACTCCATCAGAGCATAATCAAGAAGATTTGAAAGGTAAATTTAGAAATGAAACCTTGGGTTACGACATCAGCGATAAGCCAAACGAGTTGAAAAATGAAGCAACGCTTCATGACATGGTCAACCATCTTCATGGTATTATGGTAACAGATGCAGACGAATATGACGCATCAAAGGTCATTGATACAGAAAACAAACCAACACTGCTCCACAAACCAATCGGTCGAGCAGGTCACCCTAAGACAAAGGCCAGCATCATGTCGATGTTCAATTCCGATGGCCTGCGAGGAAATTTTGGTCACGTTCACGAAATACCGTTCCGTATGCACGTTGACAAGAGGACAGGTCAAATGTCGTTCAAGCAACGTGACACTCCTAAGAAGATGAGGCTGATGACGCCAAACGAGAACACAATACGCAGAATCATGCCTGACCATCTTTTGGGACAATTAGGCACATCTGAATTCCGCACCAACCCTTTTCAATTGCTACCCCCAGCGATACGTGTGAACAGAGTAGGTCAACCGTTTATGGACACTGCTTCGGCATTCCACACGAAAATGGATGGACCCGCACTGCTTGCATCGTTGACGAACCCTGATTATATCCGTAAGGATATGCCTGAGGGCTTGCCATCACTGCAACCGATGCATCGAATCTTTGACATCGATGACCTTGAACACTTACGTGGTTTCACAGGCGACTGGATTGTAAGCGCATATCCCGAAGGCAAGCGAATGTTCGTTACTAAGAAAGACGACGATGTCGAGAGTAAGGGTTCGCTTACTGATGAAGAAAAGAAAGCATTCAAGCAGGTGTCTGACAAAGACTTCGTTGTCGATGTCATCCGTACAGACAAAGGACTCTACATCTTTGAAGTCGTAGAGTTCGACGACAAAGAGGTACACGACATACCGATTCAGGACAGAATCAAACTCTTGCGTGGTGCACTGGAAAGCGTCGAAGGTATCGATGCACCAAGCGCATCCGACACAAAACTCACAGATGACGTAGGGCTGGCTGACGCTATCAAGAACATTGACAGCGACCGTGTTATTCTACGTGATGCTAAATCCACATACATGAAAGGAGAGGCTCGTCATCCTAAGTGGGTCTTGTACCAGAAAGGCAACGATGTCACACTCATGGTTCTTGAGCGGCGAGGCGAATCACCCTACGTGTATCGACTCGGTACAGGTCCAATCATACACGGAGAGGACTTAGGTGACCGAGCGGTCAAGATTGAAGATGACATATACATGGACATCGGAGCCTCGTTCAATTCGCCTGACAAGTACGAAGTTGGAGACTATGTCAAAGTCAACGTATCGAATGTAACAGAAGGCCACGCATCTGAGAATCAGAAGGTGTATACCGTACACGCACCTCAAATCGAAGGTGAGGCGGAAGGCGAACCACTCGTTAGTACAGAGAGTCTTGCTATGTTAGCAAAGGCCGACTTCGACCAAAGTCCACTCAGTATCTATAGAAGTGACAGACACATCCGAGTTTCGTTTGAAGCAGGTGACGTTCTATACAAGGCTACGACACGTGGTCAGTATTGGACTGTACACACACCTGTAGCAGACAATGGTTATCTTATTCGTTTGGCTGAAAGCCAGCGACCCTTCTGGTCACCTGTTGCTGGTGTTATGCTCAAAGGTGACTTCTCTATAGAAGAACGTGAGGATAAGGCCGAAGTACACGAAAGCAAGAACGACGGCAAGCCGCTCATACCTCCGAAGAAGATTGAAGGTACTGGTACGTGGGACAAAGAGAAAGTCAAAGTCATGAAGAAGAGTGCTGAACTCCTTGAGAAATTGTTAGCGAAGAGTGGTATAGGTCAAGTAGGTATGTCATCGGCTGGTCCTAAAGGACTTGGTATAGACGTAGGCACACCTATACAGTCACCTACAGGGCCTACAAACCCTGATGATGCGAAAACTATGCCTGACTATGATGTTCGTGATGTTGAGCGTGAAAAGAAGGATAAGGAAGAAGAATCGAAGGACGTCGAAGAAGTCGATAGTAAGTTAGAACTTACAGAGGACAAGGCTGTATACCATATCTGATTATATAGAATGACGGATGTAAGGGATAGCATGGTCATGGCATCGCCACTACAAACCTCTCGTTTTGAGAGCAGTGGAACCCTATCGCTTTTGAAGAGCGACCGTGACCTCGTTATTGCAGGTTACGCAAGCGTTGAGATGGTCGACAAGCAAGGTGACCTTATCACAACAAACGCACTTAAGGGTGCATTTGACGGTTTTATGAAAGCGGAAGGATTCCGCAACGTACAACTCGCACACTCCAACATTCAAGTTGGAAGTGTTATTCCAGAGTACACTGACAGCAGTGGACGACTTTGGAAGTCTGGTGTCGATGACGCTGGACTCTTTGTTGTCATCCAAGTACGTGATGACATCGAAAAGGCTCGTGAAGTAGCCAATGAAATTCGCAAAGGCGCCCTTAGGGGTTTCAGTATCGGTGGACAAGCATTCAAGAGAATGAAGAAAGCCGACCAGAAACACGGTGATTACACCGAGATTTCTAAACTGGAACTTCACGAGGTAACGATTTGTGAAAAAGGTATTAACCCGGAGGCGACATTCCGTATATTGAAGGAGGACACAACAATGACTGAAAACACAGACATGAACACAATGAGCGAACTGTCGTCCGTCTTGGACCGCATAAACACCCGTCTTGACGTAATGGAAAAGGGCGAGGATGATAAAAAGATGCCTGCTTTCCTTCAAGGGAAAGACAAAGACGACGATGAGGATGATGACCAAGACAAAGGCAAAGAAATCGCCAATAACAAGAAAGAAGAAAAGATGTATGGTGCTGAACACAAAGGCGACATGGAAAAATCTGAATTCTCTGACGTTATCACACAAGACTACTTGCACTGGATGGAGAACACACTCAAGTCGGGCGGCGTCGACATTGCTGGCGCTCGCTCTCACTTCGATGCACTTGAGAAGGCACAACTTGGTGGCTTCGACAATCCATCCTCAGTCGATGGTGCTGACTACTTCGCTGGGCAAGTCAAAGGACGAGCCCAAGAAGGTGGCAACCCATCAACTGGCGCAATCGGTAAAATCAACAGCGGCTCCAAAGCCGACGTTGCAAAGGGTTACCTTTCACCAGAAGATTTGAGTGCAGCACAACTTGAAGAAGCATATGCTGCTTACAAGGCTGCTTCAATCGAGAAGCAACTCAAAGGCACACTCAGTGAAGTTTTCGCTGACCGCCTTGCAAAAGAACAGCGAAGTGAGGCTCACAGCCGACAAGCACAAGCATTCGACGCTCGTGCTCCACTCGCTAACATCGAAAAGGCTGTCGCCGCTCTAAGCGACCGAATCGACAACCTTGGCAGTGGCTCTGCTGGAACAAGCATCCAGAAGTCCGCTGTTTCTAACATCGAAATCCCTTCCACCGTTGACATGGGTAACATGTCTTGGGATGAGGTACACAGCCTCGCAGGGAGCATTTTCAACCAATGAATGGAGTGATTAAGAATGGCAAGAAATTATCTAAGAACAATAACCGACATGGAACGCTACTACTATGGTGCAGGCTCTAACATGGGCTTCCACTACTCAGGCAGCGAACTTCTGAAAGCAGACGCACCTATGCTGTCCACAACTGCTGGTACTTACCAAGCAATCTACGGACGCAAGGTTTGGTCACAACTCAACCAAGAGTTCAACGCATTTTCAATTCTTCCTAAGAAACCTTGGGACCGAAGTGGATGGCGTGTTGTAACCGCTCGTCCTGATTCCACCAAGGGTGGCGGAATTGCGGAGAACGGTACTCTACCTGAAACCACAAAACCAGTTTTCCAACACATCGCTGCAAAGCCTAAGACCATTGCACACACCTTCGACATGAGCGAAGTTGCAATCTTCCTTAACGACAAGGATGACGGACTTGGCGACATTCGCAGTGTTCTCAAAGAAGAAATGGGTAAGCACCACGCTGAGGAAATCAACAAGATGCTTCTCCAAGACAAAGGAACTGCTGCTGGCAACGACTACGAGTCTCTTGACCGTATCGCAACTGGTGACACCGCTGCTACTAACGACATCTACAGCATCGACCGAAGTGCAAACTCTTGGTCCCTCGCTGAGCACAACGAAAACAGCGGAACTGACAGAACACTCAGCCTTGACCACCTCGACGACATCTTCCAGAAGATTTGGGTACGTGGTGGAAACCCTAAGGTTATCCTCACTGGATACGACACATTGATGAGAATTCAACAACTTCTACAATCCCAACAAAGATTCATGGAAGAAAAGAGAGTCACCCCAACCTTCAACGGTGTAAAGGGTGTACCCGGTGTTGAAGCAGGTTTCATTGTTGCTACATACAACGGTGTTCCAATCATTCCATCCAAGGACGTTGAGACTGATACTATCAGCCGTATGTACTTCTTGGACACTGATTACCTACACTTTAGTGTTGCAAAACCAACTCAATACTTTGAGTCTGGTATTGAAACCGGTGACCCATTCGCCATTAACCGCCTCGGTCAAGAGGGACTTTACCGAACTATGGGTGAAGTATGGACAACTTTCTTTGGAGGTCACGGTTCAATCCGAGACTTGAAGTGAGGCTAATGGAGAAACAAAATAACAGGAGATGAAAACTATGGCAGTAACATTAACACGAACAACAGGAGCAGGTGGAGTAATGACCATCAAGACAGAATTGGACCTCTATGCAGGTACCCCTGAGGACAGTACAGCATGGCTTGACGGCGGTGCTGCGGCTGATTCTTATCCGGGTTCCTTGGATGGATTCCAAGCAAAGAACACAAACACAACAGATGCAGTCGGTGGGTTGAAACTCATCGTAGGTGAATGCACACTCGTACAAAACGCCAACGTATTTACAGTCGGAGGAGACGCAACTATTGTCCAGTCCGTCATCGTTGGTGGAAGCGGAGCAGCAGGCAAGTCTTTGACAGCCGTTGCAAGCGGTGGCACAATTACTTTTACGGCAGAGGCAACAATCGACACTACAGTCGGTTTCATGGCTATCGTGGCTTGAGGTGGTTTTTCTGCCTACAATAACCTCACTTGGTCCTTACTATGAACGTAGGGTTCCCGGTATGAAGCGAGTCTATGCGATTAGAGGAACTCCAATGGAAGTTTCTCAAGCGTGGCTCGACGAAAACCGCAAGTCTCTAATGAATCGCTTTTGGCGAATCGACGGAGACGAAGGAGTAACAGTCGACGAAGGAGCAGACGGTCTACCTGACGAAGGTTGGACTAAGAAAGACATCATGGCATGGCTTACAGGCCGTGGAGAATCCGTTGGTGGATATGCAACCAAAGCCAAACTATTAGGCTTGGTTGAAAAAACACTCAACCCTCCAGCACCTGAACCAACACCAGTTGTCGAAGAAGCACCAGTCGAAGAAGTAGCAGAAGAAACACAAACAACAGGAGATGAACAATAATGGCATTTACAACAACGATTGACGCACGACCGCACGCTTTAGGAGATTTGCTCTTAGTCACTGGAACTTTCACCAACGATGGTGGTTCAGGTGGAGGCGACATTGTGCTCGCCGACCAATTAGGTCAAATTTTTGCAGCAGGTTCAAACGCTAACGCAGCATCAGCACCAGTACACACTACTGAAATTGATGGCACTGTAACGACCACTCTAACTTTGGTCACAGGTGCTAACGTAAGCGGTACTTGGTGGGCATTAGGGAAGCGCTGAGGTGATTCACCTTGGCAGTTCTAAGTGGCTATGGTAACCGAGTAATCGGTCCTTACACCCCTCAACAGATGGCTGACGGTACAGCGACAGCACTAATCCAAACGGACCTACGAGCCACAGGTGGCACAGGTGCTCTTGGAGTAGCAGCGGGAAGCACAACAGCACTCGTTAGCGTTGAACCATTTATGTCGCTTGGACAGCATTACTTCCTACTTACCTACACGGTTTGAGGTGAGTAAGAGATGGACGCAGCAACACTCGGACTCGACGAAATCGAGCGCCTTGAGAAGCGTGGCATACGCCTCGCAGAATCATACGGTGCAGGTTCCGTCTTTAACGAAGAGAAGCCCCTTGAAGGCGTCGTAAGCAAACAACGCATACGAACTCGCAAGGCAGGCGACGTACTGAACATTGGTTCAGGTACTCGCTGCACTTCCTGTGGTATGCTCTACTTTTGCTGGGTCGACAAATGCCGAACGTGCGGAACAAAAATGGAATTCAATTTAGGAACGAAGGAGGAATAAGTATGCGAGTAGCAATACGAAAAGCCCCTGAGGACCCTATGAGGCAAGCGTTACTTGACCAACTACGAAGTCGTTTGAAGGATGCGCCCAGAACAGACATGCAGTCTAAGATTCAACATCTTATGACCAGCGGTATGGGTGAAGAGGACGCTACATCAGTTGCACAACAGCACGACGAACTTATTGCTAAACCAATTGAAGAACGCATGGAACGTATGCGTCGAATGAACCCTGACATGGATGAAGGTCGAATGAGGCGAATGGCGGAACAATATGTCATGAGTGGGGGTGGCAAAGGCGAAGAACTAGAAAAGCCACCTCAATCTCCTGAAAGAATCGGAGAAGAAGAAACTCGACCCTCGCTTGGGCGTGGTATGGAACCCGCAGAACGTGCAAAGTTTTTGCAACCTCAACGTGAAGGCGAAGATGAACGTCGAGCAAAGACTGTTCAAATGGGTACTGATAGCGGCTTTGGTGGCTTTGGTTCTGAAACTATACTTCACGACCCAACTGGTCAGCATCCTCTTTTCTACGGCAGTCCAAGAAAATTACAAGATGCAAAAATAAAGCATCAACAGGCATCACAGCAATTAGAAGAATTGAATTCTAAATCTAAATTTTTAGACCGCAGAGCCTACTTTTTGAGGAACCCTGAGCATCGTCCACGGGAATTTGAATGGTCGTACGAAGGTAGTGGTATGACTGATGATGAATACGAAAGAATGAAAGAGACTCAACCTACGTCTGATGACTTAGCAGAGGCTGAAAAACTTGAAAACATTAGTTACATCATACAAGACGATGCATACAAGCATCAAGCACGAGTAGACGATGCTCAATTTGAAATGGAAAAGCATGGTCCTAAGACTCACTTAAACATAGAACAGTATCTAAATCGAATGTTAGGCGGTGCATCGGCTGGTGCACGTGACGGTCAGTTTGGTGGTCAAGGACGAAAAGGTGGACTCGGTTTAGCCGATTTCCAACGTGCTATACTGGGACAAGAGATAGGTGACATAGGACGTGGACCCGGTGCTCAGCAAGAAGCAATGCAACGTATGGTGCAACTGCATCAAGACGACCCTCAACAGGGTGCTGCAAATCTATTGAACCATCTCAAGGCCGAAGGTCTGATGATTGATATGGAGCGAAGTCCAAGTATGAAAAATCTTGACCTCGGTCCTCAGATGGCAGAGAAAACTAAAGGTCTTGAAGCAATGATTCAGGCGGCTCAAAAGCGTGACGTAGCGTTAGAAGCAGAAAGAAAAGAGTTGTTCGCTAACCCAACTCCTGAAAATATTCAACGTATACAGGACATCGATAGAGAAAGAGACAACTACAGGCGTCAGATAGTTCAACACCAGCAACAACTTGCTGCTGGTCACATGGATGTATTAACGCCCGATATACTTGCACAGCGTGTGTTTGGACAGGGTCGAGACATGAGTCAAGACCCGAAGATTGTCCAACCCGGTCAGGGCGCAGAATCAGAAGATTTGAGATTAGAAGGTGCACTTTCCAACATGATGAATCAACTCGGCTTAGACCAGCAACCTCCTGAGGACGAAAGTGACGGTGAGCGAGCAATCCGAGAGCAACAGATTGTCAGTGCACGAAAACAATTCAGAGATGCACTCAAGCAAGGTATGGACTCAGACGAAGCAATCGAACAGGTTAAGCAATCCATGGAGGACAGCAAGACTCGATTCGCAGGCGAAGCGGCGCCATACGGAGCCTTATCGGTTCGACAACCGAAGTCCGTATCAGGAGCACCCGGTCGAGTTGTACAAGACTTCCCACACGCTCCACAAGGCGAAGATTACACACTCGACGATTCAGATGCACCTGCACGAGAGGCACCTGAAAAACCAAAGTGGATGGATTCAGCAGCACAAGCAGCAAAGGATAGGAAACGATTCGGCGACCCGTTTGGAGACTTTGGTATGCAAGTTCCTGAAAAGAAAGACGAAGATGAGGACGATGATATTCAAACAGGATTCCCGATGGCACTCGGTGAACTTCTCATGAAGTCGGTACACAACCGTCTTTGGTGGCAAGGTCTATGATGGTGAACCATGTACGGGAGATGAGGGGATGACATATGCCAGTAGTATTCTCACCCGGTGAAGCGGAAACCCGCCCTCTCAATCCAGAAGAAATCGTTTACACGACTGCACAAAAAGTCGCTGACTTGCTCGGTATTGGACCGCAAGAAGCAGTTTTAGTTTCATCGGATACAACTTATGCAAGCCTAACCAGCACTACCAGTGTATTTGTAACAGGTTCTGATTATAGAAATCACGGATTTACTGTAGGGGATACTATACTTGTGTACAGTGACGCTGACCCGTTAGGCTTTGAAGCAGCAATAACCGCTATAGCGAGTGATGCTGGAGGCGTGAGGTTATCATTTACTACGTCTACGCCTGTTATTGATTTTTCTTCTTCAAGTAGTCTCGATAAATATCAAGTTGCAGACAATACTTACGTACAAAACACAGCATCATTCACGAACGGCAAAACTCGTGGTGTGACACGCAATCACGTCGAGCAACGTATCAAAGAGGTACAAGACCGCATCGACAACATCACTCACAACGCTTGGCGACCGACTCTTGTCTCAGCCGAGTACATCAATTTCGACACGTACAAACCATATCGACGTCGATACTACACCGATTACGTTGGGACTACTCCACTACTTTACAGGAACGTGCAGCAAATTCTACGACTTGAACTATGGCAAGGCGATGACTATCGTGAGATAGGCGCAGCCGAAGCACGCATCAAATTCGATGATGTGTCTAATTTAGCATCAGCAAGGATATACCTTTCACCCGGCAACGGTACACTTGGTGTTCTTGAACAAGGTACTGCCACAGGACAATGGCGTGATGACTTTGATGCTGGAACGGTTGCACAGAATGTTGCAGACCTTGTCAATAAAGAGGACAGAGTTTCTAAAACAGCAGTAACATTCTTTGGCGGTGCTTCGATTGATACACCCTTTACGCTTGAAGGCTCCACAGAAAACGTCGCAGTGCACAATGAGTTCTTGGCTACGGGCAACGCTGATTATGGAACAGGCGTTGTCAAACTTACAAGTATGCGACGTGTTAAGTCTGGTGAAGTCTGTAGTATGGTAACCACGTCGTCTGACATTGAAATAGACCAAACACAATTGAACACTACTACATTCTCAAGCCTTGACTCAACAACAGTCAATGTAGCATCTACTACAGGATTCGTAAACGCCGGTGTAGCCAAAGATGCAAGTAATAGATGCTTTATCTACACCGGAAAAACTGCTACTTCATTTACTGGCTGTACTGGAATTGACATTAGTTTAGCCTCCATAAGCGGAACGATTACTCAACACTCCTTTGTCGTTGACCTTCAAGGTGGCTCAAGTAGCGGTGATAGTGCAAGGCTCCGTGATTGGTGGTGTGACCACGAGATGGGTATCATTTACTTCAACAACTCGTATCCATTCTTTGAATGGAATGCTGTCAAGGTGTCCTACATCTACGGTGAGCGATACTTGGAAAAGGCCATCGAAGAGGCAGCAACTAAATTCGTCGCTGTCGATTTACTGATGGCTGACGACCGTTCCGTACTCATTCCAGAAGGCAGTCAGAACGTCCCGCTTGCTCAGAAGATTCAGATGTTCAAAGAAGAGGCCAACTCACTCTTGAACAGATACAAGGAGATAGTTCTGTTTGAGTGATGGTCATGGTAAAGGAAGCACTCGACGTCGTCATTGAAAAGTTGGAAGGTTGGAACCGAGCCAACAGTAACAACATCAAGCCAGTTATCGCTGACATCGCTACAATCACGCCTGAGCGTGGTAAGCGTCAAGATTTACAACGCTCTGACTTCGTACTGGTGTACGAGACGGCGCACAACGAAGAAGCCCCTGACTTGCTGTACAACTTCGTTACAACACGTGTCAACATCACAGTCGACGTACGCACAGCCAAGAGTCGTTCGCATCTGCAACTCCTTGAAAACGAGATACGTCGTTTGATTCATGCTGCTCGCAAGGGTGATGCAATCAACTATGACCGTATGGTTTTCAAAACACGAACGGATTTGAGTGACCGTACAAAGAAATTATTCAGACATACCTTTCAAGTAGAAGTGGTTACACTGGCTGAATCAATAGCATGAGGTGATTAGATGGTTGGTCAAGCATACAAGGGTGACGTCTCGGAAGTCCTCATGGGGCACGAGACTGGAATTTTCATCGAGCACGCCAAGCCATGTGGATTTACAACAACATATGTTTCAAGCACACCTGATTTCAATACAATTACATTTACAGGCACAGGCAGTGGAAACAGCACCATATTTGAAAATGCTAAAGCAATTCTCAAAGTACCTGTCGGTATGCTGATTGGGCAGAAGATTAGTTTTCACAAAACAGCAGATGGAGGCGGATATACTAATCATTACTCTGATGGAATGACAAACAAAGTATTCACAATTGTCGACCACACTGTAGAGAGCGATGCGACAAAAATTAAAGTTGTTCCACGATTTGCTACAGGTAGTGTCGTAAGTAACACAGGCGATGCTATGTTCATCCATTCGACAGGTATGCCTACGCTTGCAAGCGGTTCGACGTTTGCTTATACTGACAATGCAGCCACGTCAAGTGAGTTTTCACAAATTGACCAATTTATCGGCCTTGCATCACACATGAAACTGCCTGACACAAAGGTTACAATGCATCGTCACCACGTCATAGGACTTGGGCGACAGGCTGCAATCCAACAAACGGGACGTGTGTTTCATCAAGGCGCTCAACTTGAGATGCCTCTCAACAACCCACGCTGGCTGTACTACAGTCTTGGGCGTGAGATTGTCGACGATACCACAATGATTGCTGCTTATTCAAAGGCAATAACCGCAGCAGCGGCAGTAACTCCCGGTCAGACATACGTCGATGTAGCCTCATTAGCCTTTGGTGACCAAACTGTCGCTATTGGAGATTACATTCTTTTCCATGATGATACACTCACACCAACGGTACACTACAATGCAGTCGACGGAACATCAAGTCAGTTTTGGCCGTACAATCATGCAAGCAGTGGGCTAACCAGCGACTCACAGCACTTTGAACAGGCCATTACAAGTGAAATACGAAGAGTGGTTGCAATCGAAGGTACTACTCGCATATTTTTAGACGACCCACTTCAATACGAACATGCTACTTCTGACGGATTGTACCTTTTCAGATTTTCATCAACCAGTGCTACTGGCAGTCCTCACGTCAATCCAGACGGTACAATCTCAAACGCAGTACGTCGATTGCTTTTCTCAGGCGACACATTGCCTTCTTTCTGTATGGAACACAGTATCCGTAACCGTGATGTTGGCTCGTACAGTAATGAAAACAGTAACGTACCCGGCTCAAGTACAGACAGCAAGCAACTGACTCGTGTGTTCCGTGGATGCAAAGTTGTCGAATGGGAACTGAATGCAACGGTAGATGCCGAAGTCAAATACCGATGCATCTTCGATGCGCTTTCATGTTACACTGATACTGGTCGATTGGAGTCCTCAAATGCAGGCGATAGGTATCGTGCACACAGACTGTTCCAGAACACGGCATCTGATGCAACAGGTCGGAAAGAATCAGGTATCGCTGTAGGCTCAGAGAAGCCGTTTATGTTCTACAATGGTACAATCACAGCGTTCGGACAAGACATTGGCTTCATCTCCTCTTTTGAATTGAGAGGTAAGACTGGGGTTGAAATCTTCCACACCATGGGCGGAACACCTGTAGCCGAATCAGTTGACTCAAGTAATCGCACACTCAAGCAAGTGCCGTATGGTGGCACACGTAACGCATCTATTATCCGTGAAGGGCGTGAAGAGTTTGAACTGGAAATCGATGTCATCATCCGTGATTCATTGCTGTTCCATGAACTCCGTACGCACCGTGAGGTATCAGGTACAGTCGCTTCTACTGACAATATTATCGAGATGGTATTTACAAAGCCCACAACTGGTGCAACAGGCAGTGCACCACAGATGCGTATCATCTGCGACGACTACGTGATAACAGATGCGCCTATACCCGTACCTGACGACAAAGGGCTACTACACTCCAAAATTCTAATTCATCCAAAGAACATCAAGGTCATAAGTACCGACAGTCTTTTCCATTGTTAGGTGGTGCAAGAAACAATGAAGTACACAATTGCTCTTCATCCACGCAACGAAATTGCGTATGATGTAGCAGAAGAAGAAGAAGTTTTCAATCCTGAGGCCGGTAAAGTCTCAGATAACCCGTTCGGCGAACATGTCGCTCCATCCGAGGAGCCACTGGTCGCTGAGCAAGAGGCCCCCTCAGAAGAGGCTGTCTCAAATCAAACAGTGAGTGAGTTGGATGACGAAAGCATCGAAACAGATGAAAATAAGAATTGACGGTAAAGAAGTGACAATAACAGTATCGAAGGCGACGTTCTTTGATGTTCAGTCTATGTCACGTATTTTCCTCAGTGGTGAACCCGACTTAGAAGATTACTGGAGGGAGGCGTTTGCTCGATGGGTCACAGCCTCACCTTCTATAGATTTCAACGAACTATCAGCAGAGGATGGTGCGGCAATCGCTGACCTCCTTCCAAGTCCCTCCGAGGTGGTGACTTGGTTAAATTTTCGACAAGCGAGGTCGGACGAATAAGGGACTACGTGAATGGACGGAAACCAAAGGACTGGCCTCGCATACAACACCAAGCAGCAGAATATCTATTGATGACCCACTACTCCATGACACTATACGAGGTGAGAGAACTTGAACCAAAAGACGCCCTCCAACTCCTCACATGGGCTACGGTTATGCAGCAGCATGACAAGCCTGAGCAACGTGACAGTATTTATTTGGGATACGACATCATCCCACCAATGGAGTGAAAACAATGGTTGACGACAAGATTGACACAGGCACGATGGAATCGATGAAAAGGTTCTCTGAATTTAGCGAGAAGTCACGTAACAACATGCGTTCACTTCGTGAAGAGATTCAAGAGTTCAACAAAGTCATGAATGCAGCACATTCGACGACTGACACACTACGTGAGTCGCTACGGCAGATGAGCAACACAAAACCAGCGGAGCCGCTATCTGAGGCGCTTGAGGCTGAGAGAAGTACCGCTACAACCAATGCTCGTGTAGCAAATCCAGTTACCCCTCCACGAAATCAGCCAGCCGAGTCTACTGGAATGAACCAAAGTGTAACCATCAATACGCTTCGCATCGATGTTAGTGGCGTAACTGACCGTAGCGACAAGCGAGCACTTGCACGAGAAATCAGCGAAATGGTTACAAAAGAACTGCGAGCGAAGATGGGTGGACCTCTATCCACATCAGGACTAAATCGAGGTGTATGATTTGACTGAGCGTGTTCCTATTCGACTTGCTAAAGAGAATGGCGAACGCATAGACCTCGACGTACATACTATGGACTTGAAAGTACACAGGTCCTTTTCAGCATTCCCTATTCCGTTTACTGGTGGGTTCAATGCAGGTATAGACCTGAATCAAGCAAGTATTGAAATCGAATTACAAGGAGTTTTTGTAGATGAGCCCGGTCAAGAAGAAAGCATAAGCGCAACTGCCAAGTTGGAATTTGGTGGTGACAAGCCACCTTTTCGTGAACCCGGTCAAGGTGAGGAAGGACCTAACCCTCCAGCGTTGACGTTCCCTCCATCTACACCTTCAAACTCTCGTCTTAATGGAATAGCGATGGGTTTTGCAACCGGTTCCCGCCCTACTATTCCGACTTCTCCGCCATCTACGCCAAACGACGCAGAAGAACAATACAGAAAGCGATTTCTGTTTCAAATGCATAACAGAGAAATGCACATACCAGTTGCTTATCAGGTTGCAAATGGACCTGCTGTTCCTCCGAACGGGGATTACGTTCGTTTCATCTTTGACTCAAAGCGCAGCGGCTCGTCAAAAGAACCGTTTTCTTACCCTTACATGCGACGTACAACAGACATTACTGTTGCCAGCAATGCGTTGACTTCCAATTCAAACGGAACACTAAGAGTGTTGATTGCCACCGGTGAACCAAGTTCATGGATTGAAACTCCTGACGACCCTGCTTTAAACGCTGTAAGCATTGCGGTGGGCGGCACTCTCTTTGGAATAGTCCACGCTATTACTAGTTCGTCGATTGATTTCTTCCCTGTGAGTGGGATAACAGCAGGGCAAACACCCTCAGGTACTGTTGAAATTATTCCAAGAGGATTAGGTGTATCACCTTACGATAAAACAACGGACCCACCCATCATCGCCGTACCCATCAAGCATATGTTTGACAAAAGCGCTCCAAACTTTGCTGATGGTTCGGCTCGTTCTGTCGGTACGGCTACTTCGCCCGGTGAAATTCTTGCCTATATCGTCGCACAGGCTATCCAAAGCGATGCTGCGAGCACTGTAGGTCGTATAACCGACCGTGACCTTGTGTTAGGCAGCGGAGATTTATCCGACGTATTTTCAGTTAATTTGGTTGCGGGTCGCTACAGTGATTTGCTGACCACGTTAATCATCACGCAGAAGTTTGCTTTAAATTTAGGTTCGCAAGGAGAGATTAGAAGTAACATACCAGCAGACATAAGCCCAGTCATTCATTCATTCTCAGGTGGGAAAACAGGCAATAAGGTCAAGTCAGCAGGTGACAAGGTGCAAGACGTACTTGGTATAGTTACAAACAGCCAAAATTACCAACAAAACAATAACAATACATTCGTTGGCGCTACGTTTGACTTTGCCGACAAGTTTACGGCCATAGCAGAAAGTCGTGACGAGGATGTTACAGGTACAGGGGATTACATTATAGGTATTCAAATCCCCTACGAGACTGATGTCACGTTCGGATTGAACCTGTTGGATGGTGCAGTCTCACAACGTAATTTCTACACGACCTTTGGAGATGCAGATTCTGATGAAAAAACTGGGATTACCAATACAATACACGCATCACTTCCTTTCAACCCAAGTGCACGCAAGCACCGCACGAACGGCATAAAGGCAGTCGTCACAGACTTTGTTGCAATGCACGACGCTCAAGAGCGTTTGTATAACTTTACGATGAAACTCATCGCAGTTGACTCCCTACTATGAGGTGAAAGAATGTCATTACCAGTCCGATTGATGTTTGGCGACAACCGATTCGTTATACCAGTTCAGGTCGAAGAAATTACTATGGCAGTTCATAGAAAATTGCACGCATTCCCTTTACCTTTCGATGGTTCTCAGCGTATCGGTATCGATACGAACATGGCTTCGATGATGATGAATATGTCACTTATCTTACAGGACGACACAGTTGGAACATCTTCGTCTGATGGAGCCCCGCTTGTCAATCTGCTTGATTTTTCACAATACAAGACAGGGGTAACTTCTCTTTCCTTTTCATCGGGTAATACCGAAAAGGTGATTATATTACCTGCTATGGCATTTGCTTTTAATTTAGTACACAACACAGCCAGTGACTTTAGTCAATCAGGTATAAAGTTAGTAATGGATGCTACTACGACGTCCAATTTGGCGGGAGGCTCAGGCGTACCGTCTGTTAGAGCAGGTCACAATTTGATAGAAAATAGTCAGGTTATCATCGATGTTCCAACAGGCGGAATACATTTGACGCCGAATAACGGTAACCCGGCCACTACAATTACACTCGCTATCAAAGAAGCATTAGAACTTACAACCAACATTACAAATTTATCATCGGGAGTCGATAACGCTGGCGGCAAGCGAGTAGTGGATGTATTTGACGTATCTATACCGTCATCAAATGCAACCACCCTGATTGTACAACAGAAGTACATTGACCCAGCGAGGAATTTTTCGTTTGTATTTGACAAAGCACCTCAGAAAATAGTAAACCGAACTTTCAACACTGGTCCCGGTCAAACTATAACAGTGCCTACAATAATAAACACAGGAACGCTTTTGACAAAGACTACGATGATTCAGGCTAATTCCGCTGGTGTTGGAGTGGCTGGTAGAGGGATGAGCGCAGGTGATAAAGCACAGACATTGATGGGGCTTCTTGCAAATGCAAAAAGTTCAAGCGATTTGTTGAGAGGTATTCAGATACCATACGACTCACTCATACAATCTAATGCCGTTACTCCAGTAGTAAGGAACTTTTTTACAACGTACGGGCGCACGACTTCTCCATCAGTCAAGTCATCAGAGGCAAATTCATTACCTGCTTCAAAACCAATGATTGCTCCTTCAAAGACATCTAAGGACGGTCAAAGCATAATTGATGATTCTGAACAAGAAGAAGATACAGCCGACATATTACTTGGAGCCGTCGACGATGTTCTGGATTTGGCATTCAGTGCGTTCGGTCTTGAGAACCTCTACGATGGTTTCAAAGACATAGGTAAGGCGACCATAGAGGCGCTAAGTGGTGAAGTTTCTTCTCAATCAAAGGCAAACGGAATTTACGTACTGCCTGAAAACTTTCATTTACGTAAGGAGGCTGGGAAGAACTATTACGTAGCCGACCTTGACTTGATTATGGTGCACAAAGTAGCAGGTGTCTGAGATGGTTGTATCAGCAGACTCTACATATGCTATGCGATTCAATGGCATTTCTGATGCCGTTATCATACCGATGCACAAGTTTTCACAAGATGCTGGCAATTTTCAGAAAGGTGCATCAGTCAATGACATGAGCATACCCAACGTAATTGATTCATTTACATTAGAAGCATGGATTATTCCAGACTCAGGTGGTATCGTATGGGAGTACGAGCACGTTATGCGACTGATTGTAGGCGCACCATCGTCCAGCGCACCTGCAAGTTTCCAAGTAAAGTTACGAAACAAAGATACAGGTAATGAAAATACATTTTCAATGAGCAGTGCCATACCCATTACCAAAAGTGATGGCAGTGTATCGCATTATGATGGTGTAACATACCCACGACCTGCCATTTTTGCTCATGATTCTTATGATGCACTGAATGGCATCAAGAATAACAATGGGGCTATGCACGACGGGCACCGAGAACTTTTACAAGTAGCCTTTGTATTCAATAAACGTCACCTCTCTCTGAGAATAAATGGTGATGTTGTTGCTACTAAGTTTCTTGAAGCGGACCACGAATTGGTTATCTACCCTACGCAAATATCCATAGGAGGACAGGGTGGTGAATTCCGAGGAACAATCGAGGCCATTCACTGGGCACGAGGTGCACACGATAGTAGCGTTGATTCTTATGCACCCGTAAATACAGATTCGACGCTTGGTCTTTGGAGATTTGAAGAACCTGTAGAACCCATATCAACCATTCTTACATTACCTTCGGTATCGGCATCAACATCAGCCAACTCGACGATTACGATTGGAACAACAGAAGCCCAGTCACTCATTGATACATTGACAGGTAAGAGTGGCATCACATCAATTGACTTGACATCCGCTGCGTATTCGGCAGGCAATTACACTGTGACAAAGAATGCAGCCAACTCAGAAAGCACAATTACAATTCCACAAGTATCTTTCAACTTACTCATCAATCCACTCGGTTATAATCGCACAACAGGCGTACCTAATCGTGAGGCACCTGAGCGTGTACGCTTGACAAATGTTGATGCAAGCGCAGGTACAATTACAATCGAAAGCATACACCTTGACTTTGATTCAAATTCTACGAATGGACGACGTGGGCTTCTTATGGCACACAGTGCTTCTGATGCTGTTATAGTAATCGGTGACTGCCTCGTTGACAACGGTACTGCTAATCAAGGAGTAGGCACTGGTACTCAGTTTTCAAACAGACAGAGCCAAGTTATTATTGACGAAAGTGACTTTGAAAATCACGGTATTGTATTTTCGACTCGCATGTCAGTCGTCGATGACCCGTACATGAAATACTCTGCAACCACGAACATGGGTACTGACTTTACAACAGGTCACACCGCTCGTCACACACTCAATCATGCTAAAAGCCACCCATACATGGGTATGCTCCCAAGACCAATAGATGCTCAAGTCGAGCACAATATAGATGGCTCTGCGTCAGTTATGACTGCTACATTTGCACCACAGTATGCAAACGTAAGAGACGCTGCGCCTGCTAATTCAATTGTTTCTTTCTACGATATATCAGGTCCTTTTTCTGTTGCATCAACATCATTTACGTCCGTCGTTCATCAGGTTGTTGAAAACGGTATGGCTGGTATTACTGATACGAAACGAAACATACTCGCTATAGGCATTGACAATGTAAGTGACTTCTTACTTAGGTCTGCTACGTCAACGTCGACTGATACACTAACGACGGATTCAGCCGAACACATACGCCACATGACCCCGTCGAGCACCAGTCGAACGGCTGTTTTGGAACTGCCTTCACTTTTGCAGTATGGTCGACCCGGCCTCGTTCAAATCAAATACAACGCTGTCGACATTACCGGACGTGGTATCAAGCACGCTGCTACTGCTCGATTAACGACTGGGATAGGCAGCGGAGGTACAGTCCTAACATTTTCTTCTGTAAAGCAGTTCGGTGCTGACACAAGTACAATCACCGCTGACCTTATTAGCATAGGAGGAGAAGTAGCAGGTGCAAGTTCAATCACTGCAACAATCAGTCATTCGGCAAACACGCTTACGTTTTCGTCAGCGACTACTGTTGCATTCCAGACAGCGGCTGCTGCAAATGCAATTGTCAATTCGTATCTTAGCCATGGAGCGCTTCTTGTTGAGAGCACTTACCCTGACGTTGGAGAAGAAGTAGCATCGGGTATCAGAATTATTGATTTGATTCATGAAGATGTAAATAGCGGTAACAGTAACTTGCATGCTGCTGGAGGAACCATAAGGTGCATAAAGACACCTCAAATGACATTTGCATCTGGTCAGTTGAATGGTGACGATGAGGAAGGCTATCAAACAGAACGTGCTCTTGATTTCACTATGTGCCCTGATAATTATTTACCAGTTCATAGTTCCGACAACCCGCAGTCAAATCCTAAAAGAATATTGTCTCCAAGAAGTTCAAACAGTAAGAGAGATTCAGTATTCAACAAGTTGGTGGTTATACCATCAACGAATGGCAATGACGTATTTGACATCGACACGAATGATGAATTAGTACAAGGTAAGCAAGGTCAAGTTCGCAATAGTACAGGTATTTTCGTCAACAATTCAGGAGGCTACGCTTCCGGTACAACTACAATAAATGTCGACGGTGTCAATGCTACAAATATTTTTGGAGCGGGAAGTAGAGTTTTCAATCTCAGCGGAGTTCAAATAGGAACAGTCAATTCAGTCACCAGTACATCAATCACTTTATCTTCGGCAAGTACAGATGCAGTAACCGACGATGAAGAATTGTTCTATCAGCCAAGAGCGAATTCACTGGGTACAACTTCTCAGAGTAGTGGTGTACACGAAGTGTTTGACATTATTGCACACAATGATAGTGGGATTTTTACAGAATTGATTGTACAACCGTCTGACCGTAGTCGATTTACACAGTTGTCTAAATTATTTACAAACGAAGGAGGTACGACCGTACGCTCCAATAAATTTGAGATACACTATCTCATGGGACGTGGGCGTGCACTTACAATGTCTGACGGCGATTCAGGCACATCGGTATTACGAGCACACGGACTTGGGACTGACTTGGCTGCAAACTCGGTGAGTGTCAAGGGTGATGGTGCCCCTGACTCATTCATCGTCAAGGAAACAATGCCCGGTGCTCCTGTCGTTACAGTCACGCTCGGAGGTGCAGGTCAAGGGGCTATCAACACTAAGCCAACGTACTCTCCTTCACCAACTGCTCGCCTTGCTTGGTCAACACGCCGTGATTGCTCAACGCAAGTACGCTCAACCACAGGAACCACTCTAAAAGTAGTCCCACTCAACAATAAATCAAGCGCTTTATCTTCTTGGGGTACGTATTGTTTCCCTAAGATTGGGCGCATTTATTTTGCAATGCCTATACAGTCAGATGATAGTACAAGAAAATACGCTTCTGCTGAATACACAGGTAAAGACGGAACCGAATTCACCTTTTCTTCAGGTACAGGTCATACTGGAAGTGGTAAGTTTGTACTTGCTAATGGTACTGAAAGCGATTCATTCAGTGACTGGTTGACTGCTACAGGTGTAATTACCGGCTCAATCATAGAACTTGACGATAAGTTCAATGAAGAATCTTTGTGCAATGACGGTACCAGTGTCAACGACAGGCTGTTTCAAACACTCGACACCGTCCAGCACGATTATCAACTTGGGACACAATATGCGAGTACACGAGCCATGGTAGAAATACCACTCTTTGATGACTTCTTCTTTGAAAATGAAGCAGAAGGTATATTCCCCGGACCCGATAACAGCATGAAGTTACACCTTGATGCAACGTATGCTGCTCCAACATGGGCACCTAACCCGGTAGGTCGACGAGCACCCTCCGTTGTACCAGACGACCCAACAGTGAACAGTGCATTCTCTACATCAATCAAGACGAATGAACACCGTCGAGGGACTGTGGTAAGTCAGCCATACGACTCATCGAACCGTCGCATTTACGTGCAAGACTACAGGGTGTTTCCTATTGCTACGGCTGCACCAGTTACCGTTGCTTCGATTGACGGTGCGCTTCGTTATCGACGTGCATTCTTACCGTCAGGTGAATGGGTGTTATACGACACTCGCAACACAAGTGGTTACCTTGAAGTGGCGGGTAACGCATCATCCGATGACAACTGGGCATTTAGCAAGAACTTCTTGCAGCAATTCTCAGTCGGTGTGTCAATCATGCCTGCTTCGGGCTTCCAAGACATGAATTATCCGTCGATTGCTGACAACCCGCTGGTTGACAGTGCAGGGTTTGAGGCTCGCCGACCTTACTACTATGACCGTGGCAACGTCATGACACAAGGAGGTAACGTAGATTACGGAATGAAACAATACGTGAGTGCTGTAGAGTTTCGTGCAGGCCCACGTGCAAATCCGCATCTCAAGCGTATCAAAAATAAACGTGCTCGTTCGACAGTTGCTCTCTTCGCATTAGCCAACTTAGCGCTTTTTGACACGAGTGATTTCCCAAGAAGTAATGCACACGATACAAATTATAAATACAGAATTGCGTGGTGGAATGGAACTGTATACAAGTTCGCTCATTATGCTACCATTTCTTCATCAGGGGTGATGGCACTTACCAACGTCGATTCTGGATTCACACCTCAAGTTGATGACGAAATCATCTTATGGGATATGCATTCTGTCAACGGGACTTATCCTGAAATTAAAGAAGATGCATTCCTCAATACGAAGTGGGCAAACCCTTACTGTAATGGTGGTCTGCGAGCAGGTGACACTGTTTGGATGAACATGCACTATACAAATCCTCACGCAATCGAGGGGCTGTTCTGTAAGAGCCGAGGTACTTTAAATGAGGCTGAGGTATGGAGTGGGTTCTTAGAAGGTGAAGGTGACTTTGCTACAACACCTCGTGAAAGCATACCAATGGAGAACTTCCTCATAGGTAACACATGCATTGAAACCGCTCGCAACTTTGTTCAGCATATCAACAAAACGATTGAACTCAATTATGAAGCATTGGGATTACCTGCATCTGGTGCGCCTACAGTAGCGTACATTGACCCCTATCAATCAACTGAGGAGCACGCACGTGTTTTACTCTACGATGTAGCACATGACCGTGAATTCATTGCATTCCAAGACCTGTGGATGCAAGTGCAGTCAAGCCCACAGGCAGCAACGATAGGTGCTGAGCCTACATCAACAGGCACTATCAACAATCAAACAGCAGGGGCAGGTACAGGGCTCGATGTTGCCAACGGCTTTCCTTCACAGAACAAATCACTCGCATCTACGACACAGTCTGAGTTCATGGAAGCAGCAATGGCACACAAGTCAACGTGGAATCTGAATGTCGATTTGAGTACGCACGCTACTGGTTATCACGGTCATACTCCAAGCGATTCTAATAAAAATGATATGCAGCCACGTACGAACGAATCTATACAAGATTCAGGGAATCTTAAGCACAAAGAGTTGTACAGCACAACAATTGAAACAGCGACCTACTTCGATACACCTGATGGAACTCGATGCATACCTGTATTCTTGGCACTCAAAGGTATTCGTACAACAGTTCTTGATTTATCGACGCATGAAGAGTCACGCTTGCAACATTTGCCACATTGGACTAACATGGATTTCGTCCGTCGATTGAGTATAGACTTTGGCGAAATAGGAGTCAAAGATGGAATTAGAAACATAGAAGCCGCTGCTCGTGAAATTGTACGTCTAATCAACCAAGCAGGTGCCGCTAACGGTCGTACACATGCCAAGCGACCTGCTGACCAATACTTTGGGGAAAGTGAAAGATTCGGGCTGTCAAATACAGGAGCCCAGTCTGATAGCATAAACAGCGTAGTAGACCCAACTGCCGCTCACATGAACGCAGCCTTTGCTGCTACAGGAAGTACACACGACCCTGCTCCATTTTGGGATAAGGAAAAGGCGTTTGCTGCTCATGACAGAGGAACACATATGGGATATGTGCGTGCACACTTGGGCAGAGTAGTATCAGATTCAGATGGTCGGAGAGGTTTCAGTATAATCATTCACAGCACTGTACCCGGTGCATCTGGAAGAAACTTTTGCGTGTGGCTGGATAACGCACGTGGACAGTTACCATATCGTCCTCAGTTTTTGATAGGGCATGGGGGAAGATTCCGTAATTACTGGTGCCAACCCGATGAAATCACAGGCGAAAATATGCACCCTGCTCCTATGCCAATCAATCGATTCGGTCGACCGTTTGCCCCAATCACGACATTGAAAGAGTATCTTCCTTCTGATGAAGTAAATGAGCCATTTAGAAACAACCTTGATTTTGGTCCTGAGACAACTGGTACCGCAAGTAACATGGCATCATCGACCAGTGAAATTGCATCAGGAAGAAATTCTAACACAATCATCGATGAATCGTTTGAGACAAAGAGCCCATCTTCTCAAGTCATCGACGGTTTGCGTATAGGTACTCCCGCACGAGCCCGTATCAATTTTGGCGGTCTAACTCAAGCAGGTATACCCGGATGGGCGCCTGATGCAGGTAAATGGGGATTCGGTCGTGACCAGCAAGATACTCGCTTTGAGAACATCTACGGGAACAATGCTACTACAGCGTTTGCACAGCATGGAAACGTAGATGCCTCTACTACAGGTGGCTACATACCTGACTCAGACATAAGGACAGATAACATAGGCGATGGACAGTTGTACGGTATTCGATTTGCTGACCATCGAGGTAAAAATCATACAATACGAATGGTCTACAGACAACACGGTCAGCCGTTTGCAAACGACCTAACAGTTTTGCCATCAACACTTGACGACGAAGTAGTCATTCATTTTGATGACCGTGATGTCGGACAAGGTGGATTTACGATTGGTAAGCACATGTTCGGTGAGGGTGATGTGTGCGGAGAGTTCACGGGCGGGACGAAGAAGAAGTTCAAAGGCAATCTATGGAACAATTATCCGTCACCTGCAACTGGTATAGCGGCAACTGTCCAAGTTGTTACAGTAAGTGGTGCTGATGCTCTCAAGATTACACTCGTTGACCCATACGACACAAGTAGCACGCTGAATCATCCCGACATTTTGGGTTATCTTGGATTCCCTGAGAAGGGTATGATTCAACTCAATGACATCACAGATTTGGCGGCACAGACAGGAAACAACAATGGTGAGCCACTGTATTACCAAAGTCGTTCGCACTACGACAAGGCAGGCGCATCAGGCGTCCATTATCTGTACAACGTCGAAGGCAACACGTCAGCGTACGGCTCAGGTGTTACACGTATTATCTGTCCACGCATGTCGTTTACGTCTGTATTGACAGACGAGGTCATGGCTGCCGCTGTTGAGTTCGCAATGACCATGGATGACCCGAACAGCGAGGATGTTAGTAAGACAACATTCGACTGTACGCACATGCTTGCACCCGACGGTCGTACACTTGGTGAATGGGGTGTATCTCCTACAGCCATCAGTGTCAAATCACACTCGACATCGAAGCGAATCATTCCGCTGCGTAAGTTGTTTGAAGTCAGCCGTGAGAAAGATTGGGGATTCCAAGCAGGGGCATCCGTCCAAGCAACCGGCACTGACCACTTGGGCGGCCTGTCAACGACTGAGATTGCTGACGGAACTCGACTTGATGTTGGCTACATTCCAAAGACTGTGCTTCACATTACAACCAAGTATCGGGGGTCAAATGCAAACACGGCAACGCCTGTTCTTGTCGATAGTGCAAACAATGTTGTAGATACGATTGATTGGAAACAAAACTTGCGAGGTAATACGTTCTATAGAACAGCAGGCGACCGTGTTATACCATGCGTCAACAGCCCTATGATAATCGCAGACACTGTGCATGGTCACACGCATTTCGATTTGCACTCGACTCACTACCTATACCTTATGACAACGCCATGCAGCAACCAAGGTGTCACTGAAAACTCATGGGGTGAAAAATTCACTATATGGCTTGGGAGTGAAGAATCAGGCGTTGTTGCAAGTCAGGCAGGTTCTTCGACTCAAACATTGGAGTATACACAATCAGTTATTCAATTTGATTCGACGTTGGTTAATGAGGACATCCTTGTCAGACAAGGTTCTATAGAATATGCATCTGAGACGGAGGGTGTTCGTCGAGCAGGCAGTCATCATGGTGAGCCATTCCTTTATTTCCGTGGAGCGCACGATAGTCCTGACCACTGGGTACCTCTGTACTTTGGAGGTGGGTTCTCAGGTGTTACGCTTGACGTCAACGATGGTACTCAAAACGATTACAGTGAGTTCTATGAACATCCGTATTCAGGAGGGCCGACAGGTTCGGCTGGATTACAAAACGTAGGTGAAATAGCAGGCTCTCATGCACTCATTGATGCTAATGCAATGCTCGCTATGTTCCCCGGAACTCCTTACCTTGACCAACACGGAGGTCGCAACAGTATGCCATTCTTCAATCAAGACGCTATGTTGTCTTTTGACTTAGATGCTGGTAACAGTAGTAACGCTTCAAGCACTGGTGTAACATATACGGACAGTACAAACACAGTCCGATGCCAACGACCAAGCCCTATCGTCCTTCGGTTCGCTCATCCTCATGCACGTTACAGTGCAGCAGGGGCTACAGATGACCACACGACATATATGATATTCGGCCCCGGTCAGGCTGTTCCTCACAACTTTGCTGCACAAGAGCCGCAGTTGTCAGGTATAGTTACTGCTGGTAACGGATACAGCGCTGTACCTACTGGAAAGAATCTACCGAACGAAATTGCTAATGGAGGGGCGAGTCGACTTGGGTTTAGTGCTCACTTGCCACCAACCGCTGAGTGGCAGAAAACTAACGTGTCAGGATACAATTACGTTATGAACTGGGAACCATCAAAAGGCCATCCAAACAGCACGCACTTTGCACAAACAGCAGGTCAAGGTCTATTCTACGACACACAAATGACTGCAACAAATCCACCTCCTCACGCTCACCCGATGTCTTATGTGTTCACTAATTATGCAGGTACCGCCATGGGAGCATCAGGGCTTGCTACAACTCTCGCACGCTCATGTGTTTGGCACATGGATGGAGGCTATCACCCCGGCGGTCACATACTTGATAATCACATAGAACGTAATCCAAAGCACCCAGTATCAACTGAGCGTATACCAACTGGCTCAAACGCTCAACAAAACCCAACTGTGTTCCGTGTGTCGGCTTTGTTAGGAACTGCTTACTTGAGTACGTTCGGAGGTGACACAAACATGACAAGCAATTCAGATTACGTTGTTGTCGATGCTACTCGTGCACAAAATGCAGAAGAACTCGCTACAATTATATCAGCAGGCATAAACACATTCCCCGGTACTGACCCACTCAAAGCAATAGGTGGTACGTTCTTACCTTCATTCCAAACCGCAGCCAAACAAGACCGTTACGGTTGGGTCGAACTAACTATGGCTAATGGTGGGTATACTGCTGAAAGTGGCGCTGCCGCAACGCTACAGGCATCTGCCTCTATACCTACAACATTACCACAGTATGGTTGGCTGCGAGTGACTGACGGCGCCGCTATCAACGGGTTTGCTTCCTATTCATCTTACGCAAGTTCGACGTTCACGCTGGCTAAGAATCTAACAACGACGACAAACATTGTTGACCCAACGACAAAGGCTGCTATTTTAGCCCCTCCTCTCAATTCACTACCTCCCGGCGCTGCTAAGATTTACGTATGGACTAAAGCAGGTACGCATCGTTACAACAACACCTCAGAAGCCCGTGACCACATGACACAGGTTCACTACAGTGGCTATGCCGACGCCGTTGACAGAACCAAGCCAATCGGAGCAGTTGGTTGGTCAGGTGAAGCATATTCATATCTAAACTCATACAATGGAACACAAATCGGCAGTACAAAATTCCCTGCTGGAAAAGGTGCTTGGCATCCATTCCTTGGTTTCAACCCGTATGGGGCAGCAGAGACTTGCTTGTCAGGCAGTTCTGCTGTAGGCGCTGACTCGATGCCTGCAAGCGTATACCAACAGCAATGTGAAATTGGCTTATCTTCCCGACACTTGATTGCAGTAACGCACGAGAGCGAGATGCCTCTGATAGCAAAGGCTGACCGTGATGGCATCTTGTGTGCTGGTGATTGGCTCGACATTAAGCGTAGTAGTAACTTGACTAACGCTGGTACAACACAATGGGACACTGCGAAGGTACACAACCGTGACCGATATGTTGGACCTGCGACTGCTGGTCCTCACGTCGAAGCAATGATGTTAGCCGATGTAAGTTCTTACCCACCTACTGCCTCATACCCTGCTGTAGGTACTGAAACATACTGGCACAGTCGTGTCACAGCGGCCTCTCACATTGAAAGGGCTGACCCGTGTCAAAGTCCTACTGGTGATTTGTTTTGGGATAGGTCAAAGGTCACTGCAAGTCATTTCCATGAGGATGTTTCTACATACGGCGTGAATTGCCAAGGTATACAATCACTAACTGAGTACAGCGCAGTAAGCACTGGGCTATACAAATTTTACAACGAGAGGCAGGCTGCTCGTAACTTCAACGAAGAGCATGTTGTTTGGAAGCGCATGGATGGTGGTAACCTTACTATGCCTGCCGTCAACGCACGTGGACTGGGAATGGTACCGTGGGTCTATAGAAAGGATGACTCGTCTTACAAAAAGGTCGGAGAGACTATTCTTGGAAACAACCGGTTTTCGTTTGAGACAACGAACGGGGCAATGTTCCCAGTCATTCAGGCACAGGAATTATCTCATCCACAGTTGGCTGAGCAGCATAAATTCACAGTAGAATTTGCTCTTGACATACCAAACGAAGAGCAACAGTTCCAAAGCCTACAGGTATTAGATGACACTGGTCAAGAGCATAGATTAGCGGGTGGAAGTCCACTCGGTACTGTTATTCTCGATTTCAGACATCTGAGTAACAGAGATGTAGAAGGACTATCACCTGCTCTCGCAGGCTCAGGTATATCTCCTAACTTGAAAATACGATTACCAGAGGCTGACGAAATACCCGGCAACATCATCGTAAGACCAAGTTTCGACCGCATACAAGGGTATCAGACTGAGACTATGGGAAGTGGTGGATTGCAACATCCATCACAGCCTCAACAGGCAATCACAGATATGTTCAACGATACGAAGCCCGGACCTCGTGCTTGGCCTACATGGGAAAATAACGGATGGGAGCACTTGAGTCAAGATGGTACAGACGTATCAGCAACACGCCTTTCATCACCTGATTCATCTTCTAAGGGTTGGTCTGACCACACGAACAACAACCCACTTGAAACAGCCTACGAACCGCACGACCGTTCTTTACAATTCCACATCACACGCATGGGTGTAACAATGACGCACCGTGATGATGTCGACGAGTTGTCTTTCACTTCATTAACAGGTACTGACATTAACGTAACTTCAAACCCTCAAGTCGCCGTTTGGAAGGTTGCCAGTGAAAAGAGCGGAGGACGTTGGTTCTTACGAGTTTACGACCCAACCACAGACAAAGGTGTCATTGCTTCGTACGAGAATACAGGTACGAACAAATTCACAAACGTCGTTGTATCTCCAGACTTTGTATCGTTTGTTACAGGTAAGACTGGACTCAAGGTTGTACCATCATACTATATGCCTGCTGGCAGTACACGTTTCTTTGCATCACGTCGATTGCGTGACCACAGCGAGTACAGTGGGTCAAGTCCTGACATGCCGAACATTGATTGGTCAGGAGTTACGACAACCCCGTACACTCAATTGACTGCACCAAAGATGACGCCTATGCCTATTCCTCGTATGGGTCATCACTATGTAACTCCTACAATGGCTCTTGCACCCGGTCATTATGCTCACCCTGCATATCAACGAATGTATGACTTACATCTTGCTTGTCGCAGTGCATCGAACAAGCCACTTGAAGATAATTACCTCAGTAATGCAGAAGTTATCAACAACGTACCCGGTCGTGACCCACTTGTTTGGTTCAGCGGACCAACAGCCGCCTACGGACCTTCTGACATACACGGCGGGGCATTTACTCTCATGACTGAGACGAAGGTCAAGTATGACGGATACGGTATAGCAGCAAGTGCGGGTACTGCCGCAGGCGAAATCAACGCAGAAGGAGGCCACTCCATTGTGTTAGAAGCAGCGGGTACTTACACTCTTGACAATCACTTCCCTGACCCAATGGAAGTTGGTGCATATCAGATTATCATTCAGCCGAATGTATTCTCTCAACAAATCACAGGCTATCACCTAAACCATAGCGATGCGACAAAGGCACCTTCTGAATCAGGTACAAAGGTAACTGAACTGACAGGTCAACAAATCAACACTGTCATCGCTATAGAACATGATACGTCGAGCAGCGGCGGTATGACGCTTGTACTTGCTGAGGCAACTATGGCTGACGTACGAGGTTGTGAGATTATCATCAACGAAGTTATGCTTGATTTAGAACCTGATGCAGGGAGTCAGTTTACCAACATACCTGCATTAGGTTTGTACAATTCACTCGGTGTTGACGAAACTGCATCACCTGCATTCACACGACGTAGTTTACCTTATCGACCTAACATGTTTATTCAGACAACGCCGGGTATGACAACTACTGTACCATGGTGGGCACAATTGCACAAAGACGGCGCTCGCAGTAGTGCGGCTGATGAGTTCAAATTCCTTGAGTGGCATACACCTGACCACTACTATCAGTTGAATCGACCTGCGTTTGGTGCAGTTGGTGCACAGATTACACTCGCAGGTTTTTCAACAATTTATCCTGACATCTACGGTGAGCACTACAGAGCACGTAGCCTTAACCCAAATTGCGTCGTTGTATCATTCGATGCAAGTGCACAGACGGTTACTGTCGACAACAACGAGTTGTTCCCAGTTGAGCCATATTACAACGAAGTATTGGAGTATATTGACGCAGGTGGTGTAAGGCGCACTGCTACGTATACAAACCGTACAGGTACGCTTGCTCACACAACGCTTAGTGTAGCCACAACATTTGAGGGCGTATCGACAGCAAACTTATTCTTTACCAACCTAACAGCGGATACAATCATTCGGCTTAGCGGGCCATATGATAATAGAAAGGCTGGTGACATATTCAAGAATTCTGAATCGAGTATTGCTACACGCACACTTGCACAGACATTCGCAGGTACAAGAGATACAAACTCATTGCACACACCCGATGCGTTCTTGTGCATGTGGCACCCAAATCTTGGACGCCCGTATACATATTATTCTGATAACAGCAGTAGGTCATTCTATAGCGCTACAGGTACAGCCGACTCCCCTGTCAACAAGGCGTCGCTCAACAACATTCCTGAGCACTTTGAAACAATTCATTACCATGACTTCTTTTATGCGGCATCGAAAGGACCGTTTGCTCTCGGCATGAAGTGGGTTGCTCCACCGCATGATGCTGATAATGATGCGGCTACAACCGACTTCCACGACGGAACTGTATATACCGCTGCACAAATGGATGCGCTCGTTGATGCTACAGGTACACTCGACCATCAAGGTGGCACAGACGGCTCAGATAAATACAACTTCGCAGGCTATTGGCCGAGTGGTTCTCGTGGAGGCGCAGGCTCAAGTCGTCTTGATGGATTCCTTGAGGCTGTCATCGGATGGGGTGGCAAATTGTTTGGTATAGACTGCGTAGGGTTCCGTGATGATAGCGGTATCGAAGAGCGTACTTATGCACAGATGACATCGGCCTCAGACTATGCCCGAAATACGTGCTTTGGTTACCGCTTTTCGGTAAGGCAACCGTACAACAGACCACGTTGGTCACCATATGTAAGAGGATGGCTTGAAGGTACAGGTACTACAAATGCACTGCTCGGATATTATCACGGCTCATTCATTCAGCAAGACAGCAAAGCAGACGGCTGGGATTCGGGTGACGATTTCCCTTCAACTTACACTGGTATATTGGAGCGACTGACTCAAATCAGTGCCATGCTCAATCAAGACCAAATCGGTCGACAGGTACGATACAGCGATGGTCGTCGTATGACACAGCCGTTTGGCTGCCCTGTACGAACAGTACGCAACGGTTCATCTGTTCGACGCATGTATCCAAACGACCATGCAGGTTTGGGTATTGCTGAATTAGCAAATGCCCATCGCTATTATCTGATTGATTGGTGGGGCAATGCACGTGGTGAAGATGTACGACGGTTCCCTGTACGTGGATTCGGTATCCGACCTGCGTGGGACCCTGAGGATGCGTACGCTGATACAAACGTCACTCATCGACCTGCCGCAAACAGCCTGTTCGGTGGTGACGGAACTGACAGATACAGCGGTAACGCCAACAATGACAATAACGCTTCTTCAAACATGGGTACTGCGGACTGGTTTAACCCAGCGAGTGCCATGCGTGTTGGTGACAGAGGTGACGGACGTGGTGTCCGTTGGCCTACGCATTTCAACGAAAGCCTATTGGCTGACGTATCTGAAACAGTTGAGCCAGCAGGGTTAGTCGTATCTCAGCCAACTGCCGAACCAACGGTCGGTAAGGGACTGATTCGACCACGCAATGATGTTTTACAGTCTGACGAAACGGAGCGTGGAATCAGCAACAGACTCGACCTCGCTGACGAGGATGGTCTATTGAAACCGACTGCTATGGTCAGTGAAGGAATTGAGTCAGTAACTGCTGACTCGATGCTCGCAGAGCCTGTTGGCGGAGATGGCGTCCGCATTGGACTGGATGTTGACACGCTCGCTGAACTCAACGACGGTGTCAGTCGTGAATATGTTATCATGAGCACAGAGGCTCATAGTTTGCACACTGACCGTGAAGTAGGGCAGCGTACAACCCTGCGTGGTGCACTTGACATTGGAAGTCAAACACTTGGTCATCTTGACATGACTACACTCTCTTGGAGTGCTCAGCCTGTCAAGGGTGTGTTGCGTGTATCGAACGCTCACGCATTTTGGGCGCTTGGCGGTACATACGTGATGGACTGGTCAGTTCGTGAAGGTGTGCTATCTGACTTTGGTTGGGGTGCAACTGCTGCGGCGGATTCAACGAACCCGTATCAGGATGCAAACCATTCGCCAAAGGTTGACCGTACCAACAATACTGATAGCAGTATCGAGTTATTGATGCGCCCTGTCATGACACTTGACAAGTCACACGTACAAATGTTCCGACACAACCCAGTGGTTACAGGTGGCACTCCTCAAGCCAGCCCTAACTTCTATTCCGCTACTGGTGGATGTAAATATGGGTTCTATGTGAGTGACACACCGTCTGCTCGTACAGGTACGCCTTCGTCGCCTCCGTACAAACCAGTGTATGCCATTAAGCCTGCGAGTAGTGTGACTACATCAACGAGCGATGGTCCGAAGATTCTCGGAGTTGACGTAACAGGGTATGTCAAGACTGACATAACACAGCCAGTCGCTCGTATCGTCATGAGTGAGAACACGCTTGAGCACTTCCGCAGTGATGCACCTCGTCGTTTGTCAGAGAATGGCGAATCGGATTTCACAGTACAGCCACGTCACAGTCAAACCCTGCACCCGAAGGGCAGTTCAGGCGATACGTCTTTTAACACGGGCGACCACAGTGGAGAGTGATAGCATGGCTGACGCATACAACAGAACGACAGGGCGATTTAGCGAAGCCCAGCCGACTGTCATGAAGCGTGTCCGTAAGCCGTCGTTCGTCGACAACGCTGTACGACATGCTGCTTACTCTTCATCATCAACAAAGCGTGTTGCAGCAGCACCTATACGTACAGACTTCCAAGCATCGAGTGACAAGACATACACCCTGACAGAAGAGGATGACAGTATACGAATCGAGCACACCACTTCCGCTGGTAACAGATTTAGGGGAGGTATATTCCACGATGATGACCAGTTCGATGCGGCGTCTACAGTGCCGAGCCTATTCATCAATAAGCACAGCCCTCGTGAGCGCTTAGCACCATACTCTATAGAAACAGCAACCAAAGGCACACGTATTCGCCTGAATAACCTCAAGGGTCGTAGTCTAAACGACATTGGATTTGATGGTAAGACGCTACAGATAGCGCAGCCAGTAAGCATCGGCCTTCGGACGAGTGACTTGGCTGAGCGTATTGTCAACAGTAGTAGGAAAACCCTCTCAGGTTTCCGTATTTCGGCGCCAAGCAACGTGTTTGTTGCTAAAGACATCAACAATGTCGATGCTTTGACTGCTATCAGGTATCTGTCGAGACACGATGGGTTCATGGCTAAGTCGGATGCACAGGGTATGACCTCCTATATTCATCAGTTACGTGGAAATAAGTCGGTTTACATCCATCAGGACATGGTTTCAGGCGGAATATCGGAAGAAAATATGGACGCAGCCCCTAACAGGGTCACTGTGCGAGGTAAATCACGTGCCAACAACGATGACAACGTCATTCAAGTCGACGACATTGAGTCTCAGAAGGACGGCGTGCGTGAAGTGCAGGGCGGAATATTCGCTCCAACAGCAAATAATCGAAATTCGTCCAAAAACATAGGTAGAAAGTTCTTGGCTACTGCCAAACGAGCAAAGGGTGCTAAAATGATGACTGAAACCATCAATTCTATGCAAGTAGAGGCAGGTGATGTCGTTTTATTCCAAGACATTAACCAAAAAACCCAAAATATGGCTCTCAGGGTACGCCACAACCTTACAGGCCGACGTTCTGACATAAAAGTGTCCTCAATCGAAGGTACTTTAGAAGATTTGATACAAAAAGCACAGGAAGGTGATATTTCTTCTATGTTTGACGATGGACAAGAGGAAAATCAGCAAGTTACAGAGAAAAACTACTCTGTCAGTGCATCAATTACAGTAAAAACCACATGGGCTATTGCAATAAGGCAAATAAGACCCGAAGGTTTGATAATTGGGCATCCCGACAGAGGATTGATTAGAGGTGATGGTACAGTGACTGAATCAGTAAACGGATTGCTAACATTGGGCACATCTGAATCGAAATGGACAATAAAGGGGAATGGTTGAATGCCACTATTAACGTCAGGTCATAGATACGTAGTCGACAAGTTGGCTGAGGAGATTACTCAAGTTGTTTTTGGATTTGATGGAGGTATTGCCACCAGTGAAGATGGTGGTGCAGGTCGACCTGCTATTACCGTCACTCCGCTTGTACGCATCGTCGATGACAATACGATTTCAGTCGAAGCAAAACTCACTACGGTTGATTCCTTCACATTACCTCTCCGAGAGGTGTGTATTCGCTCGGCTGACCGAGCATTATTCAGATATACCTACGACGCAATCACGAAGTCATCTGACACTGAACTTATATTCTCAACAATCATCGAGGTGAACTAAAATGGTCAACCCACTATCAGGGCATACTACAGGACAAACTGCTTCATCTGAATCACTAAAAGACGGGGCTGGTTTATCAAGTACATCGCTAACAAATCTGTATGAAGGTCTACACGGCAACGGTATTGTCCGGTTGGATGACCGGGCTTATGCAGACAGCAATCGACAGAACACAGGTACGAACACGGCGGGACATGTTGCAGTTTCCTCAGGTGGCTCAGTCACTGTGTATGGGGGTTACGCTGTACTCGGTGGTATTCTGTATTCATTTGCCAACGGACCTAACTCCAGTAAAACCTATACCGCAGGCGACACTGCTTGGCATCTTGGCTCACTCCCGTCTGTACCCTCATCGAATTCAGATGTGATTGTGACAGTTTACGTAGTCGCTGACAACAACACTGGCGTTGCAAATGTTAAGCACCACTTCGGTACACCTGCTGTAACCAGCACAGGTACTCCGCTTACATCTGACACATTTCTATCTCTACCCGGTCCAACTGGGGCGACGGTAAATCATGAAACAACTGTACTTGCTGTCCTACGATATACAATGACAGGTGGGGCGGCTAATGTGACGGCATCTCTCAACTCACCTACAGTTAGTGATAAGCGATGTCTGTTGAGTAACAGTCCTATGTACTTGACTCCTGTTACCTCTGGAGCAACAGGGGATTACACTGCTGCTAAGTCAGTCGACCATGCAAATCGTTCACTCGATACAATGAACGGAACCATAGGTGGTACTCAATCAGGTGCTTTCAACGCTTCACCACTCGGAGCGATATGGCAGAGTCATAGCCCTGATGGACATGCAGTGTTGTACTACAGTGCCCGTCGTGAACAAGGTGGCTCGCCTGTTCGCAACACGTGGAGACTCGCACCAAACGAGGTCAAGGTTATTTCAACTGCATCAAATCAGACGTTTACGTTTGATGGACCCAACATTTGGATAATTACGACCTCAGGTGACATCACACTCAACCCGTCAGGTACATTCCCTCACGGTCATACAATTGAAGTGTATCACGCTGCGGGTTCACACAACCTCAACTTCGACGCTACTGCACTCAATACGAATGTAACAATCAACCTCTATGGTAAGTTCGTTTACACGGGTTCAGCGTTTGTAAAACTCGACTTGCATACGGTGAGTTGATGGGCGAACTGGTTGACCGTCTGATGCAGACGTGTGAAGTCTGTAAGACGACAGCGTTGCCACTGTCTATATCAGGCAAATACACCACAGGTCCGGCAGTAGTGCTTCACGAATGTCCGAACTGCGGCTACATCCGTAAGCATGGTGGCTTGGGACCGATAGCCGAGCGAGCATCGCTCAAAAGCATACGCAGACGCCTGAAAAGGTCAGGACATGGACAGATGTCATTGCTGCTACTACGCCATGCACAGGACACTATCATCAATCAACGGACTCACTAACTACTGGAAGAATACCTTATTGGAGTCCGAAGAGGACATTATTTCCTTTTCTCGCATTACCAAATCCATCTCGGCCATTGATTTACTAATGCCGACTGTACGCTGTACGTCCTCTAAGCAGTGAAAGTATTCACTTAAATTCAGAAATGTTTTGTTTAACACAATCTTGACTATGTTTGTATCTTTGATACAATGGATAGTTTCTCCAGTGTCCAAAGGTGTGTATTCCATAAATGGACCTGCACTGAATGACATCATGTTTCCAGTTTGTTCTAATACCTCTTCGTTTACAACGTACTGTACTGTTACATCTTTCATCAGATGGTATTCTTCGTCGGGCTTTGTTTCTTTTTTCTCATGGTCTTGTGCCATAACACCCCGTATAGTATACTATACTTAAATGCAGTGAGTCTTTTGACCAAATAATACTCAGAAGGGTACTGCTCTTCAATCGTCGGACTTCTTGCCGATGATGTCATCGATACGAAGAATGCTGATGCTGACTTCGCTTGCTGACAGGATTGCCTGCCTCACAAGTCCAAGGGGTTCCCATACGTTTGCCTCAATCATAGAGCAAGTACCACCGTTCTCAATATCAGGACCTGAGTCCTTGATACCTTGTTGATGGTCGTTGCGTAGTGCAAGGATGGTGTCCAATGGAACGAACCCTGCATTCTCTGCAATGGTTGATGGTATGGCCTCTAAAGCATCAGCAAAGGCTTCGATAGCCATCTGTGCTCGACCGCCAATCTCAGCGGCTCTGCTTCGTAGATTGAGGGCTGCGCTGACATAGGACGAACCGCCGCCAGTGACGACCTCGCCGCTGTTGTACGCAAGGCATACGACACCGAGTGCATCATCGAACCCACGCTCAGTCTCATCGAGTGTCTGTCGTGTAGCACCACGTAGTACGAGTGTCGTTACGTTACCATCACCTTCGACGATAACGTATTCCATGTCACCCACTGTCTTTTGTTCGACAGAGGCATCTACTGGTGAGAGCAAGTCATCGACTGAATGGCTTACTGTCGTGCCAAGTAGTGTAGCCATAGCATCGAGGTCGCTTGGCGGTACTCGATGTGCTACGCTGATGTTGTTCTTGGCGAGGAGCGCTGCGACTAATTCGTTTACGCTATCTCGACTGAATACGACTCCACCTTTTGGCATAAGTTCGACGATTGCTTCGACCTTACTTTGCCAAATGTCCTTGTCCGCATACTGCTTGTAGGACTTGATGTCACTTACACTCTGTAGATTGACCTGTACACCTTCTTCTTTCTTGGTTGAAAGGCCAGTGTTGACGAGTAGGACTCGTCCTTTAGGCTTCTTAGGCATGTTAGGGGTAAGGAATGTCTGATTGAGCATGACGCCACCAAAGCAGTGAGAGTCATCGAGTGAGCCACCCGGCTGACCAATCACACGAATGCGCTTGATGTCACCGTTCGCTTGTTCTGCTGCCTTTACACAGAGAGAAGATACGTGCTCCATACTTGTCTCAAGAGACTTGCCAGTGATGGCGGTCTTTGCGACGTGGCTCAGGTAATCCTTTGCATCTACTGCGTTGCTTTCGATGTGGTCAACTGCCCATTTCGCTGCTTGTCGATAACCTTTGCAGACGATATTGGAGTGCAGTCCCTTCTCAAAGAGAGGCTCGCTGTTACCGAGCAAAGAACCTGCCAAGACGGTCGTTGTTGTTGTACCATCGTAGCATAGGCTCTCTTGGGTGTTCGCTGCTTCTACAATCATCTTCGCACCCGGATGGGCTACGTCGAGTTGTTGAAGGATAGTGGCACCATCGTTTGTCACGATGACATTTCCACCCCCATCAACCATCATTTTGTCCATACCAGCAGGTCCCAACGTCGACCGAACAGTGTCGGCGATTAGTTTGGCTGCTCTGATATTGTTATGCTGTGCTGTTTGTTTCTTTTCGTTTGTCATAGTTGTCCCTCTTACCACGTTACCTCATATTCAGTAACGGCTCCTGATTTACGGCATCTCGCCTTAACAAAGCCTTCATGGTGACCATATTTCCACAACTCATAGGAGAGTTGGGCATCCTTTAGGCAATACTCGGCTACTTTACCGAAGTTACCTTTACGCCATTCGATAGGCGCTTCTTCGCTTCTCATCAGTTTGTCGTTACCCAGTGTATGGCGACAAGCATCCGATAGCGGTATACGTTGTTTCGATGCACTACGCAGCAAAACAGACGTGTCGATAATGTGTTCTTTTGATTTCGATAGAGCGTCACCTGCTGCCCAGCAGTCAAGGCTATCTCTCAGTACAGGAAGGTCGAAGTTCATTAGGTTGTGACCAACAATTCGTCCTCCCTTTTCGATGTGGGCTGAAAGGTCTTTGCCCAGTGTTTCAGGATGCAGTTCTTTGAGTACCACTCCTTCGGGCAGAGACTTCTTGGCCTCAGATTTGTTGCAGTACACCACGCCCTCTGAACCATCCCACGTCGCTACGACGGTTGGTTCAAACAGATGTGTGTTGTTCCATCCACCAATCTCGTGAGAGTAGTTCTCAGTCTCGATGTCAAGTGCCATTACGTCGCTCATGCTATCAATTCCTTTATCTCGATAATCTGCTGGGTGGTCTTCTGCAAGACGCCTCTACATGGCTCACATACGCAGACTTCTTTGTTCCTTCGGTATCCCAATAAGAGAAGAGAGGATTCATCAGGGTCGTGGCACATATAGCATTCACGCATTCTCATCCCCCTTCACTTTGAGGTGTTCCTTGCGTAGTCGGACATACTTACGACGTCCTTCATTGGTTTCTTCAAACAGTTTTGCACCGAATTGATTGTACTTGGTATTGATTGAGTTGTTACTGCTCAAATTCATGTCCTGACCAAACATGGTGAACAGGTCTTGCTTCTTGACCCAACCCTCACCACGTGTATCATCGAAGTCAAATCGCTCTGAGCGCTTGTAAGCCATCTTCCAAGCCTGCTCAACATTCTTTGTTTCCTTAGACGCCATGCCGACTTTGACTTCTGATTCAAGCCATTGGATGAGGTTGTTGTACAGGTCGTGGAGTATCTCCTTTGCCATATCGATGTGGTCACCACGTACAACCCAAGTTCCCTCAAGCATAGCCATGTGGTGTGCTAATACGTTCGTATAGTTCTGTAGACCCATGATGAACGATGCACATACTGATTGCTTGTGTGGGTCCATGTTCTCTACGAGATAGTAATACTCGTCGATTGCACTGATGAGTGCAGGTACATACCCGTCATCAATGGTAAACAGTTCGTCCATGACTTCCATAGCCCATCCTTCTTGAGTATCATCGTCAGCATTGTCCCATTGCATAGGTTGTATCCCGACTAACTCGCAAACTCTGCGCTTGAGTGAACCCTGTAAATCTAAGAAGAACTGAACGATTTCTTGGTACTTGATGTCGTGCTTTGTTCTGTTATGAACGCTTGCTGCGAGTTCGTGTGCTACAGCACGCTTCATATCGAGCGTCCATTCACGCCAGTATAGCAGCACACGCTGGAAGATACCTTTGTCGAGAACGTGCTCCTTGATACCCTTTGGAGGGAACGTCGTAATCCACAGACTGACTTCCGATTTGATGGTAATTGTACCATCACGCAAGTGCTTTGTCAGAATGTTGCGACCTGTCCCTGCTGAGTTGAGTGCTGATTGAAGGAACAGAACTGTCCCTTCTGAATGTTGGTTTGGTTTGAGAAGGATTGACCCCTCGTCAAAATTCATACCCTTTCGCCCTGAAAGTACACCCGGTCGCTGTACAGGAGGCTCACCCTGTTCTTCTGTAACGAATGAGCCTACTAATGCTGCATCGGTACCCGTCGAGTAGTCGACGACTTCCAAGTTGGAGTCCTTCATCACCTTTTGAATGACTTCAAACGCCACCGATTTACCTGTCCGTGTATCCTGAATCCAGAAAACACTGACTCTCGGACATAGGTTACTTCCTCCTACTGGTATTCGTACAAAGGGCAGGCTTGCCTGTCCCAATATATAGAAGAACGATAATAATCCGGGGATTTCATTGTTCTTACTTACTTCTTTGAAGTGGCTGAGATACCCATTCAATATAGGATACCTCGACACCGCCTCATATTTGTCTGCTCTGTGTTCTATCATTTACTTCCCTCTTCTTTGTTGTCCGTTCAATACGGACGGGCTCTTCGCTCGTTAGAACGTCTATTAAACGCTTCCGCAGGGTGGGACCCATACCCTTCACTGTTTTCAGTGATTCTTGGAAAACCATCTCTTCGATGTTCCCACATTTTTCTAACAGTTTCACAACCAAATCTGGTCCGAAACCCGGAATTGCATTGAGCATATCGGCACGAACATCGTTCGTACTGACTCTCGTGATTGCACGTGCACCATGCCTTGAAGCAGGCTTGTGTGACTTCTTGTGCAGTTTGACAATGAACATCGCTGCTTCTACGTGGTCTTTTGCCTTGTAGATGTGACAATCAAAGTCAGCCATGATACGAGCGAATGTTCCCATCAACTCGTTCGTGACTCGTGAATAATTTGCTTTGGCTCCTCTGTTCTGAGCCATTTTGACGTATTTTGCTATGTCGCCATGGACAACCAAGAACACCCTGTCACAGTTTGCATCGAGGTTGTCGAGTTGCCGCCATAAATGACCGCTATGGCTCGATTGGAAGAAGTCACTGAGGCTCTTGCACTCTACGTGACCTGCTCCCACTTTATAGTCGCCCATACCGTTGAGGAATTGGGCTTTGACGAGAACACCCTCTTTACTTGCCATACGGTGTATAGCCTCGCACAGAGAGCCCCTCTCGTTGCTGTCAACAATCAGTGGTGGTACACTCATTCGACATCCCTCATTATGTACATCTTGACTTTACTTGAGTTGAGGGCTCTAATTTCTGAATGAACCTCTACTTCATTCTTCAAACGCTTGAGTATAATTTGACTAACCGAAGTCGATGTAAGTCCAGAACGACGTGGTGCAACAGAGGCGATTTCCCCTGCTGTCATGGGTCGATTCTGTTCGGTCAGTATGTCTCTGACGATTTCTGCTTTACTACGATTACCCATCTGATTTCACCTCTTCGATGGCACCGGTCTTATCCCAGTACCTGCACTTTCCAATACACAGACCCTTCTGCCATAAGGATTTACACGTTTGTGGATAGTCCTTACCGATGATGGTGCTCACTTGGTACCGTGTCACACCCATGTCTTGGTCAGCCCATTTCAGACTCATCAAGAATTCGACGATTTCATCAGCGTGTTCTTGTAAGTCGTCAGGGGAAAACCGATGTGCTGGAAAGAAGTTCCTCTTTCTTGCTGCAAGGTACTTTACTAACTGTACACGTGCATCGTGACTGGGGTTTCCTCCGACTTGGCAGGCTGCCTGATTCAGGCAAGGTAAGATGATGACGTCGTTCATGCGAACGGTGGCTACATCGAGTGGTTTGGCCTTTGGGTCGAACACCTGTAGGCTTTCTGTCACCTTCCTTACAGTCAGTTCGATACCTTTCGTTCCATAGGGTATAGCCCCAACAGAAGAGTCCATTGCCTTCTCTAAGATGTAGTGATAGCCCTGTTCCAAGTCCTCTGTGGTCAGAGGTATACTCCAATACCCACGCTTAGCGTTGTAGGAGTTTGGTATTCTGATTAAGCCACTTGTGTCAAATGGAACAGCAGGGTCACAGCAATATAGGTCAAATCGCTTTACCCAGTCATTGACTAATGTCATCCCTGCTTCACGTAAAGCGGACAATTGACCACCAGTGCTCGGCATGTGTCGTTCAGCCAAGTGTATCCATATGTGATACCCTCCGCCACTGAACCATATAGCGTGTGATATGTCCTGACCGAGCAGATACTTGTGTAATCGTAATGTCTGCTCTAAGGGTATGTGAGGTGCAACCTCAGCCCCCTTGCTCTTGAAGTTCTTCGGGTCAAAGTCCAGTACGAAGTGCCTCACTATGGGTGTCTGTAAATCGACACGCTTGTGGTGAGGTGCTTGTGTACCTCTGTAACCGTAGACGGTCATGTATGCATTTGACACACCGTTCTTGCCTTTCCAGTATCGCTCAAAGGCACCCTTGTCATTGACAAGTTTCCTGTACCCTCTCCCCTTCTCTGTGCTCAGTTCAAGGACTTCTCGTGGGAAGTCAAAGTGAATCTTCATGCTCTCTCCCTCTCCGAGCCAAGTGCATATAGATGTCCCTCATTGCATCGTGCATTTCTGCTGGGTCTACGAGTAAAGAGTTACTGAGACTCAGCACAACCAATGCTGGGAACTGTTGATGGTCTATTACGAGCCGCTCCTGTAACAGGATGTTCACGCTTTTCTCTTGAAGGCCGAATGCAACAGAGCACTCTATATCGAATGCCTGAGTCACCCAAAATTCTATGCATCGCTTTACTGATTCAGCGCTTTGCATTTTCTTGCCTCCGAATACGTGGCTTGGGCTTCTTCCAGTAGATGTCGCCACCTTCTTGCCATGCAGGGCACTCGACAACAAACTCACACCAAGCGCACTTGCCTTCTGACGGCTGTGGTACGAAGTTCTTGGTTAGGTATGCTTCGACGAGATTGTTCAGATGTCTCTTCAACGTGTTGTTGACATAGGTTTTCTTGACTTTCTCGTGGGCTACGTGGTTCTCACTACGTGGTACGCCCTCTCGCTTTCCATACGGATAGAACCATCCCCAGTGGGATACGTTCTGTAGCGGGTGGTCAGCCTTGTGCAGCAGGTCAGTATAGAACGCCATCTCAGTACGCATAGAGCGTACCTTGAAGTCTGTACCAACCCACTTACCTGTTTTCAATTCCATCAATGAGATTGTCCCATCTTCGTTCTCATAGCCACGGTCAATGCTTCCAGCGAAGTGAATAGGTATTGTTACCTCTTCGCCTTCAAACTCAAACACCATGTCCTTGAAGGCGTGTACCTCCAGTTCGTTGATGACTGGTAAGAATCGGTCAGGGTCCTCTTCAAGACGGAGGAGTTCCCACTCGATACGCTGCCTGATAATAGGCTCTTCATCAAGTGTGTACGGTTCCTCAGGCTTGGGCACACAGTCGAGTAGCATTTGTAGTGCTTCTTCTCTGTGACCTTTCTTGACTTCGTCGTATGCTTTCCGATAGACTGGTCTGACTCCAATGTAGAATTCCTCAATAGCATCGTGTACATTTGTACCACGAGTCATGTCGTCAGTCTGTGGGCTCTTACGCCCTTCGATACGCTTGTACTCATACTGCTTCTGACAGAACGTAAAGTCTGATGTCAGGCTCGACTTGGTGACACGCAGGTATTTTTCATGACCCGGATGCCACTGGTAAGTAGACTTACCGTATGCTTCCCAATTGCGTGACATAGAATCACTGCTTGGTCATTGCAAGGAAAACGAGTTCGCTGATGAGTTTTGTCGCCTCGTCAGGGTTGTTCAATTGTGATAGCACCTTATCTTCGATTTCTGTCTGTACCATAATCATACGGACGGATGTCTTGGATAGTCCTGATAGTCGTCCCTTTTTCACTGGGGCTTTCTTGGATTGAGTAACCAGCCTCTTGTACGTTTTATCACGAACATCAGATACTTTGCTATGTTCGCTTGGTTTGAGGCTGTATCGAGCGCCTTTGCGTCCTTTTCCTACGTTCACAATTTTACCTTCCTTCTTTAGTTGGGTTAGTAGATTTGTTACCTTTTGGTCGAGTGCCTTGACTTTGAAGAGTGATAACTTCTTCACACTCTTTACTAAGTCACTTCTCGACGATGCTGGTTTATCAGCAATCGTTAGCCATAGTACATTCTTTCGTTCTCCGTCTTTTGTTGTTTTGGTTCCTTTCATTTTCTTCACCTTTTATTCCGACTACATCCTATTATATTAAATTACCAGTAAGATTTTGGCTTAGCCATACCAGAGGCATAGTTTATATTCCATTCAAGAGCCTTGTATATAGGCTCTATCTTCTTGGTTATTAGTTTCAATACCATAGTATCGTAGTCGAGTGTAAATCCATCGAGTTCTTCTTCCTCGTGGAATGATATAATATCTGTCTTAGGAAGGCCATCAGGTACGTCTTTAATATATACCCAAGTAGCACTATCTCCCTCGTCAAATCTTGGCCTGTTATATCGCTCGGCCAAATGAGCGTTGTAATATCTTGCACCTTTAACACCGGGTACTCCGACGCTCGGTGCATAGTTGCTTAGAGACTTTTGAATACGAGTTACGCCGCATAACTCTTTAAGCGGTATTTCCCCGTTTTGAATCTTCTTTGCCAGTGGTCGAACCAATGCCGTAGCATCGTTCTCTGTGCCGCCACTGCAAACGATGGTCAACAGGTCACGCTCCAATGTCCTCGACACTGGGGCGAGCGTTGATATTTTACCAAACCTCGCTGACTTGGGTTTCCCCTCATCCTCAGGAGGCCATGAACATACACCGTAGTACAGGTTCTTGCCTGCTACAATCCAATAGGGCATGTATGCCTCAAACTCAACGAAGAGATGACTTGCATCAAGTCTACGTTGAACCTCATCGGTCAGGTGTTTGGCGAGAGCCTCAGCCTCGTCAAATGGTACTTGCACAAACGCTGAGTCAGTGTGACCGTACAGGGCTGAATAGCCCTGAGCCTCTGACTCTTCCATTAGGAATCGAATAGACTCTCGGCCTCTTGATGTGATGGCGCTTGCTATGGCTGGTGCTGCCCAACCCCAAAAGGTACTGGCACACATACCGTATAGTGACGCCATGACACGTTTTACTGCGAGTTGCATGGTGTTCCATCCTGAGCGCTCTGCCTTGGTTTCAGCAGCACGCATGTTCTTCTTGTAGTTGTCACGTACCTCAAACAGTTCCTCTACGATAGTAGGTAACAGACCACGCTCTGTCTGTAGCCAGCAAGTACCGTCCTTGAGTTCCTTGACACCATCTTCATGGCGACGTGAGGAGTCCACCTGTGTCTCCCATGATAGGTTGTCACTCAGGATAATCGAAGGGTACAGTCCTTTGTAGTCAACACAGCCAACTCCCTCATATCGACCCGGCTTGGGTGGAGGGATGAACGCACCCTCGTAGTCAGCCTTTTCAGCCGACGATGATGTAGGTGCTTTCTTGTCTGTTCTACGACTGAGCAAGCCACGTGCGAATCTCGTTACGTTGTGGCATGATTCAAACATGACACCACAGAAACGCTGTAGTGCTAAGTAGAAGTTGAGAATGTGATTGTCCTCGTCTATCTGTTTGAGCAAGAGCACGTCTTGCATACAGTAGTCGACGTATTCGTCGAATCGCTCGTACCATCCTGTGAACACGTCCATGTCGAACTTGTTCGGGAGGCCGAGTTCTTCTGCGATAGTAGCGAGTTTACGATTGGCTAACTGTGGGCGCCCACTGTCCTTCCATACACGCTCAAAACCAGTGCCGCTCTTGAGAGGGGCAGCAGTGTCGAAACACAGTCGACCTGACACTGGTTGGTCCGTGTAGTCGTAGCCACCACGCTTGTCCTTACGTGGCCTCAGCACACGACCGAGTGGACTCAACCGTCGATAGGCATTCTTACCCAGTACCTTCTTGTCGCTGAGTCGAGATACCATGTGAGGCAGGTCAGCCCACATCAGAGCATGGGCGACAAAGACGTCAGGGTTAGCCTCCTCAAGATGCTCAAGGAAGCGTGTGTAGATAGCCTTCTCGGAATTACAAATGACTCGTCTGTATGTGAAGTCGGTGGTATGACCATCCTCGTACTCATGCTGTACACGACGTTGTTCGTCGATGCATTCGTCATCACCCAACTCTTTGGCTGAGCGTTCTGACCAACAGTAGGCTACGTGTTCACCCGTCTGACTGTCAGAGAATGCAATGACCGTAGTGAACTTCTTCACCGGGTCCCATTCAAGGTCAAGGTGCCACACTCGTGGCTTCCAATCAGGCATCACCTTCACCTCATCTATGAGGTATCGGTCAGGAAGTCTGAGGTCAGCCTCCCACGTATCTATCTCTCGACGTACGCCTCTCAAGTCGTGAGGTCGCATGACGTTGACACGAATCAAGTCCTCGCCGTATAGACCAGTGGCCTTCGTAGAACGGTCGACTGTTAGTCCGTAGTACCGTTCACTCAGCCGAGTCAGAAGTCGAGGAGGGGTGTCGGCCTTTACCCATGTGTAAGGTTGGAAGTCCGTTACCGTCTCTTCAATCAGTTCGCCTTCGGGTGAGCGCCATCGCTTGTACAGGGCAGCCATGCCCTCAGGGTCAGGATAGTATTGCTCAATAATCATTCATCCTCACCGTCGAAATCGTCGGTGTTCAGTACGTTCGTATTGAGCGCTTTGTATCTGTCGAGTAACTTACCCAGTGCCTTGCGAGTCGACCTTCGATTGAAGTATTGACTGTGCCCTTTCAGGTAAAACCGAATGGTCACATCCTTGTCGTCCATCGGGTCGTCAGGCGTTAGATACAGCCATTGGATGGCTGCCACTTCGTTCAAGTTAATCACCAGACTGTTCGCTGATGCATATTGTTTTTGTTTTTCATTCATTTTCCTTATCCTCCTTTGTGTCGTGTGTGTATCTACTCCCGCAACTTTCACATACCCACGTTTCAACAGTCTTTGATTCTTTGACTATCCAAAAGTCGCCAAAAGTCTCGCACCACTTACATTCGTGCCCTGTGATGAGTGTCATTCCTCTTCCTCCATTTCCTCACGCTTCCATAGTTCTGAGCATCGTAGACCAGCACAGAAGCGGAAGCCTCGTCGTGCAGGTAACGTGCATTTTCGTTTAGAGCATGTTCTCATTCGTCCACCTCTTGGTCGAATACGATGAGCAAGTAGTCATCGTTCGGTCCACGTATCACAAGGGGAGCATTCTCCCCCATGTGTATTGTAACCTCTTGATTGGGTACTGTACCCAGCAGGTCAGGCAACCAGTGTGCGAAGTGAGAGACGTATGATTCCTTATCTCCAGCAATCATCTGAGCCTCCGCATTCACGAACATCTTACCTTTGCTTTTCTTTGCTGCCATGACAGTGAAGTCGTTGTCCTTAGGACGGAACTCCGCCTTACAGGTAAACAGATTACCTATCACCTTCGTGGCCTTAGCCAGTGGGTACAGGTCAGCACCATCGACTGTCGCCTCAGCAGGGAGCGAGGCGCTTGCGAACGATGTCCACATGCTTTCCTCAGCCTTCTTGACTATCTTCTCAATCAAGCCCACGTCGCTGTCGGAAGCGATGTAGGTGCTGGTCGGCAACTCAAGGTTGCTCTTGCCACCCTTGACGTGCAGAGGTCGCCCTCGCCCACGCTGGGTCACAGTAACCTCCGCCGAAGTCGCTGACTTGAGGAAGGCCAAGAAGCGAGCAATATCACTCACGTATATCTTACCTTCATCATCACTCGTGCAGGGCGTACCCTTACGCAAGTAGTGCGTCAGTTGACCTATGGCGGCGATGATAGTGCCCGACTCGACTCGCAGTACGATGTCGTCAATACCCTTTGCAAAGGTATCGATGAATCCTATCAGTGTCTTACGGTCTGCTTCAAAGGAAGGCATACGCCTCACAGAGTCCTGTCACGTAGTTCGGGCAAGCCGTACCACTCAGCGTTCTGTCCCTTCTTCGTTACGAAGAACGTCCTCTCTTGACCTTGCAGGTTCGGATTGGTCTTGCACTTCACGAACTCAGCAGCATAGCGTGTCTCGCCTGTCTCCTTACCGTCCTCGTCTCGCACCTTGATGTCCTTGCACCATAGGATTTGAGTGAGGTCGTTGTTCGCCTGCTTCTCCCATACGAACTTCCAACCATCGTGACTGTACTCATCGTCGCCTGATTTGATGTGAGTCTCCCAGTATACATCGACACCGAGATGGTTCATCTGTCGGCACAAGGCAGTCAGTTGCTTGAATCGTGTCGAACGAATGTTCCAATTCCATCCAATCTCCTTGTTGAGTTTTGAGGCGGCTGCTTCAATAGCATCCTTCGCATCCATCTCAAGGTCGTAAATCTTCATGTTGTTGATACACACTTGGTCGAACTGGTCAACTGCTGTGACGAGGAACGCCTTCAATCGAGGCTTGTCCCAGTCAGGGCTGCGTTGCTTCTGAGCATACTCAAGAGCGAACTTACAGATGTCCATAGTACGCTGGTGAGTCTTAGGATAGTCGAACGCTGTTCGATTACCGACTTGCGTTGACCATGGGTTCCATACTCGGAAGCGGTCATCGTCAGGATAGTGAGTCTGCTTGCAGTCAAGGGCTCCGCTATCGAAGTCCATACACCACATCATCTCATCTTCTTCGGCATAGTGCACGAAGGCGTCCATTGCGATACCAGTCTTACCACGACCACTGTGTCCACCAATGCCGACGAAGGTCGTCGATGGTTTGTACTTGGTCTTAACAGTCTGCTGTTCAAACTCGCCCATCAGTTCAGGGTAGTTCGTATCAACCGAGACTGCTTCCTGTACTGGGGCAGCCTTCTGTTCGACGACAGGCTTGGCTGGCTCAGATTGCACAGGAGGTGCAGTCTCTTCTTTCTTTTCTTCTTTCTTTTCTTCGGCAACCTTATTCAGTGCTGCCTTCAATGCGTCTAATCCACTCATTTCATCACTTCTCCATTGTTGTTGACAACACGACCGTTTACCACAGCCATGTCGTATCGTTCTAAACATCCCTCGCATTCACGAAAGATGGCTTCTTCCATTGTTGGTATTTCACATTCACAATCAGTCATTCTTTCACCTCAGTACATCTTGGGCATTCGTATTTCAAATCTCTTGGTGCAACCATCATTGTCAAGCATCCTTTGCACATAACCTCGGCATTGAATGCTTCCACTGCTGCTTTCACCATCTTGTCTCCTCTTGTCATATCATTCCATTCAGTCATTGTTCTTCACCTCAAAATTGGTCCAAGTCTGTGTTCCCGCCACTTGCTCCGGGTCGTGCTGTTCGTGGAGGGACATAGATACCGTATGCTGTCAGGCTTGGTACCATGTCGTCTCTGAACATTCGGGTCTTGAGTTGACCACAGATGAGCACTGGTGTGCGCTCAGCATATGGTAACCACTCTTCACCCTTCTTGAACTCAAACGGATGTCCTTCATCATAGAGGCCACCCGGAATCCATACTGTAATCTCTGACAATGGTGACTCACGACCATAGGTCGATTGTGCTGTCAGGCTTGTGATGCTCAGTCGGAAGTTGCGTCCAGTCGAATCGTATTGGTTGTCGTTCGGCTCCTTGCTGAGTCGGCTGACATACCCCTTTGTGATAACTGTAGGCGAAAGGAAGCCATCGTTGTAGGCAATCTTACGCTCATCGTATGCATCAAGGAGTTCGGCCAAGTCGACATAGGCACCATGCTTGTCGTTCAACCAGAAGCGAGAAGCATCTGTGAAGTCGGAGGCTAAGTCGCCGCCTTCGATGTAGACCATCGTATCACAGAAGTCTCTGTTTGTATAGACAGTGTCTCGTGTAGGGTCATTCTGTGGAACGACTTGAACCTGAGCCAGTACGCCGAGTTCATACTCGGATGACATACTCTTACCGCTCAATGCGATTCTCCATAGACGTGGGTTCTCTGATAGTTTGTTGACCTCGTTACCAAGGAAGTGCATGTAGCGCACTTCACTCTTGGGTGCTACTGGCTTACCGTAGGTTGCAGTACCTTCTCTGTTGTTGAGTAGGGCAATCATTGCGTTGTCAACTTCCAAAGCAAACCATGGGAGGTTGTCACCGTCGACTCGCTCTTTGGTCGGCTCGCCATTGACGTTCCATACACCTTCTTTTGCCTTGACGATACCAACAAGTCCTTGCTCGATTGCTCGGTTGCTGTCACGCTTGAAGAGAGAAACTGCTTCCTCTCTCTGACGACGACGTAGGTCAGTTGGGCTGTCATTCATTCCGACGATGTGGCCGACGAAGGCAATTGTATCTCTGCCTCCACCGCTGTCGCTGCGTCCTAAGTTACGGGTGTCGATGACGAACATCTCAGCCCACTCTGTTAGGAGATAGGCGTCCTCACTCTGCCAGTCAGTCACGCCGAACTCATCGCTGAGCCATTGTACAAACTCACCGACTGCTTCGTCTTTGTCTTTTCCTGTTCTTTCTGCGTATGCTGTTATACGTTCCATTACTTCTTCATTCATTGTTTCACTTCCATGTTGTGTTTTAATTCTGCTACGAAATACTCAAAGAATGCTATATCATCATCAGGCCATTCGTTGGTCAGTAATATAAACCGACCATATGTCCTGATAAACGCATACCACTCGTCTCCATCTTCCAGTAGAGGTCGTGCTCGGTACCTCAACTTCTTTAATGTTCCGAAGCGGTTGTTGCCTTCTTCAAGTTCTCGTAGAATATAAGCAGCAAGTGACTTAAAGTCGCCACCTGCTAAGTTTAATGCAGCCTTGGCAATGTTATTACCACGACCACGAATGTGCTCGACCAATGCATCATCGGTCTTAGATAAGGACTGTAAAGTATCGACTACTTTTCTTGCACTGCCTGAATAATAGGAACCCAAGTTCCTGTAATACTCTTTCCAAGCATCAGGTAAGTTCTCTTCTGTGTGAATAGTTAATGCCACCTGTTCTATTTCATCAGGTGTCATGGGTTTAAAGTGATACACTCGACACCTATCTATAATGGCTGAGTGGAATCCTCCAATGTCATTGGCTGTTAATATAAATCGCACAGTCCTATGACTCTTCTCCATGATTTGACGGAGTGCTTTTTGAGCATCCTTCGTTAGTGAATCCGCTTCATCCATAATGATGTAGCGATGTGAAGCCATCAGTGCTTTCTGTGAAACAATGTGCTTGAGTTCATCTCTGATGTACCCAATACCTCTGTCGTCACTGGCGTTGGTGACGATGACATTAGCAGGGTCAAACGCACTCCCCAATGCTTCCCTTGCTAACGCCATCGCCGCCGTTGTTTTTCCCACACCTGACGGTCCTACAAAGAGAAGGCAAGGCGGTATTGAATCCGCCCCCCATTCTCGTGAATCTCTTTTGAGTTCTTGGCAACCAATCATTTGGTCGACAAGTTCTGGTCTGTATTTTTCTCTCCAAACTTCGGTCATCTAATCTCTCCTTTTCTTAGTTCTTTAAATACCCCAATCGAAATCATATCATCTCGATGAGGTCAGTTAGTTGACTGGTGTCGCTGTATCCAAGATTATCGTCAACATACATAATCTCGCCAACCATCGCCATCGTTGACAGGTTCATATCCTTGACCTGTGCTACTAAGACAATAGCCTGTTCTTCAATAGGTAACCAGTGGTTACCTACAAGGACTCCATGTTTAGCCAACCGTGTCCTCAAGTGGTTGGCGACAGAGGCGTTTAGTTTAGCCTCCATCACTTGGTAAGGGTCGAAGCCATCAAGGACTCCGAGCCTCAAGTGTGTTTCGTATTCTGCATCTTTCTTGACTGATGTCGCTAACAGATGAATCTGATACGCCCCATCCATAACGACGAAGCCCCCATGCCCTCCGATGTCAAACCGACCACCGTCTTTGAGACGCAGTCGTTCGTTATCGTTGATTGCTATGAGTGCGTTCGTCAAGTTCTCTCCCTCCTCAAGAAGTCTACCTACTTTGATTGGCACCTTAAACTTGGTGGCCTTGAGAAGTTCTATGCGTTCTCGATAGGTCTGTTTGTATATATCCCAGTCCTGTCCCATTGATAGGACGTCATTGACTGAGATGATTGTGTTGCCACCCACCTCGACTTCGTAGATACCTGCCGTCTGTACTGGTAAGAACATCGTATCTATCTTACCAACAGGCTGCTTGTCTTGGTTGTACAGTGTACCTCTCAATGTCCCTGCTGGGAACTCAGCCACGTGTAAGTATCGACGCTGTGCTTTGATGACCTCAAGGTAACTGTTGCCCGGAGCAGTTGTCTGTGTCCATGATTTGAACACAGGTCCTCTGAATGGTTGTCCGGGTTGCATGTGGTCAAGTGGCTTGACCAACTCGCTGTCATCCTTGAGTGTCTTGACAAGGTATTCCGCAGGTGACATGGTGTCAAGTACACGGCGTACCGCCTTGAGGCTGAGTGGTGTGCTCCCATTGAGATGAGAGCAACGCTGAATGAATCGGTCGATGGGGTATGCTGGGTCTTCACCCAATGCCCTTGACCAGAATATCTCAGCCTCAAGACTACTGAGTTGCTTCGCTACATCCAACACAGTCGTCTCGTTCAGTCGATGCATAAGCATCAGTGCTTGCTTGACTGTCAAGTTACTGGGCTCATCGTTGCTCTCCGATGCAAGCGTGGGTACAATCGGTTGACCCGTTAGTACCTCGTCCCACACCAAGCCTGAGATACCCAGTTCCTGACACACCGACTCTCTGATGTGGCTGTCTGAAATGAACTGACGAGGGTGTCGTGAATACTTCGGGAAGAAGATGTCAATGATGTCCTCGTAGTCGTCGGCTGATTGCTCAACCATATCAGACACTGCACGCATTGATTCACGGAAATCAGCAGCGCTGTCCTCACTGTGTCTTACATAGTGTAGCCTACGCAAGGTGCGTGCTGCCTCAGCAGCGGTCGATAGTAACAAGATAATCACCAGAGAAGAAATCTCCAAGCAAGCAAACCGGATATTACGGCGAGTGTACCTATGGCGATTTTAACCTGTTTGACAAAACTCATGTCCAACATTTTAGCAGTGACAAGTTGTCCCAAGAAAAAGTTGTGGTCGTCAAGAGTAACACTTTCCCATTCCAAAGCACTATCGATAGTGGGTTTACAAAAATGATAATGATAACCGTCAGTTACTATGAATCTATACTGATTAACATTGGGTACTTCCGACAAGAAATCTTCAATTTGCTCTATACCTTTGTGAGTCTGGTTAGGAGCCTCTGCCTCAATCAACCATTTGATAGGGTCTTTGTGACCTTTGAATGATATGTTCAGCATGTAATCCAAGTATTTGTTTTTGTTGTCTGTCGTCTTGAAGTGTGGCTCACGACTAAAACTAATTTTGCACGATTCATGTGAGGCACGACGTTTAAGTTCTTCAAAGAGAGGCTCTATCAGTGTCTCCTGTATGGCAGTTTCAGGCTTGGTTTGTACCATAAAGTGAGCACTACGCATGAACCCATTGTTCAACAAGGCTGTCTTACCCTCTTCCGTCAACTTGTCTATAAGTGGTATAACTTTCTTGGACTCACTGTAGAAATACTTCTTCGCTTGCTTTCGCCGAGCCTTTCGTTCTTCTTTAATCGCTGACTTTTTCTTCTCTTCACACGTTCTTGCGGTGTGACCAATTGTTCCACAAAAACCGCATTTCATATCCTTTACTGTTTTCATGTTAATCACTCAAGTGGATGTAGGAACTCGTGTGGCTTACCAATCTTGACTTGCAATTCCTTTACTGCTTGGATTACCTTCGTCATCAGTGGGTCTGATTCGTACAAATCATTCACCTCAGCAATCAAGTCGTTGACCTGCTCACGTAGCGATTCGTTGTCTTGTTCCAATTGTTCAATTCTATCTTCAATGTATTCTTTACTCATGCTTTCCACCCATTTCGTTCTATCAAGTATTTGTTATCGTAATTGACTGCTTCATTAAAGCAAATCGTTCTGAAATCGATGCCCCATCGATTGCCGAGATAATCGGCAAGGTCGAGTACATCTGCGAAGTCGAATTCGTTGCCTTCGTCAAATGCTTGCTCGACCAACAGTTCTATGTTTCTCTCAGTATTGTTCGCTAACATGCTCAATATCATTTCTCTCTCATTTGTTTTCATCTTATCAAATAGTTTCATTCTTTCATCTCCTTTGGAAATACAATAGCACATGGTGTCGGCCATTCTTCTTTGCTCGTAACCATGATACCAATGTCTCTGTCATTATCTTTGCCCCATGCGAGGAGCATCTTGTGCATCTGTCGTGCGGTCGATTGCTTACCGTCGTCTGGAATTAACTGCATCAGTCCACCGTCAACGATGTTCTTGTGGACTATGATTGAGCCATGCTCGCTAAAGTCAACGATGCTCACGCCGTCACCTCCACGCCTTGCCACCAGTCGGGGGCAGGTGTACCCTTCTCCCACTTGGCGAACTGCTTGGAATGGTAGTAGGCTTGGTATGCCTTGACCGCATCTTCATCACGATACTCGTCGGGCATAGCCAGTGCGAATGGTGTGAGTTCTCCACCTGTAATATGTTCTATAATATCGTCACTTGGTTTGAGTATGAGGTGTCGGCCAAGAGACTCCATGCGTAGTATCGGTTTGTAGCAAGCATGGTCTTTACCAAATCGCTTTCTGTATTCGGAACACAGCCCGATACCATGTACTACTAACCACTGAAAGTTAGGGTATGTATCACCGGCCCACACTGTGCATGGGTGGTGAGTGTAGCCACCCTTGTAGGGTGTACCTGCTTTGGTGAGTGGCATGTCCTCATCAGTCGCACCGTGTCGGCGCAGGGCTGATGCTAACATCTGTGCTGCTTCTACGCACATCTTAGGTACATGCTTGTCGCAGTGCATCTGTGCTGCTGTTATTGGGTGTTCATCTAATACGAATATGTTCATGCTTTCGCCTCCACTTGTTCCTTGATAAGTTCCCAAGCAGTCAATAGGTCAACAATCAATTGGTCGCCTTCTTCGTACCGCTTGATGATATTTCTAATTCGTTTTATTCTATATTCATGATTCATTGTTTATCTCTCCCTATCAAAAACATTCTCGCTTCTATGGACTTGTCGACGCATGGGCTACATACATTGTACTTGCCGCATCGAAGTCCTTTGGATTCCATTCCTTCTTCTCTACACATATCGCATTTCATTCTGATTCCTCCTCTGTACAGTGTGGGCAGTGACTGTAACCACAGTCAGTTACCCAGTCGCATTTAGGACACATCTTAGCATCAATCAATTTTACATTCATTCTTCCACTTCCATGTATTGAGCGATGTAGTCGTCAATGTAAGACTGAGGAGGCTTCGGCTTGCTACCACAATGGAGGCATTGGATGTTTTGAATCATGATGCACTCCCACATATCGGAGCCGATTCTGCCGTCACCGTCAAAGCAAATGTTGAGGCTCTCTTGCCCTTCCTTGTCCAAAGTAAAGTAAGGGTCACCGCAACCGCAGTCAATCGTTTCACACGAATAACTGTCAGGGTGGAAATCCTCCATGTCATAATGTTCGATTGCTTCCAATCTCAATTCCTCATGGCGAATGAGCGTCGTTCGTTGTTCATCAGTCAATGCTGCAAATTTTTTCATGTCTTCTATTTTCATCATTCTTCATCACCTTCGTATCGCCATACTGTGTCGTGACCTGCGATGGTACACACCATGAGGTGTTCAGGTTTCCACCCATTTTCAATTAAGTATTCAAGATTGAACTCAGGCGCACTTGATGAGTACATGACGAAGCCCTCACTTGGAGGGTCAATCTTGTCACGCATCTCCCACACTACACTCTCGGCAATGTAGTAGTCGTCGTCGTGTTCGATTTCATATTCCTTTTCTTCTGTTATTTCGATTGTAATTATCATTTCATTCGTCCTCCTTAATTACCAAAACTATCTTTCCTTTGTTGTGCTGGTCTACTGTCCATAGACCCAGTGCGTCGTCTGACAAGTGTGCTCTGTGCTCCACGTCGTTACAGTTCATGCACCAGTCTATGTCCTCTTTGGCAAGGTCCTCGTGATGCCACATGGGTTTGCCACAGTTTTCACACGGCTGACTCTCGTCGCCTGCTTCTACTATGAGAGCACGCAGTTGTATACCGTACATTGGTACTGTCTTTACTTTCATTCTTTCACCTCATCATAAAGCATACACATGTGATACATTGCTTCATCCAGTGATTGAATGATTTGCTCCACTCGTGAAGATTCACCTAACTCAAATATATCCAATATCAAGTCTCCCAACTTGTCCAGAAACCTGTCTATGTTATTCTTCAATTCTTCTGTATCATTCATTCTTTCACCTCGTCAATCGAGTTCATGATGGCCTGTGCTAACGAGTACGCATCCTCTTTGCTCATACGAACACCTTGTTTCGTCCAGCCTGCACCCATAGGGTGGTCGGCAATACGACGAACACGGATGTCGATTCGATAGTCGTCAGGTTCCTTGTCGTTCGTGACAGTGCTGAGTACAACCTCAGACTGTCCTTTCCATTTTCGTTCTGTGCATGGCCTTCGCCATTGAATCGTTTGTGTCATTCTTCATTCCTCCTCAGAAATACTCACTCTTGAGTTTCTTTACAGCACACGCTCGACAGTATCGACTGCTTGCATACATGCCTTCTAACTGAATGTAAAGTCGAGTTGCTTCTTTACCACAACCGTTACAGCATTCGACAGTAAACAGGTCCTTGTCAATCGCTTGCTTGAATGTCAAAGCCTTGCGCTTGTCCCACGCTGCGATGCGTCGTTCCTCAGCCTTCGCCTTTCGTTCCTTTGATTCTCTTGCAATCTTTTCCCTGAATGTTTCTTCTGTCATGTTCATCACCTCATACCTGCATCACTCATACCTGCATCACGATAGGCACTAATCCAACCCTCAAATGATTTGAAAAATTCATTCTCATCAACGCTGCCTTTGAATCCCAGTGCGGGGAATTCATCAGGGTCGCAGTAGTATTCGCAAAACGCCAACACTGCATGTCCAAACTCCATTATTCCTTTTCTTCCAAGCATGTTCATTCCTCCATAGCATCCGTAAAGATAGAAATCAATTCAGCCTTTTGAATATCAGACGTACAATTGTCGTATAATCTTTCAGCCAAAGTTTCCATCATTTCTCTTACTTGCTCAACTGATGAGCAATCCAAGAATTCGTTCATTTCTTCCATCAATATTCTAAACATATTCATTCCTCCTCATCTGTTAGTGTGCATCTGTTTGGCAGTACCACGTTCGGGTACTTGTCATCCAAGTTCCTGAACACTTCGTAGCCACGTGTTGTCTTTCGTACCATGTCACCGACCTTGACGCCTGTAACTCGGTGAACAGATGTAACCTGCCACCACAGTGCGCTGATAGTTTCGATGTCTAAGTATGAGTTCTGTCCTACAGTCAAGCGAGTCATTCCAACTCGCCTCCGTTCTCAATGATGTCGAACTCACCCGGTGCATCGGGATAGTGCTCGTCCAAGAACTGAAACACTCGCAAGGACAATCCTTGGAAGTGCTTCTTCTGATTCTCCAGTCGTTCGATGGCTCCCTTGATTAAATCCACGGCGTCACCAAACTCTTGTCGAGTATGCACTCCGTAGTTTGCTTCCAATTCTACAATCAATTCCATTGGTGTTTTCCATATCATTCGTTCAACTCCTCGTATCGGTTCTCGCACCATTCGATAATGGCACCGGCCATCGTGGACTCTATCTCACACCACACTTCACCGATGACATCGTTGCAAAGGAAGTCGAAATCATCAGGCGATAGAACCCGTACTAATTTGTCCTTCAATTTCATGATGCCACCATCATGGTTCAGCCAGTCGCTCACCCAGTCGAGTGTGTTGTCTTGTATTTTTCCTAATTGTTCTTCGTTCATTGTTCATTCCTCCCATAGTGACCGAACACGGTCTTCCATTCGTGCAATCACACTGTTGAAGTGACGTTCGTATTCGTCGGCGGTAATCGTTCCCCATTGTTTCAATTCAAGTGCAGCGTTGCACGCAGCCTCCAAGTGTCCAAGCATGTCTGTTATCGTTTGTTCTTCTGTCATATTCATTCCTCCTCTTCTTCCCAATTGATGTAGTGGCTGTAATGGTCGATGATACCTATCATGTTCAGTTGTATCTCTCCCTCCACGCCGTCGCTTCGACGTAGCGTGAAGTAAACTTCTTGGCCTTGCCAATCAACATCTTCTATTGTAAAATCCATGTTCATCCCACCACTTCAATCGGCTTCTTGTGATAGATTGTTAGATTGATAGCCTCTAAGAGAGCGTTACCTCGCTCGGCTGTCTCAACCACCTCGGCTGATAGTTCGTGTATGTATTCAAGTAATCCTGTTGGTGTCATGTTTGAGTATTCCTTTTCCATGTTCATTCCTCCTCTTCGTTCCATTCGTAGATGGCAACTCGACCACGCATGTGTATCGGTAATCGCTCACCACTCATGCTGCACACTGTACCAAGTACAACCATGCGGCCAAGTTCTGCATCTCTTGCGTCGACAATCTCAGTCGCCTCTGTTGGATGAATCACCCGATAGGCTACGACCTCACCTTGGTATTGTTCCAAGAAGTCTGTCCCAACCAGCAACTCAAAGTCACGTGGTGGAAACAGAACCTGATGGTCACACACAGGACAAGGGACTTCAACGCCCCAGTCCTCGTAGGTCATAGGCTTGCCGTCTGCATCCTCACCCTCTTGCTCTCCCAAGAATCTCCACGATGCTTGGTCGAACCCATACGCTGCAATTGGCAGTGTACATTCGGTGTTCGGACATTGCATCGCTTCAAGTTGCTGTTGCTTGAGTCCCAGTGAGAACTCAAACTGCTCCTCAGGATTGCCGATGACTCGTGCCTCTGATTCGTCGAGTGTCCATCCCCTCTTTTCTATCTCACCCTTGATGACACCGTGTACCTTTGCTGCATCCATTGAGTTGAATGTCGCAAGTAGTTTCAGTTCATCGCCTTCACCTTTCATGTAGACAAGTCCTTGACCTGTCAAGTCCCATACTTGGTGCGGCTGTAAGTTATTCAAAATCTCGTTCAGTTCCTTTTCCATTTTCTTCCCTCTTGTTTTTCAAAAATTCTTCTGTCGTCCAGATGACTCTGTCGCAGCATTGCAATACGAGCATACGGTATTTGTTTGTGGCGAAGATGAGTGTGTCAGTCGTCGTGCGTTCACCGCATCGAGGACAATCCCCTATCTTCACGTAAGCACTGAGGAGTATCTCCTCGTGCTCGACTTCGCCACTGTATGTAACCATGGCTGGTATCGCAATCGGATGCCCAAGCAGTGAGTATTTTGCCTCACCGTCAGGACAGAAGTAGCCATCTCTGTCGAAGTCCTTCGCTCGCATTCGTTTTCCCATCAGTAAATGACCTCCGAAATCATTGGTGTTGCTGCAAGCACACCCTCAATGAGTTCAGAAGATGTGGCTCGCAGGTTCTCAGGTGCAATCACACTGTTACCACTCTCGACCATCCATGCTGATTGGACTTGGTCAGCCACACCACGAAGCAGTTTGTGTGCTGCGTGAAGTCGCTTGTCGACTTGATTGAATCCAAGTTTCTTACCCTCAAGTGGTTTGTTCTTGTATCTGTCGTTGTCCTGATAGACAGGCTTGTGAGTGATAGCACCAGTCAATATGTTGTAGACGTGGTACATGGTGTTCTTGTCCTCTTCTTGGACACGAACCCAGTGATTGGCAGGCTTGGTGAAGCCGTCCATTGCAACCCGCCACATGTGCCCACCGCTAAGGTGAGTGATGTTGGCGTTGTCGTCACGGTGAACTCGTGGCTTGGTGATGAGGTCATGCTTCTCACACAGGGTGAGGAGTTTCTCAAACGTCTCAGGGTGAACATCGATGTTACGCATGGCTTCAACCTCAGCGAGTTCCATGATGGCTTCTCGCATGACTGCATCAATCTTGGAAGCGAGGCTTTCAAAGTCGAAGTTCGCCATCACACCTTCGGTGTGCTTGAGGCTGAACAATGTCTGCTGCTTACCGACAACCATACCATTGGTACAAGCCAGTCGCATTGCAATCGCATTGACCTTGTAGGACGATGAGCCGTCAAGACTGTTGTGCACTGAGAACCCGACACGATAGTCGCCGTTCTTGAGGAAGCCGTGGTCTTGCCACTTCTTCCCTACAGTGCTGTTCGTGTAGTCATCCCAGTTGACACTGCTTGTGACGTCACAGTCAAGTCGTGCCTTCTTACCTTCTTCGTAAGCAAACACCTTGGCAGGCCATCCGTTCTTAGCAGCCAAGTCCAAGATAGGGCGGAAGCCCTTGGCGTATGGCATAGCATAGTACGATGGACTGAATGTCCCAAGGTGAGCACCAGCAGGTCGACTGTTTGATTTGTAGTTCGGGTTGAACACGTGCTTGACTACGGCCTTGCCGTTGGTGTCATTGACACGTGCCACTCTACCCTGACCTGAATCAGCATCGTCGAATACGATGTGCCCCATCTTCTCGACTGGGGTGAAGTCCCAGTCCGAAGTGGCCTTGTTCTTACGACCACCTGCATACAGCATCTCATCGAAGGGACCTACCTCAGCGACGAGAACCTCGCCGTTGTCTGATACAGTCACCTCAACTTCACTCGCTTCAAAGGTTGGTACCTCGTCTTGCTCTTCTTCTTGTGGCTCGATGGTAACACTACTCATGTCCTCACCGTGTTCAAGAGCACCTGCAATGGCGATGTCACTCGCCGTTACAATCAGTGGTGCTCCGTCGCCACTCAGTTGTCCCGCTTCGTCATTGACGAGCAGCGCAACTCGTTCGTCTCCCAGCACTTCAAAGCGAATCAAGTCGCCCTGCCCTACTGTCATTGTCTTTATTCCAGCAACCGAGGGATACTCAATGGTAAACCCTGATGCTCTGCTTTCTGTCACTTTTCCTATTACAGTTGTTTCTGTCATATTCATTCCTCTTTGTTGTTCTATTTCAATTGTTTGTCCCTGTTATCTCAGTTAGTATACCAATTTTTGTTGGGGCTACTTCTTTCTTTTCTTAGTTCTTTAAATACCCCAAACCAAAATCGATGGACTCGTGTTATTCTTCTGCCACCCGCTTGAAGAGATGGTCATACCCTGTGTGTTCTGATTCGCTCGGCTGAGTCAGAGGTTCGGGGGTATCGGATTCCTCTTCTTGCTCAAGGTCAGGTAAGTTGATGCCCAAGTTGTGAGCATCGTTGTGCACAATCTTTGCTTGTGTATCTCCTGAAACCGTGAGCCACTCTGCTCCGCAGTTGCTGCAAAACAACTTGACACTATCCACTGTCGAGAACGTGTCCTCAACTGTGAACTGCCATGTGTGTCCTTCCCTCATGCACTGCTTGAGGTCTGACATCAGCGTCAGTTTCTTCTCCAAGTCTCGTGCTTCTTGTGCTAATGTTTCTATGTGTTCGTCTATTGTTTTCATTCAATCACCTATTCTAATGTCTCGTAGTAAGGCCAGTTATTTCCTATCGCATCACCAAACATAGACATCACACTGTCCTTTACTTCAGGATGGTGCACATCTAATATGAGTTCCAGCGATTCGCAAACATCAATTGATAGTTGGTCTACTTCTTTATGCAACCGCTTGACTTCTTCAAGGAGAAGTGGTGCGTCGGTTATCAGTTGTGTGTTAGCGTAGGCTTCGTCTTGGGGTATCACCATGTCAAGAACAGTATCGGCTATGTG